>VFQP010002038.1_pt1 | contig 24000 bp, 19 predicted proteins | sample 3512351 | NCBI WGS metagenome assembly VFQP01 (sample SAMN10412372, study PRJNA504923) | tailings metagenome | isolation source: Relicate 1 Philex TSF1 revegetated site | place: Philippines: Tuba, Benguet | collected 2017-08-29
TTCGCCATTTGCAGCGCAAAGATCGCAACGCCGCCGGTGCCGAGGATCAAGACGCTGTCGCCGGCTTTGATCCCGCCTTCGACCACGAGCGCGCGCCATGCCGTCAAGCCGGCGCACGGCAGCGTCGCGGCCTCGGCGTGGCTCCAGCCCTTGGGCGCTTGCGTGAACCAGTGTGCCGGTGTGATCACCGCCTCGCGGCCGTAGCCGTCGATACCGTCTCCGGGCACATGAGAAAAGTCTCCGTGCGGGGGCGTTCCGCTGTGCCAGTAAGGGAAGAAGCACGAGACCACGCTGTCACCGGCTGCGAAATCCGTCACGCCTTCGCCGACTGCCTCCACGACGCCCGCGCCGTCGGAAAGGGGAATGCGCCCGTCATCGGCCGGGATGGCGCCAATCGCGACGGCGTAGTCGTGATAGTTGAGCGAGTTTGCGGAGAGCCGCACGCGGATCTGCCCTGGCCCCGGTGCACCCGGCTCGTCGATGTCGGCAACCCGCATGTTATCGAGACCCGCGGGGTGCGCGATTTTGATGGCTTTCATTGCTGGAGTGACCCTGTCTTGTGGTTTCTTCCCTGAACCCTAGACGTAAGTCGAGCGCGGTTGGATTGCTACCGGGGCCGACACCGACGAAAGTCTAGTCGGCCGGATGGTATCCCGTACGCATAAGCACGCTCCATCGCCCCGCCCCGGCCGATCTGGAAAGCTGGGCCGGGCAAGTGAAGCAGCAAGACAGAACGCTGGAATGAACGAGGAGGACGAAGCAGCTATTACTCCGCCGCGGCCTTCGTGTACCCGTACTTCTCGTTGAGCTTGTTGATCAGGTCGGCTGCCGCCTTCGGGATGTTGGTGCCCGGGCCGAAGATCGCGGCCGCGCCCGCTGCGTAGAGCGCCTCGTAGTCGTGCGGCGGGATCACGCCGCCGACCACCACCATGATGTCGTCGCGGCCGTCCTTGGCCAGCGCCGCCTTAAGATCCGGCACCAGCGTGAGATGTCCGGCCGTCATGGTCGAGACGCCGATCACATGCACGTCGTTCTCGACGGCCTGCCGCGCGGCTTCGTCCGGTGTTGCAAACAAGGGTCCGATATCCACGTCGAAGCCAAGATCCGCGAACGCCGACGCGATCACTTTCTGTCCGCGATCGTGCCCGTCCTGGCCCATCTTCGCGATCAGGATGCGCGGACGCCGCCCGTCCATCACTTCGAACGCGGCTGCCATCTTGATTACGGTGCCGACGTCGTCGTTCATGGCTCCCGCCTCCGATCTGTAAACGCCCGAGATGGTGCGCACTTCCGCGCGATGCCGTGTGAACACGCGCTCCATCGCTTCCGACATTTCGCCGACGGTTGCCATCGCACGCGCCGCCTTGACGCCGAGATCCAGAAGATTGGCGTTTCCGGCCGCGCCATTGGAAAGCGCCGTGAGGGCAGCCTGAACCTCGGCCTCGTTCCGCTCGCCGCGCAGCCGCTTCAGCTTGGCGAGCTGCTGCTCGCGCACCGAAGCGTTGTCGACCTTGAGGAAGTTGATCGGCAAGTCGTCCTTCACGCGCAGCTTGTTGATGCCGACGATGGTCTGCCGGCCGCTGTCGATACGCGCCTGCGTGCGGGCGGCGGCTTCCTCGATGCGGATCTTCGGAATGCCCGCCGCGATCGCCTTCGCCATGCCGCCCAGCTTTTCCACTTCGTCGATATGCGCCTTGGCTTTGAGCGCAAGCTCGTAGGTCAGCCGCTCGATGAAGTGGCTGCCGCCCCATGGATCGATCGGGCGCGTCGTGCCGCTCTCCTGCTGCAACACGAGCTGCGTGTTGCGCGCGATACGCGCCGAGAAATCCGTGGGCAGCGCGATGGCTTCGTCGATGCCGTTGGTGTGGAGGCTCTGTGTGTGCCCTTGCGTGGCGGCCATCGCCTCGATGCAAGTGCGCGTCGCGTTGTTGAAGATATCCTGCGCGGTGAGGCTCCAGCCCGAGGTCTGGCAGTGGGTACGCAGCGACAGCGAGCGCTGATCCTTGGGCGCGAATTCCTTCTTGATGAGCTCCGCCCAGAGCAGGCGCGCGGCCCGCATCTTGGCGATCTCCATGAAGTAGTTCATGCCGATCGCCCAGAAGAACGAAAGGCGCGGCGCGAACTTGTCGATGTCGAGGCCGCCGGCCACGCCTGCGCGCGCATACTCGATGCCGTCTGCGATGGTGTATCCGAGCTCGAGGTCGGCCGTCGCGCCGGCTTCCTGCATGTGATAGCCGGAGATCGAGATCGAGTTGAACTTCGGCATGTTGGCCGAGGTGTAGGCGAAAATGTCCGACACGATCCGCATCGATGGCTCTGGCGGATAGATGTAGGTGTTGCGCACCATGAACTCTTTGAGGATGTCGTTCTGGATGGTGCCCGCGAGCTTGGAAGCGGGAACGCCCTGCTCCTCGCCCGCCACGATGAACAGCGCGAGGATCGGCAGCACGGCCCCGTTCATGGTCATCGAAACGGTCATCTGCTCGAGCGGGATGCCGTCGAACAGCGTACGCATGTCGTAGATGCTGTCGATGGCGACGCCCGCCATGCCGACGTCACCGCGCACGCGCGGATGATCGGAATCGTAACCGCGGTGCGTCGCGAGATCGAACGCCACCGAGAGGCCCTTCTGGCCGGCGGCGATGTTGCGCCGGTAAAACGCGTTTGAATCTTCCGCCGTAGAGAAGCCGGCGTACTGGCGCACCGTCCACGGCTGCGTCACGTACATGGTGGGATAAGGGCCGCGCACGTAGGGCGCGATACCGGGCCAGGTGTCGAGGAAGTCGAGCCCGGCAGTGTCGGTGTCAGTATAGACCTGCTTGACCGGAATGCCCTCTGGCGTCGTGAAGGTCTCGCTCGCGGATGCGGGCTCGGCCGGCGCATGTGCGAGCCCATTGGCCTTGCGAGTGCCTTCGAGCTTGATCTTGGTGAAATCCGGAATGGTGGTCATGGCTTGAACCAATTCGATCTGGGCAACGGGGGCGCCACGCGGCGCGTTTGAAAAGTCTCGGCCGGACGCCGAATGCTACGAAATTCCGAGCTTCTCCTGAAGCCCCTTGAGGGTCGTGACGGCGTCGGCGCCTGCGAACAGGAACTGATCGACGCCAGCGGCCTTGAGAGCGGCTTCCTTGTCGCCCGGGCGCCCGGCCATCAGCACCAGCTTGGCGCCGGCCGCCTTGAGCGCGCGGGCCGTGGCCTCGGCGTGCTCGGCATAGAGCGCGTCCGAAGACGAGATGCAGGCCGTTGCCGCGCCGGACTTGCTGAACGCGAGGGCTGCTTCTTCCGCTGAGGCGTAGCCGTCCGTGGTCAGCACGGCGATGCCGCCGGCTGCCAGATAATTCTTGATCCAGGTCGAGCGCAGCGTGTGGTCGATCACGGCACCGATGCTGGCCATGAAAACCGAAGGCGTGCGCTGCGTGCGTGCGATGTAGGCGTCGGCCTTATCGCGCAGCGCTTCGAACGGCTCGGCAAGGCGATGCGGAATGAGCGGACGTACGATCTCCTCGCCTTTGACCGGCGGCGCCGGTTGGTGCGGGGCGACGGTCACGCCGTCGTCGCCGAGCAGCGGGAAGGCCGAGACGCCGGTCAGCTCCGCGCGCCCGGTTGCGATGGCCTTGGCCCGCGTGGCCGCCTGGGCTGCGATCTGATCCTGCACGAAGCCCTGATCGAGCGCGGCGATAATCCCACCCTTGGCTTCGATCTCCTGCAACTGGCCCCAGGCTGCCTTTGCCACTTCGTCGGTCAGCGCCTCGATATACCAGGAGCCGCCCATCGGATCGAGCACGCGCCCGAGCCAGGATTCCTCCTGCAGCACGATCTGGATGTTGCGGGCCATGCGCCGCTGGATATCGTCGGCTTCGCCAAGTGCCGCCGTGAACGGAAGCACGGTAATTGCGTCCGCCCCGCCAAGAACTGCGCCTGCGCACGAGAGCGTTGACCGCAGCATGTTGGTCCAAGGGTCGCGCTGCGCCATCACGCGGAAGGACGTCCGCGCGGCGATGTGCAGGTTGGAAGCCGCGTCTCCCGCGCCCGAAGCGTCCGCGATACGCCAGATCAGCCGGCGCGCGGCGCGCAGCTTCGCGACCGTCGCGAAGAGATCGGTATCGGATGAAAGCGTAAACGAGATCTGCCCGAGCGCATCGGCGGGCGAGACGCCGGCGGCCTCGAACATGCGGAGGTAGGCGATCAGCGTCGAGCCGAGCGCGGCCAGCTCGTAGGCTTCGGTGGCGCCCGCTTCGTGATAGACTGTGGAGTCCACATTGACCGTGCGCGCCAGCGGCACCTCAGCGCGAGCTTCACCAGCCAACGCGATGGCTTCGACGAGCGCTTTCTGCACCGGCGAGGGAAGCGTACCCCAGCGGGCCAGCGATCCGATCGGATCGAGGCCGAGAAACACTTGTGCGGTCTTGGCCGCGATGCCGAGTGCGGGCAGCGCGGAAATGAGCTGAGCCGCGGCATCAGTGGCGCCGAGCCCGGCGCTGAGCGCGACTGGAGCCAGATCCAGGCGCATACCGGAAAGGGCAGCGGTCATGTCGGCGGCGCTGCGAATACGGCAGCCGCTCTGGCCCGGCGCTTCGATCTCGAGCACGACGCCGTTGCTGCCGCCGTCGAGCTCGGTCAGAATTTGGGTGTTGGCCTGCGCCGGATCCGCCGCGCGGATGGCCTGCCGGATTTCCCAGCCGAGCCCTTTGACGTACGAGCTGGCGCCGCGCGTGAAGGGCGCGTGACCGGGTGTTGCGGCTTGGAGAGCTGGGTTCGCGTCGGCCCGCACGTAGATGGGTTCGACCCGGATGCCGTCCGCCGTCCGGGTGACGAGCTTCTTCTCGAAATCCGCCCCTTTGATCGCCTTGTCGACGAGGGCCAGCCACTGCTCGCGGGTTGCCGCCTCGAAATCAGAGGCAAGAGGTGTGGCAGAAACGCCTTGGGCAGGGTTAGCGGCCGTCATGTCGATTTCGGTCCTCCGTTGATCGGACGGGTTTTTCTGAAGCACCGAGTTTGGGCCTCTCCCTTGTGTGATTTCTATAGGGAAAACCGTTCACGGGCGCACGCACAAAGAGATTATGTGACGAAACCGCGACGGTTCGGCGCGCCCGAAACGCGTTCTCGGACGCGTGGCGGCAACGCAAAGGTGTGGAATTTCCCCAGCTTGACGAAGAGGTCCATGCAACTGAATTTGCAATAGGACCAGGGCCATGCAAAGAGGTCCTGAGGCGTCGGGACAGCCGAGTCGGCGTCGTGACGTCTGCGTTTGGATTATACTTTAGGGAATTAGGTAAAGAGCGTCCTGCTTCGGACGGCGCGCGCGCCGGTCACGGGCATCGGTTCACGGGTGTCAATTCGGAGAGCGTGATGAGCCAGTCGGTGCTCCAAGACGGAAAGATTTTTATCGGTAAGAGCACGAAGCCCGAGTACCTCGAGCTGCGCTTTGCGAACCGCCACGGCCTGATTACGGGCGCGACCGGCACCGGCAAGACGGTGACGCTGCAAGGGCTTGCGGAAGGCTTTTCCGCCGCCGGCGTTCCGGTCTTTGCTGCCGACATCAAGGGCGACCTTTCAGGGCTCGCGGCGGTTGGTGAACCCAAGGATTTTCTCGTCAAGCGCGCAGCCGAAGTCGGCCTTGGCGACGACTGGAAGCAGCGTGCCTACCCGACCATCTTCTGGGATGTATTCGGCAAGGAAGGCCACCCCATCCGCGCGACCGTGCTCGACATGGGACCGCTGCTTCTCTCGCGGATGCTGGAGCTCAACGAGGTGCAGGAAGGCGTGCTGAACATCGCGTTCCGCGTCGCCGCCGATGAGAAGATCCCGGTTCTCGATCTCAAGGATCTTCGCGCGATCATCGCGAATGTCGCCGAGCGCTCGAAAGAACTGGTCCAGAAGTACGGCAACGTCGCCACTACTTCGGTCGGCGCCATCCAGCGCCGCCTGCTCGTGCTCGAAGAACAGGGCGCCGATCAGTTCTTCGGCGAGCCCTCGCTCGACATCAAGGATTTCATGCGCATCGCGCCCGATGGGCGGGGCGTTGTCAGCATTCTCGCCGCCGATAAGCTCATGGAGAAGCCGCGGCTCTACACCACATTCTTGCTGTGGATGCTCACCAAGCTGTGGCAGACGCTTCCCGAGGCCGGTGATCTTCCGAAGCCGAAGCTCGTCTTCTTCTTCGACGAAGCACATCTTCTGTTCAATGAAGCGCCGAAGGCCTTGCTGGAGCGCATCGAGCAGATCGCCCGACTGATCCGTTCGAAGGGCGTCGGCGTGTATTTCATCACCCAGAACCCGCTCGACGTTCCGAACTCCGTGTCGGCCCAGCTCGGCAACCGCGTGCAGCACGCGCTCCGCGCCTTCACGCCGCAGGAGCAGCGCGCCGTCCGGGCTGCCGCCGAGACCTTCCGCAAGAACCCCGATCTCGATACCGAGCGCGTGATCCTCGAGCTCAAGGTCGGCGAGGCGCTGGTGTCCACGCTGGAGAACAAGGGCGAGCCGTCGATCGTTCAGCGCACGTTGATCCGCCCGCCGGAAGGACGTGTCGGACCGGTGACAGCTGACGAGCGCCAAAGCGTCATCGAATACAGCCCCGTCTACGGAAAATACGAAGAGCATGTCGATCGCGAGAGCGCTCACGAGATCCTGACCAAGCGCGCCGACAAGGCCACCGAGGAAGCCGGCGCCGGAAGCGGCGGCGGCTGGGGCGACATCATCTTCGGCGGCGGTGGCGGAACCGGCGCCGACGGCAAGCCCAAGGGCCGCCCGCGCCAGGGCATGGGCGAGATGATCGGCAAGGATCTCCAACGCTCAATCTCTCGAACCATCGCGACCACGATCAAGAATATCATCGTCAAGTCTATCACCGGGCGCAGCCGATAGCTGCGCCACATCTGTCGAGTGCGTGAAGGCGTAAGGGTGCAGCGTCACGATGCCGGAAATCGAAGGGCGACCTCATCCAAGCTTTAGGAAATCGACATGGCACGCATCCTCATCTGTCATGTGCCAAAGGACGGGAGCATAGCGAGAGACTTGGGCGCCGCACTCATGGGGCGCGGCCATTTCGTGTCCTTTGACGGGGAGCCCGATACGCCCCGCCCCGACCGCTCCTCCCGCTTGCGGCAGTTCGAAGCTGTTATCGTCATCTGGACGGAAACGTCGGTACAGAACGCCGGGCTTTCCGAGATCGCGCGCGAGGCGATGCCTCTGAACCTGCTGGTGCCCGCGCGCTCCGAGGACTTGTCGGCGTCCCGCTTGCCGCTGATGTTTCGCAAGCTCAACATGCTCTCGCCACGCGACGTCGATGGCATCTCGCGCGTGATCGCTCGGCTGAGCACTGCCGCCGCATCGCTGCGCGACATGACCGAGCGCGACGCCGCACGCCGCGCCGCTGGACCGGAGACACCCGCTGCTGCCGGCGCCGCGCCCCAGGCTGAGGCTCGCAGTGTCCGTCCACCGCCGTTGCCGAAGACCGTACCGGATCGTACCCAGCAAACCCCATCGCCGCAGCCGGATCGGCAGGCCGCGGCACGGCCGGTCATCGCCGCCGAAGCGGCTGTTCGCGCACGCCCGCTGACAGAGCTCCCCGAGGTCGCCTCACCGCCGGCACCTTACCCCTCGGCTACTCACGCCCCCGTTTCTCACCCCGAGATCCGCCCGGAGCCGAGGCGCGAGCCGACACTCGACTGGCCGGCCGAAAAGTGGGGCTCGGGCGCCGAAACGGCTGCCGGCCGCAATCGCTTCGATCAGGATCGTCCCTCGGCTCCGGTGATCACGGCGGATGATCTGGCCAGGGCCGTCGAAGCCGGATTGCTCGTCCACCACATTCCCGAAGCCATGTGGCTCGGCGCGCCGACGACCGTCGAGCTGACACTCGGCCGCGAGATACTGGCGGGTCTGATCCAAGCCGAGGTCGTGCATGGTGGCGTGGGCACCGAAGACCGTCAGAGTGTCGAGACGCTGTCCGTCAGTCTCTACGGCAATTCCGAAGCCTTCGAGATCGAGCGCCAGTCGGAACGCACACAGTTCGTGAGCGCTCGCTACGCGAACTCGGCGCGCGATCCGGTCACCTTCGGGCGCTGGGCTTGGCTCGTGACACCGCGTGCAGCCGGACCGCAGGAGCTTGTGGTGCGGGTTTCGGCGCTGCTGCGGGATCGTCACGGCGTGCCGGCGCCGGTCGCGCTTCCCGACCGCCGGTTTTCGATCGAGATCCAAATCCCCGAAGGCGAGAACCTCGTCTCCGCGCTGGCAGGCTGGTATCGCCGCTAATTCGGTTGGCCTGCGGACAAAGAAAAGCGCGGGGCCTTACGATCCCCGCGCTTCGGAAATCCCGATCGGAGCAGCTTTACGCAGCCAGCTCCTCGACGTGCTCCCAGTTGACCAGGTTGTCGAACCAGGCCTCGAGATACTTCGGGCGCGCGTTACGATAGTCGATGTAGTAGCTGTGCTCCCACACGTCGACGCCAAGGATCGGCTGCGCGCCGTGCATCAGCGGATTTTCGCCGTTGGGAGTCTTGCTGACTTCGAGCTTGCCGTCGCGGATCGCGAGCCAGGCCCAGCCCGAGCCGAACTGCGTCGTGCCGGCGTTGATGAAGTCGGCGCGCACCTTGTCGAAGCCGCCGTAACCATCGACGAGCTTCTGGACCGAGCCGGGAAGCTTGTTGCCGCCGCCGCCCTTCTTCATCCACTGCCAGAAGTGGAGGTGGTTGTAGTGCTGGCCAATGTTGTTCACGAGGCCGGCGTTCTTGCCGTCGTAGGCTGCCTTGCAGATCTCCTCGATCGACTTGCCCTCGAGGCCTGACCCGACGATCAGCTTGTTGCCGTTGTCGACGTAAGCCTGATGGTGCTTGTCGTGATGGAACTGCAGCGTCTCGGCCGACATATACGGGGCGAGAGCGTCATAAGCATATGGAAGATCGGGGAGTTTGAAGGTCACGGGGGCGTACTCCGTCTTGAGCGGCAATTATTCGCCCAATGCCTACCGGCTCAGGAGGTTCCATTCAAGCTTTGTAAGCGAGGTGACGTTGCCCGGGGAACGTCAGAGGGGGGGGAGGGGTGCACCGACCCTGAACGATGCACCCCCGTGGATCACGCCGGGGAAGATAGGATCTCAGGGTAAGGTCAACGTTAGGCTTGGCCCGCTGAACCGGTTCTGAATGCCATATTCATCTGCCGTTCAGGCTTGTGGCGATTTTGCGCCAAAAGCACCAGATAACGGGTTGAAGCGCCGAGGAGCGACGGAAGTATCCGGGAAGTCCGTCTTCCACTACGAGTATAGCCACACCCTCAGACGGACCGGTCGAACTTATGAAAAGACGTTTCAGCTCCCTCTTTACGCTGGCGGTCCCCGTAGCCGCGGCCTTGCTCGCCGCGGTTTGGATGCTGGGCCCCGTGTCCACGTCCGGTGCGGGAATGGTTTACGATACCCTCCCCGCCGCAAAGGGCCAGATCCGCAAGATCGTCTCGACCGCGGGGCCGGTTCGCGCGCTGGTGACGGTTAGCGTGGGCTCGCAGCTTTCGGGCCAGGTGGACGACGTGAGGGTCGACTTCAACAGTGAGGTCAAGCCGGGCGACATCCTGGCCACGCTCGATTCCAAGACCTTTTCCGCCAAGGTCGCACAGGCCAAGGCCGACCTTGCCGCCGCTGAAGCGGCCCTCGCCAACCAGGAAGCGGCGATGAACAAGTCCGAGGCCGTGCTGCAGGCGGCCGAAACCAATGTCGCGCGGCAGCAGGCACTGGCCGAGAAGCGCCTCTCTCCGCAGCTGACCTATGAAACGGCCCTTCGAGACCGGGATGTCGCCAAGGCCGATATCGCGGTTATGGAAGCCCAGGTCGCGAGTGCGCGCGCTACCATTCAGCAGCGCCAAGCGTCTCTCGACCAGGCTACCATTGATCTCGAGCGCGCCGAGATCCGCTCGCCGATCGATGGCACGGTCATTTCGCGCACCGTAGATCCGGGACAGACCGTGGCCGCGAGCCTGCAGGCACCCGAGCTGTTCAAGATCGCCCAGGACCTTTCGCGCATTCGCATCGAGGCCCAAGTCAACGAAGCCGACGTCGGTGCAGTCGGTGAAGGCAATACCGCAACCTTCACCGTGGATGCCTACCCCGACCGCCAGTTTGAAGGCCGCGTCACCCAGGTGCGCCTCGCGGCAACCGAGATCAGCAGCGTCGTCACCTATACGGTAATTATCGAAGCCGACAATCCGGGCCGCAAGCTGTTCCCCGGCATGACGGCCAACGTCGTGATCCTGTCGGCGACGCGCGACGGTGTGCTGCGCATCTCGAACGACGCGCTTCGTTTCAAGCCCAAGATCGCGGCAGCCGAAACGCAGGCGCGGGGTGGAGATCGCGGCGCTGGCGGTGGAGGTGACCGCACCGGCCGCATGGTCGAACGGCTCAAGACGGAAGTCGAGCTGACCGCTGAACAGCAGGCCGCCGTCAAGCAGGTGCTTGAAAAGCTCGGCCAGGAAGCGCGCGAAAGCAGCCAGGGCAGCTTGATGGGAGGACCTGGCGATCCGAGCGCTTTCCGCCAGAAGGCGACGGCACGCATCGAGCAGGCGCTTGGCCCAACCTTGACGGAAGCGCAGCGGACGAAGTTCCAACGCTGGAAGGACGGCCGCGAAACCACTCGCTTCGCGACGATATGGGTGCTCGGCGCCTCCAATACGCCCGAGCGCAGGAGCATTCGCACCGGCATCGCCGATGACCAATTTACGGAAGTGCTGGGTGGCGACCTCAAGGAAGGCGAGCGCGTGATCGTGCGCGGCCGGGAATTGAAGTCATGACTGTGATTGAACGCCCATATGCCGGCGATCAATCCGCGCGCGCGGGAGAGCCCACTCAGGCGCTGATCTCGGCGCACGAGTTGAGCAAGATTTACCGCGTCGGCGAGCAGGACCTCGTCGCGCTCGACAAGGTCACGCTGGAGATCGCAGCCGGGGATTTCGTGGCCATCATGGGGCCGTCTGGCTCCGGCAAGTCGACGATGATGAACCTGATAGGCGCCCTCGATGTGCCGACTTCGGGTAGCCTTCGGCTCGATGGCCGCGACATCGGGACCCTCTCGGCCGACGATCTGGCCGATCTGCGCAACCGCTCGATTGGATTCGTCTTTCAGCAGTTCAACTTGCTGCCGCGCACGTCCGCGTTGCGTCAGGTCATGCTGCCGCTGCTCTACGCGCATCCCCGTCCCGAGAACGGCGAGCAGCTGGCACGTCGGCGCCTGGAGCAGGTCGGGCTTTCCGCCCGTATGGATCACACGCCGCGACAGTTGTCGGGCGGTCAGCAGCAGCGCGTCGCGATTGCTCGCGCGCTCGTCAACAACCCGAAAATCCTGCTGGCCGACGAGCCGACCGGTGCCCTCGATAGCAAGACGTCGGAGGAGATCATGCAGGTGTTCACGGATCTGAATCGCGAGGGCATCACCGTCGTTCTGGTCACCCACGAACCCGAAATCGCGCTGTGGGCTGGCCGCCGCATCACCTTCCGCGACGGGCGGGTGATCGACGATATCCGCCAGACACCAATCACCGAGGCGCCAATCGCCCAGGCACCCGTCGCCGGTCCTTCGCCATGAACCTTTGGGATTCGATCCTGATCGCGATCGGCGCGCTGCGCGTCAATCTCCTCCGTTCTGTGCTGACTACGCTCGGCATCGTGATCGGCGTCGCGTCCGTCATTATCCTTGTGGCGGTCGGGACCGGCGCTTCGAGCGAGGTCGACCGTCAAATCAAAGCGCTGGGCACCAACATGCTGGTGGTGTTTCCGGGCTCGAGCCGGGTCATGGGGCGCTCTCAAGGCGCTGGCACCGACATCCCGCTTTCCGAAGGCGACGTAACCGCCATTCGCGACAAGGTGCAGGGCGTTCTGGCAGTGTCAGGCCAGATCCAGGAAACGGCGCCCATCGTGCGCGGTAACGCGAACTGGACCACAACCATTAGCGGTGTCCACGCCGAATACGGTTTCGTACGCGATTGGCCCGTCGACAACGGGCGAGACCTCGAGCCGAACGATGTCCGCACCGGCGCCAAGGTCGCGCTGATTGGTAAGAGCGTCGCAAAGGAGCTTTTTCCGGGCGAGAGCGCAATAGGAGCTGCGGTCCGCATCAAAAACGTCCCGTTTGAAATCGTTGGAGAATTGTCATCCAAGGGCCAATCGGCGATGGGCCGGGATCAGGACGATATCGTTCTCATTCCAATTTCCACCGCCCGCGCGCGTATTTCCGGCAAAAGCCAGATCCAGAACGACCGCATCGGCCAGATCTACGTGAAAATCGACACCGGAACCGATCTCGCCGTCGCCCAAGAGGATATTGAAAACCTGCTTCGGCAGCGTCGCAAAACCACCCGCGGCGCTGAAAACACCTTTTCCGTCCGCAATCTTTCCGAGACCATGAAGGCCAGGACCGAGGTCCTTTCGACCATGAGCTATCTGCTGGCCGCTACATCCGTCATATCCCTTATTGTCGGCGGGATCGGCATCATGAATATCATGCTGGTTTCGGTGACGGAGCGCACACGCGAGATCGGCTTGAGAATGGCCGTTGGCGGCAGGCGGCGCGATATCATGATGCAATTTCTTGTCGAAGCGGTTTCCTTATGTCTGCTTGGGGGTTTGATTGGCGTCGTGATCGGTGTTTCGGCCTCCGCGATTATCGCTTTCGTGGCGGATTGGCCGGTGCTCGTCTCGCCCGGCGTTCTAGGCGGCGCATTGGCGGCCGCTGCTGCAACGGGGATATGTTTCGGATTGTTTCCGGCGCGTCGTGCAGCGCACCTGAATCCCATTGATGCCCTGCGCAGCGAATAGGCTCCGCTCGGCATTTCTCCGCCTTGAAGATGCATCCGCGAATGTTTTCGTGAACGATTTCATCGTGACCTGAGAAATCCCACCTGGGCCGATTATTTGTAACGCGCAGAAGTTGTGATTGTACGTGGACGCATCATTTTATGGCGCTTCGTCTTTATCCATTTTGCAGAATTCACATGCGGAGTGTGATTTCTCCCTCTATAAACCGCCCACTGGATCTTTCTTTCGCGGCTCGCAAGGCGCATCAACGGAGTTACTTATGGCAAGCATCAACTACGATAAAATGTCGGTAAAGGAGCTGACGGATCACATCGCGCGCGCGCAGAAAGCGCTGAATGCTGCGAAGGATCGTGAGCGCTCCGAGCTGAAGCACAAGATCGCGTCGTTGGCAGAAAATGCAGGCTTTTCCGTCGGCGAGCTTTTCGGAGCGCGCGGTCGCGGCAAAGCCGTTGCTGTGAAGTTCATGAACCCCGACAATCGCTCTGAAACCTGGACCGGCCGTGGCCGCAAGCCGAATTGGCTTGTCGCGAAGCTGAGCAAGGGCGCGAAGATTACCGATTTCACCGTTTAAGCCCGACAGAAATAGCTTTTTATAGCGCGCCGCTGTGCATCGTTGAGATGCCGGCGGCGTGTTTGTTTTAAGCGGCGTCGGTTGGATCGATACGTAAAAGTAATCAGCTATCGGCCTATTTCGAGGGGTTGCCGCAACCCGAGGAAATTCGAATGCGATCGGGTCGTGCGGCCGTCGCCAAAGGGCATGGATGTTTGCTTGCCGAAACATTGAGTTACAAAAAACGCCTTGCATCTCATCCTAAGTATATTTTCGGATTGCAGTTTCGCGGACAAGCGCAAAGCGGCTCGAAAAGCTTGGAAATTGGAGTGCCTGCGCTGGGCTGATTTCACACGGAATGCGGTTTCATACAGAAGAATGCAGCGTGGATAGTCTCCAACCGCACTCCCGGGGTGATGCTCCAAAAGCTCGCGTGCGCGGCAGCGTCACAAAACGGCCGGCATTCGGATCATCGTTCACCGTGCCGGCAGCGATTTAGCACTCGCTGCTTGACACTGCTAGCAGTGATCCACATATAGGCGCTGCGTCTGCATGTGTGCCGCTTGAGCACCTGTAGCGCGTGCAACCCTGGGTCGCGCCCCTGGCTGTCCAGGGATTTTTCGCTGCACAAGATCAACCATTCTCATCATGAGGTTTTCCCCATGAAGTTCCGTCCCTTGCATGACCGCGTTGTCGTCAAGCGCGTCGAGGAGGACGCCAAGACCGCTGGCGGCATCATCATTCCCGACTCCGCCAAGGAAAAGCCCCAGCAGGGCGAAGTTGTTGCCGTTGGCCCCGGCGCCCGCGACGAGCAGGGCAAGATCGCGGCTCTCGAAGTGAAGCCCGGCGATCGGGTTTTGTTCGGCAAGTGGTCCGGCACTGAAGTCAAGATCGACGGCGAAGACCTTCTGATCATGAAGGAGAGCGACATCCTCGGCGTTCTCGAAGGCAAGGCATCGGCCAAGAAGGCTGCGTAAGCGGCCGAGCCGCCCTTTTCGCGTTTCCCCCAATTTCTGACGGAGTGCCACACATGGCAGCTAAAGACGTAAAGTTTTCTCAGGACGCTCGCGAGCGCATGCTGCGCGGCGTTGATATTCTTGCCAACGCCGTGAAGGTGACCCTCGGCCCCAAGGGCCGCAATGTCGTGATCGAGAAGAGCTTCGGCGCCCCGCGCATCACCAAGGACGGCGTCACCGTCGCCAAGGAGATCGAGCTCGAGGACAAGTTCGAGAACATGGGCGCGCAGATGCTGCGCGAGGTCGCCTCGAAGACCGCTGATCTGGCCGGCGACGGCACCACCACCGCAACCGTTCTCGCTCAGGCGATCGTCAAGGAAGGCGCCAAGTCTGTTGCAGCCGGCGCCAACCCGATGGACCTGAAGCGCGGCATCGACATCGCCGTCCAGGCCGTCGTCGATGAGCTCAAGGCTAAGTCGAAGAAGGTCACCTCCAACGACGAAATCGCCCAGGTCGGCACCATCTCCGCCAACGGCGACATCGAAATCGGCGCCAAGATCGCCGAGGCCATGAAGAAGGTCGGCAACGAGGGTGTCATCACCGTCGAAGAGTCGAAGAGCCTCGAGACCGAACTCGACGTCGTCGAAGGCATGCAGTTCGACCGCGGCTACCTCTCGCCCTACTTCATCACCAACGCCGACAAGATGATCGCGGAGCTCGATAGCCCGTACATCCTGATCCACGAGAAGAAGCTTTCGGGTCTCCAGGCTATGCTGCCGGTGCTCGAAGCCGTCGTTCAGACCGGCAAGCCGCTCCTCATCATCGCTGAAGACGTCGAAGGCGAGGCGCTTGCGACCCTCGTCGTCAACAAGCTGCGTGGTGGCCTCAAAGTCGCAGCCGTGAAGGCTCCGGGCTTCGGCGATCGCCGCAAGGCCATGCTCGAGGATATCGCGATCCTCACTGGCGGCACGGTGATCTCGGAAGATCTCGGCATCAAGCTCGAGACCGTCACCCTTGACATGCTCGGCCGCGCCAAGCGCGTGTCGATCGACAAGGAAAACACCGTGATCGTCGACGGCGCCGGCAAGAAGGGTGACATCGAAGCCCGCGTCAAGCAGATCAAGGCTCAGATCGAGGAAACCTCGTCTGACTACGATCGTGAGAAGCTGCAGGAGCGTCTCGCGAAGCTTGCTGGCGGCGTTGCCGTCATCAAGGTCGGCGGTGCCACCGAGGTCGAGGTCAAGGAGCGCAAGGATCGCGTCGATGACGCTCTCCACGCAACCCGCGCTGCCGTCGAAGAGGGCATCGTTCCGGGCGGCGGCGTCGCGCTGCTTCGCTCGATCAAGGCTCTCGATGCGCTGAAGAGCGACAACGAAGACCAGAAGGTCGGCATCTCGATCGTGCGCAAGGCCCTCCAGGCTCCTGCGCGCCAGATCTTCCAGAACGCGGGCGAGGATGGCTCGGTTGTCGTCGGCAAGATCATCGAGAACAACAAGTACGCTTATGGCTACAACGCCCAGAGCGGTGAGTACGGCGACCTCGTGGCCGCTGGCGTCATCGATCCGGCGAAGGTCGTCCGTTGCGCGCTTCAGGATGCGGCCTCCGTCGCCGGCCTCCTGATCACGACGGAAGCCATGGTTGCCGACAAGCCGAAGAAGGACGCTCCCGCGATGCCGATGGGCGGTGGCGGAATGGGCGGCATGGGCGGAATGGACTTCTAAGTCCACGTTCGCTTCGCACTGCATATTGGGAAGGGCCGGAGCTCACGCTCCGGCCTTTTTCGTTCTGGCCGGGCTTGTTTGCGAGAGATCAAACGCCAAATGCAAGGTCATGGCACGATAGCCGTTGTTGACCCTTGAGATCAGCGGAGATTGCTATGCTAGCGATGGAAATCGAGGAGCACGCCCGCAAGATTTTCGAAGTGCAAGGCACGAAAGCGATTGCTGAGGCGGCACAGAAGGCCCTGAGTTTCGAGGAACAGGGTGCCAAGGAGCAAGCGGCGACGTGGCGCCGAATAGAGGCCGCGATGCGTCGTATGCAGGGTCCGCGAGCGAAATAGACGAGCGAAATAGGCAGGTCGCGGCAGGCAATTGGCAACAGGCAGGGAATGCAATCGACGTCCTGCTCTCCGCCGGTTGCCCGCAGTTCGCTCAGCTCTGGTTCGCCTTGACGAGATCCGAAAGCGCGTGCGCGAGCCGAAGCTCGTCGTTCGGAAAATCCTCGGCGATCCACCAGTCTTCGAATGCGCGCATCACACGCCCGATGGCCGGCCCTTCCGCGAGCCCGCGATCCAGAAGCTCCGAGCCGCGCACCGGCAGCTGCGGCGCTTTCCAGCGGTTCGGCAGCAGGAAACGCTCGCGCCAGTGCGAGCTGTCGACGGCGTCGCCGCTGCGAGCCCAGGCCATCAACACGCCGTCGCGGAAGGCATCCACGCCGAACCGGTAAAGGAATGCGCGCGCCGCGCGTTCGGCGTTGTCCGGATCGAATGCCGGATCCGGAAAGGCGAGCCGTTGCAGCCGCTCGGTCTCTGTATTCGAAAGCCTGAGCCGAGCGCCCAAGCCGCCGAGTGAACGGCCCGGCCGCGCACCCGCCAGCGCTGCGAGCCCAAGCAGCGGATCGGGATCGCGCCCGAGTGCTGTTTCGATAGCGGAAAGCCGATCGAACTGCGTGACGTCTCCCGGAACGCCGATGAGGTTTCCGACCAGCCCGGCCTCGTTCATGACGGCAACGATCGCGACGGCGCGCTTGGCGGCGAGAAGCCTTAGAAGCTCTGCGCGGATACGCTCCGCCGAAAGCTGTTCGAGCCCCGCGGCCAGCGCAATCGAGGCTTCGAGACCGGCAGGATCGGGTGGGGCCTCCGCATAGTCCGCGGTGAAGCGAAAGAAGCGGAGAATGCGCAGATAATCCTCGCGGATGCGATCCTGCGCGTTGCCGATGAAGCGGACGCGACGCCGGATCAGGTCGCGATAGCCGCCGAGCGGATCGTGCACGGTGCCCTCTGCATCGCAGTAGAGCGCGTTGATCGTGAAGTCGCGCCGGCGCGCATCTTCCGTCCAGTCGGTTGTGAACGTCACCCGCGCATGCCGGCCGAACGTTTCGACGTCGCGGCGAAGCGTTGTCACTTCGATCGGCTGATGATCGGCGATGACTGTGATCGTGCCGTGCGCAGCGCCTGTCGGCACGGCGGTCAGGTCGGCTGCTTGCGCCAGGCGGATTACGTCGCCCGGCTCGGCCGTGGTCGCCACGTCGACATCCTTGACCGGCTTTCCAAGCAGAGCATTGCGTACGGCGCCGCCGACGACGCGCGCTTCGAACCCGCCCTCCGCGAGCGCGCCGAGTACCCTGCGTACGGCCGCACCGGTGAGCCAAGAGGCGCCGGCCAGGCTTGGAGGGCCCTGATCGTGATCGTCGGTCATGTCGTGTTCCAGATCGCTCCGCGAGGGGTCAGTCGATGTGGCTGGGTTGGATCTTTCCATCCTTAAAGACCGAAGGCTGGTACTGCTGGCCGGGTTTGCCTCCAGAGGAACTACCGAAGAACGTGAGCGTGACGATGACGAGAAAGGCCCCGCTCACGAACAGCCACACGAGCGGCGCATCGTTGAGAACGCTGGCGAGCGAATTTGCCTCTTCGCTATCACCGTCGCTGTCGGCCGTGCGTCGGGCGCGCGTGAACAGGATCCAGGCCGCATAGATGAGGGTCGGAAGCAGGAACAGCAGCAGGTTCTCGAAAACCGTACGTATCATGGTGCGAAGAGCCTCTGATGCATGTTGCGGAGAATACCGGCAGTTGCGCCCCAGATGAAGCGATCCCCGAAGGGAACGGCAAAGAAATGCCGCTCGCGTCCACCGATAGTGCGGGTATGGCGCTGATAGTTGGCTGGGTCCATCAGAAAGGGCAAAGGCACTTCGAAGGTATCGGCAACCTCGTTGCGGTCGAGCGTCAGCGGTGCGCCGGGTGCAACCAGCGCGATAACGGGCGTAATGCGAAAGCCGGTCCCCGTGAGATAGGTGTCGAGCGTACCGAGCGGTTCCACGAAACTGGGATCGAGGCCGATTTCCTCGTGCGCTTCCCGCAGCGCGGTTGCGAGCGGATCCCTGTCGTACGGTTCGGTCTTGCCGCCGGGAAACGCGATCTGGCCGGCGTGCGCGGCGAGATGCGCAGTGCGCTGGGTGAGAAGCAAAGTGAGGACGGGGCGGGCGAGGACGGGAATGAGAACCGCAGCCGGTCGCGCTGCCGCGAGGGCCTCCGCCAGTGGCGCTTTGGACTGCATGCCATCCGCACCGGCGAGAAATTCGGGGTTGAGGTCGAAGTCGCTGGGCGAATGAGCCTCGTTTCTTTCGTCGTTCGCCGCTTCCCCGAGCATCCGCTGCGCAAGAACGCGAAAGCCGGTGGGATTGAAGGCGTCTGATACGAGAAGCGGTGCGTGATCCATGGCAATGTCGTAGAGCCTAGGTGCCCGGGATGCGAGAGAATAGAACCGGCAGGCATCCCGGAATGAACGGAAGGTAGGAAGCCTCCGGGGCGGAAAACGGGGGCGCGAGCCCGCCGAGGCTCATGCTACCGCCCTATTCTGGTGCCATCACAGCTTTTTTCGACGGGCGGGTGCTTCTGTCCGGCCAATGAAATGATCGCAACCCGATTATTGCGGTTCCATCGCGCCTGGAGCGGACTGGGAAAAACGAGGGTTGCAGCGAGTCAATGAAAAGCGGAAATACGTGAACTGCTTTCTATCGGAGGATTCGAACGCGATGATCGGCTTCCCGGCGATGTTCGCTCCCGGCCTGCAGCGCCCCACGCCCCCGGTCCGCGTGCAAGAGTTCCGCAGACATGGGGCTCTCCGAAGCGCACGTTGGTTGACGCTGGCGCTGATGGCATTTGCCGGGCTGGCGTTCGCAGCGCCGTTCGGAGCAGCGACGGCCGCACCCAAAACCCAGGACGCTTTCCTGAAGACGCTATCCTCGGCCGATCGCGCAGTGTTCGAGGACTACCTCTCGGCAAAAACTCTGCACGATTTCAAGAGCGATACCTATTGGCGCGAAGTGACGGACAAGCGCGCGCTGCGGCGCGGCAAGAAAGGGCGCGGTGAGGCGATTGTCGCCAAGGATTACGTAAAAACCTTCCCGCCCAAATATACCGGCCCGGAGCTGCCTGCGGCACTCGCCAAGCGCTGGGAGGCGTTTCAGGCCGCCGACGACGCGAAGAAAGACAAAGAGCCGCCGAAGCCCAAGCCCGGCATTGCCGAGTTTCTCGCCTATTCGGTGGACGAGTACAATTTCACGCCCGATCGCATTCCCGAGCGCGAGTTCAAGCTGCGTTATGCGCGCGAGGCGACCAGGCTAGGGCTGACCGGCGATCAGGTCGTCCGCGTCTACGCACTCGAGACCAGCGGTCTCGGCACCGCCGACATGATCTCCGGTATTCATCCGATCAAGAAAACCGGAACGCCGATCTCGACGGCCGTAGGATATGCCCAGCTTCTCGTGGCCAACACCACCGACGAGCTCGTCAAGCACGGGCCGAAGTTTCTCGCACGCCTGAAGGACATGGCCGGTGATCGCAACTACGATCCCGCACGCCGGCGCGCGCTTGCCGACAAGCACGACAAACTCGCCGCCATGTTGAAGGCCGCCCGCTCCGTGCCGCACCGCTGGGATGCGCATGTTGCCTTTGCGCGCACCCAACGCGGCATGGGTATTCACGCCATCAATCTCGATGGTGACATCGGCCCTTGGCTGCAGGTGGTGAAGCTGCATGGCCTGAAGGAGATGGCCGAAAAGGCGGGCATTGCCGCGCTGACCGGTGCCGAGATCGAGCTGATGAACCTGGCAGGTCCCGGCACTGGCCTCGAGATGATGCGGCCCGCCGCCCGCGGCGCGCCGACACCGAACTTCTTCGAGCGCGGTGCTTACTTCCGCAACACCATCGTGCGTGACAAGACCAGCGCCGAGCTTCTCGTCGCACTCGACAAGCGCATGGACACCAACCTCACTAACTCGGGCGCCATCGAGTTCGCCGAAGCGTTTCGGGAAGCTTCTGCCGAAATCGCCTCGGGCCGCTAGCGCAATCTCACGGCCACTTCACCACGGGCGGTAAGGACGAAAGGATGCTGTCCACGTTCCCGCCGGTCTTGAGCCCGAACACCGTGCCACGGTCGTAGAGCAGGTTGTACTCCACATAGCGTCCGCGACGGATTAACTGCTCCTCGCGGTCCGCGTCCGTCCACGGCATCGTGTAATTGCCGCGCACAAGCATCGGATAGACGCGCTGGAAGGCGCGGCCCACGTCCTGCGTGAATGCGAGCGCAGCATCCCAGCCGCCCTGCTCCTCGGTCGGTGTCAGGTAGTCGTAGAAGATGCCGCCGATCCCGCGCGCTTCCTTGCGGTGCGGAAGATAGAAGTAGTCGTCGCACCATTTGCGAAGCTTCTGATAGTCGGCAATTGCCTCGTGCGCAGCGCACGCGCCGTACATGGTGGCGTGGAAGGCGAGGCTGTCGGCATCCTCCTCCTTGCGCCGCCGTTCGAGAACCGGTGTGAGATCCGCGCCGCCGCCGAACCACCACTTGCTGGTTACCACCATGCGCGTGTTCATGTGCACGGCTGGCACGTTCGGGTTCTGCGGATGGGCAATGAGCGAAATGCCCGAAGCCCAGAACCTGGGGTCTTCCTCGGTCCCGGGGATCTGCTTCCGGAACTCGGGCGCGAACTCGCCGAACACCGTGGACGTGTGCACGCCGACTTTCTCGAATACGCGCCCCTTCATCACGCTCATCTTGCCGCCGCCGCCCGGCGCCCCCGTATGGTCGGTGCGTTCCCAGGGTGTCTGGACAAAGCGCCCGGCCGGCTCCGTGCCGAGCTGAGCCGTTTCGGGAAGATCAGCCTCCAGCCTTTCGAAGCTCGCGCAGATCTCGTCCCGGAGCGTCTGGAACCACGCCTCTGCCGCGGATTTCCTGGTTTCGATGTCGGGAGCCGTCTCGGCCATGGTTGTCTTTTCCTTAAGCGTGGCCCATGTGAGGGGGATACGGAGGGGGTGTCATCGTTTGGGCATGAATGCCGGTTAGCGCATACCCCGATCCACGAGAAACGAGAAGGGGTTTGCGCCACGGAGAGCGGCGGCGGGCTCGCGACAAATCGTTTGAATAGCTAGAAAGAGCCCGATGTTTCGTTGGTTTGAGACCCGAATAGATCCGTTCGCACCGGCGCCGGAAGGCCGTCCGCCCGCGAACATCGCGGCATTTTACTGGTACTACATCAAGCCGGTCTGGCGCCCGTTCGCCGTGCTGCTGGTGATCGGCTTCTTCGGCTCGCTGATCGAGGTCTTGCTGATGGCCTTCGTCGGCAATCTCGTCGACATGATGCGCGCCGCCAGCACGCCGCAAGCCTTCTTCTCCGAAAACGCGACAACCCTGGTGGTCATGGCGCTTGTGGCGGTGGTCGCACGTCCTGCCGCGTCGACCATCCATGATTTCGTCAAGAACCAGATGATCACCCCGTCGGTAACGACGCGTATCCGCTGGCAGACGCACACGTACGTGCTGCGCCAATCGCTCGCCTTCTTCCAGAACGATTTTGCCGGTCGGATCTCGACCCGCATCATGCAGACCGGCGCGTCATTGCGCGATTCCGTCGTGCAGGGCGTGGACGCCATCTGGTACATGGCCGTGCACGTCGTCGGCGCCCTCATCATTTTCTGGGAAGCGGATGCCCGCCTCGTGCTGCCGCTTCTTGCCTGGATCGCGCTCTATGGCGTCGTAATCCGCATTTTCGTGCCGCGCATCCAGAAGCTCTCCACGGAGGCCTCGGAGGCGCGCTCCTGGCTTACCGGGCGCGTCGTCGACAGCTTCACGAACATCCTCACGGTGAAGCTTTTCGCTCACGCCGAGCGCGAAGAAGCTTATGCCAAGGAAGCCATGCAGGCGCATCTCGAACGCCATCAGGCGTCGCTGCGCAACCTCACGGTGATGGAGTTTGTGCTCTATACGCTGAACGGCGTGTTGCTGGTGTCGGTCGCCGGGCTCGCGCTATGGCTTTGGAGCCATGACGCCGTCAGCATGGGCGCCATTACCGTCGCCATGACGCTGTCGATCCGCATCATCGCCATGTCGGGCTGGATCCTGTTTACGGTCGCCGGCATCTTCGAGAACATCGGCGTGGTGCACGAGGGCATGCAGACAATCTCGCGCGACTACGAGGTCGTCGACCATCCCGGCGCACGCGCGCTCGTCGTACCTAAGGGCGAGATCCGCTTCGATGACGTTCGCTTCCACTATGGCAAGGTGAAGAGTGTTCTTGAGAACGTCTCGCTGACCATCGCGCCGGGGGAGAAGGTCGGCATCGTCGGGCGCTCCGGTGCCGGTAAATCGACGCTCGTCAACCTGCTGCTCCGCTTCTACGACGTCGAGGCAGGCCGCATCCTGATCGACGGCCAGGATATCTCGGCGGTCAAGCAGGAAAGCCTGCGCGCCAACATCGGTCTCGTGACGCAGGACACCTCGCTCCTGCATCGCTCGGTGCTGGACAACATCCTCTACGGTCGTCCCGAGGCCGGCGAGCCGGAGGCCATCGCCGCTGCCAAGCGCGCCCATGCGCACGAGTTCATCCAGGGGCTCGAGGATATGAACGGACGGACCGGCTACGCGGCCCACGTCGGCGAGCGGGGCGTGAAGCTATCGGGCGGTCAGCGCCAACGCATCGCCATCGCGCGTGTTCTCTTGAAGAACGCGCCGATCCTCGTGCTCGACGAAGCAACCAGCGCGCTCGACAGTGAGGTCGAGGCGGCCATTCAGGAAAGCCTCGAGGAGTTGATGGCGGGCAAGACCGTGATCGCCATCGCCCATCGCCTCTCGACAATCGCCGCCATGGATCGCTTGGTCATCATGGACGAAGGCCGCATCGTCGAGCAGGGCAACCACGCCGAGCTGCTCCGCAAGGGCGGCCTCTACGCCAGCCTGTGGGCTCGCCAGTCCGGCGGCTTCATCTCGAAAGACGCTGCGGAATAGCCGAAGCGGACGAGCCCGTTGGAACGTCAGGCGGCACGCGGTCCTGGATCGTCGTCGTCAGACGAGACAGAAACAGGCCCTCCCGCCGTAGCGGATAGCGAGGGAAACGCGACGACCGATGTGGTTTTGCGTGGACGCTGGTGCCGCCAGTTGGCCGGGTGGCTGACGGTCTCGAGACGCAACGGTTCAATGATGCCGCCTGGAGTCTTGAGCGCAAAAATGTCTCCAGCCCTCAGGCCGAGCAGGGCAAGGCCACGCAGCGTCGTGACTGGAAGCGGTAGCCCCGGTCCAGTCGTCTTTTCATCGCGCGTCAGCACGCGCTGCTCACTGCTTCCGCCGCCGACGCTGAACGTGATCTCGCTGTCGATCGTGGACCTGTGGGGATCGAGCATTTCCGGCAGCACAACTTCGGCCGTATCGAGTTTACGTCGCAGAAGCTGGGAGAAGTCGGTGTCACGCTGCTGAGCGCGCAGCAAGGATTCAAGATAGATATGGTCTTTTGCAATCAGTTGCAGGCTTGTCATAGGCGACCTCAATCGGACCTGGGCATGCCGCCCGGCCGGAAGAATTTCGGATTGGGGTGAGAAAGGGGTGTCCCTGGCCTCGGCGCACAATGGCCCGGCCAGGGCTAGGCTCCTGCGATAAGACAGCCCGGATTGAGGTCCCGTGGTGGGACGGCAACGTGAGACATGGCACCCTATTCCAATG
>VFQP010002039.1_pt1 | contig 23992 bp, 24 predicted proteins | sample 3512351 | NCBI WGS metagenome assembly VFQP01 (sample SAMN10412372, study PRJNA504923) | tailings metagenome | isolation source: Relicate 1 Philex TSF1 revegetated site | place: Philippines: Tuba, Benguet | collected 2017-08-29
CAATGGTGCACCGACAGCACCGTCTCGTTCCTCAACGCGCTCAAGACAACGCTCCCGTCCTTCCGATGGAGGGGTGTGGTTCTCGGCGTTGGGCTACTCTGTGTAAACGCTCAATATGCGGCACGGTGAGTTGCCGATCCGGCAACGCCGGTCTTAGTGCAGCATCATCGCGAGGTAAGATGCCTGTGCTGTCGAGTGGCTGAAACATGCACTCGTATATGGGGCATGCCGACTTGCGATATGGGCTGCCGCTATCCCGGCCGCCAGCAAGGCGGCCGACAGGACGATGCCAAAAACGCGAACCTCCAGTGCAGGAGAATCATCCGGCGCCATAGGGGTCGGATTTGCGAGCATTGTCGTCATGCGTCCAACGACGCAAGAAACAGGCCAAGGCCTCCGCCTGTCGGCATGCTTCCCGTGGTGTTGCCCGATCGACAACACCATGTCGCGAAGAATGTGGATTTACGAACCACTGCCTGGACGGCGAGGTTGAACGCATCGCGGACCTTCTAAGGGGGACGGTCATGGATGCGCAGGCGAAAGCCGCTGTCGGCGTCTCAGACGCCAATTCTCGCGGCTCTCTCGACAACTACTTCGCGATCTCGGAGCGTGGCTCAACGACCGCGACCGAAGTGCTGGCGGGGGTGAGCACGTTCCTCGCCCTGTCCTACATCTTCGTCGTGAACCCGGCGATCCTGGCGCAGGCAGGCATCCCGATCTCGATGTCCCTGTTCGCCACCATCACGATATCCGCGCTGGCCACCATCCTGATGGGCGTTTGGGCAAGGCTGCCCTTCGCCGTGTCAACCGGGCTGGAAATCAATGGCTACGTGGCGTTTGTCGTTATCGGCGCCATGGGCTTCACCTGGCAGCAGGCGCTGGGCATGGTCTTCTGGTCCGGCGTGCTCATGGTGATCGTCACGCTCGCCTCGATCCGCGAGAAGGTCATCGACAGCATTCCGGATCCGCTGAAGATCGGACTGTCGTTCAGCGTCGGCATGTTCCTCGTGCTCATCGCCATGAAGCTCTCGGGCATCTTCGTCTATCAGGGTCTTGTCCTGTCGGGTTTCGGCAGTCTCGTGTCCCCGGCTGCGATCTGCCTCTATGTCGGCCTGGTCGCGATCCTGCTGCTCGAGCGGTTCAAGGTCCTTGGCAGCGTCCTCATCAGCATCATCGGCGTAACGATCTTCTACCATGCAATGGCCTCGGGCGGGGCGGCGGGCTTTGCGCCGATCGCGTCCAATACCGCGCCGGCGATGTCGAAGGAGATGTTTTCCGGCGTCGGCGCGCTGTCCCCGGCCATCCTGCTCGATCCACGGGCATGGTCGGTTGTTCTTGTCCTGTTCATCATCGACTTCTACGGCAGCGTGGCGAAGCTGATAGGCCTCACCCTGCGCACGAGCCTCATGGCGACCGGCAAGCTGCCGGGCCGGGAGAAGGCCCTTCTGATCGACGGCGGCGGCACGTCGGCGGCCTCTCTTCTCGGCACCACGAGCGTCGTCGCATTCGTCGAGAGCGCGGTTGGCATCGGCGCCGGCGGCAGGACCGGCCTGTCGTCGCTCGTCTGCGGCCTCCTCATGGCGGCGTGCTTCCTCGCCATGCCGTTCATCCACCTGATCCCGGTCGGCGCGACGCTTGGTGCGCTTGTCTATGTCGGGTTCCGTCTCTGCCCGGCCTTCGACCAGTGGAAGGCCATGGCGCCCGTCGACAAGCTGACGCTGATCAGCATGCCGCTGATCACCATCGCCACCTTCTCGCTCGATAAGGCGATGGTCGTCGGCTTCGTTCTCGCGGCCCTGTCGGCCGTGTTCAAGAAGCAGCGCCTCAACCCCTACCTCGCCGGCTCGGCAGCCTTGCTGGTCGTCAGCATGATCCTGCAGGCGAGTTTCTAAACGGCTTCGATCCCCAGGGTCTTGAAGAAGGAACGTCAGTGATGGCTTTGCTCGATCGCGCTGAATGGTACGACCTTGCGCGCACCACCAACTGGACGCCGACCTACGTGTCGGAGGCGGAGATGTTCCCGCCCGAGATGGCCGACCCGTATGGCGTGCCGGTGTCCGAGTGGGAGACCTACGACGAACCCTACAAGGTCACCTATCGCGAGTATGTCGCGATCCAGCGCGAGAAGGACAGCGGTGCCTATTCCGTCCGCTCCGCGTTGCAGCGCTCCAAATACTACGAGAAGGCCGATCCGGCCTATCTCAGCCTGCTCAAGATGCACTATGCGGCCATTTCGCTGTCGGAGTACCAGACCGGCCAGGCCTGCGCCCGCATGGCTCGGTTCGGTCGCGCGTCGGGCATGCGCAACATGGCGACCTTCGGCGTGCTGGACGAGTTGCGGCACGGGCAGATCCAGCTGTCGTTCGCCCACCAGCTCACGCCACTCGATCGCCAGTTCGACTGGTCGCAGAAGTCGCAGCGGACGAACAACTGGGCGGCCATCGGCGGGCGCCATCCGCTCGACGACGTGATGATGACGCGGGACGCGGTCAACACGTCGATCATGCTGAACTTCGCCTTCGAGACCGGCTTGACGAACGTGCAGATGATCGGCCTCTCCGCCGATGCCGCGAACATCGGCGATTTCACCTTCTCCAACCTGATCACCAGCATCCAGTCGGACGAGGCGCGTCACGCTCAGATCTCGACGCCCTTGATCGAGATCCTGATCCGCAACGGCCACAAGGCGGAGGTCCAGAAGTCGGTCGACATCGCCTTCTGGCGCATCTGGAAGACCTTCGCGCTCTTGACCGGCATTCCCATGGATTACTGGTTCCCGCTCGAGAAGCGCGACCAGTCCTTCAAGGAATACATGGAGGAATTCGTCCTCGTGCAGTTCGAGCGGCAGCTCAAGGATGTCGGCCTCGACCTGCCTTGGTATTGGGACCATCTCAAGCACGAGATCGATACGTATCACCACACGCAGCAGGCCGGCATCTGGAGCTGGCGTCACACGGTCTGGTGGAATCCCACGGGTGGGCTGGGGCGCGAGGAGCGCGACTGGCTGGAGAAGAAGTACCCGGGCTGGAACGACACGTTCGGTCGCTACTGGGACGTCATTATCGACAACATCAACAAGGGCGAAGAAGAAAAGACCTATGCCATCGGTTCGCCGGCCATCTGCTCGATGTGCCAGCAGACCATCGCCACCCGAGGCGGTTCCGTCTGGGAGGCGCGTGCGCACCAGCATGTGCACAAGGGGCGTCGCTACAATTTCTGTTCGCCGGTGTGCCAGTGGGTCTTCGAGCAGGAGCCGGAGCGCTACGAGGATTTCGAGACGATGAACGACAGGCTCTACAGCGGCACGATCGATCCGCCGACGCCGGAGAACATGCTGAAGTACATGGGCATCGGCGTCGTGAGCCACGGTGGCAAGGACGCACACGACTACAAGTGGGCGCGAGAACACATACCCATCCTGAAGGCGGCGGAGTGACGGACATGGTCGCCTTGATCAGCCGCTTCCAGAACGATGCGCATGTCCGCGTCGTCGATGTCGAGCCCGACTTCACGATGGACCAGGTCGCCGCAGCCTGCGCCGAGCCTGCGGTCGACCGCCAGGTCCGGCATCCCGCGCCAGGCAAGCCCTTGCGGGTCCGCCTTACGACCAAGGACGATAGCGCGCCGCCGTTCGAGCGGGCGCTCACCGTCCGGGAGGCAGGCTTCCTCCACTACGAATGTGTCGACGTCTACGTCGAGTGATCTGGCATGTTCGACGCCGATATCCGGGATGAATACTACAGGGTCGCCGACTTCGACGAGCTTTGGGCCGGCGAGATGCTTGAGGTCGAGGTGGCCGGCGTGAAGGTCCTGCTGGTCCATACCGAGGACGGGCAGGTGCAGGCGGTTCAGGCGATGTGTCCGCATCAGGCCGTCGCTCTGAGCGGCGGCGAGCTCAAGGGAGCCACGATCGTCTGCCCGGCCCATCGTTGGGAGCTCGACGCGCTGTCGGGACAGGGAGTGAACCCCTGCCACGCCGAACTCGCGCTCTATCCCACCAAGGTCGAGGACGGCCAGATCTACGTCTCGGTTCGCGGAGTCGAGCCGAAGCACTGCAAACCCTGACGCCAGCGAGAGGCAGGAGAAGATGGAAAACGCAAGTGCGGCTGAAAGCACGATGATGGCGGGACCGGTCCTGCGCGCCGGCGAGGTGACCGATGCCCTGATCGAGGCGCTGCAGGAGGACAATCCCGGCAAGCAGCTGCAAGTGCGCGATGCCAGCGGCTATGTCCGTGTCGAAGGGCCGGGCGGGCTGACGCTTAACCGGCGGACCGTCGAGGACGTGCTGGGTCGCAGCTTCAGCATGCAAGAGATCGAAATCCACATGACCGGCTTCTCGGGGAAGATCGAGATGACGGCCGACATGATCCGCTGGTTCTTCCGCAACGCCCGCTGACACAGCAAGCAAGGTCAATCGACTCATGGAAACGACGCGCCCGACCCCGGCCGATTCCACGGCCAGCGAACCCTTTAAGCCTCTGAAGACCTGGAGCCATCTCGCCGCCCGGCGACGGCGGCCGACCGAATACGAGACGGTCTCGACGAACCTCCTCTGGAGCACCGAAGATCCCGAGCGGCCGTGGACGATGGGTCAAGCGATCCCGATGACGGGATGGTTCAAGAAATATCGCAACCAGAGCCCGCTGCAGCATCCCGACTGGGACGGCTTTCGCGATCCGGACCAGCTCATCTACCGCAACTACACGCTCATCCAGGACGGCCAGGAAGCTTTCGTGGACGGCCTGTTCGACGAGCACCATCGCAACGATCACGACGAGGCACTGCCAAAGGCCTGGCTGGAGACGCTCGGCACTCATTGGGCGCCCGGCCGCTACCTCGTTCATGCCGTCCAGATGTCGTCGAACTACCTCGTCGCCCTGGCGCCCGCGAGCACGATCGTGAACTGCTTCATGCTGCAGGCGGGCGATCAGCTCCGCTGGGTCTCGCGCATCGCCTATCGCACCGCGGCGTTGCGCAAGGCGCATCCGGGCATGGGCTTCGGAGAGGCGGAGCGCAGCCACTGGGAAGGGCATCAGGCCTGGCAGGGCTTCCGCGAGTTTGCGGAGAAGGCACTGGTGGCCTGGGACTGGGCGGAGCAGTTCGTCGCTCTCAATCTGGTGCTGAAGCCGGCCCTCGATGCGACCTTCCTGACCGCCTTCGGCCGCGCGGGCAAGGCTCACGGCGACAATCTCACAGGCCTTCTCGCAGATGCCCAGCTGATCGACAGCGAACGTAGCCGCCGCTGGTCCACCGAACTGGTCCGCTACTCGGTTGCAGGCCGGGCAGAGAATGCGGACATCCTCAAGGCCTGGATCGACAAGTGGCAGCCGCTCGGCGTCAACGCCATCGAGGCTTTCTGCGTCGGGCTCCCCGACGGGACCAAGATACGGGACGCGGCGATTGTCCAGTACGCGGCCAACCAGAAGGCCTGTACAGGCGGCCTGCTTTAGACGGGAGATCCGGAAATGCCCGACGCCGTCATCGTACGTCAGACCGAAACCGAGCAGGTGGTCAAGGCGATCTGCCGCATGTGCCACGGCGGATGCGGCACCCTGGTCACGATCAGGGGCGGCGAGGTCACGCAGGTCGTCGGCGATCCGGACAACCCGGTCAGCAAAGGCAAGCTGTGCTCCAAGGCCGGTGCGCCATCCATCGAGCAGCTGTACCACGAGGCCCGTATCAACAGGCCGCTGATGCGGGTTGGCGAGCGCGGCGCGGGCAAATGGCGCGCCGTGAGCTGGCAGGAGGCGATCGAGTTCATCGCGCGCAAGATGCTGCAGATCAAGCAGGAGGACGGTGCCGAAGCCGTCGCCTTCGCGCGCGGCGTGTCGATGAACAACAACCAGATCGTGACGCGTCTCGCGAACCTGTTCGGTACGCCGAACATCGCCTCGATCAACTACTATTGCTATGGGCCGCGCACGGCGGCGTGCACCCTGACGGCGACGGGGAAGTTTGCCGGCCGCGGTTGGGATGTCGTCGCCATCCCGGATTTCTTCAACAAGCCGGCCTGCGTGGTCGAGTGGGGCGCCCAGAAGCGTATCGCCAACGATCATGGATTGATCGGGCACACCCCGGTCACCGATGCGCTGCGCGGCAAGCCGGTAAGCATCATCGTCGATCCACGGCGTCCGAGCGCCTGCGGCCCGGGGCATATCTGGTTGCCGCTGCGGCCGGGAACCGATGGCGCGATGGCGCTGGGTTGGGCCAATGTCATCCTCGCCGAGGAACTCCACGACAAGGAGTTCGTCGAGCGCTGGTGCCATGGGTTCGAAGCCTATCGCGACATGGTCGCCGCCTACACGCCGGAAGTCGTTGCCGGCATCACCGGCTGCAGCGCCAAGGACATCCGCCGGGCGGCACGCCTCTACGCGAAGACCAAGCCGGCAACGATCGTCTGGGGCACGGGCGCGGATCATATCGGTCGCAATGCCGTGCAATCCAACCGCGCCATCCTTGCGCTGATGGGTATCACGGGGAACCTGGACGTGCCGGGCGGCAATTGCTTCTGGCCCTCGCCCAAGCTCGGCGACACCGAGAAGTGGGATGCATTGCCGGAGGAGCAGCTTGCCAAGCGCATCGGAGCCGATCGCTTCAAGTGCCTGACCCTGCGGCCCACGGTCTACGCACATCCGCCGAGCCTTTTCGATGCGGTGCTGACGGGCGAGCCCTACAAGGTGCGGGGTCTCCTGGTGGTCGGCAACAATCCTGCCGTCTGCTACCCCAACACGGCCGCCGTTACCGAGGCCCTGCGCAAACTCGATCTGCTCGTGGTGAGCGAGATTTTCATGACGCCGACGGCGGCGCTGGCGGATGTCGTCCTGCCGGCCGCCAGCAACCTGGAGCGTACCGAGCCGCGGCTTTACATGCACATCAAGGGACCAGGCGGTACCCTGATGGATACGTCGACCCGAGCCGCCGTGCAGATCGCGGAGCGCCGGTCGGACTGGGACTTCTTCGCCGATCTTGCGCAGGCGCTCGGCCTTGGCGATCGCTACGGCACGCCGGAGGACATCGCCAGCGAGGCCCTCTCGACATTCGGCATGAGCTGGCCGGAGCTGCAGGAACATGACTACGTGACCGTGCCCATCGCCTACCGCAAGTACGAGCGGGAAGGATTCGGCACGAAGACAGGCAAGTTCGAACTGTGGTCCACCCAGCTCGAGGAGTGGGGATATCCGCCGCTGCCGGTGTACGAGGAGCCGGCCGAGAGCCCCGTTTCGACACCTGGTCTGCACCAGCTCTACCCGTTGATCCTGAACACGGGCGTGCGCACCCCGACCTACTGGAATTCCAACGGCCACCCGCTCTCGACCCTGAGGCGGCTCAATCCCGAACCGCTCCTCGAGATCCATCCGGAGACGGCCGCTGCGCGTGGCCTGGCGGACAAGGAGATGGCTTGGGTGGTGACGCGGCATGGTCGTATGCGGCTGCGCGTCAAGCTGAGCGACCGCACCCGCGCCGACACGGTCTCGGTGCCACATGGTTGGTGGCTGCCCGATGCCGAAGGGCCCGATTTCGGGATCTTCCAGACCTGCTCGAATGTCCTGTTGGGGAACGATCCTGCTGATTGCGACCCTATCCTGGGATCGAGCCCCCTCAAGGCGTTGCTGTGCGACGTGCTGGCCGACAGGCCGGAGAAAGAGCAATTCGATGATCGTTGAGATTGCCAAGATCGATGTGAAGGATGAGTCGATAGCGGATTTCATCGCCGCGGCGGCCGTAGGTCGCCTGATCTTCGCCGAGGCCGAAGGTTGCCTGTCGATGGACCTGCGTCAGTGCGTCGAGCATCCGGCCAGCTTCCGCATGATCGTGATCTGGCGATCCCTCGAGGATCACACCGTGACCTTCCGGAGCTCCGACGGAGTCAAAGCCTGGCGCACGGCGATCGGCCCGCATCTTGCTGCCCCCGTGGAGGTGCTGAATTTCGACAGGCTGGTCGTCCAGGCGGGTGCGCCCCTGCTGGGCGCCTAGCTGCGGAAACCCGATCGCCGGGCAAAGGAGGGGGAGGACAAGTGGGATCGCCGGTGAACACCGATGCCGTCATTGTTGGTGCCGGACCATGCGGATTGTTCGCGGCATTCCAGCTTGGCATCCACGGTCTGCAGGCCCACGTCGTCGATGCGCTCGATCGGGTCGGCGGTCAGTGCATCGAATTGTACCCGGACAAGCCCATCTACGACATCCCCGCACTGCCCTCCGTCCAGGCGGGCGAACTGATCGGGCGTCTTGCGGCACAGGCAGCGCCGTTCGCACCCAGATTCCATATGGGGGCGAGGGTCGTTGCGCTCGAGCCGCAGCCCGACGGCAGGTGGCAGGTCGCGGTGGATTCGGGCGCCGTGTTCTCGACATCGGTTGTCGTGTTGGCGACCGGCGGCGGCAGTTTCACGCCACGTACGCCGCCCAACCTGTCTGGTCTCCGGGCCTTCGAGGGAACGGGCGTGCGCTACGCCGTGCCTCGCGTCGACGATCATAGGGGTGAACAGGTGGTGATTGCGGGTGGCGGCGATTCCGCCGTGGATTGGGCGGTCGAGCTCTCCAGCGTCGCGGCCGGCGTGGTCCTCGTCCACCAGCGCGATGAATTGCGCGCCCAGCCCCACAACGCGGCGAGGCTGCAGGCGCTCGTCGATGCCGGCAAGATCCGTCGGCTGACCGGGCGCGTGGTCGGCTTGCATGGCGACGCACCGCGGCTCGAAGCGGTATCGGTGAAGGGCCGGGAGGAAGAGGCCCGTCTCGCGACCGACAGGCTGCTCGTGTTCTTCGGCTTCGTCATGCAGGAAAGCCCTATTGCCGGTATCGGCCTTGATCTGGTCGATGGACTCGTCCCCGTGAGCACCGAGACATTCGAGAGCGGCCTGCCCGGGCTGTTCGCCGTCGGAGACGCCGCAACATATCCCGGCAAACTGAAGCTCATCTTGTCCGGCTTCCACGAAGCGGCGCTGATGGCCGCGGCGGCGGCGCGCCGCTGCCGGCCCGGCCTGCAGTTGCCGTTCGAATACAGCACGTCTTCCGTCCGCTTCCGCGACATAGCCGGCCCGATTCGAGCAGGAGATCCATCATGAACCATCTCGTCCAAGCCGAACCATATCAATGGCCGTACGACGGAGCGCTTCGGGCCGACAATACGGCGCTCGTCATCATCGACATGCAGACCGATTTCTGCGGCAAGGGCGGCTATGTCGACGTGATGGGATACGACCTGTCGCTGACGCGCGCTCCCATCGGTCCGATCAAGTCGGTGCTGGCAGCCATGCGGGCCCGAGGGTTCCCCATCATCCATACACGCGAAGGGCACCGTCCCGACCTCAGCGACCTGCCGGCGAACAAGCAGTGGCGATCGCGGCAGATCGGGGCGGGAATCGGCGATCCCGGACCGTGCGGCCGCATTCTCGTGCGTGGCGAGCCGGGCTGGGAGATCATCGACGAGCTGGCGCCGCTGCCCGGCGAAATCGTCGTCGACAAGCCCGGCAAGGGCGCCTTCTATGCGACCGACCTCGAATTGTTGCTACGCACCCGCGGCATCCGCAACCTGGTCCTCACCGGCATCACCACGGACGTCTGTGTCAGCACGACAATGCGCGAGGCGAACGATCGCGGCTTCGAATGCCTCGTGCTGAGCGATTGCTGCGGCGCGACGGACGCCGGCAACCATGCCGCCGCGCTCAAGATGGTCACCATGCAGGGAGGCGTGTTCGGCGCTGTCGCAACGTCGGCGGCATTCGTCGAAGCCTTGCCGCGCCTGCGGGCGGCGGCCTGAAACGAAGGGTGGGCGACATGAAGCGGCAGATGCACCTTGGTCTCTTCCTGCTCGGAACCGGCAGCCACACGGGTGGTTGGCGGCATCCGGGAGCGACGCGCAGCTTCCAGGACATCGATGTCGTGCTCGACATCGCGCGTGCGGCGGAGGCGGCCAAGTTCGACCTGATCTTCATGGGAGACAATCTCAACGCCGACCCGAAAGGCCATCCGTCCTTCACGCTCAGGCTGGAGCCACTCACGCTGCTGTCTGCGGTCGCTGTCGCCACCAAGCATATCGGCTTGGGCGGAACGGTCTCGACGACCTTCAGCGACCCCTTCACGGTCGCGCGTGCCTTCGCCTCGCTGGACCATATCAGCCACGGCCGCGCGGCCTGGAACGCCGTCACGACCGCCAATGCGTCGGCGGCGGTGAATTTCGGGATCGATCACCCCGATCACGGGCGACGCTACGAGCGCGCCGGAGAGTTCGTCGACGTCGTGAAAGGACTGTGGGATTGCTGGGACGACGATGCGGTGGTCGCCGACGCAGAGACGGGCCTCTTCATCGATCCGGACAAGGTTCATCCGCTGAACCACGAGGGCGCCTTCTTCAAGGTCAAGGGGCCGGTCAACATCGGGCGCTCGCCACAAGGCCAGCCGATCGTGCTGCAGGCCGGCGGTTCCGAAGCCGGCATCGCACTGGCGGCCCGGACGGCCGATGTCGTGTTCTCCGTCGTGCAGGATTTCGAGGAGGCAAGGACTGCGTACGCGCAGGTGAAGCAGGCCGTGCCGCGATACGGGCGAAGCCCCGAGCATGTCACCGTGTTGCCGGGCGTGATGCCGGTGGTTGGCCGGACCGACCGCGAGGCCTATGACAAGCTGGCCATCCTGCAGAGCTACACAAGCGGTGGCAGCGGCATCAACGTTCTATCGGAACGCTTCGGCATCGACCTTTCAAAATACGATCTGGATGGTCCCGTGCCGGAGCTTCCTCTGGCGGACCATTATCACAGCTTCACCCGGGTACTCCTTTCAAAGGCGCGCCGCGAGAACATGACGTTGCGCGATCTCTATCACCTCACGGTGGCGGCGCGCGGGCACTGGGTACTGTGCGGGAGCGCGGAACGAGTGGCCGATACGCTGCAGCAATGGTTCGAGGAAGGTGCGGCGGATGGCTTCAACATCATGCCGGCGACCCATCCTGAAGGTTTCGACGACTTCACCGGCATGGTGGTTCCGATCCTGCAGGAGAGGGGCCTGTTCCGGCGTGACTATAGCGGCAGCACGCTGCGCGACCATCTGGGCCTTGGGCGGCCGGCGGTGAACCGCGCCGATCTGCGGCGCAAGGCGTCCTGACGAACTACGCCGCACCGTCGTCTGTATTCACATACTCTTCCATCAGCGCCGCGGCGGCATGCCTGAGTGCTTCGGCGGCGACGCTCGCGATCGGCGAGGGCGAGCGGTCGGCCGCCATTGCGATGATCAGCTCGGGCGGTCTGAGGTTCCTGTCCTGTAGCGGGATGAATTTCAGCGAACCCTCGCGAAGCTCCGGCTCTACTCCTATCGGTGTCTGGAAGGCGACGCCCGCCCCGAACCGGACGAGGGCGGCGATGAAATTGGGATCCGATGCCGTGACGACGTTGCGGAACTGGAAGGACCGGCCTTCAAGCATGCGATCCACGACCATGCGAAAACTGATCGTCTCGTTGGGCAGGATGATCGGCTGATCCTCGAGATCCTGCAGGCGCACCATCCTTTGCTGCGCCAATGGATGATCGGGGGAGGCGATGACCCCGAAGGCGAGCGGCACGCTGATGAGCTGCCTGACCTGGCGATTCGAGCTGGCATGGAAAGTGATGCCGATATCGGCGTTGCCGGAGACGAGCTGCGGCATCACGTGCGCCGAGCCGGCCACCTCGCAGTCATAAGTTACCCGGGGGTAGCGCTCCACCAGCTTTGCCAGAGCACGGGGCAGGAACTCGGTTGCCGCGGCCTGAACGGCCACGATCTTCACATGGCCGCTGCGCAGCCCGTTGAGGTCGTCCAGATGCGCGCGCATCTGGTCGAGCCCTCGCAGGACCTGCAGCGCGTGCGATGCGACGAATTCTCCGGCTGCGGTCGGTCGCAACCGTGTCGAGGTCTTCTCGAGGAGTTCGACGCCCAGGATGCCTTCAAGGTCCTTGACCTTGCGGCTTATGGCCGAGGGCGCGACGTTGAGCTTTCTCGCGGCGGCGCGGATCGAGCCGCAACGCGCGATCTCGTGGAAGTAAACCACCCAGCTCGCATGGATCTGGAGCTGGTTGTGCGGCGTCAGCTTCATCGCGGCTCCTGTCTGGACGTGGAGGCCGTGCGTTGCGGCGTCGAGTCCCGACGGGCCGGCAACAGGTCCAATGTATCCTGTTTTGATCCAGCAAGCTTCGTGCCGTTCACCTTTCGGCAACATGGTGTGCAGAACTATGTCGATTGTGCCGGTATCCGATCTGCTCGAACGTGGCCTCGCTGAGCTACCGCAAGCTCCGGCCACGACGATCGGTGGGATGGCCGGAATGTAGCTCCTTCATGGTGGGGTGGAGGGCGCGGCTGATATGGCACGCATATGGCATCGACTCTGCAGGCGCATCCTGAAGCGCGCCGAAAGCGCCGCGATACCGCTCGCGATGCCGTTTCAGGGATGGTGCGCCGGCAAGGAAGGTGTTCGGTGACACGTCAAATGCATCTCGGCCTTTTTCTGCAGGGGACGGGTAACCACCCGGCAGCATGGCGTCAGCCCGGCGCCTTCGACAGTTTCCAGGATATCGAGGTCGTCAGGCAGATCGCGCAGATGGCCGAGCGCGGCAAGTTCGACATGATCTTCATGAGCGACCACCTTCATGCCGATCCCAAGGCGCATCCGTCGTTCATCGTCCGCTTCGAGCCGCTGACCATGCTGGGCGCCATCGCGATGGTGACGTCGCATATCGGCCTTGGTGCGACGGTTTCGACGACCTACAGCGATCCGTTCACGGTGGCGCGCGCCTTTGCCTCGCTCGATCACATAAGCGGCGGCCGCGCGGCGTGGAATCTCGTCACGACGATGAATGCGTCTGCGGCGGCGAACTTCGGCACCGTTCATCCGCAGCACAACAGCCGCTACGAGCGGGCGTCGGAGTTCATCGATGTCGTGCTGGGCCTGTGGGACTGCTGGGACGACGACGCGATCGTGAAGGACAAGGCCCGGGGCATATACGTCGACCCCGCCAGGATCCGCACGCTCGACCACCAGGGCGATTTCTTCAAGGTCAGGGGACCGCTGCATATTGGCCGGACGCCGCAGGGCCGGCCCGTCGTGCTGCAGGCGGGCGGGTCAGAGCAGGGCCTCGCGCTGGGCGCGCGGACGGCCGATGTCATGTTCTCGGTGGTTCAGGATTTCGACGAGGCGCGGCAATCCTACGCGGCCCTCAAGGCGAAGTTGCCGGAGTATGGCCGCTCGCCGGACGATGTCGCGCTTATGCCTGGCGTGATGCCGATCGTGGGGCGCACGAACGCCGAGGCCTTCGCCAAGCTCGCCGCACTCCAAGGCGAGATCGACGACGGTGTGGCGACGGCGGTGCTCTCGGAGAGGCTGGGCATCAATCTTGCCGACCACACGCTCGATGCGCCGGTGCCGGATCTCGATCTTGCGGATACGTCGCACGCCTTCGCGCGTGTTCTGCTGGCCAAGGCACGGCGCGATGGCATGACGTTGCGGGACCTCTACAACCTGACGGCTAGCGCGCGAGGCCACTGGGTCCTGTGCGGGAGTGCCGAGACGGTCGCCGACACCTTCCAGCACTGGTTCGAGAACGGTGCTGCCGACGGCTTCATCGTGATGCCGCCGAGCTTCCCGGATGGCTTCTCGGACTTCGTCGAGGGTGTCGTGCCGATCCTGCAGGACCGTGGCCTCTTCCGGCGCGAATATGCCGGTAGCACTCTGCGCGACCATCTGGGTATCGCACGCCCGTCGCCGGCTCGCGTCGCGGTGCCCGCATGACGATCGAGATCAGGGATCTCAGCCTGCACTATCCCACACGGAACGGCGACAAGGTCGTGGCGGTGGAAGATGTCTCCATCGACCTGGCGAACAACGAGTTCCTTGCCGTCGTCGGGCCGAGCGGGTGCGGGAAGACGACCCTTCTCCGCATCCTGGCCGGCCTGCTGGATCAGACGGAAGGCACCATCCGGCAGGACGGCGCTCTCTACGAGGCTGCACGAGACCGCGTCGGCGTCGTCTTCCAGGAAGCCCGCCTGCTGCCCTGGCTGACAGTCCTGCAGAATGTCCTGGTCCCCATCACCGTCCGTCGTGGCGACAAATCGAAGGCCCGCGCGCGGGCCCTCGACCTCCTGCGCATGGTCGGCCTCGAGGCGTTCGCGAATCGATATCCCGGCGAGTTGTCCGGCGGCATGCAGCAGCGTGCAGCGATCTGCCGGGCCCTGATCAACGAACCGAAGCTGTTGCTCATGGACGAGCCCTTCGGAGCGCTCGACGCCATGACCCGCGAGTCGATGAACCAGGAACTGCGGCACATCTGGCAGGCATCGCCGAAGACGGTGCTCTTCATCACGCACAGCATCCCGGAAGCGGTGTTCCTGGCCGACCGTATCGCCGTCTTCACGCCGCGGCCGGGGCGGCTTCACAAGGTGATCCCGGTAGACCTGCCCCAGACGCGGGACCTGTCCGTGATGGCAGACCCCAGATTCGTCGCGCTCACGACGGAGTGCCGATCGATGTTTCGGTCCAACACCAACTTCTTCTGAGACCGAGCATGATACAGCCGCGCGCCATCCCGATGATTTCCTCGAAAGTCCTGGTCGTCTGTGCGACCGCCGCTGCGGTGCTGGGCCTCTGGATCGGCATCCTGCGCATCTTCAACGTGCCCGAAGTCGTGTTTCCGTCGCCGGGCGGCGTCTTCGAGGCGCTCTGGGCCGGCCTCTTCGTCGACGGAACCTTCTGGCCGCATCTCGGCGTGACGCTCTACCAGATCCTCGCCGGCTTTGGCATCGGTGCTTCGGTCGGTCTTCTCCTGGGCATCGTCATTGCCGAAGTCCCGACGCTGCGTCTCATCATCCATCCGTATGTGATCGCCTTCCAGAACGTGCCGAAAGTGGCAATCGCGCCGCTTTTCGTCATCTGGTTCGGCTTCGATGCGGGATCGAAGATCGCGATCGCCGCCACCATCGCCTTCTTCCCTGTCGTCATCAACGTGATCGCCGGCCTGCACGCCGCCGACGAGAAGCAGCTCGAGATGCTCCAGGTCTTCGGCGGCGGCCGGCGCTGGAGGTTCCTGCTCGTGCGCCTCCCGACGGCATTGCCCTACCTGTTCGCCGGTCTCGACATCGCCATGGTGCTGGCGATCGTCGGTTCCATCGTGGGGGAGTTCGTCGGTGCCAAGAGCGGGCTTGGCTATCTCATCATGCAATACAATTTCACGCTCGACATGAACGGCATCTTCGCCGTGCTGCTGCTCTACACGATCGTGGGCTACGGCCTGCACATCGCCGTCATGACGGCGCAAAAATGGTGCATCTGGTGGGGAACTCCTGCGGACGGACGACGCACGTGAACCCGCTTCCAGGACACACCATGACCAGTGTTACGCGTACAGTTATGAGCCGTCGTACAGCTGTTGTTTCGATTGCGGCGGCGATGTCGGCCCCCTTCGTGTCACGCGCCCAGGGCCGGGAGAAAGTAACCTTCGCCCTGAGTTACGGTCCGATGGGCGCCAACGGCAACTACCTTTATCCGGCGTCCTTCCTAAAATTCTGGGAGCAGGACGGGCTGGACGTCGAGGTCATGACGACGCAGGGCACCGGTCAGGTGCTCCAGCTCCTGGCTGCCGGCAAAATCGACATGGGCACGGCCAATCCCGAACCATTCGTGGTGAGCCGGATCGAGCACAACCTGCCAGCCCGTTCCGTGGGGCTGATGGGGGTGATCTCGACATGGTCGGTGGGCGTGCTGCCCGACAGCCCCATCCAGGACTACGCCGGCCTCAAGGGCAAAAGCGTCGGGGTTACCAGCCTCGCGTCGGGCGGCATCTACTTCCTCAAGGCTCGCCTCATCCAGGCGGGCCTGGATGCGGAGAAGGACGTCAAGCTCGTGCCGGTGGGCTTCGGCGCGTCCGCCAACGACGCAGTCGCGAGCAAGAAGGTAGACGCGATGTTGCTCTGGCGCAGCGGCTTCACCACCGTCGAGAACATCGGCGCCAAGTTTCGCTACCTGCCGCGCGCGCCTTGGGAAGACAAGGTCTACTCGCTGATCAACATGGCGAGCGACACGATGATCGCGTCGCGTCCCGACACTGTTGCAAAGGTCCTGAGGGGTATAGCGAAAAGCCTCGAATTCTCGGCGGCGCGGCCCGAGGCGGCGGCCATGGTGTTCCAGCAGGCCTATCCCGCCTCGATCTCGCGAAGCGTCGACCCGAAAACCAACTTCCAGAACAACGTCAGGCTCGTCCAGGCGACGAACACCGATGCGGGCGTGGGCTCGCCGAAGTTTCCGGAGCCGCCGCAACGTGTCTGGCACCAGCAGGCTGACGAGAACTGGATGGCGATCCAGAGCTATCTCGTCCAGACCGGCCTGATCGCCAAACCGGCAGTACCGTCGGCGTTGTACACCGACCGTTTCACCGAGGCAGCCAACGCCTACGACAAGCCAGCTCTGCGCCAGCAGGCGATGGCGTATCCCGTGAGCGTCTCGCAATGAACGCCTTCAGCAGGGTCGTTCCGGTCGCCGCGCTGCGGCGACCGAGGGAGGAGAAGACCGAAGCGGAGCTGCGCGTGCAGCTCGCCGCTGCTTACCGCATCTTCGCCTATCTCGGCTGGGACTATCTTGTATTCGGGCATATCACGATGAGGCTGCCCGGACCCGACAGGCACTTCCTCATCAATCCATTCGGATTGGGATACGACGAGGTCACGGCGTCGAACCTCGTGAAGATCGATATCGAGGGCAGGATTGTCGGCCAAAGCCGGTATCCGGTGAACCCGGCCGGCTTCATCATCCACGGCGCGATCCACGAGGCGCGCGAGGATGCACACTGCATCATGCACACGCACAGCATCGCGGGAATGACGATGGCGGCGGCGGACATGCCGCTGCGCCTGGTCGACTTTGCCGGTGCGGCGATGGTGGACCGCATCGCCTATCACGATTTCAGCGGCGTGCATGCGGACGATTCGGATCGCGAGGCTCTTGTCCGCAATCTCGGCGACGCCAACTTTCTGGTGCTGCGCAACCACGGTCTGCTGAGCTGCGGCGACACCATTCCGAACGCATTCAAGCGTCTCCACTGGATGGAGACAGCTTCCCGTGTCCAAACCGCCGCGATGGCGATGAACGTGCCGCTGCGCGAGGTGCCTCTCGCGGTGGCGCGGCAGCACGCGGCGACTCTCGAAAGGGACGACCAAGGGGAACTCGCTTTCGCGGCGCTGACGCGTCGGGTGGAGCGCATCGATCCAGGATTCAGGGCGTAGGGGCAAGGCTTCAGAAGGAGACGGACATGGTGGTGAGGGGGATCGGAAGGCGTGGGTTCGTGGCAGGAGCCGCGATGGCGATGGTAGCCGCGCCGTTCGTGGCGAGGCCGGCGTTCGCGGCGAAGCTTGCGAAGATCGGCGCGGTGCTGCCGATCACGGGCCCGAACGCGGCGATCGGTATCGGCATGATGAATGCCATGGATCTTGCCGTCCGGCAGCTCAACGCGTCGGGGAAGTTCGGCGCGACGCAGTTCGAGCTGATGAAGCTCGACGACCATTCGCTTCCCAGCGAGGGCGTCGCGGCCGTGACACGCGCGGCGTCGGATCCGGCGGTGCTGGCCTGTTCGGCGCACTGGAACTCACCGGTCGCCCTTGCCACGCGCGACATCTTCCATCGGCGGGGGCTCGCCAATCTCAATCCGTGTGCCATCAACTGGAAGATCACGGCGGAGCAGAAGGGCGACGAGATCTTCCGCATCGCGCCGTCCGACCTCTGGCAGCTCGAGATGGCCGCCAAGATGCCGTTCACGACGCTCGGCAAGAAGACCTACTTCCTGATCGACGACAACACCAACTACGGCAAGTCCCTTGTCACCGCATTCGAAGAGCACGCGGCAAAGGCAGGCGGCAACAAGCTCGGTGCCGACAGCATCTCCGTCGGCGAGAAGGACTTCACCGCGGTCCTGACCAAGGCGAAGGCACAGAAGCCCGATGTGATCTTCTTCGGCGGTGTCACGACCGAGGCGGCCCTGCTGCGCCAGCAGATGGTGCGGCTCGAAGTCCCTGCACTTTACTTCACCGGATCGGGCACCATGACGCCGACCTATGTCGACACCGCGGGTGCCGCGGCGGATGGTACCTATGCCTTCTTCTATGGCCTGCCCTACGATGCCACGCCGGGCGGCGGAGCCTTCATCGAAGCCTACAAGAAGGCGGGCTACGACAAACCCTACGAAACTTACGGGCTGATCGCCTATTCGGCCATCGAAGCCGTCGCGCAGGCGATCGCGACGGCGGCTGCCAAGGGTGAGCCCACCCGTAAGGCTGTTGTCGAAGCCCTGAAGGAGGGGACCTTCACCACGGCGCTCGGCCCGCTCTCCTTCCCACGTCCCGGCGATGCGGCACAGAAAGTGCTCGCCTTCTACGAGGTGAAGGGCGGGAAATGGACGCTGACCTACTACAGCAAGCCCGATGGCAACATCGTGCCGGCCGAGAAGGCAAGCGTCTGGGACCTTCCCTGGAAATGACTGGGAAAAGCTGAGGGCAGGCCGCCATGTTGTCGCAACAGCTCGTGAACGCACTCGTGCTCGGCAGCGAGTACGCCCTGATCGCCGTCGGGTTCACTCTTTATTTCGGCATGCTGAACCTGATCAACCTGGCACATGGCGCGGTCTACATGGCCGGCGCCTTCGCCGCGGTTGCGGTCTATCGGGGCGTCCTCGGCGAGGGAATGTCCTCGGCGGTGGCGCTCGTGGCGATGTCGATGGGGGGCCTGATGTTTGCCAGCGCGCTCGGCATGCTCGTCGAGCGCGTGGCGGTCCGGCCTCTGCGGCAGGCGCCGCCGCTGGTGTTCCTGATCACCTCGATCGCCGTCTATCTGGTCATCGAGCAGTGCGTGCTCGTGTTCTTTCCCAATGGCGCCAACCCGCAGGTCTTCCCGGATCCGTTTGCACTCCGGTCGTTCTCGGTTGGCGGAGCCGTCATCGGCGAGGTCCAGCTCTTCATCATTGCCCTTGCGCTGGCGCTGATCGCGGGCCTTCACCTTGTCATCACGCGGACACGGCTCGGCCGGCAGATCCGTGCCATCACCGCCGATCCGATCGCCGCCCGCATGATGGGCGTGAATGTCGATCGCACGGTAGGGCTCACCTTCGCCTTGGGCTCCGGCCTTGCCGGCGTAGGGGGCATCGTCGAAGGCCTCAATTTCGGTTCGGTGTCGTTCACGATGGGATTCATCGCAGGCCTGAAGGGCTTTACCGCGGCGGTGATCGGAGGCCTGGGAAATGTCTATGGTGCGTTGGCTGGGGGCTTCCTGCTGGCGATTATCGAAGTGGCGGCGAGCGGATACCTGCCGCAGGGCGCGGCCTACAAGAACGTCATCACTTTTGCTCTCCTGATCCTGTGCCTGCAGCTCCGTCCGGACGGGTTGCTCGGTACCAAGAAGAGCAGCCGCGTATGAGCACGTCGGCGCTTGGCCTGCCGCTCCCCGCCGGCGTCCAGCCCGGCCTTGCGCGGATTCTTGCAGCCCTTCTCGGAATGGCTGTCCTGGGGCTTGTCCTGCTTGGCATGCACATCCAACAGGCGGGGCAGATGCTCGCCTATCTGGCGACCGTCGCCGTGGGGGGCGGGATCGTCACCTGGATTGCGCGCCAGCGGTGGCCCCTGGTCACGGCAATTGCACAACAGAATGGCGTTTTCGCCACGGTCGCTCTCTGCGGGGCGATCGCCGTTCCCTTCATTCTGGTCGACCAGTACCAGGTGCATGTACTGGCGATGGCCGGAATCTTTGCCCTGATGGCGCTCGGCCTCACGGTCACGATCGGCTATGCCGGCCTCGCCGATTTCGGTTATGTCGCCTACTACGCCATTGGTGCCTATACGTCGGCGCTGCTCAACGTGAGGTTTGGCCTCCCGTTCTGGATCTGCCTCCCGCTTTCCGGAGTCGTTGCCGGGTTGCTGAGCCTGCTGGTCGCATTTCCGGCGATCCGGGTGAAGGGACATTATCTGGCGCTGGTCACGCTCGGCTTCTCTCTGATCGTCATCCAGCTCATCAACAATCTCACCTGGCTGACCGGGGGGACCGAAGGAATCTCGGGGATCGAAACCCCGGTGCTGTTCGGCTGGGATTTCGCCGCTCCCGTCAAGCTCGGCTTCGCCACCCTGCCCGGCGAGGCAAGCTACTATGGGTTGGTCCTTGCCATCCTGGTCGTTGCGTTCGTCATGCTGGGCAGGCTCACGGCCTCGCGATGGGGACGCATGTGGACGGCCATGCGTCTCGACGAGGTGGCGGCGGAGGCCGCCGGCCTCGACCTGACGCGGCTCAAGCTCCTGGGCTTCGTCACCGGCTCGTGCCTCGGCGGCATCGCCGGGTCCCTTTACGCCCACATGGTCGGCTACATCGATCCGTCGAGCTTCCGGACGATGGACTCGATCCTTCTTCTCGCGGTCGTCGCCATCGGCAATTGGCGGCTTCCCGGCGTGCTGGCTGCGGCGCTGATCTTTGCCGTGTTGCCCGAGAAGCTGCGCGCCTTCGAGGAGTATCGGCCGCTGATCTTCGCCGTTGCTCTGCTGGTCATCATGATCCTGCGCGGCAGACGCATGATGGCGGGGCGCTGACATGAGCGGCGAGTTTCTCTCCGTCCGCAACGTCGTGAAGCGCTTCGACGGGCTGGTGGCGGTCGACGGCGTTTCGTTCGACATCGCCGCCGGCAGTATCGTCGGCATCATCGGGCCGAATGGGTCCGGCAAGACGACGCTGATCAACATGATCACCGGCGTCTATGTTCCCAATGGCGGCGACATCGTCTTCGAAGGCCGTCCGATTGGCGGACGCAAGCCGTTCGAGATCGCGCGACTCGGTATCGCCCGCACCTTCCAGAACATCCGGCTATTCGACGAGCTCACCGTGCTCGAGAACGTCATGGTCGGCGCCGACGCTGCACGGCAGGGCGGCTACTTTCCTGCGCTGCTCGATACTTCGTCCGAGCGGAAGCGGGAGGAGACGGCAGCCGGCGATGCGATGCAGCTCCTCGGCTCGCTGGGCGAGGATCTGGCCCTGCGCGCCGGCGTGCCGGCGGGTACGCTGCCCTACGCCGACAAGCGCCGGCTCGAGATCGCCCGTGCGCTGGCGTTACGGCCCTCGCTGCTCCTGCTCGACGAGCCGGCGGCCGGCATGTCGCCGGACGAGATCCGCATGCTCATCCGGGAAATCAAGTCGCTTGCAGGCCGTGGTCTCACCATCATCCTGGTCGAGCACAAGATGCGTCTGATCGAAGGCGTCACGGAGCGGGTCGTGGTGCTGGATCATGGACGCAAGATCGCCGATGCGCCGTTCGACAGCGTGCGGCGAGACAAGCGCGTTGTCGAAGCCTATCTCGGTCGGAGCTATGCCGATGCTCAGTCTTGAGGCAGTGAGCGCGGGCTATGGCCGCGCCCAGGTGTTGCGAGACGTGTCGCTGAATGTGTCGCCAGGAGAGATCGTTTGCCTGCTGGGCAGCAACGGCGCCGGCAAGTCGACGACATTGCTGTCGATTCTGGGGCTGATCCGGACATGGTCGGGCAAGATCTCGCTGGATGGAAGTGATCTCCGCCGGTCCGATGCGGCGGAGATCGTGCGTCGCGGCATCGCGATCGTTCCGGAGGGGCGGCGTATCTTCGCGCCGCTCACCATCGAGGAGAACCTGCGCATGGGGGCCGAGGCGCGGCGTTCGAGCGCCGCGGAGTACGCAGAGGATCTCGCGCGAATCTTCGACATGTTTCCGGTGCTCAAGGAGAGACGCCGTGACGTCGGTGGCGTGCTTTCCGGAGGCCAACAGCAGATGCTCGCGATCGGACGCGCTCTGATGACGCGGCCACGATATCTCCTGATGGACGAGCCATCCATGGGGCTGTCTCCGGTCATGGTAGACCAGGTGCTCGACACGATCGCCGAGATCAGGAAGCAAGGTGTCTCGGTTCTGGTGGTGGAACAGAATGCTTTTGCGGTTCTGCGCATCGCCCACCGCGGCTACGTCATGCAAAGCGGCCAGATCGTGCTGCAGGGAAAAGCCGATTGGCTCCTGGAGGCGGATATGGTTGTTGATGCCTATCTATAGAGGCCGCGTCCCTGCAGGGCACCAGACCTCGAGCGCGTAACGGTTTCCAGCCAGATATACAGATGCTGCGGATCGTGGCGTGGCGACTTCTGCATACGCCGCGTGGAGCACCGCTGGCTCGCGCAGCTGGTCTGCGCAGTCTTTCTCCCGGACACAGCGAAGCAAGCGACGCCGCTCGCACTCCGGAGCCGCCCTCGGGCTGACTAAGCCGCTTTCCAGCCGATCGATCGCATGCGCCCCGATGTTCACGGGCTATTGAGCAGCGGCACATGTCTTCACCGGCCATACTCCTGGCGAACAGACAGGTGATTCGATGCCAGGAGCATCTTCCAACCCTTCCCGTAGTCCCTTCGCGGCGCTGGGCCTGATCGCGCTGGTCGTGGCGGGGAGTGCGGCCGCTTTCGCCTATACCGCCGGTTGGCTGTCGCCGGGGCGACTGACGCCCACAAGGCTTGTCGCTGCGTTGGCGCCGCCGGAAGGGCCGGCGCTCGGCCATCGGCGGAATCATGCCAAGGGTGTCTGTTTCACGGGCGAGTTCCAAGCGAACGGCAAGGGCATCGCGCTGTCGAAGGCACAGGTCTTCACACTTGGCTCCTGGCCGGTACTTGGCCGCTTCAACCTGGCCACTCCCAATCCGAACGCAGCGGACGCGACGGTGCGGGTGCGTGGCATGGGCTTGCAGATCACGACATCCGACGGCGATGTCTGGCGCAGCGCCATGATCGACGCGCCGATCTTCGCCGTCTCGACGCCGCAGGCATTCTACGATTTGCTGCAGTCCGCTCCGAAGGGAGGGGAAGCGATGAAGTCATTCGTCGGTCGGCACCCGGAGTTCACCGCCTTCGCTGGCTGGGCGGGCACCGCACCATGGACGTCGAGCTATGCGGAAGATTCGTTCAACGGCCTGAATACGTTCCTGTTCGTTGATGCAGCCGGAAACACACGTGCGGTGCGCTGGTCGCTGCGGCCGGCCGCCACGCCGGTGCCGATCGTGCCTGATGAGTTGGCCAAGCGCGGGCCCAACTACCTCGAGCAGGAGATCGCAGGCAGGGTCGCTGCCGCGCCGCAACGCTGGACGATGTTCGTGACCGTCGCCGAGCCGGGCGACCAGACAGCCGATCCCAGCAAGGCATGGCCCTCGGACCGGCGGGCCGTCGAAGTCGGCACTCTCGTGGTGAACAAGGTCGTCGCCGAGCCGGATGGGCCATGCCGCGACATCAACTTCGATCCGACCGTCCTGCCGCGCGGCGTGAGCGTTTCCGACGATCCGTTTCCCGCCGCCCGCTCCGCAGCCTATGCGCGTTCGTACGACCTGCGGACGTCCGAGGCAAAGGACTATCCAAGAACGGCCGCCATCGGGGGCAGCAAGCCATGAGCACCACCGTGACCCGCACGCGTTTCACCGGGGCCCAGCGACTGGTCCATTGGGTGATGGCCGCCGGCATCGTCGCCATGCTGTTCATCGGCGTCGGCATGCTGTCGACCGTGGCGCCTACGTATGTGCCGCTGGTCTCCACCCACAAGACGCTGGGTATTGCCCTGTTCGCGCTGGTATTCGTGCGTCTTGTCCTGCGCCTGGTGCTCGGGGCGCCACCGCTGCCGGCCAGCCTGCCGCCCGTGATGCGACGGGGCGCGGTGGTCTCTCACTGGGCGCTGTATGGTCTCATGATCGTCATGCCGCTTCTGGGCTGGGCCATGCTGTCGGCAGCCGATTATCCGGTCGTGCTGTTCGGAGATGTCCGTCTGCCGCGGATCGTGCCGCAGAGCGACTCTTTGCACACATTGCTATGGGGCGCGCATCGCTGGCTGGCTTTTGCCTTCTTTGCGCTGATCCTGCTCCATGTCGCGGCCGCGTTGTTCCATGCGCTGGTGCGGCGCGACGGTGTTTTCGAGGCCATGTCGCCCATGCCAGCCGGGAGAACCCCGTCTTTGGATCGCTGAGGATCGTC
>VFQP010002040.1_pt1 | contig 23981 bp, 17 predicted proteins | sample 3512351 | NCBI WGS metagenome assembly VFQP01 (sample SAMN10412372, study PRJNA504923) | tailings metagenome | isolation source: Relicate 1 Philex TSF1 revegetated site | place: Philippines: Tuba, Benguet | collected 2017-08-29
GTCGGTAAAAGTTCCTCCCCATTTTTTTGCAATGTTATCTTCAAGCACAGGTGTTACACGGAGTAAATGGTATCTGAAATCACCGGATTCAATATTTTTAATTCTGATTTCTAAATCTAAAGCTTTTGATTTTTTCCTGCATCTTTCAAGCTCTTCGTTTATATTGAGATCATCAGGATGAGTTTCCGGAAAATGTTTTTCTGACGTAGAATACTGATACCATTTGCAGTTGACAAAATCTATCAATCCTTCCTCATTCATCGTAAAAGCAATCTGCGGAAGTGACTCCAGCATCAGATGAAAATGATCTATCTGAGATTTCATGGTCACCTGAGATTCTCTCCTCCCCTTCACTTCCAGCTCAAGACTCTGATGAGCTTTTTTCATTTCTACATTTTTTTCCTGAAGATTGTAAAAAGTTTTTACTTTCAACATCAGGATTTCCGGATCTACCGGTTTGGTAACGTAATCTTTACCTCCCGAAGCATATCCTTTGGTAATAAATCTTTTCTCGGTGTTTACTGCTGATAAGAAGATGATAGGAATATCTTTTGTTTTACTGTATCCTGCCAAAGCCTCTGCAACTTCAAAACCATCCATCTCAGGCATCTGAACATCCAGAATAATAAGTGCATAGTCGTTTTTCAATGCTTTTCCCAATGCTTGCTGACCGGAATCTGCTGTATCAACCTCAAAATCTTTTGATTCTAAAAGTTTTTTTAGTGAATAAAGATTGCTCGGATTGTCGTCAACAATTAAAATCATAACAGAAAAAATTCAGTTTTAGTTACCGGATATAAATTTCAAAAATAATTATAATTAACAGATAAAAACTTATGAATACTGCATTTTTATCTATAGTGTGATATTCTTAAAATTTAACCAAATTTTAGAAGCAAAAATTGTACAAAACTTTATTTTACTATGTAATTAAATCTGTCAAACCTTTTAAATCGCAGGAAAACGCTTTCTATAAGGCATTTTATGATAAAAATCATTCCGTGTGTAAAGTACCGTGTGTTCAACGAATTCTTTTTATCTAATTCAAAGTTCTGTAAGTATATCTTTAATTTTGAACAATTTTTTAATTTTCACTTTGAGTTGGCTTTGTTTTTGTCATGATGGTGATATGAAAACAATATTTATCGTAGAAGATGAGACAGGCATCAGAGATGCATTACAGCTACTCCTGTCCTTTGAGAATTATGACGTACGCTCTTTTTCAACTGCAGCGTTGTTTAACAGCAGAGACAAATCGGTAATTCCTGATATTTTCATTTTAGATGTGAAGCTTCCTGATGGACTTGGTACGGATTTATGCAATGATATAAAGCAAGATCCTGCAACTTCTGATGTTCCTGTAATGATTATCAGTGCCCATGCTAAAGCCGAACAAGTAATCAATGCGTGTGAAGCAGATGAATTTATCGCTAAACCATTTGATATTGATGATGTTTTGGTGAAAATTGAAAATCTGATCAATAAACCCAAATCAGTAACCAATTGATTTGACACTATAAAACCTACCGATTTTCAGTAGGTTTTATTATTTTATTTCATTGTTCCGAAAATTATTTGATCCTGATCACGCGAAGTTTATGTAATATCACCATGGTCTGAAATCCCATATCCCATTCAAACCATCTTGATGCATTATTGGCTCTCTGCGGATGTCTGTGATGATTGTTGTGGTAAGCTTCGCCCCAGAAAATCAAATCAAATGGAAGAATATTTTTTGAAGTATTTTTCATTTTATAATTTTCATAGCCAAATTTGTGAGCCCACCAGTTAACCGCCATACCCTGCAGAGAACCCATAATAATTGTAGCCGGCAAAAATAACCATTGCCACCAGGCTGTTGCTAAAAGCCAGTAAATAAAAATATAAATCCCAATCCAGATAAATCTGGTAATATAATTGTGTGCAATTTTATCAAACTTTTCCCAATCCGGCAGATCTTTTTTGTATTTGTCTTCAGCTCCGGTTTTTCCGATGTGTAAATTGAAATAGTTATTTCTCGTAGTCCACATCATCAGAAAAGGATTGGGATCATTATGCGGTGAATGAGGATCTTCTGCCTTATCTGTATGGGCATGATGAAGCCTGTGCATAAGACCGTATGTATAGGCGCTGATGTAAGACGACCCCTGAGTTATAAAACATCCTAAATAAAACAATCTCTCCCAAAATTTTGACATTGTAAAAAGATTGTGTGCTGCATATCTGTGATGAAATACCGACTGAAAAAAAAGTGATGTATACCAATGAATGATAATGAAAATAAGTATAGCCATGAAATTTTGTTTATATCAATTGAACTCTGAATTTGAGTCAGCAGTGCAATAGAAATATCTAAACATAAAATTGCCCGACAACTTATACCATATACGAAATTTTTTAATATATGGTTTCAAACAAAGATAGGTTATATAAACTGTTTGACAGCTATTTTTTTGATTACAATTCAAAAAAAATAGAATCTTGCTGTATTTTTTAAATTACTCACTCTAAGCAATAATTAATAAAGCCACCCTATTCGTGCGGCTTTACTAAATTATTACTAAGCTATGTTAAACAGTTACGGTGCCCAATATGTCCATTTTGAACCATTGTAAATTGCAAGTCTCTTATTTGTTCCATTCAAATAGACCATCATTCCAGGAGCGGGATCTTTAATATCATTCGTACTAGCAACCTGTGGCAATACCATTACTTTGGTGGTTGATTCCAGAACGAGTACTCCATTAGCTGAAGAGCTATTTGCTCCGATTATTGCTTTTGAAGCTAAATCTTCCGTAACGGCTGCTGAAAGAGGCTGTATATTCATCAAAGAACTGATATTTGCCTCATTACCTGCACTAAGATCCACCCAACCACTAACATCTGCATTAACATTACTTGGTGCGTAATACTTTACTTTAGATTGGGCTGCGTTGTTTATACTCGCATCCAGCAGAATAGTTCCGGGAGTCACATCAGCGGATGATGGCATTGTGCGGACATAAGGTAAAATAATTCCTTTATTTTGTCCAGATTCAAATTCTATCAAAACGGCTGCCTTATTATTAGAAGGAGCTGTTCCGTTGGTACCTCCAATGATGATCTGAGCACTACCCATAAAGGATATACCGGAGAGTAAACTTATTATTATTTTTTTCATTTTTATATATTAGAATACATTAGGTTTATTATGGGCAGCTTGGCATATTAAAACATTTCCAGTCACCCTCCGAGTAAATCTTAAGACAGCTTGCAGTTGTGTCATAAGACATCATTCCCTCTACCGCATTTCCTGCAGTTTTAATTGCGTTAAGCTCTGCGGTTGTCAATCTTGTTACAACCAATCCTCTGGTATTGGATTCAAGTGCAATATGACCCGATTTTCTTACCATCGGCCAGCTGGAACTGGTCTCACCTGCGCGTTTCAATAAGGTAATTCCTAATTTAGTATCATGATTTGAACCACCTGTAGCTGCATCATTAAAACAAGCACACGTATTTACCCCCTGATCTCCGGGCATATAGTAAGAGACCGTTACTATAGAACCTACAATTCTACATTTTCCGGAAGCAGCTGTGAAGAAGGCATAATAAGTTCCAGGACCTACCGCTGAAACATTACTCAGAACTGGACTTGCTGCATCATTCGTAGCATGCCATTCTACGTCATTAGGGTTTGCTTCCTGAATAGCATTGTTAAGGTTGGCAGTCTGGTTAGGACAAATTTTCAGATTTTGAATTTTTGGGCCTAAATCGGTACCACATACAATAAGAATTGCCGTTGAATAGGTATAAGTATTAGGATTAGCAACAGTTGTAGTTCCGTCGCCCATACTTCCATTGGTTCTATGTCCTACATATCCGAAGTTCTGGGAACATTTTTTAACATTGATTGTGGTGTGACCTCCGGTTTCAACTGCTATAACTTCATCAGTTAAATTAAGACCGTTAGTCGCAGTAGATTGACCCGGCATATAAATAGGATCATAGCTTGTTCCGCTTACAGCCCCGCCCAACATATTACCACTGTTATTTCCCCAAGCCCACTGTTTGTTATTGGTAGTTAAAACATTAATAGCAGCAGAATTTGCAAAATTTGAATGTTCATTAGGTGAAATCCAAACAATGTTTTCGAGGACACCAATACCCTGACCATTCTGATTTGTAACTTTTTGTGGCTGTACCCAAACCGTACGAGTGGTCGTGGTACCGTCTCCCAGCTGTCGGTTACTGTTGTCGCCCATGCTGTATAATTTCCCGCCCGCAGCCAGCAAGTAGTAGGTCTGTGCGGTTCCGTTCTGAGTCATTCCAATCATTTTTGGTACAGCTCCAGCAGGTACAGAGACTTCTGTTGCGTAAACTCTGTTTGTTGCAGCGCCGCTGTTATCATAGGTAGAGGTACCCCAAGTGTAAAGTTTTCCCGTAGAGGTTAATGCAAATAAAGCATTCGGAGTTCCACGCATGGCTACCACATTACTAAGATTAGGATTACCAGCTTCATTGGTCTTTACACGATGCCAAATTATGTTGTTTGTGGCATCCTGCGCAGTTCCGTCACCGTTTTTTGATCCATTTGCAGATAATACCCATGCATCGCCGGTACAGGTAACAATTGCTAAAGTAAGATAAGAGCCAAACATCATTTTGACATCTGTGGGAGCTACACCTGCAGGCAGACCATCTGTTTTACCATTCACCGTGATTTTACCAAAAGCTGTAGTATTTTTTATGCCACTACTAATTAGCATATTAGCAGTACCCCATACGTAGAGACCGTCTGTGGTCAATAAAGCAAATTGATGAGAAGTACTGTTGTTACCTACTGCAGCTTTTAAAGGTGTTCCCAGATAATTGAAATTAGCAATGCCTGAACCGGGAGCAAGAACTGTAGGGCTTAATAAATCTGATGTTCCGTCCCTTCCTGCAGTTTGTCCCCAAATTTTAAAAGTCCCGTCTTTTTCTTTTGCTATAGAAGCATGGAAACCCGAAATTAAATTATCATACTCAATTGTATTTGGATCTGAGCTATTAACATAAGCATTGCTATTACATCCCGATATACAGTATCCCTGTGCTGAAAAACCTGTAGCAGTTGCTGTGATCAGCAATAAAAAGAAACCTAAAAAACCATGTACACAATTTCTCATTATTATTTAATTTTTAGTGTTAAGGTGTAAGAGTGTACCTGTCCGTTTGTATCTCTGAAATCAAGCATGATATTATTGCCTTTTGAAGAAGTACCATTGAGCAAAAATTCTAATTTATTTAAACCTGGCTTTAAGACTGCTTTGCCATTTTTGAGCTTTCCGATGATTGATGTTCCAACACCTGCCGTCTTCAAAGTATCTGTATAAACAAAAGTTTTGTTCTGGTACGAACTGTAAACTGCATCAACTGTCATTAATACGTCATTTAAAGATTGTCCATCCATAATATTTTTTGAAAATTTAATTGTGGTAAAATCAAACGTAATTTTATCTGGACTTACCATAATATCAATTTGTGATGGATATTGATTATGCTCGCAACCACCCACAATATGATTATGCTTTTCATTGATAAATAAATGGTACTTACCAGGAACACTGAATTGTATATTGCTGATATTTCCTGATCCCGTTTTTAAAATTTCGCCGTTATTGTTTTTAATCTGCCATTCTGCGGAGTCATCCAGCAAATAAGAAAATGGGGTATTGTAAGACACGATCACAGCTTCTTGTTCTTTACTGTCGATTGCATGGCTTTGCGCTGATATAGTGCCTCCTATTAGCATCATTGTCAGAACAAACCTAAAAAAAATTAAAGAGATAGTGTTTTTTTTCATTATTAATTGAATTATTTTTAAATGTAATTAGATCCTGATAACAACCAAAGAGTATCCATTTATCAAACGATATTAAAGATACTTTAATCAAACTTCAAAATGTTTCCATGCTTAAACATCTCAGATGCTATTTTGCTTTCAAGAGCAATATTTTCAGCTTTTACAGACTGTAAAAATTTTAATATATTGAGAATATCAGAATGCTTGAAGCATACCAGCGGAAAGGTTATGTGTCTTATTCCACCGGAACCTTTGTCAATCTGTAATGTAATATAGTAGGTGATCAAAATCCTGGAAACATAATAGTCCTTCAGATAAATATTAGGAACTTCGATCACAGGAGCAATAAATCCGGATTTAAAAAAATGATATCTTCTGAAAGAAATACATTCACCACTATTATCAAATTCACTGACTTTACTGGTAATGCTTATTAATGCAAAAATGATCAGTAGAGAGAATATTATTAATCTTTCACTATAATCTGTAATAAATAACAATGCAAAAAGAATTGCACAGATACAATAAATTGTAATTTGCCACTTTTTAATGATTGATTTGTTATTAAGCTTCATAGTAAAAACATCAAGATATACCGAATAACATACAAATATGGTATTCTTGCGAAACTCTTCAAAAGTTAATTCCTTAGGAGTTTTATTGCATGGCAAAATTACTTTAGCTGACCTCTAACGCAAAAGATTAGGCTTATCATTTTCAGGAAAACAGTAAGTATATTTAGCAAAATAGATTTAGCTATTCTGAAGAATTATTACTTTGATTATTGTTATCCTGATCCTGAAGGCATTTAATAAACAAAGAAGGAGAAATATCCGTAACCTTTTTGAATATTGTAGCAAACTTGTTCTGGGAAGAAAATCCAGATTCTTCAGCCAATGAAGCAATTTTATACTTCCTGTATTCAGGATGATTATTAAGCTTTTCAATTATATAATTAATTCTGAGCGAATTGATATAATTGTTAAAATCCATACCCTTATATTTATTAATAATTCGGGATAGATATTTCGTATTGGTCTTACAGTATGATGCTAATGTAGGAAGAGAAATGTCATTACGAAGATAGAGATGTGAATTTTCAAATTGCTGTAGAGATAGAAGCAGTTTTTCTTCTGTTTCGGAAGTCATCAAAAGATTTATTTCCGCGTTTGAAGAGCTGGTTTTATTTTCTTCTTTGGTAATTACTTCTAAGCTAGATTTATTTTTCTCAGCAGATCTCCTGTTCAGTTCGGAAATTATTGCTTTAAATCGGGTGTAGGTTTTACGTTGCGCTTTTTTATAATAAATAAAATATATCACACAAAAAGCAAGACATAATAAGAATAAGGTTAACACAATATTTTTATGTATTCCGTACATTTCAGCATCATGTCTTTTTTGTTCAGATTCAGCAATCAGCGAATTTACTAAGCTGTTTTTACCTTTTTCCAATTGATTTTGTATAGAGTCTTTTTTGTCGGAGACTTCTTTTAAACTGCTGATTTCCTGCTTTGCTGTATATAGCCGCTGTGCAGTTTCGTAGATTTTTTTCTTTAATTGTAAAAACTCTGTTCTGTCTGCAATTTCCTGAGCTTTTTTCAGATTGGATTCAGATTCTTTAATATTTCCTAAACTAAGATATACATTTGCAATACCGTCAAAGATCAAACCATTCAAAAATGTTTCTGGCATTAATTTAGTTTGATCAAGAGCAGCAGAATAATGTTTAAGCGATGTTTCGTATTCGCCCAAATGGAAGTAATTCAAGCCAAGCAGCTGCTCATTATTTGCAGAATAAAAATCCTGATTGTTTTTTACATTACTGAGTAATTTTTGTGACTCCTTTACAGACAATATAGATTTTCTGTAGTCTTTGCGGTCAAGCAAAAAATAAGCTTTTTCCTGCATCATGAGTCCGGTCATCTGTTTAGCACCCATGCTGTCTTTGATCTTTTTAGCTGCCTCAATACAATCTTCGGTATATTTTGCAGAAAGGTCATAAAGCTCCAGAATTCGGTATTGTGACGCAAGAAACCCAAAAATTCTTGCTTTCCAGCTATGGTTATCAATATTGTTTACTTCTTTTTCAGCTGCTAATGCATATTTTACAGCTTTTTTATAATCTCCTTTTTGCTGGTAAAGACTTGCAGAGAGCATCAGACTTCTGGTTTTTAAAAGAGGGTCAGATGAGTGTATATATAAGGAATCAGCTGTTGCAATTGCTTTACTGAAATTATTTTGTGAAGTTTCGAGATATGTTTTTACATAAATTTTCTCAAAATGTTCCTGTCCCGGCAACATTGTATATGCGAAAAAAAATAAACAAACTATCTTTATCATTAAGGTCAAATTATTGCCGCAAATTTAAAATAATAAAATCAACTTAAAGTTGATACAAAGAATCCCTTTGAATTTTCAATTACCAATAAAGGGAAAATTTACCACTATCAAGAAAATTACTCTAAATCTATTTTAAAAGCATTTTTTTATGGCAACATAATTTTTATGAAAGTTTTAGATATTAAACTTCTACAGTATACCTAATTAAAATGCATAATGAGAATTATAGAATAACTTGCAGTAATATTAACCTTTTTTGACAAACTATTATTGTTTTCAGGAATCTGTAAATACATAGTTTTTTTTTAACAGTTAACTTAAGTTACATTTGCACTGCAAAATAAAAAATGGACATATTTATTTAAAAAATCAATAGAAAGACAATCATACATCCTGAGATAAGATTCACTTTATCGGTCAAAAATATTATTGAGATGTAAATGAATTTCTTTTAAACAATTAACAAAACACTTGACTTGTAGATTATATTTATATCTATTTAACCCTCAAAAATAAATAGCTTTAAAGCTATGTTTTTTTTTCATCAATTTGTGTTTAGCCCTCTCATAAAAGAGGGCTTTTGAGATTGATGTTATAACAATGCTAATATAATTTATCTTCAGGTTTGTATTAGTTTACAATTAATCTAAGATGATATCTAAAGTTTTCGAAAAAATAATATTTTATCTCACTATAAATTACTTATCACCTTTCAGGAAAAAAGTAAATGTACTTCCTGTTCCCAATTCGCTTTTAACAGTAATTTTTCCACCCTGTGCTTCAATAAACTGTTTGCTGATATTTAATCCAAGACCAGTCCCTTGCTTTTTAGTCCCCGGAATTTTAAAATAGCGTTCAAAAATTTTGTCTAAATATTCTTCCTCAATTCCTCTTCCATAATCCTGTACCGAAAAACAGATATGCTCCCTGTCTGTGAAAACCTTTACATCAACTTCAGCATTTTCGTACGAATACCGGATGGCATTAGACAACAGATTATTCAAAACCCAGGATGTTTTCTCACTATCGGCCAAGACTTTTGTAATATTATCATCAATCGTAACTTTGATGTGAACATTTTTCTGTTCCGATGCAGACTTGTTTGCTTTTACGGCATCATCAATGATAGCTTTGACATCCGAAGACCTTATATTAAGCTGTATAGAACCGCTTTCTACCTGAGTGATGTTGAGCAGCTCACCGGTGATTTTCAGCAGTCGGTTAGAATCTTCTTTGATGCCGTTGACCAGATTTCTTTGCTCGTCATTCAGGGTTCCGATTTGTTCGTTTTCCAAGAGTTGTAAGCCCATTTTAATAGAAGAAATTGGGGTCTTGAATTCGTGGGATACAGTTCCTAAAAAATTAGTTTTAGCTAAATCCAGTTCTTTAAAAGGGGTGATATTTCTCAGCATTATTACCTGACCAATAAAGCGGCTTTCCTGCTCTCCGGTTGGAACTACGTTAATATCAATGATTTCTTTTTCGAAATAACTTTCTTTACCGTCAGCAAATATTTTTGCAGGTTCTTTATTTGGACTGATATTGTCAGGCTTTATCAATTCTCTGATCAAATCTCTCACCAGATCATTCGTTACTGCTACATCCTGAATTAGTTTTCCTACAAAAACCTCTTTTTTCAATCCTGTAATTTTAAGAGCTTCATCATTCACAAAAAGCACTTTTCTGTTTTCATCAATTCCAATCACCGGATCGTGCATATTGTCTATCAGAGTCTCAATACGTTTTTTTCCTCTGATGATTTTGTCCAGCTTACTTTCTGAATATTCCTGAAGTTTTTCCGCCATTGTGTTGAAAGATTTCGCCAGTTCGCCAAACTCACTTTTACTTTGAAAATGCACCCTTTCTTTATAGTTCTGATTGGCAATTTGCCTGATACTTTCTGTAAGAATCTTAACAGGATCCGCAATATTGGACGGCAGATTTACCAAAAGGATAAATGCAACAATAAAACACAGCATTCCTGTAACAGAAATGACCATTATTGCGGTTTCAGCAGTAGAATCTGCAATGGCGCTTTTATGCTCAATAGCGTTCATATTCAGCTGCATCAGCTCTGCAATATCTTTTCTGATAGATGATTGTAGAAATACATTCCCGGTATCTTTTTTCAGGGCTTCAAAATGAACGGAAACATTATCAGTAGCTTCTTTTTCACCAGATTCTGTTACATTTTTCTGCTGCTTCTGCAAATATTTCTGAAAAACCTGATAAGCTAGCGGGTCAGAGTTTATTTCCTCCAAAGCCAAAAGCATATTTCGGGAATATTCCAGAGTGTTATAGTTGGCTTTCAGGATATTATTGGTATCTTTTTTCAATTGATTAATGTACCATCCGCTCAGAACCGATAATACAAAAATCATTATAAAGAGCAGACCGACACCGATATTGAGTTTTGTTTTAATTTTCATATAATAGTGAAAAGCTTTTAGTAAAAAGTGAGATGTTTTAACAAAACTTGTTATATTTTACATCTTACCTTCAATTTACGAATCTTCTAACTTAATATTACCAAATCTATATTTTCTTTTGATAATTTGTTGAGCAGTGAATTGAAAGTATCTGTTGCAGCAATGATTTTCCAGATGCTGAGATGGGGTTTCCCGATGCAGACGGTGGTGATTTTCCTATCCTCACATTGCTGCATAATCGTTTGTGCAACATTTGAACCTTCAACCTTGATGATTTCCGCTCCCAATTCTGTTGCTAATTTAAAATTATTAATAAGATATCTCTGCTTATCCAACGCAATTTTATCGGGTTTTTCCTTTGGAATCTGAACATACAGCAGATACCACTGACTGTTGTAATAATTCGCAAGTCTTGCCGCTTTTCGGATCACATTTTTTGCTGTTTTTTCATTGGAGCTGATGCACGCCAGAAAACGCTCTTTCCTAATGTTTTTAATGACCGAAACCTCTGCTTCCACCTTTCGCTGAACTTGTGCGGCTACTTCTTTTAAAGCTAATTCGCGAAGCTGAAGGATGTTTTCACTTTTAAAGAAATTGCTGAGTGCTGAATTGATTTTTGAACGGTCATAGATTTTTCCGGCTTTCAGTCGGTCAATCAGTTCTTCTGCGGTCAGGTCGATGTTCACTACCTCATCTGCCTGAGCCAAAACGCTGTCGGGAATCCTTTCTTTTACTTCAATATCCGTTATGCTTTTGATGTCTTCATTCAGGCTTTCGATATGCTGGATATTAACCGCACTGATGACATTAATTCCTGATTCCAGAATTTCTAAAACATCCTGCCATCGTTTTTGGTTTTTGCTGCCTTCGATATTGGTATGCGCTAATTCATCTATAATCACCACTTCCGGACGGAGATTAATGATGACTTGTACATCCAGCTCATCCAGCTCTTTTCCTTTGTAAAATAGTTTTCTTCTGGGAATAATTGGCAGACCTTCCAGCAAAGCGTGTGTCTCCTTTCGCAGATGCGTTTCAATATAACCGATTTTAACATCAATACCGTTTGACAGAAGTGAATGAGCTTCCTGCAGCATCCGGTAAGTTTTCCCGACACCCGCACTCATCCCGATATAAATTTTGAATTTTCCACGCCTTGATTTTTTAATCAGATTGAGGAAATCCTGAGCAGATTTTTTCTCGTCCATAGCATTTTTGAGAAGTAAAATGTTAAAAGTGAGAAGTGAAATGTTAAAAGTGAGAAGTGAAACGTAAAAAGATAAATTAAGCCTTTAAAGTGAGAAAAAAGAGAATGCTTCAATTTTTATAAATAAATCCCGTCTCCACTTTTTACATTTAATTTCTCACTTCTCACTCATTAAAAACTAACAGCCAGTGATGTAACGGCTGAAAAATTATTTTTTCGGAATTCATTATCTCTGTTAAGGAAAATATGGTCTTTGCTGTTCAGGTTTTTCACTTCCGTTCTCCAAACCAAATTAGGGAAAATCCAGTAATCCACATTCATTGAATATCCGAAAGTCCGGAAACCATTGTTTGTTCCAGTCGCTACAATAACACCATTTTTGTCCTGATAATATTCGCCTCTTGCAGCAAAACTCAATTTTTCTGCAGGACTGTATTTTGCGATAAACACTGGTGAATACCAGATATTATATTGGTTGCTTCCCCTAGACTTTTGTTCAGCACCGATATCAAATCCTGTTATCAAAGCAAACTTATCTGTGAGCTGGAAAATACCATATAAATTGTGGAAATAACGCATCTGTCTTATGCTGTCCGGTTTATCATTTCCGAGAAATGAACTACTGTTCAAGGTTATTTTTTCAGTTGGTTTGTAAGTAAGTTGATGACCAAAAGCAACCGTAGAATTACCATCCACCCGCTGAATTCTCTGCCATCCATTAAGAACCGAACCACTTACAAACCATTTTCCGCTGTCACTGGTGTAAGAGATTTTAGCTCCAGATTCATAATAAGGAGAATTGTCCGCCAACATACTTCGGGTTAAAGTAAAACAATCTTTGCTGACCGCACTTTCAAAACCGATGTGCGAGGGTAAAATACCTGCGTCAATCCAAAGATTTTTTGATTTTGAAATTTTGATTCCGACATTGGCTTCGTAGATATTTTTCAGCACACCCGGCTCCGCCGCATAATTGGCATTCATATAAGTTCCGGCTGCCAAGGCCAGATTAGCTCTCAGGTTATCAGTTTCATAATTGGCTTTGACGAATCCGAGATTCAGATTCACCTCGTTATTTCTGTTATGGCTGTATGTAAAAGTAGGTCTGGTGTTATTAACAGGATTATTGAAATCGTATTGATAGTAAATTTCTGTATAAGCGGATATTTTCAAAAGTTTTTCATTGATTTCCTGTCCGAAAAACAAAGATGAAGTTCCTAAGAGGATAAGCGCAAATATTGATTTATTTTTAAGAGTTTTCATTGAGTAAAATCTACTTGTTGATAAATTTATTGTTTTAATTGATGAAGTGCAAGGTTAAGTTTCAGGACATTGACTTTTTCTGTTCCGAAAATTCCTAAAAACGGTTTTTCTGTGGTGGATAAAATGATATCCTGAATTTGCTGTTCACTCATCTTTCTGATTTTGGCAATTCTTTTCACCTGAATTTTTGCTGCCTGAACAGAAATATTAGGGTCTAATCCGCTTCCGCTGGCTGTCACCAAATCCGAAGGAATTTCGGCTATTTTGATGTTGGGATTGTGTTTAATAAAATTATCAATTCTTTCTTGAACCGTTTTCAGATATTCAGGATTGGAAGGTCCTTTATTGCTTCCACCGGCTCCGGCAGCATTATAATCTACTGCGGAAGGTCTTGACCAGAAATATTCGTCTTTATCGAATTTTTGTCCGACATTGGCGTAATAGTAAGAAGCTTCTGGTGAAAAGTCTGAAGCTTTCCCAGAATGCTTACTTTTTGTTTTTAACTTTTCACTCATAATAATTTCTCCTTTGCCGCCATTCGGAGCTGCCTGTGCAATTCCGAAAATTAGCAATGTATAGAATCCTGAAAAAAACACAAGACAAATCAAAGTAAGTCTTATGGCTGGTAAAATATTTTGTTTCATAATTTTGAAGGGTTTGATAATGGGGTGAGAAGTCAGAAGTGAGAAGTGAGACGTCTATCAACCAAATTTCACTTTTCACTTTTTTACTTCTAACTTTTTACTTCTCACTTCTAACTTTTCACTTCTAACTTTTAACCATATTAAATAAAATTCGACACTAATAAATCAATCACTTTGATTCCGATAAAAGGAATTAAAATGCCGCCTAAACCGTAAATCAAAAGGTTTCTTCTCAGCAAAGCACTGGCGCCGATTGGTTTGTAAGCTACACCTTTCAAGGCCAACGGAATCAACATCGGGATGATAATCGCATTGAAGATAACAGCTGATAAAATCGCACTTTCCGGAGAATGGAGATTCATAATATTCAGACCCTGCAAAGCCGGAATGGATGCAATAAATAACGCCGGAACAATTGCAAAATATTTCGCTACATCATTCGCAATGCTGAATGTAGTAAGCGTTCCTCTGGTCATCAGCAATTGTTTCCCGATTTCTACCACTTCAATCAATTTGGTTGGGTCGTTGTCCAAATCCACCATATTTCCGGCTTCTTTTGCCGCCTGAGTTCCGCTGTTCATTGCTACTCCCACATCTGCCTGAGCCAAAGCAGGCGCATCATTGGTTCCGTCTCCCATCATTGCGACCAATCGTCCTTCCGACTGTTCTTTTTTGATGTAATTCATCTTGTCTTCCGGTTTGGCTTCCGCAATAAAATCATCGACTCCTGCTTTTTCTGCAATGTATTTTGCGGTAAGCGGATTATCTCCGGTAACCATTACGGTTTTAATTCCCATCTTTCTCAGACGCTCAAAACGCTCCTGAATTCCGGGTTTGATGATGTCCTGTAATTCTACGACCCCTAAAACTTTTTCGTTTTCGGAAACAACTAAAGGTGTTCCGCCATTGCTGGAAATCGTTTTTACAGCCTCTTCTGTTTCCTGTGGAAAAGTATTTCCTGCTTTTTCAACCAAATTTCTGATAGCATCCGAAGCGCCTTTCCGGATTCTGATATTATCATAATTGATTCCTGAACTTCTGGTTTCTGCAGTGAAAGTGATATATTCCGGTGAAAAGTGAGCGGTTAAATGTGAAAGTTCACTTTTTATTTCAATATTCACATCTGATTTTTCACTGAGCTCTATTATTGATTTACCTTCCGGAGTTTCGTCTGCCATCGAACTCAATACTACTGATTTTATGAAATGTTTTTCTTCTACCCCATTCGCCAGATGAAAGTGAGTTGCTTTTCTGTTTCCGATGGTAATGGTTCCCGTTTTATCCAACAAAAGCACATCTATGTCTCCGGCTGTTTCTACTGCTTTTCCACTTTTGGTAATGACATTGGCTCGCAAAGCTCTGTCCATTCCGGCAATGCCGATGGCGGATAATAAACCACCAATAGTAGTTGGAATTAAACAGACAAATAATGAGATGAAAGCGGCGATTGTAATGGGTGTGTGGGCATAATCACCAAAAGGTTTCAGCGTTACTGTTACAATGATAAACACCAAGGTAAAACCAGCCAGAAGAATGGTCAAAGCAATTTCGTTGGGTGTTTTCTGTCTTGAGGCACCTTCCACTAAAGAGATCATTTTATCCAGAAAACTTTCGCCAGGTTCGGTGGTCACTTTTACCATTATTTTGTCGGAAAGCACTTTTGTTCCGCCTGTTACGCTGCTTTTATCGCCACCAGATTCTCGGATTACGGGTGCGCTTTCTCCTGTGATGGCACTTTCATCAATCGTTGCCAAACCTTCGATAATTTCTCCGTCTGTCGGGATAACATCTCCGGGTTCGCAGATGAAGATGTCGCCTTTTTTTAATGAGTTAGAAGTTGTCGGTAAGAAGTCAGAAGGTTGTAGCGAGAGTAGACTTTTTACATTTGACATCTCACTTCTTACCAATTTAGCCGGCGTTTCTTCTCTGGTCTTTCTAAGTGAATCGGCTTGTGCTTTTCCTCTTGCTTCTGCAATGGCTTCCGCAAAATTGGCAAACAAAAGTGTGAGAAAAAGGATGAAAGTCACGATAATATTATAGGTAAGACTTCCCTGATTTTCTTCTCCTGCGGCAATCCATAAACAAACACCTGCCATTACCAAAGTTCCCATCCAAACCATAAACATTACCGGATTACGGAACATTTTAGCAGGATTTAATTTTATAAAAGATTGTTTCAAGGCTTCATTCATCAGCCCGGTTTGAAACAAATTGTTGTTATTTTTCATTTTTTATAAGTTAAAAGTAAGAAGTGAAATGTTAGAAGTTTTAATTAGTATCCTAATTTTTAAGTATCATATTGAATTTTTAATTATTTTAGATTTAAAACAAATTTGATGAAACCACACAGAAATTTGAAAGCTTGGAGCGACAGCATTTCTTTAATAAAAGAGATTTATCTTATCACAAAATCATTTCCTAAAGAAGAGCTTTTTGGCATCACTTCACAGATGCGGCGAGCAGCATTATCCATTCCCCTCAATATTGCTGAGGGTGCAGCAAGAACAAGTAAGAAAGAATTTGTCCGTTTTCTGGATATTGCGATTGGTTCTATTGCTGAGTTAGACACATTATTTATTGTTTCATTTGATTTAGAATTATTATCCGACGAGGAATTTCATTTATTAAACGAGAAGCTTGATTTAATTGGAAAACTGATTTACGGATTAAAACGTAAGTTGCTTGTTGAGTAAGAAGTTAAAAGTTAGATGTCAAAAGTTTAATGTGAGAACTATTTGTTGAGAATTTTCTCAGCCACTCGCATCTTATTTCTTACTTCTCACTTCTCACCCACCAAAATATTCCGCTATCGGACCTAAAGCCAAAGCCGGGAAGAATGACAATGCCGCTATAATAGCAATGACTGCGAAAATCATCAGTCCGAAAGTTGAAGTATCTGTTTTCAAAGTTCCCGCGCTTTCCGGAATGTATTTTTTTGCTGCCAAACTTCCGGCAATAGCAACCGGGCCAATGATTGGTAAATATCTTGCCATCAACATCACGATTCCGCAGGCAATATTCCAGAAAGGTGTATTGTCTCCCAATCCTTCGAAACCGCTTCCGTTATTGGCACTCGATGATGTAAATTCATACAACATTTCGCTGAAACCGTGAAAACCCGGATTATTGAGCCAACCCGCATAAGTTTCAGGATTGTGAGCATAGGTATAGCTCGCAATGGCTGTTCCTGTAAGAATCAGAAACGGATGAAGCAATGCAATCATCATCGCAATTTTCATTTCTTTGGCTTCGATTTTTTTACCAAGAAATTCCGGCGTTCTGCCAACCATCAGTCCGCTGATGAAAACAGCGAGAATAATGAAAATATAAAAATTAAGAAAACCAACACCAACTCCTCCGTAAAAAGCATTCACCATCATTCCGAGCATTGCATTCATTCCTGAAAGTGGAGTCAGAGAATCGTGCATTGAGTTGACCGACCCGTTGCTGGTAACGGTAGTATTGATTGCCCAATATGCGGAAGCAGCCGGTCCGAATCTTACTTCTTTTCCTTCCATACTACCCAAATTCTGAGTGATTCCCATTTTTTCGATAGCTGAATTACCGTTCATCTCATTAATAACTGTTGGGATTAACAAAAGTAAGAATCCAACGGTCATTACTCCGAAAATAGTCAATGCCAGCTTTTTTCTTTTTAAAACATAGCCCATTGCAAAAACCAATGCTATAGGAATGAGCATAATAGAAACTGTTTCCACTATGTTGGTAAAATAATTAGGGTTTTCCAGAGGATGTGTAGAATTGGGACCAAAAAATCCACCGCCGTTGGTCCCTAACTGTTTTATTGCTACAAATGCTGCAACAGGACCCCGGCTTACTTCAACTTTATCGCCCTGCAAATTGATGATTGTATCTTTTCCTTCGAAAGTCATCGGAACACCGTTCAATGCCAGTAATGAAGCGACCAAGAATGCAATCGGAAATAAAATTCTTGTACAGCTTCTCACGAAGAAAAAGTAAAAATTACCCAGTTTATCTGCTGATTTTTCTTTCATTGCCGTAAAAACAACAGCTGCGATGGCAATTCCGGAACCTGCACTAATAAACTGCCACAACATCAACGTCAGTTGACCCAGATAAGATAACGCCGATTCACCTGAATAATGCTGCAGATTGGTATTGGTCACAAAACTTACGGCGGTATTAAAAGCCAAATCTCCGCTCATTGAAGGATTGTTGTCGGGATTTAGGGGAAGCCAGCTCATATTGGTAAGGACAAACATTGAGATTAGAAACCAGACCAGATTGATGGTTAACAAGGCTGCCAAATGCTGCTTCCAGTTCATTTCATTTTCCGGGCTAACTCCTGAAAGTTTGTAAAAAAACTTATCAAGCGGATTAAAAACCTTATCCAACCAGGTTTTTTCATTGCTGAATATTTTGCCGATGTATCTTCCTAAAGGTACCGCCAGAGTTACGGTGAGGGCAAACATCAGGATAATTCCTAAAATTTCTGAATTCATTTTTTTTAATTTGAAGTGAGTGAGAAGTAAGAAGTGAGAGGTAAAAGAAAGCGGCACGGACCTTCTGACTTTTTACCATAAACTTTTTACCTTTTTAAAATTTTTCTGGTTTTATCAGCACATAGCACATATATCCGAATACGGCTATCGCAATGATGAATAATAAAGTCATATCTTTTCAAAATATTTAACCGTTAAAAAAAAGAGGATAAACAGGAAAATTCCTGATAACGTGAGTACAAGTGTCATTATTTTATGGATTGAATGTTCTGTAAATAATCCCGGCACAGATAATGATTCCATAAAATGTGACCAACAAATTCCACGGAACAATTTTTAATTGATTTTTAGTCTCTTTTTTTGAAGATTGAGGCGTACATCTTGTGATTTGATGTAATGTTTTGTAATGATTCATTTTTAATTATTTGAATAAATTATGCCAAGATATATTCCGATTTATCCAGATTGAATTTAAGATTTTGATTTTCAATAAAATACATTAATACCAAAGATTTAAACAAATAAAAAAGCCTATCATTTTGATAGGCTCGTTATCAGAATGATAGGCTGATTATGAAATTTTGTATTCTTCAATTTTACGGTACAGTGTGGCAATGCCAATTTCCAGCAGACGGGCGGCTTCGGCTTTATTGCCTTTGGTGTGATTAAGAATTTTCTGGATATGAAGCTTTTCCGCACTTGCCATTGAAAAAGCAGACAGAACTTTATTTTCAGATAAAATTGTAATGGGATTTTGCTGTAAATCAAACGGCAGACTACTGACAGACAATTCCTGAGTGTCTTCCAAAATCACGCTTCTTTCAATAATATTTCTAAGTTCGCGGATATTGCCTTTCCAAGGATGCTTTTTGAGTAAATTAAGGTACTCATCGGAAATTCCGGTTATTTTTTTTCCGACTTTAGATGAAAGTTTTCTGAGAAAAAAACAGGCAAGTTCTTCGATGTCTGAAGTTCTTTCTCTCAAAGATGGCAAAACGATATTGAAAATATTGATCCGGTAATACAGATCTTCCCGAAAGTTTCCGTTATCAATTTCTTTCTGCAGATCCCTGTTCGTTGCAGCAATAATTCTCACGTTGACTTTCGTCGGCTTGCTGTCACCAACTTTCAGAAATTCGCCGGATTCCAGAACACGAAGCAGTTTTGCCTGCAAATCCAAAGGCATTTCTCCGATCTCATCCAGAAAAACCGTTCCATTATTAGCTTCTTCAAAAATCCCTTTTGAATCTTTCATCGCACCTGTGAATGCACCTGCTTTGTGCCCGAACAACTCATTTTCCAGTAAATCTTTTCCAAAAGCGGAACAGTTTATGGCTATAAAATTTTGTTTGCTTCGATTACCTGCGTTGTGAATCGCCTGTGCAAAAACCTCTTTTCCGGTGCCTGTTTCGCCTGTTAAAAGAACCGTTGCATCGGTTACCGCTACTTTTTTCGCAGAATTAATGGCAGATTTTATAAGAGAAGATTTCCCGATGATATTTTCAAAAGAATGTTTGTCGCCCAACTGTTTTTCCAGCTGAAAAAGCCGTTTGTTAAGCTTTACTTTTTCCAAAGCTTTATACACCAAAGGAATAATCCGGTTGTTGTCATCGCCTTTTGTGATATAATCAAAAGCTCCGTTTTTAATGGACTGCACACCATCTGGAATATTTCCGAAAGCCGTTAGGAGAATCACTTCTGAAGCGGGATAATTGTCTTTAATGATTTTAGAAAACTCCACACCGCTTCCGTCCGGAAGCTTTACATCGCTGATGATGACATCAATTTCAGAAACTTCAAGTCTTTTTTTAGCATTCTTCAAATCTGAAGCCTGAAAAACATCAAATCCTTCCAGCGAGATAATTCTGGAAAGTAACGTCCTGATCTTTTCTTCGTCGTCAATGATGAGTATTTTGTTCAATGGATGAAAGATTATATTGTAAATGTAATTATTACCGTAAATATATTAAATTGGGCTTCTAATCTTTTGTTCTGTCTCAAATATATTACTTCTCTTCATTAAGCGGCAAAACAAATGAAAATATACTCCCATTGTTTTCTGAACTTTGAACTTCAATAGTACCGTTGTGAAGCTCAACAATCTCTTTGCAGAGATACAGCCCGATACCGAATCCCGCAATTGATTCGCTATTAATATCTTTTATCCGGTGATATCGCTCAAATATCCTTTGCTGATCCTCTGGAGAAATTCCTTTTCCCTGATCATGAACACTGATCTTTAGTGTTTCACCAAAGGTGTGGTAATCTACTGTAATTAACGTTTCAGGCAGAGAATACTTGACTGCATTCCCGATAAGATTATGAAGTACCTGTGATATTTTTTCTCTGTCTGCAAGTACAAAAATCTGTCCGGATGTTTTAAACATAATCTGATGCGTATGGTTAGTTGCCAGAACTTCATCTTTAATTTCAGAGAATAACAACTCTATATCAAAAAGAGTTTTATCTATATACATTTGTCCCGAATCAAGTCGTGATACATTGAGGAAACCATTAATCATGCTGTTCATATTATCCACCTGCTTTAAAGATTTTTCAAGTGTATTTTGCTGAAAACTGCTCTCTGTATTTATTGCCATACGCTGCAAAACCTGAAGATATGCTTTAAGTGATGTGAGAGGAGTTTTAAGTTCATGACTCACCATTCCCATAAAATCGTCTTTTCTTTCCTCTTCTTTCTTCTGTTCGGTAATATCCCTCTGTGTCCCATTAAGACTCAGAGGATTTCCCTGCTGATCATAAAAAACTCTGCCATTAGCCTGCAGCATTCTTATTTGCTTATCTGTGCTGTTTCTGATGCGGTATTCTACAAAATAATGTCCGTCTGAATCTTTACTGAGACTTTTGTTGATAGCTTCAAATACCCGGTCTCTATCCTCCGGCAGAATGACAGCTAATGCAAGTGAAAGATCTATATTTTCATGGGATGCCAGTCCAAACCAGGTTTTAAGCAGCGTATTTCCTGAAAAAAGATTTGTTGAAGGTTGATAATAAAAGGTAGCCAGTTCTCCGGCATCTATGGCAAGAGCAAGCATTTGCTGGTCATTTTCGTTTTTTCTGCGTTGTAAAACCTGCTGGGTGATTTCTTCGAGAATAACCAGAACACCTGAAATATCTCCGTCAGCAGAACGTATCGGTTGATATACAGAATTCACTATAGCGTCTCTCAAACCATCATTGTGACGTAATCTGACAAGGAATTCCGTATTTATTCTGGGATTTCCGCTTTGATATACTTCTCTCAACCAGTTATTTACCGGTTGCCCACGCAACTCCGGACGCACTTTTTCATGCGGAAAACCAATGACTTCCGATTCTGTACGACCCCAAATCTTGAGAATCGCCGGATTTGCAATTTCAATAATATGTTCTGGACCTTTCAGCATAGCTATTCCTACAGGAGCCTGCTCAATGATGGTACGGATATATTCCCTGCTGTGAGCAAGTTGTTTTAAAGAATGATTCAGTTCTTCATTAGTTGAGGTTAGCTCTGTAAGAGTGGCTGCCATTTCTTTGTTGAGTGACTTCTCAAGCTCCTCTTTTTTACGTATCTGCTGTAAAAATTCGCGTCTTGAAGTTACCTTAAGAGCTGTATTGATGATACACCATGTTTTATTGTTACCATCAGTAAGTGCTTTGTATTCATAATCAAAATAATCAAGCGTTTCTTTACCGTTTATAATCAGTTTTGCAGGGGCTTCAGAAACAGAATAGGTTTTACCAGTATTCCAGACTTCCTGAAGAAGCCCTAAAAATGGCTGACCTTCCAATTCCGGAATTGCCTCCATTAATGTTTTTCCCACTACTGAAGCATCCCTTCCCCAAATGGTAAGCATCCCTTCATTTACAAAACGTATGACCATGTTTTCGCCGGAATAAATAGCTGTCGGTGCAGAAGAAGAAGTCAGCGCCTGAATAATTAAATCAGCGCTGAAGCTATTACTGAATGGATTTTCTTCGGAGATCATAAATTTGACAAATATATGTAAAAGAACCATTATTGTCATTAATATTATTTCCTATTTTACTTCATTTAACGATTAAAATAGAAAAAAATTTTTAAAGCATCTGTTAGGGCTCAATCAGAAACCAATAATAACGTTTTTTATATGAAAAAAGGAAGCGAACACAGATTGCGTTCGCTTGCCAATATATTATAATTGTGTTATTACTCTTAAAAAAAGTAGAAGAAAGGGTTCATTCTCCCTAGTGATCTGAACCCTTGATCTACGTGAAAACTGAATGATGAAAATTATATTTGTAATTTGGTGTCTGTGATTTCTTAGACAAAAATAGAACGATCTGGGAGCAATGACAAACTAATGCTGTTATGATTTATCAATATCGACGTAAAAATTCTGAAATTATCACATAGACTGTGAAATATAAGCATCTATTTTACAATTAATTAAAATAAATACATTTTATTTTTTGTTTTCATCTAAAAATAATACAGTGAAGAATTGAATTAGATTTATTTTTATTTTCATGTCTGTATAGTGCATAAAAATCCCCGGCAAAGCCGAGGATAAAAACTAATAACCATGAAAACTCAAATTAAACATGAGAATCTGATTGCAAATTTATAACAAATAGTCTACAATTCCAATAGACAATGATAAAATATATTATTTGTTTCTTCTCTTAACATTCTCCCTTTTCCATGATTCCTTCGGATAAATTAATAACACATCCGTCAGTCAAAAGATGTACCTTTAGATTTTCCGCATATATCGGATGATGTTTATCAGCTGTTTCAACATTGGTCTGAATAACTTCTTTTGCGCTGATTACAATTACCATTCCTGAACCTTTACATGTTGCAAGACTCCCGTTTTCAATAAGAAGCGCGGTGTCTTCTCCAAGACCCAATCCAAATAATTCCTCATTTTTCAGCACCGCATGAGCTAAACGTCCAAACCTTCCGCGATGTACAAAATGAGTATCTACTATAGAATTATTCAACAGACCCAGACCTTTACCAAGCTGGATGTCATTGTCAATAATTGCTTCACCATTTTCTGCTTCAATAATAATAATTTCCGGCATACACATAGCTCCTGCACTTGTTCCCGCAACCATAAAATCTTTATCATTGTAGTATCTTTCCCTCAATACAGTATTTATTGGCGAATTGTTAAGCTTTTTGCAGATATTGTTTTGATCACCGCCTGTAAAAAAAACAGTTTTTGCCAGTTTTATTCTTTCGATATACTCTTCATTTTTAGACTCATCATCCGGATGCATAAACCCAAAGTTGCTGAATCCGATTTTAGAAAACGTGTCATTGTATGTCTTCCTCATATCTTCAGGTTCAGAACTTGCAGTTGTGATAATTTCAATTCTTTGATCATTTGATTCTGCTAAAAGTTTAAGAATTTCGTAAGACGAAAAATGATTGTTGGCTTCTTTCATATCAACATGATTGTCACTTCGGTCTTCATGACCACCAATAATCAGCAATTTTCCTTTTGCATCCATAATTTTATAAGTCTTTTATATTGATCTAATTTTTCAATCTGCCAGATTGATTTGTTGGTATATCAAACTTATAAAATAAGCCATCAAAAATCTTATGATACTAATCACTTCCTGTAGAAAAAAATATTACAATCGGTAAAAATCTGGATATTTTATCCATTTGAAAAAAAAGGATAAATTCAAGTCATTATTAAACCTGAATTTCATTACCATTAATTTTTGGGCTTAATGCTGATGGCAAAACCACCACTGCGTGCCATTTTAAAATTAATTTTGGATCTGCTTGTG
>VFQP010002041.1_pt1 | contig 23976 bp, 20 predicted proteins | sample 3512351 | NCBI WGS metagenome assembly VFQP01 (sample SAMN10412372, study PRJNA504923) | tailings metagenome | isolation source: Relicate 1 Philex TSF1 revegetated site | place: Philippines: Tuba, Benguet | collected 2017-08-29
TTTCCTGGTTGAGGTAGGTGAAGCAGCACTGGCGGTCCAGCGTGACGAAGGCCTCGGTGATGCTGGCCAGCGTGGTGGTCAGGCGCATGGCCAGGCGCAGCGTGTCCTGCTGAGCCTGCTTCTGCGCCGAGATGTCCTGGATCGCCCCCTGCATGCGCACGATCTCGCCATCGGCGCGGCGCACGGCCGTGCCCACGGTGCGCACCCATTTGGGTGTGCCACCTTCGATCAAGACCTGGATCTCCTCGTCGAAGGCCTCGCCGTTCTGCGCGCAGCGTTCCAGCCGCTGACGGATGCCACTGCGCCATTCGGGCGTGTAGCGCTGGATCATGGACTCCAGGTCCTTGACCTGTTGGTGATCGCTCAGGCCGAGGATGGTGGCGAACTCGTCGGAATGCACCACCTTGCGTGTGGACAACTGCAGTGACCAACTGCCCGCGCCGGCGGTGTGCTCGGTCAGGTTCAGGCGGCTTTCGCTCTCGCGCAGCACGTTGGCGTTGTACTGCTCGATCTGGTCGCAGCGGCGCGCCAGCGCCAGCACACCGGCTGCGTGGCTGGCCAGCACACGCAGCGCGGGCGCGGCGTTACCGTCTTCCTGGCGGGCATCGGCGTAGAGCAGCAGCAAGCCGGTCTGGATGGAAACCCCCGCCGCCGGCAAGGGCAGCCAGTGGCCTTGGCGCCAGCCCATGCGCTGGGCCCGGTTCTTGCTCGCAGGCATCGGCATCCAGCCCTCGACGGTGGGCTGGCCCAGCAAGTGTGCGCAGGCAGACAGCATGGCATGCGCCGCATCGGGCTCGAGCCCGTGGGCGCCCAGCACTTCTGCCGGCTTGCGCGTCGCGTCGACCAGCAGCACCGCATCGGTGCCTGCCAGTTGCGCGGCCAGCTCGGCCAGCCGGTCCAGTTCCACGCGCTGGTGGAAAGCGGGGAACGACCCTGTGCGTTCGAAGGCCTGGTCGGAGACCAGGGGCGCACGGAGGTGGTCGGGTGCTGGACGCATGGGCGTTGAGCTTTTTGTGAAACGAAGGGGTGGGTTGTGTGACCGAGCATACAGAGGCCCCGGGTGGGCCTGTTGTACGCTGCATGGGGTCAAGCGTGAAGTTCTGCACAAGGCGCCAAGGCGTTTCAGAGATTTGTAACGAGTATGTTAAATAATGTAGTCTTTGCTCTAACATCGGTCGACGCCCATCCCATGGCGTCGCCCCTGCAAGAGCCCTTCTTTTGTCCGGCCTAACCGAATCAGTAGGGAGTTGATTGTGAGCACACTCGCAGAACTCAGGCAATACAGCGACGTGACCAGCCTGAAATCCGCATTGCACCAGTTGTGCAGCGAGTTCGGGCGCATCACGCGTCTGGACATCCTCACCGCCATGCACGAAGGCACCAAACAGGCGATCTGCTTCCTGCGCATGGAACGCCCCGAACAGGAGCAGACGCTCATGAAGAGCCTGGGCGTGGGTCGCTTCGGCGGTGAGGTGGTTTTCGTGCTCAACCTGAACATGCCGGTGACGGCGGAAGACGGCCCCTCGTCGCAATGGGCTGATTCGGATATTTATTGACACCCCCTGCGTCGCCTTCGGCGCCTCCCCCCTTGAAGGGGGGCGACACCTTGGGCCGGCGGAGCCGGACCCTCGGTGTCCCTGGACCGGTACCTCCCGTTCCGACCGATCCCCTGTCTCGTGATTGACCTGCGCGTGCCTGGCGGCCGCGCAGAATCTGCGCATGAACTCCTTGCGCTCGCCTCTCGCTGCCCAGATCGTGCAATGGCTGGTTTCGCCCGGTGACGTGGTGCGCACCGGCGATGTGCTGTTGGTGCTGGAGGCGATGAAGATGGAGCACGAAGTTCGTGCGCCTTCGAGCGCGCGCGTGCTGGAGCTGTTCTACGCGCAGGGTGAGGCGGTGCAGGTGGACGACGTGCTGCTGCGCACCGAGCCTGTGCGGGCCGATGCCGCCGATGGGGAGCGGGCGGTGCCGCTGCCCTCGGCGCCTGGCCCCGCGGCGCCGCGCGCCGACCTGGAGCGGATCCTGAAGCGACAGGCCTTCACGCTGGACGCCGCACGCCCTGAGGCGGTGGCGCGGCGCCACGCCCAGGGCCAGCGCACCGCGCGCGAGAACATCGCCGACCTGTGCGACGACGGCAGCTTCCTGGAATACGGGGCGCTCGCGGTGGCCGCGCAGCGCAGCCGCCGCAGCGAGGAAGACCTGATTGCGAACACGCCGGCCGACGGCATGGTCACTGGCATCGGTTCGGTGCAGGGGGTTCGCACCGTGGTGATGGCCTACGACGCGACCGTGCTGGCCGGCACCCAGGGCATGCGCAACCACCAGAAGACCGACCGCCTGCTCGGCATCGCGCTCGAGCAGCGCCTGCCCGTGGTGCTGTGGGCCGAAGGCGGCGGTGGTCGGCCCGGCGACACCGACATGCCCATCGTCGCGGGCCTGCACGTGGGCACCTTCGCGGCGTTTGCACGGCTGAGTGGCCAGGTGCCGGTGGTGGGCATCGCCAGCGGGCGCTGCTTCGCTGGCAACGCCGCGCTGCTGGGCTGCAGCGACGTGGTCATCGCCACGCGCGGCAGCAACATCGGCATGGGCGGACCGGCGATGGTGGAGGGTGGCGGGCTGGGGCGTTTCAAGCCTGAGGAGATCGGCCCGAGCGGCGTGCAGCATGCCAACGGCGTCATCGACGTGCTGGTGGACGACGAGACGCAAGCGGTGGCCGCCGCGCGCCACTACCTCTCGTTCTTCCAGGGGCGCCTGGAAGGGTGGTCCGCGCCCGACGCCATGGCCTTGCGCGACGTGGTGCCCGAGAACCGGCTGCGGGTCTACGACAGCACCGCCGCCATGGCGGGGCTGGCCGACCCGGGCAGCCTGCTCGCGCTGCGCACCGGTTTCGGGCCGGGCATCCACACCGCGTTGGCCCGCATCGAAGGCCGGCCCGTCGGCCTCATGGCCAGCAACCCGCTGCACCTGGGCGGTGCCATCGACGCCGCCGCCGCCGACAAGGCCGCCCGTTTCATGCAGCTCTGCAACGCCCACGGCCTGCCCATCGTCAGCCTGATGGACACGCCGGGTTTCATGGTCGGCCCCTCGACCGAGGCGCAGGCCCAGGTGCGCCATGCCAGTCGCCTGTTCGTGGTGGCGGCCAACCTGCGGGTGCCGTTCTTCGGCGTGGTGCTGCGCAAGGGTTATGGGCTGGGCGCCATGGGCCTCACGGCCGGGGGTTTTCACGCCCCCGTGTTCACCGTGGCCTGGCCCACGGCCGAGTTCGGCGCCATGGGACTGGAAGGGGCGGTGCGGCTGGGTCACCGCAAGGAGCTGGAGGCCGAGCCCGAAGGCGCGCAGCGCGAGGCCTTGTTCGAAACGTTGCTGGCCCGGCAGTACGAGAACGGCGCGGCGGTGCAGATGGCGGCCACGCTGGAGATCGATGCGGTGATCGACCCCGCCCAGACACGGGACTGGCTGGCCAGGGGCCTGGCGGGGGCGCGGGTGGCGGAACCGCGAGCGGCGCGCTTCATCGACCCCTGGTGAGGTCGGTGGGTCTTACATCAGGTCGCCGAAACCGGTGGTGCGCACGCCGGCGCCGGGCAGTTGGGGAGCGGTCTGGTTGATGTTGATCCAGAACTCGCACACGTGCTTCATGGCGCTGAGGAACTGCGAGAACTCGGTCGGCTTGGCGATGTAGGCGTTGGTGCCGGCGTCGTAGGCGCGCAGCAGGTCGCTCGGTTCGGTGGACGAGGTGAGCACCACCACCGGGATGTTGTGCAGTTGGTCGGAGCTCTTGATTTCCTTGAGCACGCCGATGCCGTCGAGCAGGGGCATCTTCAGGTCCAGCAGCACCAGCATGGGGTTGCTGCCGGAGCGGTTCATGAAGCCGTTGCGCCGGTGCAGGTAGTCCAGCGCCTGCATGCCGTCCGAGACGTGTGTGACACGTCCGTCGAGCCCATGGCGCGCCAGCGCCAGCTTGGTCAGTTCGGCATCGTCGGGGTTGTCCTCGACGAGCAGGATGGCATCGGCATTTTTGGTCATGATTCCAGGGGGGCTGGCATGGAGTCCATGGGGGACTCGAATCCGTGTGGGCCTTCGAAGGGGAGCGAGAAGTAGAACGTACTGCCTTCACCAAGCTGGCTCTCGGCCCAGATGCTGCCTCCGTGGCGCTCGATGATGCGCCGGGTGAGTGCAAGACCTATGCCAGTGCCCTCGAACTCCGAGGCCCGGTGCAGGCGTTGGAAAACGCCGAACAGCTTTTGCGCGTATTTTGTGTCAAAACCCACACCGTTGTCACGGACAAAGAAGGTGTAGCCGACCACGGGATCCACGGTCCAGCCGACTTCGATGCGGGTGCGCTCGCGCGGACGGGTGTATTTGTAGGCGTTGCCCAGCAGATTGGCCCAGACTTCGCGCAACAGCAGGGCATCGCCCTGCACCACGGGCAGGTCGGGCGCGACCACCCAGTCCACCACGCGGCCTTCGGTGTCGTGGCCCAGCTGGCCCACCACCGCGTCCACCAGCAGGGTGAAATCCACCGGCGTCAGGTTGACGGCCGAACGGCCGAGGCGTGAAAACGCCAGCAGCCCGTCGATCAGCTGGCTCATGTGGCGCGCCGAATTGCCGATCGTGCTCAGATAGCGGGCACTAACTTCATCGCACTGGCCGCCCAGATGCTCTTCGAGCAGGCTCACGAAACTGGAGATGTGACGCAACGGGGAGCGCAGGTCGTGCGAGACCGAGTAGGAGAACGATTCCAGGTCCTTGTTGGCCGCCAGCAATTGCTCGGTGCGTTCCACCACCCGGTTTTCCAGCTCGTCGTTGATGTTGCGCATCAGGTCGTCGAGCCGTTTGGCGTCGGTCATGTCGCGGTTGATCTTGGCGAAGCCGCGCAGCTCGCCACCATCGTCGCGCAAGGCGATCAGCACCGAGTGCGACCAGTATTGCGAGCCGTCCTTGCGGGCGTGCCAGTTGTGCAGCTCGTGCTGCCCCCGCGATGCGGCCAGGCGCAGCATCTGGTTGGCGCTGACCTTGCCGTGTTCGGGGTTCGCCGGGTCGAACAGCACGCCGTAGTGCCGTCCCACCATCTGGGTCGGCGAATAGCCGTCCATGCGCTGGGCGCTGTCGGTCCAGTCGGTGATGATGCCGTCGGCATCCATGAAGAAGATGCAGTAGTCGCGCAGGTTGTCCACCATCAGCCGGAAACGCTGCTCGCTCTCCAGCAACTCGGCCGAGCGCTCGCTGATGCGCTGCTCCAGTTCTTCGTTGAGGTGGATCACGCGCTCCTCGATGCGCTTGCGCTCGGTGATGTCGATGATCTGGATGAAAAGACCCTTGATGCGGCCTTCGTTGACGTCGGGCAGGTAGGTCACGCTCACGAAGATCTCGCCGCCGTCGGCCGTGGGCCGCCAGGTCTCGAAATGCTGCGTCTGGCCCGTCAGCGCGGCTGCCATGCGCGGTCCGGTCTCGGCCCACACCTCGGGCCTGATGCATTCGCTGACGTGGCGCCCGACGATGTACTGGGGATCCATGCCGTAGACGCGCAGGTGTTCGGCGTTCGCAAACTGGAACACCAGGCGGTCGTCGACGTAGGCGATGAGTCCCGGCACGTGGTCGGTGATGGTCTGCAGGAAACGCTGGTTGTCGTGCAGCGCGGTCTCGGCGGCCTTGCGGCGGGTGATGTCCACCACGGTGGTGTTGCTGCGCAGGAAGCGGCCTTCGGCGTCGCGCACCGCGGACGACGACAGCAGCGCGTGGAAGGTGCTGCCGTCGCGCCGGCGCAGCTGGTATTCGGTCGCGTCCAGCGCGTCGTTCTGCAGGATCTTCTGCATGCGGCTGTCGAGCAGGGCGGCTTGCTCGGGCAGCATGATGTCGCGGAAATTCATCCCGCCCACCACTTCTTCGCGCGAGTAGCCCAGCCACTCGAGCTCGGTGTCGTTCACCGAGACGAAGTTGCCCTGGACATCGAGCGAGTGGTAGCCGCAGGGCGCCTGGTTGTAGAGTGCCTGGGCCTGCTGCAGCGCTTCGTTGAGCTGGAGGTTGGCCTGGTTGACACGGTCCTCGGACGCCTTGCGCTCCGAGATGTCGATCATCTGGATGATGATCCCCTGCACCTGCCCATCCTGCCAGTAAGGCGTGTATTCGATGCTGGCGTAGAAGCGGTGGCCATCGGGGAACGCGCGCTCGCCTTCGAAGCGCTGGATCTCGCCCGCCAGTGCGGCCCGCAGGTGCGCCTGTGCGGACTCGAAGTCCTGCGGGCGCGCGATCTCGCGCAGGTGCCGGTTCATCAACTTGTCGGTGTCGCCACGTACCCAGCGTGCATAGCTGGCATTGGCGAAGCGGCAGATCAGGTCGCGATCGAAGAACGCCAGTTGCACCGGCACGCTGTTGGTGATGGCCTGCAGGAAGTTGCGCTGGGCCGCCAGCGCGTTTTCGGCCGCCTTGCGTTCGGTGATGTCGACCACCGTGCTGTTGCTGCGCACGAAACGGCCCTGCCGGTCGAAGACCGCCGTGCTGTTGAGCAAGGCCAGGAAGGTGCTGCCATCGCGCCGGCGGATGGTGGCCTCGATCGACTCCAGCTTGCCCTCGCGGATGAGCCGCTGCAGGCGATCCTCGGCCGCTTCGAGATCGGCGGAGACGATGACATCGCGGAAGCTGAGGCGTCCCACCACTTCTTCGCGCTCGTAGCCGAGCCAGTCGAGCTCCGTGCGGTTCATCAGCACGAAGACGCCGTTGGCGTCCACCGAGTGATAGCCACAAGGAGCCTGGTTGTAGATGGTCTGGGCATCCCGCAGCGCCAGTGCGATGCGCTCCTTGGCCTCGGCCAGTTCGTCGGTGCGCTCGCGCACCCGTTGTTCCAGCACGGCGTTGAAGCGCTGGATTTCTTCCTGCTGCTCGTGCAGCGAGGTGATGTCGCGCGAGACCGCCAGCAGCATGACCGCGTGGCCCTGCGAATCGCAGATCGGCGTGACCATCGTGTCCCACCACTTGGGCGTGCCTTTGAAGGTCGCACCGTAGGCCACGAAACGCGAACTCTTGCCTTCACGCGCGCCGTCGATGGCCTCGCGCGCCAGCAACGCGCCGTCTTCAGGCCACCAGGTGGACCAGTCGCTCAGCCGAACCTGGTCGAAATCGTCGACCTCGACCAGCCGGCAGCCCTGGGCCGTCATCTGCACCACGCGGCCCTGCAGGTCGAGCACCTTGGTGCAGTCCGGGCTGCTGGCGATGATCTGGCGGTTGAGTTCGTCCTTGATGCGCGCGTCGGCCTCGAGCGTGCGCATGGGCGTGATGTCCTGCACGAAGCCCAGCTGGCTGGTGGTGGCGCCGTTGGCGTCGCGCAGCGGCGCGTTGCGCACCAGCACGTGGATGACGTCGTTGCCCGGTCGCACCAGGCGGAACTCCACACTCAGGCCTTCACCCCGCGAGACGGCTTGCACCCAGTGCTTCTGCACGCGCTCCAGGTCCTCCGGATGCACGCGGCTGAGCCAGCCGAAGTTGGGAAAGTCCTGGCGTTCCAGGGCAAAGATGTTCTGCAGTTGCTCGTCCACGTGGGTGAGCACGCCGGCCTGGTCGGTGCGGAACACCCCAATGGGGAACACGCTGGCCATGGCGGCGAACAAGGCCTCGTACTCGAGCTGGGCGTTCTGCGGGTTTTTCTCCAGCGTGGCGTCGAGCGCCGATTCCAGCGCCAGCGGCAGCGGCGCATGCAGACCATGCACCGCGTGATCGCGTGGCAGGCCCTGACCGCCGAGCATTTGCGCATAGCTGCGACGAAGGTGCTCGTTTTCGGCCCTCAGGGTTTCCAGTTCGAGCAGCAAGGCACGCTCCCGCTCCTGGGCCGCTCTTTCAGGCCGGTGCGTGTCAAGACGACGGTCTTGAGAGGGGAGAAGCGCGCTCATTGAGCGCAACTGTACCCCAGGGGGCTATTTGTCAAGCGTGATATTTGACAGTCAGAAACGGGGCAGTTCAGGGTGGGAAATCGCCCCTGCGCGCACCAGCATCCGACCGTATTCAGCACAACGTTGCAGGGTGGGAATGACCTTGCCAGGGTTGAGTAGACCTTTGGTATCAAAGGCGCGCTTGACCGAGAACATCTGCGCGTTTTCCTCGGTCGAGAACTGAACGCACATGCTGTTGAGCTTTTCCACACCCACGCCGTGTTCGCCGGTGACCGTGCCACCCATGGCCACGCTGGTCTCCAGGATGTCCGCGCCGAAGCGCTCGCAGCGATGCAACTGGTCGGCATCGTTGGCGTCGAACAGGATCAGCGGGTGCAGGTTGCCATCGCCGGCATGGAACACGTTGGCGCAGCGCAGGCCGTATTTCTTCTCCATCTCCGCGATCGCCAGCAGGATGTCGGCCAGACGTTTGCGAGGAATGGTGGAGTCCATGCACATGTAGTCCGGGCTGATGCGGCCGCTGGCGGGAAAGGCGTTCTTGCGACCGCTCCAGAAGCGCAGTCGCTCGGCCTCGTCGCGGCTCACGGCAATGGCCGTGGCGCCGCAGCCGCGCAACACCGCGCTCATGCGGTCTATCTCCTCGGCCACTTCCTCCGGCGTGCCGTCGCTCTCGCACAGCAGGATGGCTTCGGCATCGAGGTCGTAGCCCGCGTGCACGAAATCCTCCACCGCCGCCGTCATGGGCTTGTCCATCATCTCCAGCCCGGCCGGGATGATGCCGGCGGCGATCACCGAGGCCACGGCGTCGCCGGCTTTGCGGATGTCGTCGAAGCTGGCCATGATGCAGCGCGCCAGCAGCGGCTTGGGCACCAGCCGCACGGTGACCTCGGTGGTCACGGCCAGCATGCCTTCGCTGCCGATCACCAGCGGCAGGAGATCGAAGCCAGGCCCGTCCAGGGCATCGCCACCGAAGGTCACCGGTTCGCCTTCCACCGTAAAGCCGCGAACGGCCAGCACGTTGTGCAGCGTCAACCCGTACTTGAGGCAATGCACGCCGCCGGAATTCTCGGCCACGTTGCCGCCGATGGTGCAGGCGATCTGGCTGCTCGGATCGGGCGCGTAGTACAGGCCGAGCGGCGCGGCCGCTTCGGAGATGGCCAGGTTGCGCACGCCGGCCTGCACCACCGCCGTGCGCGCGCGCGCGTCGAGGCGCACGATGCGGTTGAACTTCGCCAGCGAGAGCGTGACGCCTTCGGTGTGCGGCATGGCGCCACCCGACAGGCCGGTGCCCGCGCCCCGCGCGACCACCGGCACCTCGAGCCGATGGCAGGCCTTGAGCACCGAGGCCACCTGGTCTTCGGTCTCCGGCAAGGCCACCACCAGGGGCCGCGCGCGGTAGGCGGTGAGGCCATCGCATTCGTAGGGCACGGTGTCTTCGGGCTGCCAGAGCAGTGCGTGGGCCGGCAGCACCGCCTGCAGCGCACGCACCACGTCGGCCTGGCGGGTGGCGCGCTGCACGCGCTTGATTTCGGGGGCGAGGGTGGGTGCGTTCATGGCTAGGGGCGCGAAAAGGCCCCGGTCAGTTTATGCCAGGGGCTTGCGCGCGGGTTGAAGAAACTTGCACGCATGTGTGAGCGCCAGCGACGGCCGGGGTCTTGAAATCCGTGGGGCCCGACATCAATTCCCGTTCACGCCAGGCGCAGCTTGCGCCCGGTGGCTGTCCAACCCATTTCCAGGAGTCTTGTCATGAACAGTCTGATTGCACGTCGTGGTTTTCTCGACGATTTCTTCCGCGATGTCGGCCCCGGCTTTTACGTCAAACCCCTGCATGGCGATGCGTCGCTGCCCACGCAGATCCGCATCGACGTGAAGGAAACGCCCGAAGCCTATGCCGTTGAGGCCGAAGTGCCAGGCGTGGCGCGTGAGGACATCCAGGTCACCGTGGACGGTGGCGTGGTCACGCTGCGCGCCGAGGTGAAGCAGCAGGAGCGGCAGACCGAGGGCGAGAAAGTGCTGCGCAGCGAGCGCTTCTACGGCGCGGTCACACGCAGTTTCCAGTTGCCTCAGGACATCGACAACGCGGGTTCGCGCGCGAAGTACGAGAACGGTGTGCTGCAGCTCACACTGCCGAAGAAATCGGCGTCGGTCAGCCAGCGCCTCACGATCGAGTGACCGGCGTCCGGCTCATTCAGGCCGGATGCTGACCAGCTCGAAGCTCTCGTCCACTGTGAAGGAGATGGAGCCGTTGCCTCCGCGTGAGCGGGCGTCGAATCGCACCACGCGCCCGAGTTCGGGCGCGTACCACGCGTTGGCTTCGTATTTGCCCGATGCAAGCAAGGATTGGAAGCCGCGGTAGGTGTAGCCGGTGAAGTTCACTCGCACGATTTTCAGTTCGCGCTCGCCCAGGCGCATGGTGGACTCTTCCGTCGCTTGCGCCGTCAGTTCCATGCGGACGAGACGCTGTTCCAGGCCGGTCCGTTCGTATTTCAGTTGCCAGGTGGCGCCGCGCTCCGGCTCCTTGGTAATCCAGCCCGTCGGCGGCATGGCGATGTCGTACTCTCCGCCGATGGCTGCTCCACGCGTCACCACTTCGCCATTCGGCCGCTCCACGCGGTTGCCCTGGTTGAAGATGCGGGTGTCGCCGTCGACCCGGTCGAGTTTGTAGACCACGGCCAGGCTGTTGCCGGTGGTGCGGTCGCGCAGCTTGTATTCGAAGATGCGGTCGCCCGTGGCCGCTGCAGCGGCGGCGGTCGCGTTGGCCAGCGTCGTGGTCTTGCTGCGTTCCTGCCGCGCGGTCAATGCGGCCTGTGCGCGCGCAGGCACCTCGGCGATCCAGGTGGCTGGCAGCGCAAAGTTCAGGTTCTGGCCTTCCTTGATGTAGAAGGTGGTGATGCCGATCAGCCGCCCCTGCGCGTCGAACAAGCCACCACCACTGGAGCCAGCCGAGATCGGCACCGTGATCTGCAAAGCCGTGAAGTCGTTGGTGTCGCTGCGGCGGATGCCCGAGAGCAGGCCGTCGCTGATGGTGGTCTCCAGGCCGCGCGGGTTGCCGATGGCATAGACGCGCGAGCCCACGCGCAGGCTCTCGGCCGGGGCCATGGTGACCGCGGGGGCGTTGAAGTTCGCCACCTTGAGCTGGCACAGGTCGCGCTCGGTGTCGGGATGTTCCAGCGTGGCGCCGTAGGTGACGTTCTCGCGCGAGACCGTCACCCGCTTTGCGCGGACCAGCACGTGGCAGTTGGTGATGAGCGAACCCGCGCCGATGACGACCGCGCTGCCCTTGGCCATGAGGCGGTCGGAATCATCGTGCGCATTCACCACCCACACGCTGGGCGCGACGCGCTCGAAGAGCACCTCGGGCGCCAGCGCGGCGGGCGATTGTGCCAGGGCGGCGGTGGCGGCAAACAGGGGAAGGCTGGCCAGCAGGGTGTGGCGTGACATGGTGGGATCCTTTCAGCGAGCGGGCAGCAGGCCGCGCAGATCGTCCAGCGTGACCTGGCCGGGCGGTGCCGCGCGGCCGGGGGCAGGACCCGACGGCAGTGCGGCGTCAGCCTGGCGCGCCCGCGCCTGCCCTGCGACCAGTGGGACCGAGCCGATGTAGGCCAGCCCCGCCAGTTGCGGCACGGCGGTTGTGGAGGGTTGCATCGTCAGCCGGGGATGACCGACGAACAGCCCCATGGAAATGCCGAACTGGACGTACACCGTGGCACCCTCGGTCAGTTCGAGTTCGGCTGTGGTCCGGACCTCGGTGCTGGAGCTGAGGGTGTAGCGGCCTGCCGCGCGGTCGACGAAGAAAAAGCCCTCGGGTTGGGCCTTGCCGATCAATTCGTCGTTGAGCTTGATGTCGGGCTGGACCGCAGCGCCTGCCCCGCCAAGCCGGTAGACCAGCACACGGCCATAGCCAGGCCGCAGGTTGGGAAAATTGGATTCGACCTCGGCATACCGCGGGCCCGTCGCCGCACAGCCGGTCAACACCACCACGGCCGCCAGCAGCAGCCATCGCAAACCACGCAACATGCTCATCTCCCCCTCGGTATGGAGCGAGGAAGAATGTAACACTTATGTTACGTATTGAGGTGACCTTGGTGCGTCAGACCTGGCCTGTTGGATTCAACCCACGCTCTGGCGCAACCATTCCGCGAAAGCCGCGCATTCCCAGCGGTCCATGGTGCCGGTGCGCCAGCACAGGTGGTGGGCGTGCGGGCTGGGCACGCGGCGCTCGTACAGCGGCACCAGGGTGCCGTGTTCCAGCCAGGGTGCGGCGAGCTTCAGCCGCACCAGGGCCACGCCCATGCCGGCTGCTGCCGCGTCGCACATCAGGCCGATGTCGTTGAACTGCGAGCCTTCGGTAGGTTCGGGCCAGTCCAGTTCGTGCGCGGCGAACCAGGTACGCCAGGGTTCCAGCGGGCTGCGCAGCAGCGGCAGGCTCTCCAGGACCCGCGCCGAATCGAAGGGCCCGTGTTCGCGCGCGAACGCGGGCGAGGCCAGCGGCGTGACCTCGTCCTTCATCAGGCAGACGTGCTCCACGTCCGCATAGCGGCCGGTGCCGAAGCGCACCGTGAGGTCCGCGTCTTCGGCCACCACGTCCAGCAGCGGGATGCTGACCTGCAGCGTGAGGTCGATCTCGGGGTAGCTTTCGATGAATTGCTTGAGGCGCGGCAGCAGGATGGAACGCGCGAACGTGGGCGTGACCGCCACGCGCAGCTTGCGCCGTCCCGGCGCGGCGGCCTGGCTGGGAAAGCGCTGCAGCGAGGCCAGGCCCTCGCGCACGTGGGCCAGGTACTCGCTGCCCTCGGTGGTGAGCGAGAAGTCGGCCCGTCCGAACAGCTTGGTGCCGAGGATCTGCTCCAGCTGTCGCACCCGGTGGCTGACCGCGCTGGGCGTGACGTTGAGTTCCTCCCCCGTCTGCGTGACGCTGCGCAACCGCGCCAGGGCCTCGAAGGTGAGGAGGCACTGAATCGGGGGAATGCGGATGGTCATGGACGAGCCGCCGCTGGGCCGCTCCCAAGGCGGCTCAGCCCTCTTGGGAGGCAGCGACCCGCGCAGCGGCGGAGCGTGGGGGCCCGGTTCATCTAAAAACCACGGTCTTGTGGCCGTTGAGCAGGACGCGGTGTTCACTGTGCCACTTCACGGCGCGCGCCAGCACCTGGCTTTCGGTGTCCCGGCCCAGGGCCGTGAGGTCTTCCACTGTGTCGGTGTGGTCCACGCGGGCCACGTCCTGTTCGATGATCGGGCCTTCGTCGAGGTCGGCCGTGACGTAGTGTGCGGTGGCACCGATCAGCTTCACGCCGCGGTCGTGTGCCTGGTAGTAGGGTTTGGCGCCCTTGAAGCTGGGCAGGAAGCTGTGGTGGATGTTGATGGCCTTGCCCGAAAGCTCGCCGCACAGCTCGTTGCTCAGGATCTGCATGTAGCGCGCGAGCACCACCAGCTCGGCCCCTTCATCCCGGATGATCTCCAGCTGCTTCGCCTCGGCCTGGGCTTTTGTGGCCGCGGTCATGGGGATATGGTGAAAGGGCACGTTGTAGCTGGCCGCAAGCTGGTAGAAGTCGCGGTGGTTGCTCACGATGGCGCGGATGTCCAGGCGCAGCAAGCCGCTCTTCCAGCGGAACATCAGGTCGTTGAGGCAGTGACCCTCCTTGCTCACGAAGATCACGGTGCGCACCGGCTCGGCCAGAGGGTGCAGGCTCCAGCGCATGGCGTAGGTGTCGGCAAAAACGCGCAGGTGCACGCGCAGATCGTCCTGCGTGAGCTGCGCGCAGGCGAACTGCACCCGCATGAAGAACAGGCCGGTGTCGTGGTCGTTGTACTGCGAGGCTTCCTCGATGTTGCCGCCGTGTTCGAAAAGAAAACCGGAGACCGCGTGCACGATACCCGGGCGGTCCGGGCAGGACAGGGTGAGAACGTAGGTGTGTTGCATGGCCCGCGCATTGTCGCAGCAGCTTCCGGTGGGCCCGGCGTCGTGGCGGGCAATGGCGCCATGAACGCCCGTCGGGTGGTGACAAAATGCCGCCGTTGAACACTTTTGTTTGAGGAGACCTGGACATGGCCTACAACGACCTGCGCATGGACAACCAGTGGTTGCCCTTCACCCCCAACCGAGCCTTCCAGAAGGACCCGCGCATCTTCGTGGCGGCCGAGGGCATGCACTTCACCACGCACGATGGGCGCCAGGTGATCGACGGCATCTCCAGCCTGTGGTGCGTGGGCGCCGGCCACAACCGCAAGCCCATCAACGAAGCCATCAAGAAGCAACTCGACACGCTGGACTACGCCACCGCCTTCAGCGTGAGCAACGACAAGGCCTTCCGCGCCGCCGAGATGATCGCCGCCATGGCGCCGGGCGATCTGAACAAGGTGCTGTTCTGCAACTCCGGCAGCGAAGCGGCCGACACCTCGATGAAGGTCGCGCTGGCCTACCACCGCGCGCGCGGCGAAGGCCACCGCAACATCTTCATCGGCCGCGAGCGGGGCTACCACGGCGTGGGCTTCGGCGGCATGAGCGTGGGCGGCATTCCCGCCAACCGCAAGGTCTACGGCACCAGCCTGCTGCCGCGCGTGGACCACCTGCGCTTCATCCACGACCCGGTGAAGCACGCCTTCGTGCAGCACCAGGAGCCGGTGTGGGAAGAGGACATCCTGCTCGAGCTGGAGAACCGCATCCTGCCGCTGCACGACCCGAGCAACGTGGCCGCGGTCATTGTGGAGCCGGTGGCGGGCAGCGCGGGCTGGTACGTGCCGCCCAAGGGCTACCTCAAGCGCCTGCGCGAGATCTGCGACAAGCACGGCATCCTGCTGATCTTCGACGAGGTCATCACCGGCTTCGGCCGGCTGGGCACCGCGTTCGCTTCCGACCACTACGGCGTGCAGCCCGACATGCTGAACTTCGCCAAGGCCGTGACCAACGGCGTGATCCCGCTCGGCGGCGTGGTCTGCACCGACCGCATCTACAACGCCATGATGGGCGCACACGGCAGCGCGCCCGACCACGCCATCGAGTTCTTCCACGGCTACACCTACTCCGGTCACCCGGTGGCGTGCGCAGCGGCCATCGCCACGCTCGACCTGTTCCGGGAAGAAAAGCTGTTCGAGCGCGCGGGCGAGATGGGCCCGGTGCTCGGCGACGCGATGCACAGCGCGCTCAAGGGCCTGCCCAACGTGATCGGCATCCGCAGCTACGGCCTGGCCGCCGCCGTGGAGCTCGCACCGCTGGCGGGCCTGCCGGGCAAGCGCGCCTTCGACGTCTTCATGGACTGTTACCACCGCGGCGTGCTGGTGCGCAACGCGGGCGACAACCTGGTGTTCGCGCCGCCTTTCATCGTCGAGCGCTCGCAGATCGAGACCCTGGTCGGAACCTTGGCCGACGCGATCAAACGCGTGAAGTAACACCCCCCTGCGCCGCTGACGCGGCTTCCCCCCTCTCTGGCGCGCCTGTCGGCGCTTGGAGGGGGGACGATGCCTGTGGCCCGGCGAAGCCGGTTCCACGGCATCCCTGGAAGCAGGCACGCGCGCCGGCGAGTGGGGTTGTTCATCGAGAGACAGCGAGGGTCCGGCTCCGCCGGCCCCAGCTGTCGTCCCCCCTCCAAGCGCCGACAGGCGCGCCAGAGAGGGGGGAAGCCGCGTCAGCGGCGCAGGGGGGAGTTTCGAAGCTCGGCGCAGTGGTCGCGCGGCGGCGTGGCAGGTGTGAGCCACACCGCATCGGCGGGCCGGTCTTCATCTTTCCCCTTACCCGCCTGAGCCATCACCACCTGGTGTGTGAGGCCCGAGGGCAGGTACAGCGGCACGCCGAGGTCGCGCCGCACGTGGCCGTTGCCGGCCACCAGCAGCACGGTTTTGCCCGGTCCGGCGTTCTTCACGGCGCTTTCCAGTGTTTGTGCCATGGCGCGATCACGCGCGAGCTGGATGCGTGTCATGGGCTGAATCTGCCCCTCGGGCAACAGGCCGCAATGGCCCTCGCGGATGGCCTCGCGTTGCCGCTGCAGCGCATCGATGGCGATGAGGTGGTCCAGCGCCGCCTCGCCCATGGCCTCGCGCATGCGGGCGCGCGGCAGATTGCCCCCGATCACCGGCACGTCGGCGCGCACGCCCGCCATCACCACGGGCCCATAGGTCGCCCAGGGCCAGCCGCCGTCGGGTTTCCATCCCAGTGCGTCGCGCACCTGCTCTTCGCTGGCATGGGCGCCCAGGCCCGAGGTATCACGCCCTTGTTCGGCCATCTCCATCACCACGCCGCCCAGCTGGCCTCGCGCGGCCAGGGCCTGCACCAGGTCGCGCTGCAGCGCCTGGTGCTCGGCCGCGTCGTGCTGTTCGCCGATCAGCAGGGCCTGCGTGGGCAGCAACCGATCGAGCAGGGCAGACACCGACGAGGGTGGTGCGCTCGCGCAGGCGGAGAGGAGCAAAACGGTCAGGGCGACGTGGACAGCGGCTCGACAGGTCATGCGTGGATACTACGGGCTCCCTCGCCCACCGCGGCGCCTTCCTCTGTTCCTGCGTGCCTTCCCTGTCCGACTTCGGCCCGAGTTCGTGGCCGCGCGTCCTGCTCACCTTGTTGCTGGCCCTGGCCGCCGCCTGGCTGTGCCAATGGCTGAACACGCCCATCCCCTGGATGATCGGCCCGCTGGTGGCGACCTCGCTGGTGTCCATGCTGGGTGCGCGCACCGAGAGCTGGACGCTGTTGCGCAACCTGGGCCAATGGGTGATCGGCGCCGCACTGGGCCTCTATTTCACCCCCGAGGTCGGCGCGCTGGTGGCCAGCCTGTGGTGGGCGATTGCCCTGGGCATCGCCTGGGCGCTGATGCTGGGCCTGGCGTTTGGCGCCTGCCTGGCGCGCTGGCACGCGGGTCACCTGGCCGCGCTGTCGCCCGCGCAGTTGCGCAGCACCACCTACTTCGCCGGCGCCATCGGTGGCGCGTCCGAGATGACGCTGATCGCCGAACGCCAGGGCGCTCGGACCGACCTGGTGGCCGCGTCGCACAGCCTGCGCGTGCTGCTCGTGACCTTGACCATTCCCTTTGCCATGCAGTTCTGGGGCTTGAGCGGGCTGGACACCCTGCCGCCCAGCATCCGCGATGTGCAGCCCACCGGCCTGCTCGCCCTGGCCGCGCTCACGCTGGCCGGTGCCTTGATGATGCAACGCATGGGCCGCGCCAATCCCTGGTTCATGGGGGCGCTGGTGACCACCATGCTGGTCACCCTGTTCGGCTTCACGCTCTCGGCCATTCCGCAGATCCTGTCGAACGCCGCGCAGCTGGTCATCGGCGTGAGCCTGGGCGTGCGCTTCACGCCCGCTTTCGTGCACACCGCGCCCCGCTGGCTGGCCTCGGTGGTCCTGGCCACTGTGGTGATGATGGCGTTGTGCGCCGGCTTCGCCTGGCTGCTCTCCGCCCTCACCGGCCTGCACCCGGCCACCCTCGTGCTCGGCACCGCGCCGGGCGGCATTGCCGAGATGGCGATCACCGCCAAGGTGCTGCAACTGGGCGTGCCGGTCGTCACCGCGTTCCAGGTCTGCCGGCTGGTGGCGGTGCTGGTGCTGGCCGAGCCGGTCTATCGGTGGCGTTACCGCCAGAAATAGAAAGCCCGGCAAGTGCCGGGCGAAAGAGCGAGGGGAAGTGGTCGAGAACGCCGCGGATCTGGCTTCGCCAGTCCGCAGGCGTTGCCCCCGGGGGGTGACGCGCCGCAAGGCGCGGCGCGGGGGGCGCCTTCAGTGCATGACGACCGGCATCTGCGCCAGCGTGGCGTAGCCTTCCAGCGTGTCCTCCACCTCTTCCTGCGAGGGGGTGCTGTTCTGCCAGGCGGTGATCTGGAGCTGGAACATCTCGGCCCAGGAGCCATCGAGGTAGACCTCTTTGCCCGAGCGCTTGTCCACGATCTCGAAACCGTGACGGGGAATCTGCGGGCCATCGGCCACCACGTTGTCACCCTCGGCCGGTGCGTTGGCGAGGATGTGGACCACAGCGAAGGCATCCGAGTCGTAAAGCATGTGCATGACTGAAATTCCTTGAATTGAAAAACCTGCGTTCCTGATCACCTTATATCGGTAAAAGCAGGCTGGTTTGTAGGAAGAGTCCCGTTTACATGGCAACGTTCATGCCAACTTCAAGGGTTGTGAGATTTTTGCAACCCCCACGCTCCGCCGCTGCGCGGGTCGCTGCCCCCAAGGGGGCTGCCCTGCCTTGGGGCGGCCCGGCGGCGGGTCTCCGGCATCGCGACTTGACCGTTTCTCACTCAGGGCTTCTGGCTGAGCTGCTGATCGGCCATGTCGCCATTGGCCTGCGTCACCTTCAGGCGCACCGGCAGGTGGTTCAGCTCGGGGGCGAGCCACATCTCCACCGTGCTGTCGAATTCCTTGCGCGGCTGGCGCACCAGGTGGCGCACGCGCAGCTCGCCGGCGGGCAGGGCGAGGGTGCTTTCCTCGCCCACCTGGAAGCGCCAGATCTCCGCGTCGCCCGTGCCCGCCACCTGCATGTCGATGACCTGCCCGCTCGCGTAGGCCTGCGGGCGGGCCTGTAGCAGGCCGGCGATCTGCAGGAAAAGGCTCAGCCGGTCCTGCGCGCCCGGCAACAATTCGGCTTCGGGCGTGTTGGCGCTGAAGCGGATGCGATGGGCATCGCGCTCGAAATGCGCGGCCTTTTCGCTGCGGCCCTTGTCGGCGAAGCGCTCGGGCATCAGGCCTTCGGGGCCCACCGCGCCAGTGCTGGTCTGCACCCGGCTGCCCAGCAGGGGCATGCGCATTTCCATGCGGGCGCTGTAGCGGCCGCCGTCGAGCTCCCAGTCCAGCGTGCCCGTGGCGTTGTAGTGGAAGCCTTTGGCCTGCCCGGAAACCACGTAGGGCAGGCGGATGCTGGCGGGTGGCCGGGCCGGAGGCAGCGGCTTGCCCGCGGGCGGCACGGCCGGGACGGGTTCGGCCGGTGGCGTTGCCTGGGCCAGGATGATGGCGTCGGCTGGCGGGGCGGGCGCGAGCGCCACCTCCTCGGTGGGCAATGGCGCAGGGGCTTCTGCCATTGGCGCGGACATCGGCGCCGGGGCGGCGGGGGCCACCGGCCTCGGGGCCGCCACCCGTGCGGGTGGCTTGGCCGGCGGGGCCGCCTGGCGCGCGGGCTCAGGCGCCATGGATGCGGCCACTGGTGTCGGCACGATCCAGCGCACCGTGCTGATGCGCGCTGGCGGCGGGTTCGCAGGGGCTGCGGCCTCGCCAGGCCGCGTGGCCTCGTCCGGCGTCTGGGCCACCGGCGGTGCGGCCTCCAGTGTGGCGGCGGCGGGCGAGGTGAAGCCGGGCCATCCGTCCGTCAGCAGCAGCAGGTGCAGGGCCAGCACGCCCACGCCCAGCAACAGCAACCGGGGCCAGCGCGCCGGAAGGTCGGGCGGGGTGTGGCGGGCCGGGCTCACGTCAGGCATGCCCCAGGTCGGCGCTGAGCTGCCGGGCGCAGCGCAGCAGGGCGGAGGCGGGCGGGCCCTCCCAATCGGTGTCCAGCGTGGCCACCGAACCCAGCACCACCAGACCCAGGGCCAGGCGGCCCTGAGCGTCGAACACCGGAGCGCAGAAACCACCCACGCCGGGCAGCAGGCTGTGCACCACGCGCGCCAGACCGCGCTGGCGAGTCTCCTCGAGGACGGCCTGCACCTCGGTGGGGTTGTGCGGCACGTCCACCAGCGGCAGCCCGCTGCGCGGCAGGTTCTTCAGATGGGCCAGCTCCTCGCGGACCATGGGCTCGATGCGCTGCCGGTCGCGTTCGTTCTGGCCCATGAAGGCAGCAAAACAGCGGCCTGTGGCCGAAGTGAGCAGTGGCATCACGTCCCCGAGGCGCAGCGTCACGGGCACCGACTGGGGTGCCTCCACCCAGTGCACCATGGTCGGGCCCTGGTTGCCCCAGACCGCAATGGCCAGGGTGTGGCCGGTCTCGGCCAGCAGGCTGTCGACGCGCTCGCGCGCCAGCTTCACGGCGTCGATGCGCGCCAGGCTGGCCAGCCCCAGGCGCAGGGCGGCCGGGCCGAGGTCGTAGCGGGTGCTCAACGGGTCCTGGATCACCAAGCCCATGCGCTGGAAACTCACGAGGTAGCGGTGCGCCTTGGCCGCGCTCATGCCGGCGGCGGCGGCCAGATCGCGCAACATCAGCGCGCCGGGCGCCAGGGACAGCGCATTGAGCAACTCGAAGCCCACCTCGACCGACTGGATGCCGGCGCGCAGGGGTTCGGCGTCTGGCGGCAGCGGATCGGAAACCGGAGGGGTGTGGGGGTCAGTGGGCATGGACGGATGGAACACGGGGGTTGGACGGCGGGCCGGTCATCAGGTTCCAATGCACTAGAATGCAGCCCTTACGAATAGGTTAACTCATTTCACTATCCGTAATCTTCGGTGTGCCAGGCACCCCGTCGAGGGGCAGAATCGTCCCGTTCCAACCCAATCCGGCAGCAGGAGACTTGCATGAAACTCGCCACATACAAAGATGGCTCGCGCGATGGACAACTGGTGGTGGTCTCCCGCGACCTGAGCACGGCGCATTATGCGACCGGCATCGCGCACCGGCTGCAGCAGGCGCTGGACGACTGGAACTTCATCAGCCCGCAATTGCAGGACCTGTACGTCACCCTCAACCAGGGCAAAGCGCGCCATGCGTTCCCGTTCGATCCGGCGATGTGCATGGCACCGCTGCCGCGCGCCTACCAGTGGGCCGACGGCTCGGCCTACATCAACCACGTGGAACTGGTTCGTGCCGCACGCAACAGCGAAGTGCCCGAATCGTTCTACACCGACCCGCTCATGTACCAGGGCGGCAGCGACGACTTCATCGGACCCTGCGGTGACGTGGTGGTGCCCAGCGAGGATTTCGGCATCGACTTCGAGGCCGAGATCGCCGTGGTCACCGGCGACGTGCCCATGAGCGTGTCGCCCGAGCAGGCGCTCGACGGCATCCGCCTGCTGATGCTGGTCAACGACGTGTCGCTGCGCAACCTGATCCCGGCCGAACTGGCCAAGGGCTTCGGCTTCTTCCAGAGCAAGCCGGCCACCGCGTTCAGCCCGGTGGCGGTCACGCCCGACGAACTCGGCGACGCCTGGCAGGGTGGCCGTGTGCATCTCACGCTGCAGTCCACCTGGAACGGCCGCAAGGTCGGCATGTGCGAGGCCGGTCCTGAAATGACCTTCCACTTCGGCCAGCTCATCGCCCACATCGGCAAGACGCGCAACGTGCGCGCCGGCTCCATCGTGGGCAGCGGCACGGTGAGCAACAAGGCGGTCACGGTCGACGGCCGCCAGGAATGGCCCAAGGGCTACAGCTGCATCGCCGAGAAGCGCGCGATCGAGACCATCCTCGACGGCAAGCCTTCGACCGAATTCATGAAGTACGGCGACACCATCCGCATCGAGATGAAGGGCAAGGACGGTCAGTCGATCTTTGGTGCGATCGAACAAAAAATAGCGCCCCCACGCTCCGCCGCATAGCGGGTCGCTGCCCCCCAAGGGGGCTGATCCGGCTTGGGGCGGCCCGGCGCCGGATCGCAGGCTCAGGTCGCGTAGATCTGATCGAGTGACGCGAAGCCCTTGACCTCGATCGGGTTGCCGAAGGGGTCGCAGAAGAACATCGTCCACTGTTCGCCGGGCTGGCCTTCGAAGCGCGCCTGCGGCGGCAGCACGAAGTCGGTGCCGGCGGCCTGCAGGCGTTCGGCCAGCGCCTTCCATTCCGGCAGCAGCAACACCAGGCCGAAGTGCGGCATGGGCACGAGGTGTTCGCCCACGTGGCCGGTGCGCGCGGTCGTGAACGGCTCACCCAGGTGCAGCGAGATCTGGTGGCTGAAGAAATCGAAGTCGACCCAGGTGTCGGTGCTGCGGCCTTCCGCGCAGCCCAGCACGCCGCCGTAAAAGCGGCGCGCTTCGTCGAGGTCGGTGACGTTGAAGGCGAAATGGAACAGGCTTCGGGTCTGCATCAGGGGGGTGTTGGCGCTCATGCCCGCAAGCATAGAGGCTCGCGGCCGTCGAGCACAATGTCCTCGACATCACAACGCAGGAGACCCCGCATGACCCCCGTGGACTACAGCCGCTACCAGACCCTTTCCATCAGCCGCCGCGGCCCGAAGGTGGACGGTGTCCCGTCCGTGCTCGACATCCAGATGCGCGCCGACGGCCCGGGCGGCAACGGCAAGCTGCCCACCGCCGGCCACGATGGCCATTGGGAGCTGAGTGAAATCTGGCGCGACGTGGGGCGCGACGACAGCGTGCGCTGTGCTGTGCTGCGCGGCAGCGGCATGGGCTTCTCGGGCGGCGGCGACCTCGCGCTGGTGCAGGACATGGCGACCGACTTCGATGTGCGCACCCGCGTGTGGAAGGAAGCGCGCGACCTGGTCTACAACGTGATCAATTGCGACAAACCCATCGTGAGCGCCATGCACGGCCCGGCCGTGGGCGCGGGCCTGGTGGCCGGCCTGCTCGCCGACATCTCCATCGCGGCGAAGTCCGCGAAGATCGTCGACGGTCACACGCGCCTGGGCGTGGCCGCGGGCGACCACGCCGCCATCGTCTGGCCCTTGCTGTGTGGCCTCGCCAAGGCCAAGTACTACCTCATGCTGTGCGATCCCATCAGTGGCGAGGAGGCCGAGCGCATCGGCCTGGTCTCGCTCGCGGTGGACGACGCGGCCCTGCTGGAGAAGGCGTACGAAGTGGCCGACCGCCTGGCCTGTGGCAGCCAGACCGCGATCCGCTGGACCAAGTACTCGCTCAACAACTGGCTGCGCCAGGCCGGCCCTGCATTCGACACCTCGCTGGCGCTCGAATTCATGGGTTTCGCCGGCCCCGATGTGCGCGAAGGTGTGGCATCCTTGCGTGAGCGCCGGGCACCCCGCTACGGTGTGGACGATTGACCAGGAGACTTCCATGAGCGACGCCCCCAGCAGCGGTTTCGGCAAGTTCGTTCCCGGCTTCGAATTCCTGCAGAACCTCGCGGGCCAGGCGGCCGGCGGGGTGGCGCAAGGCATCAGCCAGAACATTCCTCAACTGCCCAATCTCGGCCACTGGGTCGCGCCCACCTTCAACGTGGAAGACCTGGAGAAGCGCATCGAGGAGCTCAAGGCGGTGCACTACTGGCTCGACCAGAACTCGAAAGCGCTGGGTGCCACCATCCAGGCGCTGGAGGTGCAGAAGATGACGCTGTCCACGCTCAAGTCGATGAACTTCAGCATGGGCGACGTGGCCAACGCGCTGAAGATCAAGGCGGCCGACACGCTGGCCGGCCTCACCGGTTCCGCAGCGGCCCCCGCGCCCACGCAGTTCGCGGGGCTGGAGATTCCGCCGCGCACCTATGGCAAGACCGGTGGCCAGGCCGAAGCCGAGCCACCGGCGCCGCGCGCACCGGCCAAACGCAAGGCCCGGCCCGCGAGCAAGACCGCCAAGGCCGCTGCCGCCAGCGCGCCCACCGGCGGCGTGGTGGATCCGGTGCAGTGGTGGGGCGCGCTGTCGCAGCAGTTCCAGCAGATCGCCACCAACGCCATGAAGGACGCGGCCAAGCAGTCGGCGCTCGACACCACCCGCCAGGTCGCCAGCGGACTGACCGGCCAGGCCATGAAGACCGCCACCGGCGTGGCCGGCAAGGTCACGCGCAACCTCACCGACACCGTGGCGCGCAACGTCGGCATGGCCGCCGGCGTGGGCCGCGCTGCCGCGCAGGCCGTGAGCGGTTCGCGTGCCGCGCCTGCGCCTGCGCGGAAGGCGGTGGCGAAGAAGGCCGCGCCGAAGAAACCCTCGGCGAGCCGCAAACGCTGAGCCCATGAAACTCTTTCCCTACGCGCACGCCACCCACCCGCAGTGGCGCATGGCCGCCGCACTGGTGCTGGCGCAGTTGCGCGCGCAGATGGCCTTGCCCGATTTCGCCACCGCGCCGTCGCTGGCGCTGCTCTACATCACCGACCACTACGCCGACGAGGCGCAGGCCATCCTGGAGCACCTCAGTGCCGAGATGCCCGAAGTCACCGACTGGGCGGGCACGGTGGGCGTGGGCATTTCCGCCAACAACGTGGAGTACTTCGACGAGCCTGCGCTGTGCGTGATGCTGTGCGACTTGAGCCCCGACCAGTACCGCGTGTTCAGCGGCGTGGCGCCCCTGCTCGCCAGCGG
>VFQP010002042.1_pt1 | contig 23975 bp, 46 predicted proteins | sample 3512351 | NCBI WGS metagenome assembly VFQP01 (sample SAMN10412372, study PRJNA504923) | tailings metagenome | isolation source: Relicate 1 Philex TSF1 revegetated site | place: Philippines: Tuba, Benguet | collected 2017-08-29
GAGGGTGTGTTATTGAGGTACATGAGGGTGTGTTATTGAGGTACATGAGGGTGTGTTTCTGAGGTACATGAGGGTGTGTTATTGAGGTACATGAGGGTGTGTTATTGAGGTACATGAGGGTGTGCTATTGTGGTACTTGAGGGAGTGCTTCTCATCGTTTGACTCAGCATAGCATGCACAACACACACCATGCACCATACATGCGTGGTATTCACCACAATACACCATATACATGTACACCATATACATATACACCATACTTAGCCACACACATATACAATATACACCATATAGACCATACACCATACCCAGCATACCAGAATGTCCTGCACACGTGGTGGTGGGGGTCCACCAGGTCGCACAATACGTACCACAATAGCAGCCACGACACCCAACACCACCAGCAGCATGAGACTCAGTATACACCTGGGTGTGACGTGTTGTGATGGTCAAACAATATGAGAATGGTCAACAATAGTATGGTCAACAACAATAGTATGGTCAACAACAACGGTATGGTCAACACTCGCCACCACACAGAGTACTATATACAACATGCAACCATGGTCGACACTTTCTACGACCACAACAATCCCCCATTAGTAATACATAAGTCTCCCTGTAATAGTAATTCTTACTTGTCTGTCGCCATTGCTCGGGTCATATCCCGGATCACCCGTTGTGCCTTTTTCAGTGTAAACGTCATTTCATCCAGTGTATCCACCACCCGCTCCAACTGCTGGGTTTGCTGCTGCAGCTGCTCTGCTGTTTTTGTACCAAGGTCAATGGTTTGGGAGACCACACGTTGACTTCGTTGGAGGGAGTCTTCGATTTCTTTTGTCGCTTTTGTTCCCTTTTTCATGAGCTGCTGGACTGACATATCTTTGTATGGGTGGGTGAGGGTGTGGGGGGGGGGATGACATGTCATGTGTATTTCTAGTATACACAGCCACCCAATATACCACAATCACATGTACCACTGCCAATACTCACAAAAGCACACACCCACCATACCCACAAAAGCACCCACCCACCAGCTTCTGTAGGCTCCTCCTTGGCAGCCTGTCGCATGGCAGCATGACGAACACCAGTCTCCTGCCCTGCATCCTGCTTGCGTTGGATGTATGCATTGATCTCGCCAACAAGTTGCTTTTTGGTGGCAGCCACATCATCTTGATCCAAACGTGCAGCCTTGGCAGCAGATTCCCACTGCCTGATTGCCCTGTGGCAAAATGGTGGGGGGTTTATGGTGCAACATGCAGAGGTGCCCACACCACGATGCACCCGCATCACGCACGTTTTTGTTTCGTTGAGTTTGGCTGTGATTTCCCGCAGCTTGGAGTTGCGTAGTGACTTGTCATGGAGTGTGTCTAGTCGTGCAAACAGGTCGTGCAGCTCTGCAAGCATGCGCTGCACTGTCTGGTATTCATCCTGTGCGCCCGGCGGTGCTATCTGCAATGCAAGCATGGTGGTGGTGGGCTGCTGTTTCGACTTCTTCGTATGCGTGATGTTATGGCGATATGTTGCTGGATGGTGCACACATGGTGTTGGATCTGTTGCTGATATAGGCAAACCCAACGAGTAGTGATCAAAGATGGGTTTTGATGATGTTCGACCACCACAAGTATATACACAGCGCTGTGACTGATGTGGTGTGCTTGTTGTGTGCGGACGTGTTCTACATAGAGTCGTGGTTGTTTTGTTCGTGTGAACGACCTGTGGTTTTCATGGTATTTTCATTTCACAACATTTGTTCCTCTTCATACAATTGTCCATCACCATTGCAGCAGCGCCATTGCAAGTATGCTGGGTCACGCGCAACGTACTCTACAATACCTCCCCAGCCTCATGCATGCAAGCTCTTGCACATCCACCCTCCAAGCAGCTCTGTTTACCAGCTTGCTTGTTCGCCCGTATTCAAGTGTGCTCTCAGATGACGGTACATCACGCATACAGCTGGGAGCTACAGACACAGAAGTGGAGGAGCTGATCGAGTCCAACCTGGTGCGCCAAAGGGCGCTTGGCGCATCCATGATGATGGTGTGTATACTGATACACCACCCTCTCCTCCTTTTTCCAATAGGACAAGACCTATCGCAAAAAGGAGGACACATCCCCACTGCAAGTTATCACCACCAGGAGGGAGGCGCTCTCTCTGTATGTGGTGGGTTGTCGCTGTGGTGCTTGTATTCTTGCAAGTACATATGGTATACACATCCTATGCACATCCACACATCCACCTCAACACAGGTATCGTGATATATGGCGCAATTCGTTGCTGTTTGTGTGGCGCGATGAAAAGGGCCGCATGTGGTATGCATGCTTTGTGTGTGTGCATCTCTGGGGTGCATGTCCTCATCACCACCCACATTCCTCCACATGTCTGTGATCAACACTCCTCTTGAGACGTTTTCCCCTCGTGATGTACTCTTCTCTTGCTATACATACACTCGTCCCAACACTTCATACATACCCAACACTCTATACAATACGCTCTTCCCAACACGTATACATACACACCCAACACATCGCACACAGGAGGGATGTCCTTAGGCAAAATGCACGCAAGGAGTTTGAAGAGGCACGATATGAAACAGACCCAGAGATAATTAATCGATTATTGGTGACTGGTCGTGATTGTGTGCAGCAGGTCAAGGATAAGGTGTGTGTGTGTGTGTGTGTGTCAGAAGAGTGTTGGTATACCCACATTTGGAAGAGTGTGGATGCACCCGTGTATATGCATTTGCATGTGCATTGATATACACACACCTGCACACGTTTCTGCACACGTGCATGACATCCCCTTGTATGCCCCTTGTACGTCCTCCACACCACAACACAGTTTCTAGCACAGCGGCAGCGCATCATTGAGGAGGAAGCACAGGCACTAGAGGCAAGGCAGCGATGGACACCTCCTCGTGATATCTAATCCAACTATCACCCCACACACTTGATTACAACATTTTTTACCATTTTTCATTCCACTTTCATTCCAATTTCGAATAATTATTGTTGATGTTTACCCAGTCCTAAATTGAATGCGTCGTCTCACGAGATTGCCGTGAGTACACGTAACAAGCAAATGTTGATCACCATGTCTGCTTTGAACGCTTGTGTGCGCACCACATAGCGATTTTTTCAATCAGCATGCCTTCATTGCTCGTTGGCGCGCCCTCACGCAAGCGCAAGCACGAGGGTCCCTGCCAGTGCGCAGCCACATGCCAGCGCATACACATACCACGCACCCCTTGGTGCAACAACATAGACGTACACGTGCATAGAGCGCTGCTGCAGTACCTAGACTGCGCCACGGTGCCCATTGCAACGTGCTTCTTGCACGCACTCAGAGCACTCCCCGCTGCCGAGCACCACGCACATGCGACACGATGCTCCATGTGCAAGGTCCACATACCCTTGTTTGCCTGGCAGGTATCAGCAACAGGGCGGTGTACTGTTAGCACTGTGTGCATGACATTGACCACAGACCAACCCTACACACCACCAGGAGATTGCCATCCCCAGCAACCACCGGTGCCCATCATGTGGCCCCCGCCTCGCTCACTCCCTCCACAGCACCACTCTCCTGGCCACAGCCACCCCTTCTGCCCCCACCATGCAACATTGGGCAATACAGCGTACATTGCGTGCAGTACATATCGCCACACCCTGTATGCTCCATGAGCTTGTGTTGTTTCTGCATGCCACCAGGCATGCCGTGGCACACGGTGTGCAGGGAAACACACGAGCATGCAGTCTTCGTACTTCAAGAGCAGCAATGGTGGTACCAACACAAGCACAGCAAATGGTGGGCAGACGTGTCGTTCAACCAAAAACACAAGCACATCGTCATCATCATCATCGACAGCATGGCCCCGCATCATCCCAATCCCCACCACACCACCAACCAACCATATCATCACTGCAGCTGCACGGCCCATTTGAGCCTGTGCAAGTCCCCTGCACATTAAAAACACGATATACTATACAAAAGCAATGGTGTATGGATATACAAGACGTGTGGGGTGGTATTGCAGATGCACAGCGACGAGCAGAGCTCATGCACGAGTACTGGTGTGTGTATTTTTGGTGGGGTTGTTGTATGGTTGATATGTATACTATAGTGACTGCATACCACACACACACACACAACAAAATCAACCCTCAACCCCCACCCCCACCCCCAACCCCCCCACACAGCACCAAGCACATTGCCATGTTTTCCCTCACTGACCTCTCCCCCACCCACCCTCTTGTCCACTGGGCAGCCCACCAAACCCGACACCACCAGGGGGGTATATACGACTCGGCCGCATCCATCAGCAGTGTAGAATCACGATGTTTACTCATAATGGCGTATGCGGATAATCATGTGACCAGTGGTGCTGTGTTGCACTCGGATCCTGCAGAAGCAGAGAATACTGCATTTTTGCTTATGGATAAAGGTGGGGAGAGGGGTGGGGGGAGGGGTTGGAAAGGAGAGGGGAGGGGGAAGGTGGGTACGAAACAGCGGGGTGGGAAGGAAACATCATCTGTGTCGTCACAGCATACAAAACATGGTATGATGATGATGATGATAACGATGATGATGTGGTGCTTCACAACTGCTGTGTGCTTTACAATTGCTGTGTGTTACAATGTCAACGCATCATGTCAACCCACACCACCACCCCTTCCGGTCACTCCCCACCACAGCCACCACCCCTCTGGTTGCAATATGGACCTTTTTCAACCCCCAGCACATGCCTCGCATTGCACATGCCCTACAACAGCTCCTCCGTACCCCACACCATGCCCCACACCCGGCCAAAAACACCCTCCACCAACACACCTCCTCCCGTGGTTGCAACACCCCCCTATCACCGAATCATGTCATGCCCCTCCCCAACCTGCGACTGACCCCCAGCCAATCACACACCCTTGCAGAGCAGCTCGGCCCACATGCTGTGCGCATTATACCACAGCATGCAGGGCAGCGTGTGTATGTGCCAGCTGGGTGGGTGCATTGTGTGTACAACATGCGTCCATGTGTGAAAATTGCATGGGACAAGCTTGAAGCGGGCAACCTGGTGCGATATGTAGGGACACAGCAGTATATTGTGTCTCTCTATAGCAGGGCAACAAACCCGGATGATTACATAGCAGTGGGGGCGTTGTTGATGCAGCATGCGAGCTTGTTTGTGTGGCGGATGGGGGTGGACGCTGGGGTGTTGGATGGTGGGGATGGCAAGGTAGTGAATACCCATATGGGCACAAACACACCTGGGGTGAAGACACAAAAAGAGTGCCAGGGTGCAGCAGTGGAGAAAAAGATGAGAAAAGGAGAGGGGGGAGGACATATAGCACCACGCACAAAGCCATGAAAAAGCGCAAGGAGGAAATTCAAGGGGAGGGAGAAGAGGGGTGCTTTGTGCGTACCCGCGGCGGGGGTGCATACGGCGTGCGATGAGGGCGGTGACAAACAAATCAAGGGTGTATGACAAATAAAGCAAGAGTGTAAAACCAAGTTACACAACACGTGCAACACGTGCACGACCTGCAACAAAGGGCAATCTATTATTTTATCTCATTTGTATCATCACGCCACAGCAACACGTGCATGCAGCAAAAACAAACACAACACCATCAACCTGCATAGAAAAGAAAGCACACCAGAATCCACATGCACAAATGAAAAAAGCCATGCGTTGCACTCACACATGCACCAACACCGTACAACACAGGCCCCACTGTGAAGCAGCACCACTCGCATCATTCTATGTACTTCTCAACATTGAGCCCCCCCTATGGGGCACTACACACACACACACACAGCAGCAGCAGCCATCCTAATCATCCCCTATAGGGCATTGCTACACCACCGCAGCAGTCTTTGTCATGACATCCCCAGGTAGCTTCTTCGCACCACCAGGTCTCAACTCACTCTTGACAGCGTGCAGCATGTTGGACGCTTGCAGCATGTCTGACTCACTCCCACCTCCTCTACTGGTACTCACACTTGGTTGCGCCACCGCTGTTGCTGCTGAGTCACCCCCACCTGCTGCTTCACCCCCACCTGTTGCTGATACACGTCGCCCTGTTGCTGCTGTTGCTGGTGCACCTTGCACGGCCCCTGCTCCTTCTGCCCCTTCCCCTGACACCCCTTCTCCCCCTGCCAGTTCCCCCCCTCCTGTGACTGCACCTCCAACAGTCAACACCCCTGCTGTAACTGCCCTTTCCTGTTCCTGCATGGAGTGCATGGTTGCAGCCAGTGCAGCTTGTACATCCGCAGCAAGGGGTGCTGCTGCAACACCAGTGGGGGTGGTGTGTGCAAGGGGGGTGGCTTGTGTGAGCGCACCTCCATTTGGTAGGAGGGTGACGCCTGCAACACCTGGGGGGAGTTGGTATATTTTTTCTTGTGCATTTTTTTTTATGGGTGTGGTGGGTAGGGGATGATGAGTGTGGTGGGTGATGGTGTGAGAAGGTGGAATTATGCATGATTGCAGACCACACATTGTACTTCACTCTGTTGCATGCTGTGCTGTGCAAACCACACAATACACACCAACAATACACAACAACCACAGTAACAACAACACACAACAACAACAACCAACGGTACATCACACACTCGACCAATCCATCACTCCTACCATTGGGTGTGACTATAGGTACAGTTGAGAGCATAGCAAGTGACTGCAGCCCACCTGCCAGTGTTACAGGCTGTGATACCTGTGAGGGGTAATGTGTATACAGGATATAGGAGTAGTGTGGATACAAATACATGCGCATGAACATGCAAGAAATGTATATGAACATGCAAGAAAAGTGTGTGTACATGCAAGTAAACATAATACACATGTGATATACAAACCACTACCCTTTACATCTTCCACCCGCACAACACACCAACACACACACCACTACACACACCTGGGTGTTAGACAGCTGATACGCCTGCATCACAGTCCCGTCAGGTGCCTTGAACAACACAGGTCTGACCTCCACAGATGCAGGCACACTAGCAAGTGCACCCCCACCCCCTTGTACTGCCCCGTGTGGGCCAGTCGTATTACCATTGTATTGCTCTGTCACAACCACCGGGACCGCTGCACCCCCCTGGCCCCCTCTGGTGGCCCCAACGGTGGTGGGTGGTGGGGAGGTGGAGGTGCGGGTGGGGTGGGGTGTGAGTGCAGTGGGTGGTATGAGGGAGGTGGGTGTGATGTGGGTCATGAGGAGTTGTTCATTGATTTCCTTGAGGACTTGTGTTTTACAACGCAACACTTGACCTATGTGCTCTGCTGGTGCCGTACCTGTGTGCGGGGGCGTACATGTGCGTGTGCTGTTTATGCACTGTTTATGCACTGTTTATGCACTGCTATGTCGTCCTCTCTACATGAACACACCCTACTCCTCCATACCTACAAAACACACCCACCCACCCTTAACATATACCCACCACAACCCACACATAATCACCTACCAGCCTTTTTATGTGCAATTACCAGCATGTCTGCAATGCACTGCCACAGCTGCATCTCACCGAGTGCCTCCATGTGTTCAAAGGGGTCCCTTGATGATGCACTAGGAGGGGCCCTGCGTTTGGCTGCTGCTGCCTGTGGTGGTGAGGGTGGTTGATGAGGCAACATGAAAAAGGGTGATGCTGGGGTGCTCTTCCAGCCCAAGAGGGAGCACGGCCATGAGGACGTGCACGTAGACACACAACTGTATCCACAGACCAATGCCTACACATTCCCCTACCCACCCACCACACACACCACCCACAACACATACCGTGGGTGTCCCAGCATCACCATCCAGATCCACCACCCCTCGTTTCCCACCACCCCCCGAGGCTCGTCGCCCCACCCCGGGAGTCCCATCCCTGTCTGCTTTGCGTTTTGCTCGTTCACTGTGCCCAGCAGGGAGAGGAGGCATGGCTTGCCTGACTGGGTTTTTCTTGGCATTGTCCAAGCCAGCACGGGTGAGGGGGAGTGGCCAGGTGTCGGGGTACAAGCCTGGTGAGATGGGGGATGGATGGGGGGATGAGATTGGGGGATGATGGGGTAACAAACAATGCATGGGACAACCCATGGGGGCAGATACGTGTGCAGCAAACACACACATATATATGCTTTGGGACACAGAAATACCCAACCCTATCCCTTCCTATAGTACATACCAAGTTTATGCAATTCAGGTTCATTGGCTTCCCATGGCCGCCCAGCTTCACGTTTTGCACATCGCATTGCTTGCTCTTCACTCACTTTTTTCTCCAATACCCATGTGAATAGCTCTGCGTAGATGTTGAGATGATGTATATGCATGGTATGCAAGCTTTCGGCAACTTTGGAATACCACAGCATGCATATCGTGACGAACAATTGTCCCCAGCCAGCCACCCCAAATACGCTTCCCACGCACATACCAGCCAAGTAGCCACCCCAGCCTGCTGGTACGCCCCACCCTGGACGAGGTGCTTCGCCTAGAGTCTTTTCGAGGTAGGCTCGTATCTGCTCCTCTGTGATCTTGTTGCCGCCTGATGGATGATGATGATGGTGGTGATGATGTGGGGCGGTTTATGCAACACAGTGTGTGTAACATGGTACGTACAACACTGAATGATATGAGTACTGTAACCACACAATCCAACCAATCATAACACACTCGTCATACTAAAACAACCAACTTGGTCAATCACCCCCCCCTCCAAACGCACCGCCGCCCTCCTCGCTGACAACCAGAAACCCCACACTATGGGGAATGATTTTCACCATGATGCGTGCCAGTTGGCGCATCTCGTCCATTGGCCCACGACGTGTGCCGCGTGCTGTGCGATGCAGCCGCCCTGGCGGGGCGTTTGATGGTGCATCTCCCGAGTAATGCTGGATGGGTTTGGGCACTGGGGCAACAGGGGCAGCTGGTATTGATTCTCCAGCCTGGCTAGACAATCCCAGTGGGCCGAATTCAGGCGTTGGTGCACCAAACAGAGGATGTGAGCTGGGTTGAGATCCTCCACGATATTGCAGCTCGACAGCTTCATTAAACTGTGACAGTGTTTGGGATTGGCGCAGGGCAAAATCAGAGAGCTGTGAGAGGGTTTGTGCAGCTTCGTTCTCGTGCGATGGCTCTTCCGGACTTGGCATCCTCCTTGTTTTGCGTTGTTTTGGCATGGGGTTGGTAGGTATGTTGGGGGGCGTGTTGGGGGGCGTGTTGGGGATGATTGTGTGCACAATTAGAGCAAGAATTCTTGGTAAAAAAAGTGTGGTGAGCAACATCACAGCACAGCATGCTGGTGCACGCAATCACGAGGTGGTTACATGTACTGTGTGCACATCAGCTTGGATGCATTCCTTTCCTTGAACAACTACATCAACTAGAGACTACTATATCATCACCGCCCATTCAGGTGTGCAGAGAGGGTGCTGACGAGTGGTGCTGCATACTCCTCCACAGACCATCGCACGAGACGTACACTGCTATACAATACCAAACACCCTACGCAGGCCATACACAAGTAAATGAGTGCCTTTTCCCAGTCTGTCATCATGTTGATGGCGAGCGCCATGTTGAAGCCTATGTATTGCTGCCATAAGAAATGTAAAAACTTGTGTAGCAGAGAGCGCGGGCGCTGGTATGCACGGTAAACTGGCCGCGGTGCCTGCACGCTGTGGTGCCGCTGCACTTGTGGTGATGCTGCTGGCGCCATGTGGTCGGTGTGTGACGAGCTGCAGCCTAATGTGCCATCAGAATGCCCTGTGTGTGGTGATCACATTGCGTGTCTTCTTGTGGATTTTTTCACGTGCACATGCACGACTGGTGTTTGTGTTGATCAGCACACCTTGTTTTGTAGGTTTTGGGGGCTTTGCAAGTGCTACTGTAGAGGATGCAGTTGATTGGTGCAGTTGATTGGTTATGTTCTCCTGACAAAGGAGGGCACACAGTAGGGACAGGAGAGCAACTTGGCTAGCAGATATTCTATAACAACAACGTTGTGTTTGTGTGAAAGCTTGCAGGTTTTTTACATTCGCGCACCACCAAGTACGAGATAGACCCCACTCCACAATCCTCCACAATCTGCATCCAATAGGCAGCTGCAGCTATTGGCAAGATCAAGCATCACTATGGGGTCTGGCGTGATTGCAATGCAGCCCTGCGTGGCTCACCGGCAAATCGGTAACAAGATAGTCCGTAGCCCACGCACTCGCGTTGTGCAGGTGCACGCATCAAACAAGGGTATGGTGTTGCTCTATGCTCAAGGTGGAATGCTGAGGTGAATTGCATGACTGATACTGGACACAACCACCAAATGTCGGGTGAATGGAGCAATCACCAAGCGTGTACCATGTTGATCCTATACACAGCAGCAATTGGTGGCGCAGCAGCCGCTGGCGTTGCCCTTGCACCTCAAGCAGCACGTGCAGCGGAGACTGGCTCTGTGGATGGTGCTGTGTCGTCCCTTGTGGAGGGCATCAAGGTGTGGTGATGGGTGGTGGTGATGAAATGTGGTGGGGTGTGGTACCTTGTTATGTGTAAACTTTTTGTGCACATGATGGCACAACAACAGGCAGCTGGTGAGATTGTCAAGCAGGGTATTGAGCTTGGCAGCACAGCAGTTGACAAGGCCAAGGATGCATACGATGTGGTACGATGATGCTGTTTGTACAATCACTATTATCTCCCCATATATTTTTTCACAATCCCACAAATGGTATCTCCACATCACCACCCCAGGCTGCACCGTACATCAAGCAGGCAACTGATGTTGCAGCGCCAGTGGTGAACGAGGGAACCAAGCAGGTGCAAAAGGTGGTGGAGCCTGCCCTCAAAGCCATTGAACCATCTGCCAAGGTGTGTTATTGTGACCAATTATGTGTGGTGGGGTTGCTGTTTGTGCTGTTTCGCGCGGAGTTTTGCCTGGTTTGTTTTGCCCAACATACAAACAGCATCCCAAGAAAGGATTCACAACCATGTCAGGACCATATCTGCAGCTCCTACACACCCTTATCACACTATACACCCTTTCCACAATATACACCCCTCCTCCACTCCTCCCCCCCTGATCATAGGATCTTGGCAAGACTGCTACGGATGCCCTCAAGTCCTCAGGCGTGGACCCCTCTGTCGTCAACACCACCACCAAAACCGTCAGCGCCACCGCAGATACCGTCGTGAGCACCACCAAACCCCTCATCAACCAGCTCGTCTCGTTTGTCACCACCACCGAGCCTGTGGTGCTGGGTGAGTATGCGCTTGCTGGCTTGGCTGTGTATTTGGTGGGGCCCACGGTGCTGGGGGCCCTTGCAGGGGCCGCCCGAGGGTATGCTGGGGAGCTCACAGCTGCAGCAGCACTGGATCAGGTGTGTAATGATGGCAACACGGTGATTGTGGATATTCGCACCACCCGGGAAAAGGAGGCAACGGGGATCCCGGATCTCCCGGTTCGTGACCGTCTGGTGGAGCTTGACTATGCAACCATTGATGACCGAAGGGTGTGTTGGGGGTGTTGCTGTTGTCCATGATGATGATGATGCATGTAGGTGTAGTTGCTGTGCATGTATGTACACTATCACGTTTGTGTGCAGCATATCCACCACCAATCACACTGGAATGTATACTAGTTATTACAACATGTATACCTTCACACAACAAAGCACCTTTGCGTGCACGTATACTGGCATACACGTATACCTATAATACCCTATTCAATGTATACCCTATACAGATTCGTGGTGCCCTGCGCAACCCAGCTGCTGTTGAAGCTGCCATCACTGCCATGCAGGTTGCTGCCCTCAAACGTGTGTCCAAGGGCACCACTGTGCTGCTGCTTGATCGGTACGGGATTGTTGTGTGCATCGTGTGCATGGTTTGTACATATTGGACTATGGTGATGCATGCACATATACCTCGTCTCTCCTACACACATGTATCGTGTCTACCACGTGTCCATATACACCACATATACTCAACATATACACCACCACAGCAACGGCAACACAGCCAAGACAGTTGCCAAGGACCTCAACAAGCGTGGGTTTAAGAGCTGCTTTGTGATTGCTGGTGGGTATGAGGGACGTGGTGGGTGGACAAGCTCCAAGCTGCCCATCAAGGTATGCAGAAAAAGACATGCACAGACATGCACAGACATGCACAGACAGCAATACCAGCGATGTTTGTGTACCCTTTGGTGTGTATGTCACACCACAAGCACACTGTACGTACAGTATACATGTACACACCATGACACACAGGTGTCGACAAGCTACAGCACAGCCGAGGTGCTGCCACCACTGCTTGGAGGTGGCCGCAGTGTGGTGAGCAAGGTGGCCACACAAAAGTTTACAGCACCTGCACGCAAGGCATTGCCTTCTGGGAGCAGCTAAAACCACACCTGTGTGGTGATGCACATGTAGGGGTGATACGCTCGCAAGCGGTGATTCGATTGCTTTGTTGATGATGGGACACAGTGTGAAGAAAAGAAGAAAATGTTGTGATTTGATTAGGGCTTTTATTTTCCTTTCATCCATCATCACAAGTGTTGTAAACAACACATGATGTTCACAATGCAGACAGTGCCACGATGCTCAGCAAATCGCCCATCGACATGCGGTTTTCCTGTGCAGGCACGAAGGTCCAAAACGAGCTCGTTTGTTTGCAAAAGTACTGCATCCACGCCACAAAAGGTTGCAGGTGTTGTGGTGTGTTGTGGTGTGTGAATTAATGCAATCTCTACAGACCCCCTCGGCAGTGGTGTTGACTTGAGCCCCTTGTGGTCTACCCAACACACAGGCAGCTGAAGCACCAACAGAATACAAGGACAACTGGCTAGACAAGATATTCATCACACTCTTCTCCCGCAAGATGGCAGAAACACTTGGCGGTAGGTTAATGTGTGTGTGGGTTGGATGTGGGTTGAACACACATGACACCCGCAAGTACCACCACCACCACCACCACTACCATGACCGAAACAGGCAAGCCATACGACGGCAATTATGACAACTTTGTCAGCCTGTCACGTGAAATTATGCGTGGTCGCAACACGGTCCAGCAACGAGAAACAGTGGCTGCTGTGTTGGGGTCCCTGCTCCCACCAGAAGCACCAGCAACATTTCGAAAAATCTTCCCCTTCAACCGTGCAACAGCAGAGTTTAATGCATGGCTGACTACCATTTTCTTCGCATGTATGTGTTGTGTATGTGTTGTGCATGTGTTGTATGTAATGTGTAGGTGTTGTATGTGTTGTACATGCATTGCAGACACAAAACACTACATGTGATCACTGCACGTGATACACAACAACACATGCTGGATATCACAACATCATTTCATAATCACAACATCATCATCACAACATCATTACGTCATACACATACCATCACACAAAGGGCTTGTGGGACCAAGTGAGCTCAAGGATATTGAAATTGACTACCAGGGGAAGAAAGAAACATGGCGCTCTGGTGTGCAAATTAAAAAGTGCCGTTATCTAGAAGCATCCGGGTGTACAGGGCTCTGTGTCAACTTGTGCAAGGTGTGTATTTGGGTGTATGAAAACTATGGGTGTATGAAAACCTTTGTTTGGAAGGAAATAATTCTGTCTGGCAAAGTGGCTGCTAGGTGATTGTTGTCACGTGAAACGTTATCATGTGCGTTGTTATCATGTGCGTTGTTATCATGTGAATTGAATTATCATGTGTAGTTGCCTTTTTACATTGCCATACATCGCCCCCCCACACACACACCTCAGGTACCCACGCAAGCGTTTTTCACCGATAGCTTTGGCCTTCCACTGACCATGCAGCCCAACTTTGAGGATATGAGTTGCACCATGCTGTATGGGCAGGTGCCACCACCCATTGAGCAGGATGAGGCATACATGCAACCATGTCTGGCAGTGTGCAGTGTGGGTGTCAACAGTGGCGATACAGCCAAGCCATGTCCCAAGACTGACACCGACCGTAAGATGTAGTTGGTGATGATTTTTTGTTTCTTTTTGCTTCTTCTATAATCACATACGTAACAGCAGTATACAGCAAAACATTAAACAAAACCATGTTGTAGCTACAGCTGTTGATTGTTGCATGTTTCATTCCAATCTATGAGCTACCCTCCTCCACGTACAGTCCCCACTGGGTGGACGGTCAGATCAGGCAGTCAAAATCAGCGGTACCTGCAAGTGGATGGATTGCGTGTAAAATACGTTGGGGAGGGCACAGATGAACGTGATGCTGCTAGTATTCGTGCCAATCAACCAGTTCCCAACGTGGCTATTTTCTATTTTGAGATGGAGGTGATCAACAAGGGCAGGGATGGGTTTATTGGTGTGGGTTTTGCACAAGCCAACGTCAACTGCGACCGATTGCCTGGCTGGGAACCCAACTCGTTTGGCTACCATGGCGATGACGGACACCGCTTTTCAGGCAGTGGGGTTGGTACTCCTTATGGACCTATGTATTCCACAGGTAGTGTTGAGGTGTTGAGATGAATGATGAGGCACTGTGAGTACACCCGAGTACATCCAACATCTCATCATAGGTGATGTGATTGGTGTCATCTACAACTGTGTCGACAAGACCATTGCATATACCAAAAATGGGATTGATCTCGGTGTTGCATTCACCAACGTACCAGACGAGCGTCTTTACCCGACTGTGGGCATGCGTACCCCTGATGAGGAGGTGGTGGTTCGTTTTGCACCACCATTCAAGCATGACATTGGCCATCACGTGCAGGAGGCCATCGCCAAGGCAACTGCGCTTGTGCATCAGGTACCATTCAAAGCCAAACAGGTACACTTGAGGAGGTGTTGGTCAGTATAGTAGCTAGTTATATATATATACGTGGTACTACCTAGTTGCAGACATGTGGACACAAGTACATATGCTAGATTTTGTACACATGTACTTATGTGTGTATGTATTTTACACCACTTGCACATGCTTTTGCATGTCTCCATTCATACTGTTTCATCCCTCCATACTGTTTCATCCATTCATACTGTTTCATCCCAGGGCACATGGACATTGTTGGGGGAGCTTGTATACCAGCACCTGTTGCAAGAGGGGTATATGAACAGTGCTGCAGCTGTCAATAGAGATTTACTGGACAATGCACATGAGGTGAGGAGGCAAAAATAGTGCAGGCAACATAGCATATGTGATGTTTAATGGATCAGCATATGTGGTGTATTGTATACAATCAAAATTGCATGGTGGTTGTGTCTTCATAGGGTTTACATTCACTCAACGCATGCATACCCGTGTACAAAGTGCACAACACACACAAACACATACACACACACACTCTCATATACTACCCCCCCCCCAGATCTCTGAGCGTGACAAGCATGAAATTGAAATGCGTCAACGTATCAGCGCTGCTGTACTGGACGGCCGCATTGAAGACGCCATCACATGGACCAATGCACTGGCACCAACATGCCTTGAGCAGAACCCTTCCATTCAGTACCTGTTGCATTGTCAACGATTTATAGAACTCGTGTGTGCAGATGACAGTGCAGGTGCATTGGAGGTGGGGCATACGCACTTGTGGCCGTATGTACAAGCAGGGGGGTGTAGCGAGGAGGACAAGACGTTGTTGCATGTAGGTGGTGACCCTGGAGTGTGTGTGTGTAATGGTGTCGTTGCCATGTGGTGGTTGCAGGGGTTGTGTTGGTGTGTTGTTTGGAGACGAGTGCATGGGTCCATGTATATACCCGTGCATACATAACCTAGCACACACCCTTGTATACACACACACACACACACACTCATACACACACACACTCATACACACCCTCACACACCATAGGATGCATTGGCTCTGTTGGCATGGAGCAACCCTGCAGACAGCCCATCAGCATACCTCCTCAAGCGACCACACAATGCACAACTGGCACAATCACTGAATGGCGCCCTCATGCAGTCACTCGGGAAGAACAAGGTGCGTCGTGCTTGTGTTGGTAGTGCATGTGTTGGTAGTGCATTACCAGTGCAGCATTTTGTATGTATTGGCTTGTATTCAACAGTGTGCTACTGGCTTGTATACAATCATGATGCTTTCAGTGCACCGGACTGTTCTCAATGCACACTACCCCTCCCACACAACCCCCCCCCCCTCACCCATCCACCCACCCGCCCACAACACACGCACACAGGTGTCACCACTGGAAATGGTGTACAAGCAAGCAGTTGCAGTACACAAGGAATTGCTTGCACAACATGACCCACGTGCAGCATTGGTCAACCCTAGTCAACTCCTTGCAGCCAACCCTGGGCAATCAAGTCAACCCTAAAGTCAACCCTAGTCAACTTGTTTCAGGAGGGGTTGGACCTGGGGGGAAGTCATGTCAACCCTAGTCAATCGCCCTGCCGGAGGGGCAGTGTTGTACAAGACGATGAACCAATAAGGGAGTGTAGTGGCGATGCACTTTTTGACAGTACTGTGTGCTGTGGAGTGCATGTCATTCACATGGTCTGTTGGGTGTGTACCATGCAGACCATGACACCATGCACACAGCAACCCTTGCCAATTCGTTATGATTGTTGTACTTTTATGCAAAATGATGATGATGATGGTATACAACACGTGTTACAACATGGTAATACATTGGCATACATCCACTTGTTGACACACATACACTTATAACTGGGCAGCACCATACACAGCAACATTGGGCAATCACACTCAACGGGAAAAAAAAACACAAAACGGCTACAAAAGAAAACACCACATTCCTCCATGCCTCCCACCATGTTGTTGCTCCATGTGCTGTTGCTACATGTTGCGGTTGTGTGCTGGCAATGGATCTGGCTGCTCTGCTGGCATGCTGGATGTCCCTGCTCCCGTAGCACTCGTGTTGCTGCTGTTGTTGTTGGAATCACTGTGTCCACCTGCATGTCCACCTGCCGTAAAATGCTCATCAGCCAGGTGTGCCAGCTCTGGAAACACAAATGCTGTGTCATATATGCTCGTGTTGACCTCACACCCGCCTGCACGCATTGCTCTCCGCAGATCCAATACATACTGCTTTAATCGTTTATTTTCCAACTGTGTATGTATAGGGGGTGGTGATTGTACATCATGTGTGTGTATTTAATTGCATGTGCGTGTCCGTGTACATGCAGACACAAGCAGTCAATGAATTCACCACCCCCAAAATGTGTAGTGCGTACCTCGAGCTTCTCTTGTGAAATACTCAACTGCATGAGAATTTGTTCCTTGACACCATCCTTGAGTGATGCAGTCTGCAGCCCGCCACGAAGCTCTGAGCGCTTGAGTGATGGTGTACTGCTCGATATGTCGGTTTGCAAGCTAAGGAATAGCAATATGAGGATGACACATAGTACAAATGGTCTGCTTAGGGTGCCCCCTGCGCCATTGGAGAGCTGCTGTGCAAACATGGGTGTGTAGTTTTGATTTGGGTGGGCTTCGGAATGATTTAGTGCATGGGCTTTGGAAGGATTTAGTGCATGGGGAAAACCAGCGCTTGTTGCTGCTATTATACGTTGTTGTGCTGGGACGATGTGATTTGTTATGAGTAGCACTGTTGATGCTGTGGTGGCAACGTGTGTTGAGTTTTCATAGTTGTATTGAGCTGCATGAGCAGTTTGGCCTGATGGATGTTCAACAACGGTTGCCCGACGTATGGTTTAGATGCTGTGGTGCAACAGGAGTTTTAGCAGTATGGAACTGGTCACACGATGATTGGTTTTTGTATGAGCAAGGAAAAACATGTACACTGCAGGTGAGAGGAAACCATTGCAAGCACAGGCCTCAAAACCATTGAACCCCAACCTTTCTGATTGGGCAACTAGAAAGACCAACTACAGCCCCAGGTAGGACACCACAAACCACAAAATCCCCATGGATCCCAACCCAGCAGTCATCAGTGCTGGCAGTTCTAGTATCAAAGCAGGAGCATGTGGCAACTTTCCCACAGATACAGAGCCTCGCGTGGTAGGCGTTTGAGATGCTTTTATGCTCACACAGGACGAGCACCCTTGATCACCAACGCCGGTCATCCCAGGTGATACCACCAGCTGTACACGACACCAGCATCGATGAGGCCTTGCAACTTGCAGCAGAACGAGGTGACCTAGCAGCACGCCAGACATGTATGGATTGCTTTGCAGACCCACCCCCAGCCGAAGAGTTGGTGCTGGTGGTGGATCAGGGTGCTGTTGTCAACTGGGAAGCCTACGAAACCTTGTGCCACTATATATTTTATCAGCAGGTGGTTGTGGATGCATGCAGTATCGGTTGTGCAGTGTTGATTGTGCAGTGTTGGTTGTGGTGCGTCATATGCCTTTAGTTGTATTTTCATGGAAATATATATGAATAGTTGCCACGTGTGCCCCTCACCTGTGCCCCGTGTGTTCACAGTTGGGTTGGATCATAGGGGATGAAGGAAGTGTGCTGGTCACTGAGCCATTGTTCACCAGCAAGGTATAGGCTCTGTGTGGTGTGCTGGTGTGCTGGTGTGTTGGTGTGCTGGTGTGCTGGTGTTGAGAGCATACAGTGGGTGGGTTGTCAATGTGCTCTATAACGTATGCACACCAGTGATTGAACATATTTCCATCTACATGTATGTACTCTCTCACATATTCAACACCCATCACACATACATCACATACACGCAATACACATCCCACACACAATAAAGTTGCAAAGGGAGCGTATAGCACAAACCATGTTTGAAACCTTCAACACTGCTGGACTGGTGTTTGGTGATGAGCCCACATTGAGTTTGTATGCTGTGGGCAAGCTGACTGGGACTGTGGTGGACGTGGGACACTCCAAGATAGGTAGCGCTGGGGGTGGGGCTCGGTGATTACTGTGCGTGTGATTGCTGTGTGTATGTATAAAAATACCTACATAGAGATAAAGACAGAAATAGCTATATAGAGATAGATATAGCCCCCCCCCAGAGAGATATAAAGATACACAGAGAGATGGACACAGATACCCAACCATATCCCAATCATCCACCCATTCACATCACACACGCCCCGCATGTCCCCCTCATACACAGATATTGCCACAGTGCAAGATGGCCTCCTTCACACAGCATGGGCCCAGCGCATCCCCTTTGGCTGCAGGGACCTCACAACCCACCTGGGCCGCCTGTTGCAGTCCTCAGGGGCCACTCCCTCGGGAACGAATGCATTGACTCGGCAACAGCTGTCTGGCATGCTGGCGGCCTGTGCGGAGGTGGCGGAGGGACCAGAGGGGGTGCGGGCACAAGGAGAAGGGAAAGGTGGTGGGAAAGGAAAGGGGGGTGGAGATGGTGGGAGTAATGAGGAGGATGGGCGGTACACGTTGCCAGATGGGACCGTGGTGGTGGTGAAAAATGAGGGGAGGATGCTGGGGGAGGCATTGGTGCAGGTGTGTGGGTGGGTTGCACGTTGTGACATATACACAGTCGTGACACATACACAGTTGTATTTGTTGCTAGTGTCCAAACACACGTCCAAACATACATATACACCACTCTCTCTCTCTCTCTCTCTTTTCTCTCTCTCTCTCTCACACACACACATACCACAGTGTACACTCCCTGGTGTGGACTCCACACCCATTGCCTCACGTATTGTGGAGAGCCAGCAGTGGCAATTGGATGTGATGGCACGTAGATCATGGCTGGAGTCTGTCATGGTGTGTGGTGGGGGGAGTAGCATACCAGGACTGTCACAGCGACTGGTCAAGGTAGTGTGGGGTGTGTTGTATGTGTGGGGGGTGTTGTATGTGTGGGTAGGTGGGTGGAGTGCATGGGTAGGTGGGTGGAGTGCATGGGTAGGTGGGTGGAGTGCATATGTTGGTTTTGTATGTGAAGGAGAGTGTTTTTTTGTGTGTTTGTTGATGTCCAAAGGAACATTATGGGGGGTGGGAAATAGAAACTCAAGAAAACAACAACAATCAGCACACCAGCTGCATGATGGTGAACACCGCATGATGGTCAACAGCGCCTTCCTTCATATACCCTCATTCCCACCAACGTACCTCCACAAAACCTTGTATACACACGGCACATACACACACGGTACACACACACACACAGGAGCTCAAGTGCGTAGCACTTCCCTCAAGCACGGTGGCACCCTGTTCATGCCCTGAATACATGCCTGACACCACCATGTCCATGTCAAGCTGGGTAGGGGGTGCGGTGCTTGCCAAGGTGGTGTTTGGACAGGAGAAACCTCAAAATCAACATGCCATCACACGCATGGAATATGACGAAGCTGGACCATCGGTGGTGCATAGAAAAACGTTTTGAGCGTGGATGTTGTGGGGTATGGTAAAAAAACGTATTTAGAGTCGATGTTGTGCATGCTCTGTGTATTTGACATGGATGGGAGATGTTGGAAATAGAGGGGTGCTTACTGGTGGTGATGCTTGGTTGACATAGGTGATAGGATATTGTTACAGGTGTGCTGCTGTGTAGACACGCACACACCAAGTATACAAAATGAAACAAAGGGACTGGTTGAACATGCGGCAAACTTCCAACAAGCCATTTCCACGCACAACAACTACTCATGTTGCTGTGGGGACTGAAAACATAACACAAACAACACAAACATCAGTGTACCAGGTCAACACACACATTCAATGCTCACAAAATCGTACACGCAACAACAAACACATTGCTCACCCTCCCTTTCCCTTTGCCCCCCCTCCCTGCTCTCCATCATGCAAACCCAAATACTCCCCCCGGCGTTCGTATACAAACGCAATGACTGCATTCAACCGACGCTCAATGTTTTCCAGTGCCTCTATTGTCATGGTTGACACATCAAGCAGGGTGGGCAGTAGGTGCATCAGGCGCAGCAGGTGGGAGGCCCCGTACACACGGGAGGGCATGAGCTGCCCATCTTGCAGTGCCTGTTGTTTGGGGGGAGAGTGTGTGTGGTGCGTGGTGTCTGATGTTTGCACGTGGTGTGCATGTGTGGTGGAGTGTTTTTATTAAGCAACGGGGGGGGGGAAAGAGGGGCAAGGGAGTGCATGTGTCCTGAATGATGAAAGTGTGCATGACATGAGTGACTGTGATCACCCCCTCACCCACACAAACACACTTTGCGTGCTTGCTCCTGTTCTTCCTCATACAACAAGCGCTTGGTCAGCACCCTGTCAAAATATGCACCAAGTGCCAGCGCTGCTTCTTCCTCTGGTGTGAGGGCATCACTAGGCTTGGAAAGGGTGGCACGATACTCTGCGAGGATATCAAACACGCTGGGCTCTACAGGGAGGGAGGGGAGGGGTGCGCCCGAGGTGATGAGTGCTTGTTGATCTTTGAGATGCTTTTTGAGGGTGTCGGGGATGTTGAGGAAGAGCTGTTGGGGGTGGGGTGTAGGGGTGGGTATGTTTTTGTATGGGGTGGGTGGGCGTTGGCACAAAGGAAACACATCGTTCTCAGGCTCTGTATGGATACTTACCACTGCTTCTCTCGAGGCCTCGCTGGTGGGTTCGCTGCCATCTTTGCGTCGTACAGCACCACCCTTGGCAACAAGTTCGGCAAGTTCTTTGCTCCATTTCAAGATGCTGGCACTCTCTAGCCATTCATCCCACTGGGGATGAGGGGGATGAGGAGGAAAAATAGAGAGATGGTGGATGATGGGGATGAGTTTTTTTTTTGAGACACATGCACTCACCTGTTTACCCCAGCCTTTGTAGTGCAATAGATAGTACCACTTTCCCCCATCCTTTTTCGCCTTGGTAACCTTGGCTTCGTAATAGAGTTGATCATAGAGTGGAACCACCACCCGTTCGTTGACTTTGAAGGGACCTCTATCCCTTGGCATGCTGTTTGATTGTGGAGATGAATTGTGGGACAAGGGATGGTGTGTTGCTCGAGCAAAAACCAAGCAAAAAATGGTGGTCAAACATCAATATAAATACAGCCCACATCGCCCAATATTGCACACAACAACACCATTCTCGTACATAGTGACTGTTCGTACACGCCGTGATCAATTGGAATGACGGTATACAGTACCACCCCGAGTACCAATCTTATGGCAGCCAGGCGCTTGAGCAACGCTGCAGCTGGCTGCAGCAACCCATTCATACGAACCCAAATTGCACGTGCATTTCATAGAAGTTGTTGCAATTCGAGTGTACGAGATTTGCATGCAGATCTAGCCAGTGGCTCCACCAGCGTGTCTGATGTCATTGACCGCTACTTGAAGACCATCAAGGACACGCAAGACCTTGGCAGCTTTCTGCACATTGCAGAAGAAGAAGCACGGCAGCAGGTGTGTTTCTTTTAGAGGGGGGTGGGTGCTCACGGCAGCGGATGCTCGTGTGATGGCGGCGCCTCGTAAAGCAAAAGTGTTGTATGTGTATACCATGTCATGTACACTTTGTCTGTACACTTTTTGCACACACACACATGTGTGTACACACATATACAGGCACAGGCACTGGATGATACAATTGCAAAGCAGGGTGTGGAGGCTGCAGGGCCCCTCGCAGGGGCCCCCATTGCAATCAAGGTGTGCCGATGTGTGTATGCGTGTATATGTGTGTTGCTGGGTTTACATGTGTATGCATTTTTCTCAAACGTGAACACAAGTACCTGATCACCACACACCCACCAACACCCCCCACCCTCCCCCCCACCCTTCCCCAGGACAACCTATGCACAAAGGGTATCCCCACCACCGCTGCCTCCAAGTCCCTACACAACTACAGCCCACCCTATGATGCAACAGCAGTGGCTAAACTGAAGGCAGCAGGTGCCGTGGTGGTGGGAAAGACCAACATGGATGAATTTGGTATGGGGAGCACCACTGAGAATTCCGGATACCAGGTCTGTGGTGTGTGTGTGTGGGGGGGGGGGGGGGGCATGTGTAAGTATGCATGTGAATGTGTTTGTATGTGTATGTGGGTATGTATGTATAGGTATGTGTTTGTTTGTACGGGTGTATGTATTGTACAGGTAGGGTGTGTACTGTTATCGGTCTGACTGCAAATATGCTGTGTGTATGACCCTATGCAATACACCTGTTTGTACATTCACTGCCACACACCAGTCATTTCCCCTCCTACACAGGTATGTCGCAACCCCTGGGACCCCACTCGTGTGCCTGGTGGCAGTAGTGGTGGATCTGCTGCTGCTGTTGCTGCTGGGCAATGCATAGCTGCCCTTGGGTCAGATACAGGTGAGGGTGTGGGTGTGTGGGTTTGTGAGTGTGGGTGTCACCGTTTGTATAGCGGGATGTGTTATGGGGTGTATTGTGTGTTTGGAGTGCGTTGGGTGGATTGTGTACTCCATGCTGATTGTATGTGTTGTTGTTACCCCCCAAACACCCACCCACCCACACACACACACATATCAATGCACCTCAATACACCCCCAAATAACACACACACACACACACACTCACTACAGGTGGTAGTATACGTCAGCCAGCACACTTTTGTGGTGTGGTAGGCATAAAACCAACATATGGCCTTGTGTCTCGCTATGGTCTAGTGGCGTATGCCTCCTCACTGGATGTGGTGGGTCCATTGGCAGCTACTGTGGAAGATGCTGCTCGTGTGTTGTCTGTTATTGCTGGTGTGTTTTGGTTGTGTGTGTTTATATGGTTGTGTGTGTGTGTGTGTGTGTGTTGTGTTCTTTCCGATGTGGGATGCATCTCCCCCCCACATCTCCCCCCCCCACCTCCCACATACACCTCTCCTATACACATACCTCTCCCATTCATTTCCCTATACACACATCTCTCAGGATATGACACTCATGATTCCACCAGTGCTTCAGTCAATGCTGTTGACTATGCTGCAGCACTGGTGCCCCTGAATGCCCTTGACAGGTAAGCATAGTGTGATGATGATGGTCAACCATGATGATGATGATGGTCAACCATGATGATGTTGATGATGACGGTCAATCCCTCTTTCTCTCTTTCTCTCTTTCTCTCTCTCTCTCTCTCTCTCTCTCTCTCTCTCTCTCTCTCTCTCTCTCTCTCTCACACACACACACACACACACACACA
>VFQP010002044.1_pt1 | contig 23913 bp, 34 predicted proteins | sample 3512351 | NCBI WGS metagenome assembly VFQP01 (sample SAMN10412372, study PRJNA504923) | tailings metagenome | isolation source: Relicate 1 Philex TSF1 revegetated site | place: Philippines: Tuba, Benguet | collected 2017-08-29
TGTGTGTGTGTGTGTGTGTGTGTGTGTGTGTGTGTGTGTGTGTGTGTGTGTGTGTAATCAATTATCCAGATCAGCACACCTTGTTGTGACGACCACGGCGGCTGGTGCTTGCTCCCGACTCATTCCAGTTGTTGGTTGCATCGCAGAGCACCGGTGTTCCGCAGCGGCTCGTATCGACGGTTTCCATGCAACGCAAGCCGTCCACCTGGGCATCTGTGAGCACCACAACCTCCTCGTGTGGCGGCACGACAATGTGCAGGTGTGCACACTCGTCCAAGTTGAGCACCGCCTGCTGCGTGTTGGTGGCACGCTGCACCGTGACGTGGACAGGGGTGTCTGCGGCAATGGTGACAGGAGCATCCGGGTTGAGCAGATGAAAGGGTCCAGTCAGGGACTTGTGCTCGTACAGGAAATAGATCACAGTGCTGTGTGAGGGATAGGGTGTGTGTGGCGACCGTGATCACCCATCGTGCATACACACGTACGTTGGCAAGAGGCAGATGCCGTGGGGTTGCGCGCTTGCTGGACACGTGATCTGCACAACGGTGTTGAGATTGCACAAGACGTTGCTCCACAGCGACTGGTCAGCCACTGTTGGTGGGGATTTGACACGGTGTGCGCGTTGCTTTTGGTGCACTCTTGCACATCACGCACCAATCACGAGGCCTGAGACCACTTGCGCTCCTTTTGAGGAGGTGTTTTCGTCTGCAGGCTCCGTGATGGAGGGAACCATCGTGATCAGACGGGGGAGGTTGTGAGGGAAGTTGTGTTGGTTTGCGAGGTTGGATTGGTGGGGCAGGAATTTGTGCTATACGAGAAGAATAGACGCAATGTTTTACCCAAACGCCAATATTTACCCAAACGCTGTGTTTTACCTACACACTCAGCCACGCTCTGTGATTGTGTTGGCCAACCCACACGAGTGCAGCCTCAGCGAGTGCAGCGATGACATCTTGGACAGATGATGAAGCCCCTGCACACCAAGCTCTGTGCGATAGTGTGTGTGTAGTGTGTGTGCGTGGTGCGCACACCGCCGCCACAAACACCACCACCCCATCAACACATGCGCACACCTGCATTTTCAATTGTCAGGCTCTGCAGTGCACGCAGGTGGCTGATACTCTCTGGTACCTGAATAGGCTGCATCATTGTGTAGAACAAGCTCGGAAAGAGGGCAGCCAGCGGCAGGGCATGATCACTGGTGTGTGAGAGAAACGAGCCCAGAGGCAGGTACCGCAGTCGCAATGTGTGCAGGCCCGTCAACATTGTCACAAAGCTGGGGATGGGACCTGTGTGCGTGTGTGTTCATTTTTATGTATAGGCAAGTAAAGGCAGGGTATATATACACAAAAAAACAGTACCTGCTGCAGGGAGACTGATGTCCAGTGTGCACAGGGCAGTCAACATGCTCATGTGTCGGGGAAAGTATTGCCGTATACACCAGGGTGACGCATGCCCAGAGCGCAATGCATTGCAAAATGTGAGGGACTGCAGCGTGGTCAGGCGAGGGATGGATGTGGGTACCACAATAAACTCGTCTGATTGCAGTGTGAGGTGCTGTGTTGTGATGGAAAAGGTGTGTTTGGTTGCATTGGCCATATGTGCACACCCAAAGCTATACCTGTAGCTGCTGGAGGCGTGCCAATGCAGCCATGTTGTAGTCGGTTGCATTTGCACCCTCACTGCCGCGGGTGGTGAGGTGCAAGGACAGGGTGGAGAGCTGCGGTAGAGCCTCGCACACGACTTTGACCATGGTCAACGACAGTGTGGAGTGCAAATGCAGCGTGCGCAAACCACCAAAACATGTGCTGAACATGGAGACCACCATTGTCAATGCATGAGACTGTCCTGCATCGACGGTCAAGCATGCACATGCAGGCGCCACATGCCGGAGCTTGTCACGAAAGGCATCGTCAGGCTGCCAAGCCCTCGCGCTGCTGGGTATGATAATGCTATGATATGCGGGGCTGGCTGTAGCCAACGAGGCGTTCCATGCTTTGCAAACTTGTGGGAGGACGTGCCATCTTGTTGCCATACAATTGACTTGGGGGAAGATGTGATGGATGAGGATATCATGAGGGAGGTCGTTGATTGTGCATGGTGCGCTCATCATCATGATGCCCCGGGGATGAAGAGTTGGGCAAGAGTTGTGATGTTGACTATTTGATGATGGAGGTGCATCTCATGGGCTGTGTTTTCACGGGTTTTTCTTCTTCGTCGTTTCGCAGTTTCAACGATTCATCGCATAATCGATTAATTGCTCTACATGCCACGCCAGAAGCATTCACAACCCGCAGCAACTGCCCATCATCAGTTCAGCATCAATGTTTGTGCAAGACGACGCGTCAAAGCCATCGATCTGGTATGCATATATACAACATGCACATAACGGAATGCCAGCCTCATTCAATGCAACCCACACCCACAAATGTACAGGGCCGGCGGCGGTCCATTTCGCCCCAAGCCTGCAGACCCACAGACACTCAACACGCCACATGATCCATTCACGCAGCAGCAATCCCCCTATGCCATTGCACCACCCAAACATGCACCGCCTGCATTTACATGGTCACTCCCCTCAGCAGGCGACGCCCCCAATAACGACGATGACGATAATGACGATGCCAGCGCACCCCTGCTGTTTCCCACACGCAGTAGCCCTGCACGACAAACGAGCATACCACCAGCACTGGCAAAGCAAACAAGTGGGATACAGTGGGGCACTGTATCGACAGTAGCAGACAAGCATGGTGTTGCAGGGACCCATGATGCACGTGATCAGTCGACAAAACAACCTTCTCCTGCTGCTGCCAAAGAGCCCCATACTGTAGGTGGGGTGATGAGCGGTACCACACACTCACCACTGGCAATAGGGATATCGTCACCATCACCACCATCCCTTGGTGGTGTCCGTACTGACATCAACAAGCGCTCCCTGGCTGGTGACACACCTGGTGTGCTTCTCAGTGCAGCAACAAGTGCAGCAACAGGTGCAGCAACAGGTATACAAGGTACAGCAACAGGTATACTAGGGACAGCAACAGGGACAGCAGCAGGGACAGCAACACCGCCCACCACCACCAAACCCCTGTTGGCCTCTCCCCCACCACGTCCCCTCAGCAGCATCAGCAGCAGTGTGTTTAGCCTTCCAGGACTGGGGCTTCCTGGTACCACCCAGGCACCCATTACCGCCCAGGCACCTAGTCTACCTACACTGACATCATCTGGGAACAACAACAATACTAATAAAAACAGCAATAATTACATGAGCAGTAATTTCAGCAACAATACCAACAACAGTAGCAGCAGTAATACACCAGGCACAGGTGTAGGTGTAGGTGTAGGTGTAGGTGGGGTGGTAGTAGGAGGTGTAGAAGAGGGGCAGTCAGGCAGCCTCACATTTGATCATGCAGGTGGCAGTAGCTCCATGAGTAACAACAACAGCGGCAGCAGTATGAGTAATAACAACAGCAGTATGAATAATAACAACAGCAGCAGCAGTACAACTAATACCACCAGTACACCACACACAACATCCCAACCAGCAGACCAAGACACCACCTCCTCAGACCCCCCCCCCCAACACCCCCCCCCCACCTCCACCTCCACACCCCTGTCCACCACCAAGGGCCTCGGCATACACCGCTTTCTCCAGCAGCGTGTTGTGGAACTGGAAACAGCGCTGACTGCACAGCAAGAAGCAGCAGCAGTGCTGCAGACACAAGTACAGGAAGCACAGGCTGCACTGCGAGACAAGGAAGGTGCCATGGAAGCTGCGAAACAGGAACTGGAGGCATTGCGGGCTGCACATAGGGGGGCAATAGAGGAAATGCGAGAGGAGGTGCTGCAGGAGGCGCATCAGAGGGAACGTGCTGCTGATAAACGGTAGTGTTGTAGTGGGGGCGGGGGGGGGTTGTGGGGTTGTTGTGGGGTTGTTGTGGGGTTGAACATGTGTATGCGGCTGTGTGATGCACATGCATTCCTGACGTCCACGCCTACACGCCTACCTAAACACCTACACAACAGAGAAGCAGCAGCCAGTCGAGTACAAGAGGAATGGCAACAGAGGCACACACAACTGGAAACACAAGAAGCCACTATACGCGCTGAGCAGGTACGTGCGTTGACCATGTGCGTTGACCATGTGCGTTGACCATGTGTGTTATCTTATGTACAGCTCAATACTGGCCTACAACAATCATTCATGTTGACCATACATGTTGACCGTACATGTTGACCTTACATGTTGACCATATATGTTGACCAACAGGATGCATTGGCAAGAGAAAAGCTTGCATGGGAGGCAGAGCATGCTGCGGCGTATGCTGAATTGGAACACCAGCAACGACAGCTGCAGCAGCAACGTGAATCAACAGAACGTCAGTGTCAATTGCAACGGTATGGTCGGTCTTGATTGGTGTGTGCATGACAATGTCCACGACCATCTCAATATATTCTGGGTAGACACCCACACACACCCATCCCCCAGTCAAAAACTCGACCATGCACGACAAGAACACGAAGCACACATGACCGCCCTACACACCGAAGAATCCGAACTCCGCGCCACGCTGAGCACGCTGCGTTCCACCCTTCACGACCTCCACAAACGCCAGCGTGACCTGGAGCAACAAGCAGCCGACCAGCAGGACAAAACTGCATGCCTCGAGGCCCAGGAGGCCCGTTTGGGGGCCCGGGAAAAGGCGATTCAGCAGCGGGAGGCCGCCGTGGATGGTGTGGAAGCTGCCGGAAGGGGTGCATTGGAGGGAAAGCTGTATGAGGCACAGCGCAAAGTGGGGACGCTGCAGGCAAGGGTGGATCACTTGGAGAGGGTGCATGCATCTGTGGAGCAGGCGGTGCAGGCGGTATGAAAGGAGAGGGGAGGAGGGGCAAGTGTGTGGGGGCTTGGGAGGGGGAGGAGGGGTTGAGGGAGGGGGAGGAGAGTATACATGGAGACATGTGCTTGTTGTGGTGTATACATAGACACATGCACACGTATGCACATGCACATGCACACATATACACACACGAAATGACACATAATCAGTACTCGGTGTATGCACACACAATAATGAACTGTTATGAATAATAACTGCACATACTCACACAAATATGGCACATACTCTCACCCAGGTGGATGCTGCTCAGAGGCAAGTCACAGAGCAGCGATTGCAATTGGCCAATGAAAGGGCAGCATTGTATGAACAACGTACTGCTGCAACCAAGGTGTGTTGTGTGCTCAGACCTGACTGCATACACACTTGTACAGTCATTCTTGTTGCACATCTCTGCAGTCATTCTTACAGCACACCTGTGCAGCCCTATGTACACAGCATGTATATACACAATACTCCCTCTACATTCATCACGCACATACATCACGCACATACATCACGCACGTACATCACCCATGTACATACATCACTCACACACACCACAGGAGGCAGCCAAGGCAAGACAGGCTACCCTGGAGCTGGCACGTCTGGTAGCTACCTGCGCAGCTGCCGGCCTCTCCATCCCCCACACCCTTGATGGACACACCCTGGAAATCGACCCACACCTGGTCGCAACGGTTGTAGCACAGCATGTATCAACCGAAAATGGGCCATTGCATCTCAACAACAACACCACGTACAATATAATGCACAAAAACGACAATACAAGCAGCAGGTACCGTTTTCCAGGTACAGGGGAGGCCCCCAGCGACCCCTCTCAAGAGCATCAAAAGGGTGATCATCAACAGGATGGGGGAATCTCACCAGTCAGCTGCAGTGTGCACTGGAAGCAGCTGCAGGTCGAGGTGGATGAGGTACAGGGGGCAATTCAGGGACAGGCACGCTTCTTGGCACAGTTGAGAGCACAAACGTGCAAGGCCGCAAGGATAGGGGGGGTGGGAGAGGACGTGACAGAGACGTGTTGAGGTGTATTGCTTTGCATAGATTGTTTTTCTTTTTGAAACTACAGCTGTGTACACGTACATTATATTAAATACCACATTGGTAAAGGTCATCGGTACATGCGTCAATTCCTTACACACATACACACGTCATCGAACATCACAATGCATTGTCACACAACATGAATCATAATCAAATTCTCATAATCAAATTCTCATAATCAAATTCTCGCGCATTATCGCCGGCGGCGACGTCCCCTCATCAAACCGCCTCCGCCACCATCACCAACCCTTTCCATAGCCTCCCCTCTGTTTTCAACAACCCCCCCTTGCTGTTGCTGCTGTTGCTGCTGCTGTTGGTATCGTGCAGTCAGCTGGAGACGAAATTGCCTCAGCTTGGCCCTCAGTTCTTCTTCTGCTGCTGCCAACTCAGCACCCTGCAGTGTTTCCCCTTCAAATTCTGCCCATTCTTTGTCCTCTGCTGACAACTGCAAATTTTTATTATCATTATGATACCCATCATTATGATTATAATGGGTGTCATCATAATCATCATTATGATACTCATTATTTCTGTCAGGTACATGATCAATGTCCTCAACATTCTTCACATCAAACGTCCCTCTTTGGTGGTGGTGGTCAGGAATCTCCCCCCCTTCCACTCCCCCCCGCTCATCTCCTCCCCTCTCCTCACTGTCAGATTCCTCATCATAATACGACAACTGTGAAGAAATGACAGGGGGGTTGTCAAAGAGGGCCCGTTGGCCGGCAGGGGTGAGCCCCATGCGGCCCCTCCAATGACTGCGCAACAGGGGGTCAGAGGGGCCCCCTTCTTTATCCACCTGAGTGTGGGTGGTGTGTGGGTGGTGGGTGGGTTGTGTGTGGGTGGTGGTGTTGTGTATGTGCATGACGTATTCAATCATCATAAGCTCAATGCATGATGTTTTCAACCATGAGGCGTTAAAATGTGTACATGGCTGTATTACGTATACAATTGATCACATATGCTACTTTGACTCTCACACATGCAACACACATGCACAGCACACATGCACAGCACACACAGCATATACTCTCAGACAGGTCTATTCTCAGCCACAGCATGCACAGCGTGGTGTATGCTTCAGACCGCCCGTCGACCTGGTGTTATCCTCATAGAGCACACATGCTGCTTGTTGTATATGATGCATATACACATACATGCACACACACATACACAAATACACAAACACATGCACATACACAAACACACATACCATACACAAATACACAAATACGCACATACACAAGGTTTGCTTCTTGTTTTCAACCCAAGATCACAAACACGCAGCACACACAAAACACACCTCCACAAACACACATACAAACACACCTCCACACACAAAAACACACCTCCACAAACACACACAAAAACACACCTCCATGTATACCACAGCTTTGAGGAAGCGATGTGCATTACGTTCAGTTATACCCCCATACCAATCCCCATCACAGGGGCTTGCTGGACAATACACAAGCACATTCCCTGCATACTGTGTGGGGGGGGGGGAGCGTGTATAAGGGGAAGTGTGTGGACAGCTGTGAGCGTGCATCTGTAGATAGTACTACATGTGTATAGAAACATGTACATATACAGAAACATGTACACATACAGCGTATGTACTTGCTTCATCCCAAACACAACAATCCCTGATGCCCACACACCCATTCCACCCCCACCCCCACCCACACCCAGGTACAGTACCTGATGCCCACCCACATGCGAGCATGGAAACACCTCAACCTGCTCCTCCAACCCCCATTCCCGCACCACCTCCATCAACCTCCGCACCACTGGGGGCCCCCTGGCCCCACACCGTGCATCCCTCGCCCCATGACAACACACAAACAACTGCATATACGCCATGGGTACCATGTATTGTGTCAGTGGGGATGCTTCCCTGGGTGTCTCCAGCAAACCCATGTGGGCATCAAAGACAAGTTGTAGTAAATGCACTGGGAGTTGTTCATATCGGACGGCATCAGGGTAGACGAGGAGGTCAACGTGGCCACTGTCGTCATGGGCAGCAGCAGAGGGGGTTATGGTGGGATCATCAAAGGCTGTGACCTTGATAACTGGCAGATCTGCGTGTGATGGGTGTGGGTGTGTAGGTGTGGGTGGGTGGTGGGGAGGGTGGGGTGGGTACATGAGAGGGAGGGAGAAAGGACGAGGGAGAAGGGGCTGCATGATGATACTGTGTAGTACAATGTAGAGTGGAGTCAAACATGTTGTTGATGTGCATACAGGGTTTGTACACATACCTGGTTCCATCTGCTGGGCTTTTGCAATGGACTTAAACAGCTCTACAAATGCTGGTAGACTGTGTGTGTGTGGCAATGAGTATATATATATGTGAGAATCTGCATGTGAGAATCTGCATGTGTGCGCACCAACGCATATCATAATAACATACACACCCTCCGCCATACCGCTCCACAGCAGGTGGCCACAGCACAAGGTAGTCTAGTACAGCACCAGCCATGCGTGTTGGATTGCGAATGAAAAAGTGATAGTCATACATCTTGACAGTACCGGGTTTGGCAGGCTGATAGATGTTGAGGGGCTGAGGTGGTGGAGGGGCAACGATGGGTGGCGCCGGCTGCTCATTGCTGGTTGCTGAGCATGCACACGCATAGCATGCTCTTGTCGTGTATTGCGTGATTGGTGAGCAATATGTGGTTTGTATATCACGTAGAATCCATGCTCTATGCAACGCACACACGGCATGTCGTTGTGCATCCACCAGTGATCGGCGCACCAGCCACAACATGTTTTATTACAATCCGGGTTGTTCGGGTAAGTAACTGGTTATTAATTCTATGAAGATTGGAAAAACAGTTGCTTGTTGAGTAGCAGAGTAATACTTGTACATACTCAAAACTGCCAACACCACTCGTCCCTCATTGCCCCCCTTGCAGCAGCATGTCGTGCTCTTCATCCCCCTCCCCTTCCACACCCTCTTCCACCCCTCCCCGCTCCTTATCACGAGGATACGTCCAATACAGCCCACTATAAAAACATGCACAGAGACCCCATGGCACACACGTACAGAGCAGCAGGGCATCTGCCAGCGCACGCGCCTTGCGTAGGTTGCCTGCATGATCATATGGGTCGACCTCAGCGACACCATCAAATCCCAGGTGCTGAGCAAGGATGCCCACAAGGGGGGCCGCCAACGCTGCGAGGGCCCCCTCAAAGGAGCGGTCAAACGCGTATATGAGGCTGCGATGGGTTTCTGGGACGACCTCGGCAAAGATTGGGTTGTTGCATGCAGGGGCACACCTATGTGGGTGGTGTGGTGGGAATGGGAATGGGATGTGTAGGGGGGGGTTGGGATATGTATGTGGCGGGGTTTTCACAGCATATGGTTTTCACAGCATATGGTTTTCACAGCATATGGTTTTCACAGCATAATATGACCCACACAACCCTTCCCCCCCTGCATCATACCATGTAATACACAACCCCATGACCAGCATCAGCAATGCATATGCCACCACACTGCCCATGCTTCCATTCAGTGGCATGCCCCTCAGGGCAACCACAGTCAAAGGGATACCTAACGTCACACTGGTCTGGGCGACTGCAATGCGACCATACTTGGGTGATCGGTATGCTGCCCAATCGCCCAATAAACCACCGATGATGGACCTGGGGGAATGGGTGGTGGTTGAGGGGGCGATGTGGTTGAGGGGGGGGATATGCTTGTGTAGAGTAGTGGTGGTGGTGTAACAAAAGGTGGTGATGTTGTGCCTGTCACCCTCACATACCCTGGAGCACCTGCACCCAAAAACACAGAATACACCACACTGGTATGCCAAGGGGAGAGGCCTATGAGCTGCAGGTATGTGGTTGCCCATGACAGGGCGATCCAAGGGAATGTTCCTGCAATACCCTGTGTGATGGTGAGATGTGATGGTGAGATGTGATGGTGTGGTGTGATGCCAGTGTCATGATGTGATGTGATGGTGTGTGACAGGGTGTGGTGTGTGTGGTGTGTGTTTGATGTGTGTGCGACAGGGTGTGTGATGTGTGTGTTTCCATACCACTGCTGTATGAATGTGCACACAACAACATGCATAACAATGCGATACACAAAAGCACAGCACACAACACACATACACACACATACAACAAAAGACATACCTGCAAAATGATGATACCAAATGTGGGCAGCAACACAATGCGCTTGATTGCACCCCATGCATCATCACCCTTGCCATGTTGACCATGTTGTTGACCACCTTGACCATGCACCCCATCGGTTCCCCCATGCGTTGACCAGGCCAACATATCCCTCTCCTCTCCTGCTCCTCCTCCTCCCACATCACTGCCACTCCATGATCCTGTTTGACTCATTCCTAATCCTGTTTGACTCACACCCAATGTGCCTGCACCACCCCCACGCATCAGCAACACACCACCACCCAGCGTGCTCCTCGGTTCCGTTGCACATACATACGTCAGCACCCCTGAAACACCACTTGCCATCGCCACCCCCAGGAAGGCCCACCGCCACCCTGTCATGCCTGCTACAAGTGACCGAGCCCCCACATTGGTGCCCCACAGGGCCCCCAGCATGCCACCGAGATTCATTGTGAATTGCAACACACCAAATGCACGTCCACGCTGATGGGCAGGCCTTGGGGGGGGGGGGGTGTAAAAGGGGGGATGTGTGTGGAAGGAATGTGAATGTGAATTGCACTGTATGTGGTGTTGTGCTTATAATCACAATGCAATGCCTTTAACCTCTGCCTTTAACGTGCTTACAACCCACCCAACATACACACCACATATCCACTCAACATATACCCAACATACACCCAACATACCAGTAATCTGCTACAATGCTTTGACAATTGGGTACCACCATTGCCAGTCCCACCCCATTCACCGCCCACAACACACAACCCTGCCACACAGCGGTGGCTGCAGCAAACAACGCAGTCATCGTGGTCCATATTGATATACCACCAGTTATAATGTGCACTCTGTTGAACGCATGACCTTGTGTGGGTGTATGGGTGTGGGTGTGGGTGGGTGGGTGTATGTGTATACATGTTTGGGTGTATGCAGTCAGTGTGCATGATGGAATGTACATGGCACACCTACATATAACACAAACATAACACAAACATGTGTGTGTCATCACCCACCCACCCCAACACACACAAACACACCAAGCAATCCACCGAGTGGGGATGAAATCGATTGCACCAGGGCCCTCGACAATGTGAGATACCCCAGTGCTGCAGGACTTGCTCTCAGTGATCGTGCCACGTATGGATAGACACTGGGTAGCAGCTGCTCATCCAGTTTTTCCATAACTGCGGCAAGGGCAATAACCCCAGTGGTGACGAGTCGATGGTCATTAATGATGGTGGTGACCCATGCCAAGAGGTCGTGGGTTGCGAGTTTGCGATGTGATGTTGTGTCGTGCTGTTGTTCCTCTCGCTGTTGAGACAATGGAGCAAGTTCAAGATCATCGTTGTCGTGCCAAGGGGTGTACCGAGACATCTTTGATTGACTGGTGTGTGTCAACGCAGTAACAAACGTGATGATTGACACAACGGACGCATAGCTGCAATGTACGCAATCAAGGTGTACGAAATCAAGTTTTTTGGTGTTTGCACACATGCAAGCAAAGATGATATATTATTCATATTGTGCAAACACAAATCAACCATGTACAACACCTAAACTCAACCCCCCTAGCCATGCTGATGTCGACACAAGCCACAAGACCACCAACAAATCTAGTCCATAATAGAAAACCTCCCCATCACAATCCCATACACCATGAATCCCACACCCCCTTACCACGACCTGCCAGGCAACGTAGCATTGCCTGGCAACAGCACAACCAGCATTCGTCCAGAAAATGATGAAGGCCCAGTCGAATACAAACTCAAACTCTATCGCACCGGTGGCCAACGCTTTGAACAACTGGTGACCCAGCTACGCTTTCGCCTCTCGGAAGGTTCCGGTGTTGCATGGTACTATCTGGGTGTGATGGACGATGGGCATTTGCTGGGACTTGAGGCAGACGAGCTGGCGTCCACGTTTGCATCCCTGCAAGCCATGGCCCACTCAGCGGGGGCGCAATGCCGTGTGGAGCGGACACTGCCTGGTACACAGGGACAGTGCTTGTGTGCCAAAGTGTGGCTGAGTGCTACAGAGCATGTGCGCTTTCAAGACGTGCGCGTTGCAGGTTGGTTGGGGTGGGAGGGTGGGCTGGTCGGTGTGCCAAGCATACACACACAAATACAAACACACACACACACACACACACACACACACACACACACACACACACACACACACAGTGGCTGGTAGTATGGATGCAGGCAAATCAACACTTGTAGCTGTGCTCACACAGGGCACCTATGGGGCACCACTGCTAGACAATGGACGGGGGGGTGCACGTACGAGTGTTTTTAGGTAGGCTGATGTTTTGTATGCAGCTTGTAGTGATGTGTGAATGTGTGAATGTGTGTATGTGTATGTTTGTATGTGTATGTGTATGTGTGTGTGTGTATGTGTATGTGTATGTGTATGTGTATGTGTGTATGTGTGTATGTGTGTGCAGCCCTTGTGGTGGTTGGCATAGTATATTGTTGCTTTCACACACATGGACACACACACACACTCACACACTCACACACACACATGGACACACACATGGACACACACACACACACATGGATACACACACACCTACCTAAATACACATACTCCCCCCCCCCCACACCTATATACACATATTCCCACACACAGGCACAAACATGAGTTAGAGTCAGGTCGCACCAGCAGCCTCAACCACACCACACTGGGCTATGATCAAGAGGGGCATGTGTTGAATTATGAGGGGTGTAAACCATTGACACAGAGGGAAATTGCGAGAGCTGCTGACACGGTAGGGAGGATAGGGGGTGTGTTGTGATGTGTGTTTGATGTGATGTGTGTGTGTGTGTGTGTGGATGTGTTGTGTAAATATTGTTGTGTGTGGGTGTGTTGTGTACCATGTTTGTGTGTGGACGTATTGTGTATTTGTGATTGTGTACATATGCATGTCGTATGTTGTATGTGTGGACATAACTGCTTGCATACATACTGCTTGTGGTTACAGCGCACATACACCCACCCCCCCACAGACACCCACACACACACATAGCCTCCGCCCCCCACCCCCCCACAGGTCATTGGCTTTGTAGACCTGGGCGGTCACCCCCGCTACCTCAAAACAGCATTGTATGGCCTCACATGCATGGCACCCCACTACATGTTGCTGTGCTGTAGTGCACGCGATGGCATGGGGGACATGGGCATGACACACCTTGCTGCAGCACTCGCACTAGAGGTGTGTATTGTGGGTGTGGGGGTGGGGGTAGAGTGGGTGGGTGGTACATGAGGGTATGGGTGGTGGTGGGTGGCACATGTGTGGGATGCTGTGTGTATTGTTATTCTCCCATGTTTTGTATTGTTGTAACGTCATAATGTCATTCTTCCACCACGTCGCCATGATCCCGTGCTCTTTTACCCATGTGCTCCCCTTTGTTTTCCCTTACAATATACAGGTGCCAGTAATAATGACATTGACAAAGGTGGATGGATTGGATCAATCAACCATTGACCTTGCTGAACAACAATTACGGTGTGTTTTGGGTGTATGTATGGATATGGTGTGTGTAGATGGGTTGTATGTGTGCGTACATGAGAGATTGTATGTAGAGCGACCTTGCAGATATTGTGCAGGTATATCATCGCCATACACTTGCAATACACCAGCAACACCATCCACCTAACACTCAACACAGGGACCTCCTTATACAAGCAGTGGGCCCCACCCACCACACCGCCCTCGACATCCTCCCCATCACCACCCCCCACACCGCCCGCGCCGCCGCCACCCGCCTGCGCCCCGCCCGTGCCACCCCCCCCTCCTCCACCCCCACGCCCTCCCACCCTCCCCCCACCCTGGTGGTCCCCCTCGTGCGCGTCTCATGTGTAACGGGGGCGGGCCTCGAGGCCCTGCATGCCCTTCTGGGGGCCCTGCAGGGGTCCCGCAGAGTGGGCCCCTCTTGTGTGGAGGAGGATGTGTTGTTTCAGTCGAATAGAGAGTTTGAGGTGGCTGGGGTGGGGCGTGTCATGGCTGGCACACTGCTCCAGGGTGGGGTGTCGTTGGGGCAGCAGCTGCAGGTGGTGGGTGGGGGTGGGGGTGGGGGGATGGTGCAGGTGACGTCCATACACAGGAGCCATGTCAGTGTCGAGTATGTTTTGCTGGGGGGGTGGTTGTGTGTGTGTGTGTGTGTGTGGAAGGGGGGTACATTATGTAGAGCGTGTATGAGGGTGGGGAAATAAGGGTGGGGAATTAAGGTTGTGTTGATTTGATGTGCGTGTGAAACATGCTGTACACCATACGTACACGGCAATTCCAACAAACAAACACCCATGCACATATCATTCACACCACCGCCACCACCACCACCACCATGTCCTCAGGGTGCTTGGGCCAGATCACACAGCCACACTCGCCATCACACCCCTCTCCTCCAGGACCACACCCCTCACACCACCGCCACACGGGCACACACACCAGCACAACACCCTTCAGCCAGACGACAACCACACACAGCAACCAATACAACAAGCATTACCAGTGGGAATACCCAAACCCATGTATCCTATAGATATTGATAGTGTGTTTGCTGCTGCTGTTGCTGTTGCTGGTGATGGGGTCGGTGTGGATGAAGACGATCCCTTTGCCGACATGATGATGGGTGGCTTTGATGATGTGGAGGAGGAGGGGAGTGGTGGGAGCGGCAGGAATACACATGGGAGCGGCAAAAACACACACTGCCATACACGTGACACAACGAACAACAACCAAAAGGGGCCTGTTGTCGGTCAACATGTTGGTCAACACAATAATGGACATGGTCAACATGGGAGAGACGTACCATGTAGACCTACCACCAATGCATCCAATACAAGCGAGAGGAGTGATGGGTACCCCATACCTCGATCTCGTACCCGTGCCCTTCACCACCGCCACCGTCACCATCATGCTTCTCGTCACCATGACCATGCTTCTCACACATCACAAGAGAGTGGTTCTGTCTCTAGTGTGTTGGGAAGCAGCCCTGATGTACACAGTGATGATTACAGCAATCCATGGACACCACATGGTCGTGGGGAGAGGGCAGTGGGTGGAGGTGGGGGTCGTGGGAGTGGGAGTGGTGGTGGGGTGGTGGGGGGTAGGGGGGGTGGGGGTAAGGAGGGAATTCTTGAAGCACAGCGCAAAAGTACATCATTAAGAACAGCTCGTGGTGATGATGCTGATAAACATGATAATGATAATAATTCTCATAAGAATAATGATGAAGCAATGCAGGTAGCTCCACCACCAAAAACAACAACAATTGTTGCAACCGCTGGCCATGATGATGATACTGACAACACACATGTTGATGCACACAACACTGTCAACACACCACCTTATCATCAATACACACCACACCACCCTCATTATCACCACCCCCATCATCATCGAAGACGGCATAGTTCAAATAATGGTGGGCATCGTGGTGCGGTATTGTTGGGGTTGACGTTGCCAGCAGTGGTGTGTTGGAGGGTAGAGTGTTTGCTGGTGTTGTGGTCGGGGGTGTGGCCACCTAGGGGGCTGCTCTCAGGACGATGGCCACCACATGGTATGTTGCTGTTTTGTGTACATGTGTGTGTGTGTGTGTACATGTGTGTGTGTATGTGTGTGTTGATATGATGGTTGCGTGTGGTGGATGTGTATTTGCGCACACACTGACCCAAAAATAAATGTAGTTGTAGTTGTGTATATATCTATATGAACAATAACACAACATACACAATACATACAAGAGAAAACACACCCATGTTACCCATGCACATCACCCCTCCACCCCTCTTCCCTTTTCCTCTAGGTGTCCCCTCTGTATCATCCTCACAGCATTGCAGCAGTGACAGTGGGAATGAACGAGGCAGCAGCCCCACTACCAGCAGCAGAGCAGGCTCACTGGGACGCAGACGCAGTAGCCGCAGCCTGTCCATGTGTTTGAAACAGTACCATCACAATACAATACATCAGCAGCAGCAGCGCATGGCACATAGTCAACCTCAACCACACACCATGGTCAATGATGGTGTTGACCATGGTGTTGACCATGATGCTCAAAAACGTACCAGTGAGAGTTATGATGCACCACACCATATACGTCTGACAAAAAGCGCATGCTCGCTTCCAACAGAGGGAGTTGAGGTGGGTGAGGGGGAGGAAGATACACCACCTGGGCAGTGGCTGGCAATGCATAGGCAGTTGTTGCATGTGGGGCATGTGCGGGCTGAGGCACGTGTGACGAGTATGCAGGAGATTATGGATCTGGATGTACGAGCACCTGCAGGTGTGTTGTTGTTGTTGTTGAGGTGGTGGTGGTGGTGTTTTTTTGTTTTTGGGGGTGGTGGTGTCGTTGTGTGATGTGCAGCAGTGCAATGTGTAGATATGCATAAAGATATGCATTCACACAGCATGTAGTGCATGTTTTTGCTTGACATGTGAAAAACAATGCATACGCCCATCCATACACCCAAATATCATGCACACAGGGCGAGCGACAGTGGTGGATTGGCATGACATCACCCCCCTCTTGCAAGCAGCACGTGCAATCACCGCCACAGGGCCCTCGTTGTCCGGGGGGGGGGGCTCGTCTCCCACGTCCACACAGACAGCCATTGTGGCGCGTGTGGGGTTTGAGTTTGTGAGGACGCCCCAGTGGGTGAGGCAGGGGTCTCGGGTGTTGGTGCATGATCGGAGCGTGGGCGCGCTTGCGGCGGCCGGGGTGGTGGTGCATGTTGAGTAGGGGTGCATGTGATGTGTACGTGAAAACATATTCGTTTTTGATGGAAATTCTGTGCTTCGTTACAACCATGTACAACTCAAAACAACAGCATATACTGCACACACCCAAACGCAAAAATTAACAAAATTTTGCGCCCATCGCTCACACTGACTGTGCACATGTACGTGTCTTGGAGCAAACACTACCATGGTTTTACCCATGGGTTTCTGTTCAAAAAGTGCCATTTGGGTGGGGGTTTGTTTTTGTTTCTCTGGTGAGGTCAGCGCAGCACCAGCAAACGGGTTCAGAAGGGTTCAAGGTGATGGCCATTGGTACACTATAGCCACCCCACAGCAGTGTCAGAGCCACTGCCCACAGAGCCATTGTAGTGTGGCCCCTCCCTAGTCTGAGGAGGAGGAGGAGGAGGAGCCACTGCCCTTGGTGATCTTCAGCTCCTGGCCAGGTTGCAGAGGCGCATTGGCATCGATTTTGTTCTTCTTTGCAATGGCCTGCGGGTTGGTTTCGTACTTGGCAGCAATGGACTGCAGGGTGTCGCCAGGCTGCACAGTGTACTTGGTCGAACTGTGTGATGATCAGTGATGGGGGAAAGATGGGTGGGTGTGAGATGGGGATCCCAGTGTGATCAAATGGCGGTTTGAAGAAAAGATGCGTTTGTTAGCAAGAGGCATGGTTGTCAAGCGAGGTAAAGCGTCAAGGGTAAGCGGCATGCTTTAGGGTATGAAGACACTTGCGTATGATTTCGGAACGTGTCATGCAGTGCGTAGATAGTTTCCGTGTAGGTCATAGACATAGAGGTGCATGACTGCCAACAAAAGCGGTTACATATGCGAACTGATGATGATACAGCACGCGTACAGGCATGTGTCATCGACACATACCGTCCAAACAAGCCCATCTTGAGGAACAAGTAATCAGTATTTATTGGCACAAAGAGGAGGAAATTGTGATTGTGAACATTTGAAAGCGGTTTGAGAATTGGGGGACCATGTTTGATCAACTCAGCTCAAGGAGAGATCTCGAGTAATCCAAGCAAGCACAAGCGTGAACTCACCACTCAAGTGCCAGGCAGTGGACAGTAGTATGCTGTGGACGCCCGAGGTATGTCACACAGTGTGATTGGTAGTGAGTGTTGGAGACACACTCTCACTGTATCTCCACTGTTATGAGCACGGCAAAGGCGGGGTGTGCGGTGTGCGTTGCTGTGTGTTGCTGTGTGTTGGTGTATATGCACCATTTTGGGCAAAAATTTCGCTCAAACTCACCCGCACGATTTGTGGTGGGATCCAGAGGCAAGGGTGGTCGTCGAGGATAAGATCTGTGTCATGATCTGCCAAAATACAATATTTTCCAACGTTTTGCTCACGAACCATACAAATAATCACACAACCTTATACCAAGCAATCCGACACACCCCTGCACGCCTTGAGGTACGGTCACGATGTCTCGTAGCGTGTTTTTGTGGTGCATGTGAATATTGCCTACTTCTTGTGTGGTCGGTGTGCACTGCACAAGCGCGTGTTTTGCAATACATTGCTTGCTATACTATTGCAATGATGTGATTGTGTTGTTGCGGGTGTTGTCGCCACGTATGGCGCGCCCGAATGCTAGTTTGTGTTTGCGAGCCGGCATGCAACGTTGTTTCGATATGGCTTGGGGTTTCGGGTGGGTTGATGCGGGGATCGTGTTGGGATGTCGTGTCTATATTGTGGGTGGTTGATTGTGTGGACTATGTTTTGTGTGGTGGGCATTGGCTGATGTGCCATTCCTCATTGTTCTCTCACACACACAACCTCGCTCCCAGGCAACCAACCACCATGGCCTTTTCCACAACCTTTGTGCAAGCACCTGTCGTGCGCGGTACCCGCGTACAGAGCCGTGCCGCTCGCTGCGTGGCCCCTGTGGTCCGCTGCCAGCAGCAGTTTATGGGCGCCCAAGAACCCGCTGCTGTTGCACGTGCTGCCGCCCATGTTGCCTGCAAGGCTGGTATGTTGTTGTTGTTGTGGGAGGGGGTTATTGCTCGTGTTGAATAGTGTGTATACGCTGCCTGTCTGTGTTTATGATAATGCTTTGCTCTTTCTTGTACACTTTCTTGTGTTGTTGTTGAGATACATTATGAAACACACGTACCTTCCTCCTTTACACACCTGTTCCCTTTGTCAACATCCCCCTTATACCCTCACAACCCTCACTCACTCCCCCCCTCACAACCCTCACAACCCCCTCCCCCCCCCCCCCAAATCTCACAGCTGCTGTGGAGTCCCCTGCCGTGACCCCCTCTTCTGAAAACGGCAAAGCCACCAAGACCCAGCGTGTGGTGATTATCACTGGTGCCAGCAGTGGCTTGGGTCTTGCTGCTGCCAAGGCAATGGTGGCTGATGGCAACACCCATGTGGTGATGGCATGCCGTGATTATAGCAAGGCGGAGCTGGCTGCCAAGGTGTGTTGGTTGTGTTGGTTGTGCGGTGTTTGTGTGGTGTGGTGTGTGTTGTTTGTGTCGCGTATTGTTTGTGTCGCGTATTGTTTGTGTCGCGTATTGATGCGTATTGTTTGTATGCATATTGTTTGTATTGTGTATTGTTTGTGTTGTGTGAGCGCGTGGATTGTATGCGTATTGTGCGTACTATATGCTATCGTCATCATTGTGTACCACTGCTATTCCCACACTGTGCAGAGTGCATTCCCTCCTCGCTGTACTTTATATAACATATTCATATTAGTATTACTCACACACCCCTCACAAACACACAGCGCAACGGTTTCCCCAAGGACAGCTACTCCATCATGCACCTCGACCTGGCCTCCTTCAACTCGGTCAAGGACTTTGTGAAAAACTTTCGTGAAACTGGCATGCCCCTGGATGCCCTGGTGTGCAATGCAGCAGTCTACCTGCCCAATGACAAGGTCCCGCAGTACACTGCTGATGGTTTTGAGCTGACATTGCAAACCAACCACCTGAGTCACTTTTTGCTGGCACGCATGATGATGGAGGACTTGGAGAAGCAGGCTGAGAAAGGCGGCGATGCACGGTAAGGGATTTGGTGGTGTGGGGTGGGTGGGTGGAAGGGGGGTTGTGTTTTTTCTGGTTGGTATGCTGCGTTGTGCAAGTCGACAACAATAACAACATCCTGTTCCTCAACTTCTCTCATCCTCATTTTTCAACTCTCTCTCATCCCCTCCCATACACCTACAGATTGATCATCGTGGGCTCCATCACTGGTAACAACAACACCCTGGCTGGTAAGATCCCCCCCCAGGCTGACCTGGCTGACCTGGCTGGCCTCAATGCCATGGTCAACGGTGTGCAGACCCCCACGATCAATGGTGACAGCGACTACTGGGGTGCCAAGGCATACAAAGACACCAAGGTGTGTGGTTGTACATGTGTTGTGAGTAATGGCGAGGTTTTTGTTTAATTTGCTTTGTTTTTTCTTCTCTTTTTCTTTTTTTTCTTTCTTTTTTAGTATTTACTTATTGTTGTTTATTCTGTAGTCGTTTAATCGTACAACCAACGTTCACATTCACACCCACCCACCCCCAACATAATACAGGTCTGCAACATGCTTACCATGCGTGAGTTTGGCAAGCGCTTCCCCAACTCCAAGGTCACCTTTGCAAGCCTCTACCCCGGCTGCATCGCCGAAACCAACCTCTTCCGCAACCACATACCCCTCTTCCGCACCCTCTTCCCTGTCTTTCAGAAAAACATCACCAAGGGGTATGTGTCCGAGGCAGAAGCTGGCAAGCGCCTGGCACAAGTGATCAACGACCCCAGCCTCAAGCGCACGGGGGTGTACTGGAGCTGGAACAAGGACTCCCAGTCGTTTGAAAACCAGGTGAGTGCCGAAGTGAGCGACGCTGCCAAGGGTGAGCAGCTGTGGAACTTGTCTGAGAAGCTTGTCGGGCTTGCCTAGGATGTCCACCGAGGATGACCACCAGTATGTGTGGTTGCTGTGAGTGATGTAAACCCAACCAGACAGATGTGGGGCATTTTCGTGCCCTGGCTGTGTATGTCGACATATTGTCGAACAAGGGCGGTTTTGATGATGTTTTTTCCCGCGTGTGTGACGATTGTGGGGTATGTGTTTAGGACTTCTATGTGTATGTGTAACATCAGATTGCAAAACACATTTTGTTTCTTCTTCTTTTTCTCTTTCTCTCCTCTCCTCTCTTTCTCTTTCTTTCTTTCTTTCTCTCTTCTCTTTTTTCTTTTCTCTTTTCTCTTCATTTTTTTTTTCGAAAAAAGGGGAGGAGAAGAGGGGGAAGGGAGGGGAGGGGAAGAGAGAGAAGGGAAAGAGAGGAGGGAGAGGAGGGGAAGAAAGACAAGGGAAGAGAGAGAAAAGAGAGGTGCGGGGAAAGGGAAAATCTTCGCCAATATATTTTTTCTCCCTCCCTGTTTGGCGTTTGTTTGTTTTGTTGCACACACATCACGTCATTCCCAACTCGTCATTACAGAGCAAACACACTCGCAGCAAATACGGAAGATCGACCTTGTTCCTCGAAAGGCATGACTGTTTTCTCGTGCGTGTTTTGTGCTTGCACGCCTTCTGCACGCCATCATATACATACACTCAACGCTGTTCAACCGTTTCCGAGACACCGCACGCCACGCATCCTTCAGTCGATCACCATTTCCAACCACGTTTTCCTCTCTCACCACAGAGCGCATAATGAGACTGTCATCCCCCTTCTCCCAGCAACTACACAAACAACTACACAAGCAACGACAACCCCTGTCCATCAACCATCATCACCACCACCATCACCATCGTCGCCGTCCCTCCCCTCCTCCCACTTCAGCCCACCTCCGCACCTTTTCTTTCCATCATCGCCCCGCCGGCCTCCTCTTCGAACACGCGGCAGATGCACTCGACAACGGCCGCTTTGCCGAAGCCGCCGCCATCCTCGAAGAGGCCCTCATCCCCCCCACGTACGCCCACACTCGCGTCCAAACCCTTCCCCCCCACTGGTCTCTCTTGCAGCTGCAGACCAACCTGCTCGAGTGCCTGCTCCATGCCCGCGACTACCAGCGCGCCATTGCCGTCGCCCGTCGCCTGCGCACGGTGCTCCCACGCCGCTCATGGGCCAAGCTGCTCTGGATCGAGTCTATAGCCCTTGCCCGCATGGGCCTTTTTGACATGGCACGCGATGTATACAGCAGTGCGTTTATGGGGGAGCAGCCGTGCGTACCTGCCGAGTATCATGCCACCATGCACACCAGCTTGTTGATTGCCTTGGGTGCGGTGGAAGCAACGACTCGCATGCCCACGCCGCCTGATATGCACCGTGGCAATGCGGCATGTGATCCAGCGTATCCGTTTGTCACTGTGTGTGACGATTCTGTAGTGGTTGACAGTTGGGGGTGTAATGAAGAGGGGGTTTGGTCACGTGACGCCTGTGTGCGCTACATGCTTTTTGGCAACCCTCACGCTGCACTGTGAGAAGGCAGTTGTTGTTGTTCTCATGTTGTAGTTTATCTTGTTGTATACGTTTTTGTTGTTATTGTACTGCGGTTTTCGGTTGATGCGCAGTTTTTTCCTTGATGCACCTCAAGTTTACACAATTACCATCATTTTGGTTGTAACACTAGTACCACCACCAATAGTACCACCACTAATAGCACCACCAATGGCCAACACCTATGACTATGACCTTGTCACGATTGGTGCTGGCAGTGGGGGAACCAGGGCCTCAAGATTGTCTGCAGCGGTGTACAAGCAGCGTGTTGCTGTTATTGAACTGCCATTCAATTACGTCGCATCAGATCAAACGGGGGGAGCTGGTGGCACGTACGTTGGATGATGCCGTAATAATGTTGATCAGCAAATCACATACTGAAACAGTGGCACACACCACACTCCTATTCAACACAGATGTGTGATCCGTGGCTGTGTACCCAAAAAACTGATGGTGTATGGGTACGTGCATAGTGGAGAGGTTGTTGGGGGGGTAAACACATCACCCACAACTCGCAACACACAGGGCTGAGTTTCACGAGGAGTTTGAGGACGCCACACATTACGGTTGGCAGGTCGACAGCAACCCACAGTTCAACTGGAATCACATGGTACAGAAAAAGGTATGCGAGGTGTTGGGTATTCGGTTCACGACAGGTTGATCACCACCGTGTACATACCCACACCTCAACACACACACACGTACAAACACAGGATGAGGAGATCAAGCGCCTCAACAAGATTTACACCAATTTGTTGAAAAATTCCGGCTGTGAATACATTGGTATGCCGCGTACATGACGTGTCCACACTACAACACACCTCATCGCACCACAATACATCTCATCACACCACAATACATCTCATCACACATCTGCTGCTCCACTTTCATCATCATCAACCCTCCCTCATCACACACAAACACAGAGGGGTATGGAAAAATACTGGACCCACACACGGTCGCAGTCACCCTGCCTAATGGTACTGTACGCAAGCTCACCACCAAAAACATTCTCATTGCTGTTGGTGGCAAAGCACACAAGCTCGACATACCTGGCGCAGTATGTGGGGGGTGGAGGTTGTTGGTGTTGTTGCTTGGGGGTTTAGTTTTTGAGGGATGTGGGGGTGGTGGTGTATGTCTGCATCTCATGATTTCATGTGTTGCATTTCATGTGTGCAGTACTTCATGTATGCATTTATTTCATGTATGCATTTATTTCATGCACACACCCTGTCTTGGAGCTGCATGTACGCCCATACATGTATACACCTACAACACACATACATTTCTGCTTTTCATACCCAAACCCAAAGAAAACCAACCTCCCTTCCCCTCATCCCCCCAGGAACACGCCATCATCAGTGACAATGCACTCGTGCTCGACACCTTCCCCACCAAGGGGGTGGCCATCATTGGCGCGGGGTACATTGCCGTTGAGTTTGCTGGTATATTTCGTGGCTTTGGTGCAGAGGTGCACTTGATGTACAGAAAGGACATGCCGTTGCGGGGCTTTGATGGGGATGTGCGTGCTGCTGTGGTGGACAATTTGAAATCCAAGGGGTTGCGCCTGCACCCTCATACATACCCAACACGGTATGAAACATGTGGGGTGGTGGGGGGGGGGGGGGGGGATG
>VFQP010002045.1_pt1 | contig 23870 bp, 31 predicted proteins | sample 3512351 | NCBI WGS metagenome assembly VFQP01 (sample SAMN10412372, study PRJNA504923) | tailings metagenome | isolation source: Relicate 1 Philex TSF1 revegetated site | place: Philippines: Tuba, Benguet | collected 2017-08-29
GTGTGTGTGTGTGTGTATGTGTGTGTGTGTGTGTGTGTGTGTGTGTGTGTGTGTTGTAGTATGACTGCATGTACAAGGTACTGTAAGTATGTAGTGTTTTGTGTGTGTGTAAGTGTGCAGTGTATTGTGTGTATATGTACAAGATATTGTGTGCTATCACAATACATAAAATATGCAACCACACCACACCCACAACACACCAACACAAATACTACACCAACACCACATCAGCACACCTTGAGTTTCTCCACTAGTGCCCTCCCAACCCGTTGCGCCTTGTCCCGATGCACAATGCGTGCCAGTGCGTCTACCTGCTCACCATTGACAAGTAGATCAAGCCTCACCAAGTCTGCCTCTCTGTATTCACCTGAGATGATGAATTTGCAAAGTGTGATGTTTGTGTGATGCTTGTGTGATGTGTGTCATGTGTGATGTTTGTGTCATGTGTGATGTTTGCAAGGTCGTGTACAGACTGCTTCCCTCAGCAATACCCAACACACTCCCACACACCCCTTCCCTCAACCATACTCAACACCCACACTCACCCACACTCACACTCACACCCGCACTCAACGCCATCCCCCCCCCACACACTCACCCCCCCCACACACCTTCTTCATAGTCAAAACTCGCAAATCCAGAAGTCAAACTTTTCAATTCATCATAAAAATTACCACCCAATTCACTCAGTGGCAGCGTGTACTTGAGCATGGTGCGCTCCCCACCCAACACCACGTGATCAATGAGCTCCCCTCTCCTTTCTGTTGCGAAATTCATGACCTTGCCCACATACCTGTGTGTTTTGTGCAGCAGCATGTGTGTGTTATGTGTGCGTATAGCATTTGCGCATACACGAGCAGAGGGTGTGTGTAGTACAAACATGGGTGTATGGAGCCATATGATGTACTGTCATATGATCAACATACCCTTCACACATCCATCGTCTCCCCCAACATTCACACAAAACCCCTCATGCACGCACACACCAACATGCACACACACACCAACATGCACACACACGCACAAACATACACACACACACACGCCACCCCCACACAAACACTCCACCACACACTCTGAGGGAAGGATAATCGTCCCCTGTAGCGTGGGCTCCCATACACGATGCACTTTAACATCCAGTGGAAACAAGGCTGGATTGTCCAATTCCACCACCTCCCCACCCGTTTGTATGCGACAGGGTGCTGTGGGCACTGTCACTATGACTGACGCCCCATGCTCCTGCTCTAGGCGCTGGTGAAAGACCTCCTGTGCGTGGTGCGTGTGTGGTGCGTGCGTGTTCACGCAGCATGTGTGTGGATGCAGCACGTGTTTTAGTGTGCACCGGATATGTGTTGGTGTGCAATGGATGTGTATTCCTCACACCAAAACACCCCTACACATCCCCACCACATCCCCACCACATCCCCACCACATCCCCCACCACATCCCCCACCACATGCCCCACCACCTCCCCACCAACCCCCCCACGCACCATGTGCAGCAATCCCAAAAACCCACATCGAAACCCCGCACCAAGTGCGTTGCTATTTTCACGTTTGACCGACACAGATGCATCATTGATGGTCAAACGGTCCATTGCAGCAGCAAGGGTGTCAAACTCATCGGCTGCCACTGGAAAGACACCTGCATACACCATTGACTTGGCTGGTTTAAAGCCTGGGAGGGGGGTGACGGGGGTTTCCTTGCGGTAGAGGGTATCGCCCACACGGACCGCCTATGTGGTGTGTAGTGGGGTGGGAAGTGTGTGGGAAGTGTGTGGTGGTGGTAATGGTGCATGGGATACAATAGTGATGTCTTTCCCTGACAAAACACACACACCAAAGCACACAACCCAGCATACATACCCAAGCACACACCAACACAAAGCCTCCACACACAACCCCAGCACACACCAAAAAACACACCTTGGTTGATTTGATGCCCATGATGAGGTACCCCACCTGACCAGCAAGTAATCTCCCAGTGACAACCATTTCAGGAGACAACACACCAACCTCCTGTGTATTCAGTGTGTTGTTTCAAGGTGTGTAGGGTGTATGTGTAGGGTGTAAGTGTAGGGTGTATGTGTAGGGTGTAAGTGTAGGGTGTAAGTGGTGTATGTGTAGGGTATGTGTATACCTCCCAAAACACCAAACGTGACAGAAAACATCATGACACACATATTCCCCTACACATTCCCCATCAAACCCCCCCACCCCCACTTCCCACCCCCCAGTGCTTCATACCAGTGCTTCATACGTCTCACCAGTGCTAGCGGCGGTCACCTTATCCCCCTTTGCCAGAGCCCCCCCCAACACCTCTACCAAACACACCACACCCCGAAACTCATCGTGATAGGCATCAAACAACAGCAGCTTGAGGGGGGCGCTGGGGTGTGCTGCGATGGGTGGGGCGATGCGGTCTATGATGGCGGGGAAGAGTGTATCCACACCCAACCCTGTGGGATGGTGTGGGAGGTTGTGGAATACTCCAGGCTTTTATGGGTGTACGTGTGAGAATAGGTGTGTTGTGTAAAAAAAGTGTGAGAATGGGTGTGTATTGCATATCAAACATATAGACCGACCATCCCCCCCCTTCCCCCCCACGCACACCTGTTTTGGCAGACACCCCAATGCACTCCTGGGGGTCAATATCAAATGCCTCATGCAACTCCTGTGCCACCTCTGCTGGTCGAGCAGCAGGCATGTCGAGTTTGTTTAACACAGGCACCATGGAAAGTCCCTGATCAAAGGCCAGGTAGAAATTGGCTACTGTTTGTGCCTGTATGCCCTGTGGTGGTGTGGTGTTTTTATTGTGGTGGTGTGGTGTGGTGGTGTGGTGTTTTTATTGTGGTGGTGTTTTTATTGTGGTGATGTTTTTATTGTGGTGGTGTTTTGGTAAGGTGGTGTATAAAAAACCCACATAAAAACACCACCTCACATACACACTACCTCATCCCCCCCCACATCTTCACACCCACATCCCTCCCCCCCCCCCCTTCACAACCTCACCTGTGTTGCATCGACAAGCAGCAGCACCCCCTGACATGCAGCTAGGGATCGACTCACTTCATAGGCAAAGTCAACATGGCCAGGTGTGTCAATGAGGTTGAGCAAATAGGTGTGTGCAGTGCGGGGGTCATGGTATACCACTGATGCTGTTTGTGCCTGATGGTGGTGGTGGTGTTAAGTGGTGACGATGGTGATGATGTGTAGTGATGATGGTGATGATGTGTAGTGATGATGGTGATGATGTGTAGTGATGATGATGCTGTTTGTGCCTGATGGGGGTAGTGATGGTGGTGTATGGTAGTGTATGGCGTATGGTGATGGTGTATAGTGGTGTATGGTGATGATGGTGATGGATTGAGAGGTGTGCATGCTATGTGTATGCAATAACAACAACAACAACACAAACAACGCATGTACCCCCCCCCCACACACAACACACAACACACAACACACAACACATACTTTGACAGTGATGCCTCGTTCTTTTTCAACTTGCAATTTGTCCAAGTACTGGGCTGCAGCACCGCTGGAGAGAGCCCCTGTTGCCTCTAGTAAGCGATCAGCCAATGTGGATTTGCCATGATCAATGTGGGCGATAATGCTCAAATTGCTGTGTGGGAATGTGTTGCGTGTGAGCGTGTACTGTGTGTGTGAGCGTGTACTGTGTGTGTGAGCGTGTTGTGTGTGAGAGTGTGTTGTGTGTGGGAATATGTTGTGTGGTAGTGTGCTCAAGGGTAGGTATTGTGACAAGAGGATGGCCATAAGGATGTGTACGGGTGGGAGGATGATGGGGACCGAGCACACAAGCATGATGATGATGTGGTCACATTGCACCACAGACAATCATAACCACGCTGTCACGACAAGCAACAACCACAACCACACCACGACCACCATATCTACACCATGTCTACACCATGGATGTACCGTATACGCTCCACTGGAAACTCATCCAAGGAGTAGCCACCACCAGCAAACCCGAGTCGTGCACGCTGTGCTTCATCAATTGCCTGGGTAACAGCACCTCGCACACTGTTGTATTGCTGCAGAGGAAAAGCGTGTTGTGGGGAGAAAGAAATGCTGCAGGGTAGGAGTGTGTGCAGGGCTTTCAACCACACCCGGCCACGCAGCATGATGGCTATGGCATGGCGAGCAATGGGGCAGATTCAGTGGGTGTTGTTTTAGTAGTGATGTTGTTTTAGGGCTGGTATGTTAGTGGTGTTGTGATGGGTATGAGTTGTGATGGGTATGATGCAATACAGGCTGGATGTGTGCCATGGGCAGCAGTAGTTTTTGCAAGTATGAATGTGCGTGCAAACACAATCACAGTACAAAACAAAGAACCTCGAACGTATCGTGACTCATCTTATATATCCATCCTAGATCCTACATCAAACGCCCAGTACCCCATCACGATGATGAACAATGTGCACGACGATTCCTCACGTACAACCCACTAGCATTCCGAATGTGATTGCCTACTAAATCCATACCCCACACGCTAGCATCCACAGCATGCATCTCACTGACAAAAAGCTCATGGCGCTCACCGCACTGCTTGGTGCATCCTTGCTCTTCTTCCTCCTCCAGCAGCCCAGTGGTGCAGCCAATAACACTTCATCATCATCACAAGAAACCAAGCCATCTGCCCATGGTTTTACATACCCAGTACCAGCCTATAGCCACATGGTGCGTCGACCAGAAGATGTGTTTCCCACACCGGCCACTGGTGCATGGGTGTACTTTGTTGGCATCAACCAAGATAAAACCCACTATTTGCACTGGGCACTCACCAGCATCCAGTGCTTGCAAAACACCAACACAAGATGGGACATTGTTGTGTTTTTCGAGGTATGGCTTGGTGGTCGTGGACTGAGCCTGTTTCTTTATTGAGTGGCAATGAAACAATAGTCGGCAATGCGTATACAACCACCATGTGTGTACCGCCAAAGCACATATTGTGTGTACATCACAACACCATGATCATCATCACAGGGCACCGACAAAACGGCAGCAGAACACATTCGCAAGACGGGTGCCAGGGTGATATTGCTTGATGAATATGTACGCACAGTGCCAGTAGACTTGACCGATTTCAACCGCCGCAACGAAGAATCAGACACCAAATCTGGATGGTACGAAGCTGCTGCTGCTGCTATGATCATCCTCTTTGGTATCATCACCATAATCACCACCCCTGCTCTGATTGTACACACCAATAGGTACCATGCATGGAACAAGCTTTTGGCATGGACGCTCACCGAATATGAAAAGCTTGTGTTGATTGATAGCGATGCCGTGGCATGGAACAATGCTGATGAACTCTTTCTGTATCCAGAGTTTGCTGCAGTGCAGGATTCCGTGTGGCCAATAATGAGTCATGAATATACACAATACTTTAATACGGGTATGTCGAGTGTATAATCTTCCGGATGCACATCATGATGGTGATCATCATCTGTTGCTGGATGCTGCATACATTATGCATACAGACACATTATGCATACAGACTCTCACATGTATCATTGCCATCATCTACAGGTGTTATGGTGATCAAACCCTCTGTGGACACGTTTAACAATATGATCAAGACGTTGGATGGCTGGGCCCGCCCCCCATCCTTTTGGTGGGATCTGTCCGAGCAGACCTACCTCAACATGTACTTCAACACCTCATGGTACCACCTCCCCATATCATACAACTATGTGTCGTTTTTGTTTGCAGGGGCATTGGCAGCCGAGTGGAACATCGAGGGGATCAAGATTGTGCACCATCTACGAGATTCACAATTTGATTTGCCATTCGCCACAGAGGACTGCCTGAAGCACTATTGCCCACGGTATATGTGTTTTGTAGTGTATGGTGGTGATGGTGGTGGCCGGGTGACGGTGTGTTTGTGTGTATATTGTGTGTGTTTATGCACTATGTGTAGGTATGCCATGTTGTACCCATGTTGTACATAGAAACAGCATTGTTGAAAATCTGCCATGCTGCGTACACACAAACACATCAACCCACAAACACCCCCAGGTGTTGTGAAAAGCTTATGGTATGCAAGGCTGCAGTGCTCAACAAGGTGGGACTGGTACAGCAGCGTGCACAGCGCAAGTATGCCAACGAACACACCGATGAAGAAAATGCACGCTACATCAACAAGCAGATGGAGCGGTTGGGTTTGATATGATGATATGAGGATTGTTTTGGGGGTGCGTGTACAATCTACATTTATGCTGGATGTGCACAGATCAGCACGTCGTACTATTGTTGCCGCTGTTTGGCACCACCGTGTGTATCTGGTCTTGTAGACCTGCTGCTAGGGCGTGTAATTCATTTGCCAATACCATAAATGCATGTGCCAATACCATAGAGCATATGTACCTCATGAGGGAACACGATCCCTGATGGTTTTGGAAATGTTCCTAACAAATAAATAACCACTGCCAATCACTGGCACACTACGACACCATTTCATTGATCCACTCTTACATCACCCCTCAATCAAGCCATTAACCCCCATCATCGAGTTGTTGTTTGTTCCCCACTCCTGGGCATGGCCTCCTCCAACCCCAACGCCACATATAACGCAAAAGACATACATAAAGCAGCCAGTGCCTATCTGGAACAGCTCGCACAAGATGGTGAGGATACTTGGGAGACGGTGGATGTAGCAGATGGGGCAGTCACAGTACACCCCAGTCAAGCAGCCACCACCAATCAGCAATGGATTGACCTGTTCAACCAGCTGGTATAGAGTTGATGGACGCATCTTGGCGCCATTTTGGTGCCATCGTCATCCACAAACCATCCACACAGTTTATTGTGCGCAGCGTGCAAGGCATCCACCTTCAACAAGCAGACGACTTGCTCTTCTTTGTGCGCAAGGCTGCATTGGCCACGTCCCGCCGCAACCGCTTGATCGTGCGTCGTAAGGGGCGCCATCTCCCCACAGACTGTGCCCCAGGTGGCACCCTGTGTGATGCCATCGACTGGCCCCGTAGTGCCTTGCTCAACATGGTCTTGCAAACCCCATTCTACTTGTCTGTCTCTGCATGCAGGTGTGTGTGGGTGCATTGAGTAAAAGAAGCTTCCATTGGGAAAGAACGCACACTGGTGTGTGTATGTGCATCATCACTACCAAGCATGCACACCCCATCGTGTTGTTCCAAATCCACAGTCGTGCAGAGCTCCCGCATGTATTGCGCTATGGTGGCCCCTCCCCGCCCAGCATGACACAGGTCACTAAACATGTGTTTGCCTCACCCACCCGTGTTGATGTCAACCTTGACAGCAGTCGCACTGGCAGTGCTGAACCTGACGTGACCTACCCCCATATTTGCTTTGCTGTTGATAATTTTGATTGTGCATTTGAGTCGTTGGTGCTTTGTGAGCAGGATCATTGCTATAGTGTGTGTTTGTGGGGGCAGGCACCTTGTGTGGGGGGACAGGGTGGGAGATACAGCGGGGGATGGGATGTGGTGGAAGAGAAACAGAGTGACGGTGGTCATGACAACGTAAAAGGGAATCGAGGGGGTACACAGAATCTACAAAAAAACAAAACAGTGGCCAGTGACGAAGGTTTCACAGGAGAGGCATTGTCAGGGGAGGGTGGCGGTGTCATACCAGGGCAACGTGAGGGCGCAGGAACACCAGAGCATACAGGGAGTGGTGTCTCAAAACATGATCCACTGGGTGCGGGTGGGCTTGCAGATCAATTGGCAGCAACACACTTGGTTGATAAGAGTAGCGAGTCTGACAATCGTAGGGTTACTGCAGGAGGAAGAGAAACACAACAATCACAGGCTGGTGTCAGTGATAGTGTAGAGCATGACAATGATTCCCAGTGTGAAACACAGGAATGTACTCCTGATGTACAAGACCAAGCCACACCCCTGGAACAACCAGCAGCAGCAACACCTTCATCATCATCATCATCATCCTCATCCATGGTGTTGCTGTTTGCTGGATATGTGTCATTTGGGCAACTGCAAGCTGTTGTTGACACATCAGGTGAATAGTGTGTGTTGTGCGCGTGTATGGAGTACTGCGTGATGACCAATGTGGCAAAGGTTGTGACAAACAGAAACCCACTGCACTCTCTCTATATATTTATATATATCACACTCTAGGTTTGCATCCACTGCGATTGTGGATGAAGGCTGGGGATGCACAACATCATGTGCTCATGAAGGGCCCGGGGGGCGTGGGACACGCTGATGTGGCAGTAACCGTGTGCTCCCCTCGAGACAGCACGGATGCTCCAACGTCCCAAGGAGGGACCACGCCCGTAGTGTACAGGGCGGATACGCAAGGGGCCCCTCCTCCCGCAGTGCAACTCAAGCGGGCCCTGTTTTCCTCGGCTGCCAAGCTCGCACGGGCGGTTGGAGGACGAGAACAGCAAGGGGATGCTGCGGTGCGGTGTGCGTTGATGACGTTGACCTTGCCAGTTGACCAAGTCGCACGACAGCTGTTTGGAGTGGCCACAGAAAGTGGAGGGGAGGGAGGGTGATGACTGTACGACATGTATCTTTTGTGTATTCAGATTGTACGTAATGATGGTGTACACTACAAGTTAGGTTACATAGCAGTGATAATTGCAAGCGAGATAAGAAATACACCATGGGAACCACAGCTGTTGGGAACAACAGCTATGGACTCCGGGAAAATACTGGAGAAATGGACAAGAACAGGAAGAACCCATGCTAGATGAAAACCAATTGAATAATGGTTGAGTACTTGGGATGAATACAACCCAACTACGCCACCTTTTGTCTATCCAAAGGGGGCCAACAAAATGATCTCTGGCAGCACCCACAGACTGGGCAAATAATGTGCAATTCTCATGCCACACATTGTGGGCAACACACACCCAACAAATCATGCCTCATCAATACGCACACTGTGTGTCAGACGCAACACAGGCATTCCTGATGGCATGTCGCCCTTGGAAGGGGACGGCATCAGTGTGCCACCACGCCCATCTACGGCAATAGACACGAGTCTCGGTGTCGTCCGACGTTTGTGGGGCAACATGACCAATGGCTGCACGTTGCCGTCCCCCACGGGTGCCATAAGCTCTTCCCGTGCTGATGCAGGCTCCCCATTGTTTGCTGCTGCACGCTGCTTGTTGCTTTTGCCCTTGCTGGTGACGAAAAACAAGCCACCGACCACGCCAAGCAGCAGTGATGCAAGCGAAGGGGGTGATGTGAGCACGCGGTCGTGAAATATCAGGTAGGAGCCAATGGCGGTGGGCACCTTGTTGAGGTTGCCGACCTGTTGTTGATGTTTGTGTGTGAGGCAGGTGTTGAGAGTAAGACATACCGGTCTCAAAACACCCTCCACACAGCACCATACCAGGGAATAGCTGGTGGGTGTAGACACGGACAAAAACCACAATGAAGAGTAGGACAGGCCAAAAGACACAATACCCGACACGATAGCCACTGCAGCAAATTTTGCCGATGCCAAATTGGTCACAGAGGCTGACAACACGCCTAGTTCCCCTGTCATGGCCATCATAATGACCAACATGGGCAGTGACAGTGCATTGTTGAGCAGCACCATGCTGTTTTCAGTCAACGGCTCCTTGTCCTCGTTGCATTCTGCAGCATCGCCCATGGCCTTTTTTATGTACAGGCTGTATGCTGCTGTCACTGCACAGTTGAGCAGCTGCCATGCATACCCAGCTGCATTAAACTCCAAGTCGGTCAGACCACCGGCCATGGAGGACAGCGTGATCAGCACCAATGACCACCACACCCCGGCGGAATAGGTGCGCTTGAAAATTATATAGTCACCCACTATTGTAAAAACATTAGACAGGGACTTGAGGACGGTCACCATGGGGACGGACAAGTATCGTAACGACACCACCGATGTCCACAGCATGAGCACAAACAGCACATTGGATGGAAACCATGCACGAACCACACGCCAGTTGAGGCGCTGGCAGTGCACCAGGCCGAGCAGCTGGCTGCCACCCACCAACACGGCGCAAATGCCACACTGTAAAAACAGCAAACATGTGGGGGACGAGGCGCCGGGAAAGGCTGCAAGGGCATACTTGTTGGCGAGCACCATCAAGACGCTTGCCAGGCAGTAGCTTGTCCCAGAGAAGAGCAAGGTACATGGTGGGCTCACAGCGGGGCGGGCTGCCTTGGAAAATGGGTTGTCGTCCTCCTTTGTACCGGACCCGGATGGGGTTGCATTATGATGCAACAAAGGCATAGACATGCGTTCATGCCACAGCCAATGCGGGTTGGGATGCGGTACAAATCGTGATGTGCTTGCTGGTACTTGTGGGAGTGCGCTCATTGTAAACGGTGTTCCGAATGGGTTGCTCCCATCGTCTTGCTGGTGTGAATCGTCAAACCGTTCCTTTGCCTGGGGACCAAACAGAACGTGTGTGAGTGCTGGTTGGAATGTGATAGGCTGTGGTTGGAGTCACGGTGACACACGCACCATTTAGAGAACTAGTGATGCGCAGGGACGCAATGGGTTGGCTATTTCCTACACATGAGAATGTTGATGACTGTATTGAATGAGAATGTTGATGAATGTATTGAATAAAGTACCGCAGGCGATTGCATAATGATGTGTAGGTAATAATTCAAGGGTAGACAGTGTCTCCAAGGCAGCCCATGTACGACAGTGTGACAAATACTGGATCAATCGTCACATGTTGGCAGATATTATTTGTAGGGAGGCACCACCCCTCAGCAGCAGGGGGGCTGCAGCAGCAGGAGGACCGCAGCAGCAGGGGGGCGGCACCCGTGGCCAAGTGTGTCGTCGTTTGTTGTGTATATGCTGTGCTGCTGCATATGTGCTGTGCTGCACATGTATGGTGTGGGTGCACAACCTGTGTGCAACATATGGCGTGCATCCTTCCATGATGGACTACCTGAGCTAAGCTCGACCGCCCAACTGTAGCTAGAATAATACAAACATCTCAAAAGCAGCTCCACATCACATTCATCTGTCATCAATCCGTTGGTGACAATCAAAATACATCAATCAAAAGTACGTGGTGATGGCGTCGCTGGGGGTGTGGGCGTGAGAAGATGGTCGCATCACCCGCCGGCAAACACCACGTCCATCCCTTCACAAAGCCATCTTGACCTCACACCACAGGTAATACACTATGGCAACTCCAGTGGCAGAAAAGACGGCCTCCGGCCGCGAGGTATGTTGCTGGAATTGGCTCCTCCTAGATGATCTGTTTGTAGGCGTTGCCACCACCACGATGCGCCCTTGCAATGCTTCCCAATATTGCCCTCTACTGTGATGACACTGTGGACACTAGAATGTTGCATGCTCGCCGCCGTGCGCCATCACACATTTGTTTTCGTACTTGCCCCCCCACAGTACAAGGTCAAGGACATGACTCAGGCTGACTTTGGCCGCCTCGAGATTGACCTTGCGTACGTATTTGGTTGGGAGTTGCATGTTGATGGTGTTTGATGATCATCGTCTTCATCATCACCCCCCCCTCTCCTCACAACATAGGGAGGGTGAGATGCCTGGCCTCATGGCATGCCGTACCGAGTTTGGCCCCCAGCAGCCCTTCAAGGGTGCCCGCGTGGCCGGCTCGCTGCACATGACCATCCAGACCGCCGTGCTCATCGAGACGATGACCGCCCTGGGTGCCGACGTGCGTTGGTGCTCGTGCAACATCTTCTCCACCCAGGACCACGCTGCTTCTGCCGTTGCCCGTGACTCTGCTGCTGTCTTTGCCTGGAAGGGTGAGACCTTGGAGGAGTACTGGTGGTGCACAGAGCAGGCCCTCACATGGCCTGATGGCGAGGGTGCTGATCTGCTCATTGACGACGGTGGTGATGCAACCTTGCTCATCCACGAGGGTGTCAAGGCTGAAAAGGCATATGCCAAGGATGGTACTCTGCCCGACCCCAACTCGACCGACAACCCCGAGTTTAAAATTGTGCTCAACCTCATCAAGGAGGGGCTTGCCAAGCACCCCAACAAGTGGACCAAGATGGCCGAGCGCATGATGGGTGTGTCTGAGGAGACCACCACTGGTGTCAAGCGCCTCTATGAGATGCAGGTGTGTAGGTTGAGATTCCATGCATGCATGCACATTTTTATGGTTGATGTACCCAAACTCAACCACCATCGTACGCACCAACAGGCCAATGGCTCGCTCCTCTTCCCTGCCATCAATGTGAATGACTCCGTGACCAAGTCCAAGTTTGACAACGTGTATGGATGCCGCCACTCTCTCCCCGATGGCATCATGCGTGCCACTGATGTCATGCTTGCAGGCAAGACCGTGTTTGTTGCTGGCTACGGTGATGTTGGCAAGGGCAGTGCTGCATCCATGAAGGCAGCTGGTGCACGTGTGGTTGTGGCAGAGATTGATCCCATCTGCGCATTGCAAGCGACCATGGAGGGCTACCAGGTGGCACCCCTCGAGGATGTGCTCACCACTGCAGACATCTTTGTGACCACCACCGGTAACAAGGACATCATCATGGCTGAGCACATGGCCAAGATGAAGAACAACGCCATCGTGGGCAACATTGGGGTAGGTGAATGGGGGTTGATTGTGATGCGTATCGTCAGCACACAAGGAACAAAAAAACACCCTTCACCTGTTCCACTACCACTACAGCACTTTGACAATGAGATTGACATGGCTGGTCTGATGGGCTACCCTGGCATCAAGCGCCAAAACATCAAGCCCCAGGTGGATCGATTCATCTTCCCTGATGGCCATGGCGTGATTGTGTTGGCAGAGGGCCGCCTGCTCAACTTGGGGTGTGCCACTGGCCACCCAAGCTTTGTGATGTCCTGCTCTTTCACCAACCAGGTATTGTGGTGGGGGTGGTGGTCGTGTAGAGAGGACACGGCTGTGTTCCTGTGAATGTATTCCCCCACCACATTGCAATACACTAAAACAGGTGATTGCCCAGCTGGAGCTGTGGAATGAGCGCACATCTGGCAAGTATGAGAACAAGGTGTATGTGCTGCCCAAGAAGCTGGACGAAAAGGTGGCTTCCCTTCACTTGCCCAAGTTGGGGGCCAAGCTCACCAAGCTCACCTCCGACCAGGCCAGCTACATCAACGTGTCCATCGATGGGCCCTTCAAGCCCCTGCACTACCGTTACTAGGCGTTGCAATACGTCTTGTTGTGACACGTTTGCTGCTGCACAGAATGTTGTAAGTGAAAACCATTTGGTACATGTTGAGCTATAAATGAGGTTGTCTGGTACTAGGGCATGGATCAAACACCGCCACTGTGACTTGGCTGTGTGGTTAGCATCACATTTTGTTTGATTTTCACCACCATCATTTCACCACCAACATCCAACTCGATACACTTCGCACGCAGCACCAATATGGTCACTACGATGATGATGCGTCAATCACTGCAGGTAAGGAGATACTGTTGCATCGCACACCATGCCAGATTTTTGACCGCGCCAACCTTGTCGAGGCTTTTGCTCAACACATATTCCACTGCAATTGCTGACGCGTCCTTTGCAACACCCACTGCACTTCCAAAACGCTCACAACACCCTCTCCAAACACTCGCTGTCCCACGAACAGGTGCAGGCCAAGCAGGCCACAGCTACCCGCACTGCCAAGCCAGCAGCACCCAAGCGCCCCAACAGCTTGCTGGCCAACGTGGAGCAGCTGCGTTTGCTGTCCAAGGTGGAGGAGTTGGGTTTGCTGAGCATGGCTGAGAAGAACGGCATCACATTGAGCACCATTGAAAAGAGTGGCTTGCTGTCCAAGGCTGAGGAGCTTCAGCTCCTGTCCAAGCTGACAGACCCTGCTACTGTGGGTTTGCTCAACACAATCGGTTTTGTGTTGCTCGCAGCTGCAGCCGGTGTGGTGTATGTGGTGCCAGACGACAGCACAAGCCAGATTGTGCTGCAGTCTGCGGGTGCTGCAGCACTTGCTGCTGGCGGTGCTGGTGCATTGGCTGGTGCAAGTTTGTTGGGAAAATTGCTCAAGTAGGCTTTGGTTGTACACATGGTGTACACATGGTTGGTTTGGTTGGTGATGTGTACACATGGTTGTACACATATGTGACGGGGCGCCCTGAAAACATGTTTTGTTCTATGCAAAGTCATTTTATCGATCCCAAGTAACCAGATCTTTGTGTGTGTTGCATATACACACGTGTGATCAAAACACGAATAGCCACAAACACAAGAGGATTGTACAATGCCTTGTTTGAGAGACTGCCTTGTCCCACGATTCATTATTACCCTCAGTTGATGTTGCAAGAATGCCTTCTGGGAAACTTGATGTTCCTGGTGTTCCCAGTTGCTCGTTGGTGCCACAGGACACGATCAAGGCATTGAACAATGGCAAAGTATGTTGTTGCTAGCGAGTTGAGGTGATAGAGATTGTTTTTGTTGTATACATATCAACACAGAACACACACCCCTTCATAACACACAGCTTGTAGCTAGCAACACGGGCGCCACCATCCCTGGCATCACCCCAGACAACCAGCGTGCCTACCTGTTTGAGCTCGTGTGGCGTGTGATTGACGGCTCCCTCGTCCCCACCAAGTTTGCAACAGCTGTCCAGGCAGCAGGCTTGCCACACCATGACGAATCCAACGGCAGTGGGGAGTCGTTTGCATGGATGCTCGCAGACATCCTATGGGCATCGTGGGTCATGCTGGAGTTTGCAAGCGAGGCACAACAGCCAACAGAACAGCCTCGTACACTACTGGTATCACTCGTCAAGGAGCTTCTCATCGAGGAGACATTGCTCCCCCGCAATGTCCTCATGAAGGTGGCAGATGGTGCCATGCTGGCACAGGCGGGGTTGGTTGTAGATGCCGAGGTCTTTCACAAAAAGCAGGTTCGACTGCACACAAAACTGGTGTATGCACAGCAAAAGTTCAACCTGCTGAGGGAGGACAGTGAGGGGTATGCAAAACTGCTGGCTGCACTTGGTGCATTTGTGGCGCTCCAGCATCCATCCGACAATGCCATTGCCTACTTGGTATATACAATGGGCTGGTTGTTTTGGTGGTTTTACAATGGGCTGGTTGTTTGGTGGTTTTACAATGGGGTGGTGCATGGTGATGACGCATGGTACCACGGGGGGGTACTTACAAACAACAGTGTTGGTCTGTGTGACATATGTATATTTCCCCACCCCCTCACTCCCCGCACTCCCCTCACTCCCCCCCCATACATACACACAGCGTATGCGTATCCGCTGTCTCATTGGTTTGTTTGAGCTCGATCCCAATCGGGTCCTCGACCTCATCCTCGATGCCTGGATTGCCGCCCCCACCGACACCACCTTTGCCTCCCTGCTCCCAGAGTACAACACAGAGGGCCTTGTGCACATCATCGGGCTGAAATTCACTCACACCAGCGTCCCACCAAGTCCCGCGTTGTACAATGTTGCGGCACAGCTTGTGGCACAGGGACACATCACCCTGGAGGGCCTGTTGGGGCACTTGTTGGGGGAGGAAGGGGTGGTCCGGGAGGCGCTGCAACAGGGGATGGGAGCGTTGCAGAGTGCGGTGGGGGGGATTGGGGTGGCCAATTTGACACAATCTGCAGAAGAGAGGGAAAGGGTATGTTTTTTGTGGGGCGGAGTGTGTTTTTGGGCGGTGGAGGTCGGATGGTATTGGTTGCGGTGTGTATTGTTCCCCGCTGTGCGTATCACCCCCCCATGCACTCCACAACCCATGCACTCCATCATCACCCCCAAAAATAAACAACCACATCACACCCAGGAGCGTCAGGCGCGTGTAGCTGCAGGCCTGTCAGACACAGACGCCCTCCCCTATCGTGCCCTCTACACCCAACCTCTTGCTGCCGAACACCGCCTCCCACTGCTCGCAGAGCTCATACGACTGCAAGCATGGCCACATGTGGGCCTCCTGTGGCGCAACTTGCAATCTGTGAAAACAGAGGGGGGGGGGCTGTTGCAGCCAGAGATGGACGAGGGGGTTGCCAGGGCCCTGTGTGATGCTGCGTTGGTGATGGTGGGGCCGTTGTATGAAGCAGCGTGGCCACATGGGCGGTGGTTGCCTAGTGCTGCCATGATGGTGTGTGGGTGGTGTGTATGTGGGGTGTGTATGGGGTGTGTATGTATTGGGAGGGTGCATGTGGAGTGTGTGTATGTGGGGTGTGTGCACCTGATGTGTATGTGGGCAAGCATTTGCCAATTGGATGCTGTGTGTGTACGTAATGACGCGTATGTGATGACTTGTTGAATGGGACAATGCGTACTCCTGCACCCACCCACCCATTACATCCCCACCCCACCCCCACATCATGGATAGGGATCCACGGGTGCCCAACCCCCCATGCCCGAACAGCTCTTGCAAATCCTGCAATGGCTGGGCCCCTATGTCTGCCTGGACCTCTTTTTGTTTACAAAGCTCTGCCGTGTGCTGGCAGCACGTGTCCCCCATCATGCTGACGATCCCATCGTAGAGCCCATCCTCGCGACAAGCATCCTCCCAGCACTTGCGCTCATGCCTGACAACACAGTGGCTGTCTCTGAGGCGTGGTCAATCTTGCAGCACTTGCATTATACAACCCGGTTTCGATTGTATGCGGGATGGCAAAAGGTGCTCAAGGATGATCTCATCTTACGGGCATCCCAACGACTGGCGGTGGGGGAAGCAAAACGTGTGTTGAGACGCATCCATATACCAGAAGATAAAAAGGAGCGTAGGGAGGTGTTGAGGCCATTTGGACGTCGATTGGGCAAGGTGTGGGTGTGGGTGGGTGTGGGTGGGTTGTGTAGGGTACTGTACATGCATGCATGATGGTATGCTGCACGGTACCACAGCATACATTGTACCACCAACATTGCACCACCACTGCCTCATTCAACACACAACAATACCAACGACACAGGTTGCACTGTCGGCCCCCATCTCCATCTCCCGCCTCATCTGTGAACAAGCCCGTTCCTACCCCAACATGATCGAACCCCTCATGGATGCCGTCAAGTTCTTCTCCCCACTTGCATTTGATGTCCTCACATTCGTCCTCATCGACGAACTCGCCAGCAACGCATCTGGCAAGATCAAGGATGATGGCATCTCCACAGCGGACTGGCTCACCAACCTCGCCATCTTCACGGGCATGCTCTGCAAAAAGTACCCCGGACCAATGGAGGTGCATGCCATCCTACAATACGTCGTAAATCAACTCAAATGCTGGCAGTCGATGGACTTGTTGGTGTTGGAGCGGGTCATTACATCAATGACTGGGTTTACGTTGCTTACTGATGTGAGTGAGGTTCAGTGTGAGGCATTGGCTGGTGGGCAGTTGCTGCAGCAGTTGACGTTTAATTACAAGGAGGCGATTAGTGCAAAGGCACAGGCCAAGGGGGCTACTCGACTCATGGCTGCACTGCAACAGGTATGTGGGGGTGGGGGGGGGAGCGGTTTCGGTGTGTGTGAGAATGTGTGTGTGTGTGTATGAGTGTATATATATGAGTGTATATATATGAGTGTTGTATATATATAAATGTTGTGTGTATATATATTGTATGTACGTACCTGCTGCATATTTCCCCAACCAATCATCTCATTGAACATTACCCTCATGAAGATTACCATTCCCGACCCTCACCCCCCACCCCACCCCCCACAAACACACAGCGACCAACCAAAGAGCAACTTGCAGTCCCCCTGCTGGTCCTCCTTGCCCAACAACAAACCTACATCCAACTCAAAAGCACCCAAAAACACCTCAAACTCATCGCCGAAATGTACGACAAATGTCATGTGGCGCTCCTACAATACCTCAAGCTCCTCGCGGTCTCTCTGACGTTGACTGAGTACGCTGCGCTTATGCCCAGCATGCCCAGCATGAAGGAGGAGTATGGCCTCGATGCTGATGTCATCATGATGGCATGGCGACCGTTGTTACGACCCTTGTTGACCATGGCGAGGGTCACACCCACCTTTGCAGCACATGCGGGGGACGAGGCTGTGGGGGAGGGGGGTGGGGGGAAGGAAGATGGGGAGGATGGGGAGGTGGAGATGGGGGAGGGTGAGGGGGGAGAGGGGATGGAGGTGGAGGATGGGGAACATGCGGGACAGGATGGGGAGCGGGAAGAGGGTGAAGCAGATGGTATGTATACTCACATATTCATAATGCTGGTGATGTGTACTGTGTGTGTGTGGACACTGTGTATTCCGCATGTATTGTGATGATTGGACACTTGTTCTTCTGTACACACATCTGGTGTGTGTGCATGCACACAAGCCCTACACCATCCTTATAATAACACAACCCCAACACCATCCATCCCCCCCCCCCCAACAGGTGCTCCTTCATCATCAACACCACACAGCAATGGTCCCCCAGCAGGGTGCCCCTCATGGCCGGACGCTGCATCAGCTGTGACAGCACTGTTACCTGCACATGAGTGGCAGGCAATCACACCAGAGTTTTACATAATGTTTTGGTCGTTGACGTATGGTGATATTCATGTACCACACAAGCGGTATGTGTGGTGGTGTGTGGTGGTGTGTGGTGGTGTTGATGATGATGGTGGGAGGATGTACGAAGGTGGAGGTGTCCTTCGTTGTACACTCCTGTTGCATGTACAAACCTACCCACATACACAAAGGAATCAATGTTCCTCTCCACACTATTTCTCCTACCACCCCCATACACAACAATAAATATTCCTCTCCACACTGTTTTCCGCCCCACTTTCTCCCCTCCACCCCACCATTGTCTCCCCTCCACCCCCCACCATTTTCTCCCCTCCACCCTCCACCCCCAACAGGTATGAGGAGCAGATGCGCACCCTCAAAGACGTCATTGCCGAAGGTGGTCCGGATGCTTCCAACGCAGATGCTGCCCTCAAGCGTCTCCAAGAAGAATATTCCGCAGCATGTGAACAACACACCATTGTCATGCGACGCCTGAAAACACTGCGTAACGATTGGCTGGCGGGGGTCAAGGATCGTGGAAAAACTGCAAATGCATTTTTACAACATTGCCTCCTGCCTCGGGTGCTGTGCAGCCCAGAAGATGCAGCATATTGTGCTCAAATATTATACCTCATGCATGATGCAGAGTTTCTTGGGTTGCACTCCATTGCGTGTTATGACAAGATATTAAAGGATGTGGTGCATATGATTTATTGTTTGACTGACAGTGAGGCTTCCAATTTTGGGCTGTTTTTGGCTGAGGTGCTGCGGCTCATGGAAGGGTGGCGGGTACGTGTGGGGTGGGGGGGGTTGATGGTGTATGGTGTATGGTGTGTGTACTGGTGTATGGTGTGTGTACTGCCATATGTACACCTGCTGGTTATGTACACCACCGTACGTATCATCGTCCTACAAGCACCACCACCACCCCACATAACATCCTACCACCACCACCACCACTACTTCACACAGAGTGACAAGGCGCAATATGATGCAGCAGCAGCATCTAAAAAGGGCTTTCTCGTGTCCATGGTGGACCCGGGAGCAAAGCAATCCACCTTTGAGCAGTTTCGAAAGATCAACTACAAGTGGCAAAACAGGGCGTTGAAGATATTTGTGGGGTGCTTGAAAAGTGGTGAATATGTGCAAATTCGAAATGCACTCATTGTGCTCAACAAAGTGCAAAAGGTAGTGGGTGGGTTGTGTATGTGTGATAAAACACAAAAAACACATAATAAACATCCTTGTGTGTCCAACAACACCCCACCCCACGTACACACATAGGTCTACCCTACCCTGCAGACAGTGGTGGAACCCCTGCATGCCGCAGTATCAGAAGTGGTCAATGATACCCGACAAGACCTCAAACTCATGGCCCAATCATATTCCATCTACCTCAAACAGCAGCAAAACATGCCCGGCCGCTTTGTCCCACTGGAACAATATGGGGGCCGACCTGATGGGCACAAGGGACGCCCCAGCTCTGCAGCAGCCAACCTGCCAAACCCACCAGTGGGGGACGACGCTGAACGGTCCAGCAAGCGTCAAAAAGGGGGGTCTGGTGCTCCTGTGGAGTCTGCTACCCCTGATGGGAGGGAGTCCAAGGCAGAGGTTGCTTCGGCTCGGGTCGGCCCACACAGTGGTGGGGATAATGGAGAGGGACGGCACATCACGAGCGGCGGCCGCAGGGAGGAACGATCTGGGAATGATGATAAAACCAACAAGGAGGATCGACAGCAAGAGAGCAAGGCAGGGGGCCACGGAGAGGGGAGTCGGCGTGATAGCGGCAAGCGTACCCGTGATGGGGAGAAGAAGCCGGGCAAGTCGAGCAAGGAACGAGAGAAAAATGCGGAACGAGAGAGAAATACCGATGAGAAAAAGGATTCTCATCGGAGAAAGGAGGAGCGGCGCGAGGGGGAGGGTGGGGACGCCGCGCATGAGGATGGTGGTGAAAAGGGGGGACGTCGGAGCCGGCGGGGGGCTGCGAAAGAAGAGGGGGGTGGGGATGACAGTTTGGATAAAAAGCGACGCCGCAAACGATGATTTGGGATTGTTCTTGTGTGTGAAGGTGACGTGTTTTTTTTTGACCTCCTTGTTGACCAACACCAACGAATGATGTTACAGCAAAATGAATGAGCAGGGGTCACACCAAGTTGTAGGAAATGCCAACAAATACAGGTTCACAAGGACACAGCCTTGCGTGTGCTCCATGACCGACAAAAAGCGCAGTGTGATTGTTGTCTGTTTTCATCACCATGAGACAACAAAAAAAGAAAACACGGCGGTGCCATATTTAATCATCATAAATTGAATGGAATGTGCGAAGACGCACATGTCGGTTGACCAACGTCCTACTTCAACAAGGGGCATACGTACATGCACACAAGCATTACGTGTGTGCATGCAAGGCGCCAAAGAATACTCTCAGTGTGACTGATATTATCAACAACAGCGCTCTGTGTTTCCAAGCTCCAAGAAGAATAGCGTATCAATTTCTGGGGGTGCCTCTGCTGCAGTGTGAGGGGTCACCTGTGTGTTGAGATGGGGGATCACTGTGTGATCTGAACCCCGGACCGGGCAACCTTTACCAAACACGCACCCACCAACCTACCTCGTGGCAATATGCTGCTGCAGAGTCAATATAGTTGCCCATTTCCCCCTTGAGACCCATGGGCAAAAATGATAATTCACAGGCAGAGTCTCCATGACATGCCGTTTGCCACAATGGTGACCGATGCGAAGACCTGTGTAGAAATGTATGTCGACATGATCGCCAATGCATACGAGGTGTAAAAAGACAACATAGTACAGGAGACAGGGGTGTGTGAACATCAACCGTTTCATTACACACACACGCTGTCCCTTGCCCTTCCCAATCAACCCAGGCGACATTCTACATAACGAGTACGACATGATCATGCACATACAAACATCAACGACATGGAGCAAAAAACACGAACAGACACGCACCCGTGCGATGAAGGGATGTTGATTGCAGGGGTCGATTTGGCATGTGTCGGACTGTCGATCCGGTGTGCAAGTTGTGGCACATTTCGTGGAACAGTGACCGAGTATGAATGGCAGCGTTGGTGTCCTACAACCTCCATCATGCTCGCACCCCGACCAACAGAAACCGAGCTTGTGCGGATACGGAGCTTGGGCAGGGCCATTTCATGCTTTAGTATCGATAGAGGGGACTCTGGCAGGCTGCTGGGAGTTGCTGGATCCGAACTATAACACAGTGCATGCCGATGCGCAGTTGTTGTAGGGACCTCGAACCCAGTGATGATCATCATAGTGTTGTCGTTGATGTCCATGTTGATTGCGTGAAAGGATTTTGTAAATGTGTGTGATGTGAGGCAGATCCAGAATTAATATTTGTATGACTCTGGCATCGGAGCTCGGACCACACCAACGAGGTGTCGCAGGGGCAGAGGGGTGTTGCAGTTGGGTCCACCAAAATGTTCGGCCACACTGGTGCTGCATAGTATCTGGTACGTGCGTAGCTGCACACAAGGCCTGGTGTTACAGGTGTGTCAATGTAACCCTACAGTATTGACTAAGTTCCAACTAACATCCACTGTAGGTTTTGCGAAAGTAGACACAATTACAATTACATAGTTGTCTGTTTCAAATGAAACAGCACACACTCTCAATGAGGGGGCCAATGCAGCTATGCATGGTCCCTCCCCTGGCCCACATGGTGGCACTCGTAGGAGGTTGCCAAACCGTAGGAGGTTTGCCCACTGTGCTCCCCCCCAACCCTCCTACACTGCTGCCAGGTCAGAGGGCTGCAACACACCACCTGGCAGCATGCGCCATGCGTGTGTGACATGTGGTGCTATCTCCCTCAAATCATGGGACACCATGAGCACGGGGCGCTCCTGCTTCAACTTGCCTGTGTGTGGTGCAACGCACCACATGATGTGAAGAGGTGGATATGGTTGGTCCAACACCACTGCACCCATGGGTGTTTTGCTCCACACATCCAGGTGTGTGTACGTATATGCATCACCAATATGCATTAACCCACAACAATCCTCCCCCCACAGTCGGGCTGGTCGTACCGAGCAGTTGTGCCACCTCTGCTCGTGCCTGCCAATCAAGCCCCGCCAGTGGCTCATCCAGCAACAGCAACCTTGGCTGCCGACACAACTGCACTGCCAGCGCCACTCGCCTGTTGCCGTGATGATGATGATACCATGTGTTGATGGTGTGTCTTGATTGTAAACCAACAACATGCGTCCTAACACCCAACCACAAAAAACAACCCCACACCATACTGCAATCACACACCGAACTGCAATCCCATACCGCTTGTACCCATCACTGAGGGTATGCAAGGGCGTGTCCAGCGGCACGTGCATCAACCCCACTGCCTGCAAGACATTGGCAGCCACCATTTGCCGTGAGTAGGTGTCTGCTGGGTCACCACGGGGCCAGCCCAGGGTGAGCTCTTGTGCCAGGCTGGCACCAATGAAATGCCGCTCGGGAAATTGAAACACCAACCCCATGGCTTCTTGGCGCTGCTGACATGACAGTGGCCTGGGGCATGGGGCAATGTTGTGTGCACAGGTTTTTGTATGCACACCCACTGTCTGCGTACCAATTCTTTCTATACAAACCCATTCTCTGTGTGCACCCATCATCAACATACCCTGTGCCCGAAAACCCAATGCTGCCTGCAGTTTGCTGCACCAGTCCCGACATGCATGCAAGCAGCGTAGTTTTGCCACTACCACTGCGTCCAAACACGACGCCCAACGAGCCTGGTGGGAGCTGCAGGCTTACATCGTTGAGGAGGGGTGCAGGGGTGCCTGCGGGATGGTAACAAAGCCCCTCCACCATCAATGTCGATGGAGGAGGTGCATTGGCTTCCTGTGCAGCTGCCATTTCCATCAATCCCTTGACAATATCGGCAAACAGGCCGTTGAGCTGCTGTGCATTTTGCTGAGGGGATGCCGCCGAGCATCGTGTCGGTACCGACGTGCTGTGGTGCCTCAATGATGCTGTGTTGCAATGTTTGCTATGTGGAAAACGTGACGATGGAAGAATGACGCAACGTGGGGGGGAGAGTATGAGCATGGTGGGATCTTTTTACACAGTAGTTGTGTGTGTGGTGGTATGACAACAACACAGATGATTTATTGAATGCTACAGCAAGATTTGGGTGTTTTTTGTTTGTCAAGGCGACCTGGGGTGTTGGTTTTTGTGTGTTCATTTTGTGTGTGCGACACATGTGTGTCAGGCACCGATGGTTGCATCCTGCTGAATCCAACAACCCCAACAATGCATACACACATACCATGCTGTTTAGTTGGGTCGGTGGTGCGTACCAGTGCGTGCATGGTGATGACAGTGCTTGGCTTGATTTCACCAAAGTGCTTGAGCAACCCTGTATTGTGTGTGTGTGTGTGTGTGTGTGTGTGTGTGTGTGTGTGTGTGTGTGTGTGTGT
>VFQP010002046.1_pt1 | contig 23857 bp, 17 predicted proteins | sample 3512351 | NCBI WGS metagenome assembly VFQP01 (sample SAMN10412372, study PRJNA504923) | tailings metagenome | isolation source: Relicate 1 Philex TSF1 revegetated site | place: Philippines: Tuba, Benguet | collected 2017-08-29
CCACCAGCACTTCGCCCGGATTGACGCGGTCGCCCTTGGCCACGTGAACGGCCTTGACGGTACCGGCGATCGGCGCCTGCACTTCGGTTTCCATCTTCATCGCTTCGGTGATCAGCACAGCCTGGCCGGCCTTGACCGCATCACCTTCCTTGACCAGTACATCGACGATGTTGCCCGGCATGGTGGTGGACACGTCGCCCGGCGCGCTGGCCTGCTTGCGCTTGCCGCCACTGCCGGCAACGAACTCGTTGAGCGGCTCGAACACCACCTCTTCCGGCATGCCGTCGATGGACAGGTAGAAGTGGCGCTTGCCATCGCCCTTGACGCCGACACCGGTGATGTCGACGCGGTAGCTCTCGCCATGCACGTCCACCACGAACTCGGTGGGCACGCCTTCACCCCCCACCGGCGCGGCGCCGCCGGCCTGCGGCATCGGCAGCAGGGCCTCGGGCTTGAGGGTGCCGGCGGCACGCTCCTCGAGGAACTTGCGGCCGATGTCGGGGAACATGGCGAAGGTCAGCACGTCCTCTTCGGACTTGGCCAGGCTGCCGATCTCCTCGCGCAGCTTGGCCATCTCCGGCTTGAGCAGGTCGGCCGGGCGCCCTTCGATCACTTCTTCGTTACCGATGGCGCGCTTGCGCAGCTCGTCATTGACCTTGCCCGGCGCCTTGCCGTAACGCCCTTGCAGGTACAGCTTCACCTCGTTGGTGATGGTCTTGTAGCGCTCGCCGGCGAGCACGTTGAAGAACGCCTGGGTGCCGACGATCTGCGAAGTGGGCGTCACCAGCGGCGGGTAGCCGAGGTCGGCGCGCACCCGCGGAATCTCTTCCAGCACTTCGCCCATGCGATTGAGGGCGCCCTGCTCCTTCAACTGGTTGGCCAGGTTGGAAATCATCCCGCCCGGTACCTGATTGACCTGCACGCGGGTGTCGACGCCGGTGAATTCGCTCTCGAACTGGTGGTACTTCTTGCGCACGGCATGGAAGTACAGGCCGATCTCCTGGATCAGTTCCAGGTCCAGGCCGGTGTCGTAGGGCGTGCCACGCAGCGCCGCGACCATGGATTCGGTACCCGGATGGCTGGTGCCCCAGGCCATGCTGGAGATGGCGGTGTCGATGCGGTCGGCGCCGTTTTCCACGGCCTTGAGCTGGCACATGCTGGCCACGCCGGCGGTGTCGTGCGAGTGCACCACCACTTCCAGCGGCAGGGCGTCTTTCAGCGCCCTGACCAGATCGCCGGTGGCGTAGGGGGTAAGCAGGCCGGCCATGTCCTTGATGGCGATGGAATCCACGCCCATGGCGGCCATCTGCTTGGCCTGCTCGACGAAGGCGTCGATGGTGTGCACCGGGCTGGTGGTGTAGGCGATGGTGCCCTGGGCGTGCTTGCCGGCGGCCTTCACCGCCTCGATGGACACGCGCAGGTTACGCACGTCGTTCATCGCATCGAAGATGCGGAACACGTCGATGCCGTTGACCGCCGCCTTGGCCACGAAGGCGCGCACCACGTCATCGCTGTAGTGGCGGTAGCCGAGCAGGTTCTGCCCGCGCAGGAGCATCTGCAGGCGGGTGTTGGGCAGCGCCGCCTTGAGCTGGCGCAGGCGCTCCCACGGGTCTTCCTTCAGGAAGCGCACGCAGGCGTCGAAGGTGGCGCCGCCCCAGACTTCCAGCGACCAGTAGCCGACGCGGTCGAGCTTGTCGCAGATCGGCAGCATGTCCTCGGTGCGCATGCGGGTCGCCAGCAGCGACTGGTGGGCGTCGCGCAGGATGGTGTCGGTGACGGTAACTTTCTTGCTCATGTTCTGAGTCCTTCCCCTACAGGCCGGCGTGGGCCGCGATGGCGGTGGCGATGGCGATGGCCAGGTGCGACGGGTTGCGCTTGATCGAGTACTGGGTCAGCTCCGGATGGCTCTCGACGAAGCTGGTGTTGAACTGACCGCTGCGAAACTCCGGGTTGCGCAGGATTTCCTGGTAATACGGCGCGGTGGTGCGCACGCCCTGCACGCGCATGTCGTCCAGCGCGCGCAGGCCGCGGTCCATCGCCTCTTCCCAGGTCAGTGCCCAGACGATCAGCTTCAGGCACATCGAATCGTAGTAGGGCGGAATGGTGTAGCCGGTGTAGATCGCCGTGTCGGTCCGCACGCCGGGGCCGCCGGGCGCGTAGTAACGGGTGATCTTGCCGAAGGACGGCAGGAAGTTGTTCTTCGGGTCCTCGGCGTTGATGCGGAACTGCAGGGCATAACCACGGTGGATGATGTCTTCCTGCTTGATCGACAGCGGCTGACCGCTGGCGATGCGAATCTGCTCGCGGACGATGTCGATGCCGGTGATTTCCTCGGTGATGGTGTGCTCCACCTGCACCCGGGTGTTCATCTCCATGAAGTACACCTCGCCCTCGGCGAGCAGGAACTCCACGGTGCCGGCGTTCTCGTAGCCCACCGCCTGCGCGGCGCGCACCGCCAGGTCGCCGATATAGGCGCGCTGCTCGGGGGTCAGCTGCGGGCTGGGGGCGATCTCGATCAGCTTCTGGTTGCGGCGCTGGATCGAGCAGTCGCGCTCGTACAGGTGCACGGTGTTGCCGAAGCTGTCGGCCAGCACCTGCGCCTCGATATGCTTGGGATTGACGATGCACTTTTCCAGGAAGACTTCCGCGCTGCCGAAGGCCTTGGTCGCCTCGGAGATCACCCGCGGATAGGCCTGCTCCAGGTCCTCGCGGCTGTTGCAGCGGCGAATGCCGCGGCCGCCGCCGCCGGAGGTGGCCTTGAGCATCACCGGGTAGCCGATGCGCTCGGCCTCGCGCAGCGCCTCGTCGAGGTCGGCGACGTTGCCCTCGGTACCCGGGGTGACCGGCACGCCGGCCTTGATCATGCTGCGCCGCGCCTCGGTCTTGTCGCCCATGCGGCGAATCACCTCGGCCGACGGCCCGATGAACTTGACCCCACGTTCGGCGCAGATCTCCGCCAGTTCGGCGTTCTCGGAGAGAAAACCGTAGCCGGGATGGAGGGCGTCGCAGCCGGTTTCCACGGCCAGATTGACCAGCTTACGCGGGTTCAGGTAGCCGGCCAGGGGGTCGTCGCCGATGCTGTGCGCCTCGTCGGCGCGCTTGACGTGCAGGGCGTGGCGGTCCGCCTCGGAATAGATGGCCACCGAGCGAATGCCCATTTCGGCACAGGCCCGCACGATACGGACGGCAATTTCACCACGGTTGGCGATCAGGATCTTCTTGATCACGGTTCAATCCTCAGCACAGGGCTGTCAGGGGCTGCGGCCAGTACGGCGAACGCCCGATTAAGCTAGCCGGGTATACGAATTAACCAAAATCAATAATTATTAGATCATGCATAAGTAATTACTTATGGGTTGATCGAACGAGGATCTCACGCATGCGTAAAACCCTGCTGCGCATGACCCTGCGCCAGCTTCAGGTATTCCGCGCCGTGTGCGAACACGGCTCCTACAGCCGCGCCGCAGACGAAATGGCACTGACCCAGCCGGCGGTCAGCCTGCAGATCCGCCAGCTGGAGGAGCTGGTCGGCCAGCCGCTGTTCGAATACGTCGGCAAGAAGCTCTACCTGACCGAGGCGGCCGAAGCGCTCAGGCGCGCCAGCAGCGATATCTTCGGCCGCCTGGAGAGCCTGGACATGCAGCTGTCGGACCTGCAGGGCTCGCTGCAGGGGCAGCTCAACCTGTGCGTGGAGTCCAGCGCGAAGTACTTCGTACCCCACCTTTTTGCCGAATTTCGCCGCCACTACCCCGAAGTCAGCCTGAACCTCACGGTGGTCAATCACGCCCTGGTGGTGCGCCGCCTGACCCTGAGCCGCGACGACCTGATGATCATGAGCCAGGTGCCACAGGACATGGCGCTGGACTTCATGCCCTTTCTCAACAACCCCATCGTGGCCGTGGCGGCGCCGGATCATCCGCTGTGTTCGCAGCAGACGCTGCAGTTGCAGGATCTGACCGCCCATGCGCTGCTGATCCGCGAGAGCGGCTCGGGCACCCGCCGCGCCTGCGAGGAGTACTGCAACCAGAAGCGCGCCCACTTTGCCCAGACGCTGGAGATCGGCTCGCTGGATGCCCAGCGCGAAGCAGCGATCGCCGGGCTCGGCCTGGCCCTGCTGCCGCGCCATGCGGTACGCCTGGAGCTGGAGCACGGCCTGCTGCGCGAGCTACCGGTGGCGGAACTGCCACTGCAGCGCAGTTGGTGCGTGGTGAATATCCGCGGCCGGCGTCTGTCGCCAGTGGCACAGGCCTTCGTCGATTTCATCCGCAGCGAGCGCCCGACCATCGTCCGCCTGGCCGAGCGTTTCGCAGGATCGGGCAAGAATCTCGCAGGATCGGCCTAACCCTCCTTTACTGACATAGGGGACATTGGCGATCTGCATAGCCTTTTTCCGCTCGCCCCACGAACTTGCCGGGAGACCCTCATGCTGTCGGGAACCAGCGCCCTGCTGGGCGCCATCGCCGCCGTCGAACGCGAACAGGGCCAGGCCGTGCTCGCCACGGTGGTCAAGGTGGAGGGCTCGGCCTACCGTCGCCCCGGTGCACGGATGCTGATTCCGCTGTACGGCGGCACCGTGGGCACCATCAGCGGCGGCTGCCTGGAATCCGAGGTGGCGAAGAAGGCCTGGTGGCTGACCGACAGCGGCGAGCCGGTGATTCGCCGCTACAGCACGGCCACCCAGGACGACGATGACGACCAGGACGCCGCACTGACCTTCGGCCTCGGCTGCAACGGCACCGTGCACGTGCTGCTGCAACGCCACAGCGCGGAAAAACCGCTGGCGGTGCTCGAGCTGCTGCGCCAGGTGCGCGAGCGTGGCCGAGCCGGCGTGCAGGCCACGGTAATCTCCAGCTATCGCAACGCCCGCGTCCGGGTTGGTGACCATCTGCTGCTGTACCCGGATGACAGCGAGCGCGCGCGCCTGCTCGACCCGGCGCTGGATGCCCAGGTGCGCGCGGCCATGGCCGAAACCCTGGCCCGGGAACGCTCGACACTGCGCAGCTACCGCGACGCCCATGGCGAGGTGGAAGTGTTCTGCGAATACCTGGCGCCGCAGCGGCGCCTGGTGATCTTCGGCGCCGGGCATGACGCCCAGCCACTGGTGCATATGGCCAAGCTGCTGGACTGGCATGTCACCGTCGTGGACGGCCGCGCCCATTTCGCCCGCGCCGAGCGCTTCCCCGAGGCCGACGCGGTGCTGCAGGTCGACACCGGCTCGCCCTACGCCCTGCAAGCCCTTACCGACGGCGCGCTGGTGGCGGTGATGAGCCACAGCTACAGCCAGGATCGTCACTGGCTGGGCGCTGTGCTGCAGGGCACGCCGGTGTATATCGGTCAGCTGGGGCCCCGCGAGCGCACCGAACGCCTGCTCGGCGAGATTCGCGCGCAGGGCGGCGAGCTGACGGCGCTGCAGCGCCTGCACTACCCCATCGGCCTGGATATCGGCGGCGATACGCCGGAAAGCGTGGCCACGGCGATCCTCGCCGAAATGACCGCAGCGCTGAACCAGCGCGACGGTGGCATGCTCAAGCATCGCCAGGCGGCGATCCATGCAGCGACGCCGCAGGATTGCAGCGAGATCGAGCCGGCGACCAGGCTAAGTGCATCCTGAACCCCGGATTGCATCGAGGCCACAGACTCGTAGGGTGGGCCGGGCGGCGATCCGCTTCAGCCCACCACGGCTGGTGGGCTAAAGCCCACCCTACATGCTCTTACCTGCCACAACACACCGTAGCCCGGATGCCATCCGGGAAAACCAGCCCCCATAAACGAGAACGCCCGGGATTACCCCGGGCGTTGGTGTTTCCAGTATCGGACGTCAGGCCTTGATCTGCGCCGGGAACGGCAACTTGCGCAGACGCACGCCGGTGGCGGCGAACAGCGCATTGGCCAGCGCCGGTGCCAGCGGCGGCACGCCCGGCTCACCGACACCGGTCGGGTTCTCCGCGGACGGCACGATATGCACCTCCACCTTGGGCATCTCGTTCATGCGCAGCACCTGGAAGTCATGGAAGTTCGATTGCTCGATCCGTCCTTCCTTCAGGGTGATCGCACTGTGCCGAGCGGCCGCCAGAGCGAAGCCGATACCGCCTTCCATCTGCGCGCGGATCACATCCGGGTTGATGGCGATGCCGCAGTCCACCGCGCACACCACGCGATCCAGCCGGTAGCTGCCATCGGCCTTGACCGTCACCTCGGCGACCTGCGCCACGAAGGAGCCGAAGGATTCGTGCACGGCGATACCGCGCCCGCGCTTCTCACCCTCGGCGCCGGCGGCCAGTGGCTTGTCCCAGCCGGCCTGTTTGGCGGCCAGCTCCAGCACGCCACGATGACGCGGCTGGCTGTCCAGCAGCGCATGACGGAAAGCGTAAGGATCCTGGCCCGCGGCCACGGCCGCCTCGTCGATCATGGTCTCGGCGACGTAACCGGTGTGGGTATGGCCCACCGAGCGCCACCACAGCACCGGCACCTTGATATTGGTCGGCGTGCTCAGCTCCACCTGCAGGTTGGGCACCGTATAGGCCAGGTTGGACAGGCCCTCGACCGAGGTATGGTCGATGCCATCCTTGACCAGGAACGGCTCCATCGAAGTGCCGGCGATGATCGACTGCCCGACGATGCGGTTGTGCCAGGCCTGCAGCTTGCCGCCCTGGTCCAGACCGATGCGTACGCGGTGCAGATACAGCGGCCGGAAGTAACCACCACGGGTATCGTCCTCGCGCGTCCAGACCATCTTCACCGGCGCATCGACGCCCTTGTCGCGCGCGGCCTTGGCGATGGCCACCGCCTCCAGCAGATAGTCCGACACCGAACCGGCGCGGCGACCAAAGCTGCCGCCGGCATACAGCTGGGTCAGCGACACCCGCTCCGGCGTCATGCCCAGGTAGCCACTGATGATGGCCTGGTCGACGGTCTGAAACTGCTCGCCGTTCCAGATTTCGCAGCGCTCATCGGACAGCTTCACCAGGCAGTTCATCGGCTCCATCGCCGCATGGGCCAGGTAGGGGAATTCGTACTCGGCCTCGACGGTTTTCGCCGCCTGCGCCAACGCCGCATCGGTATCGCCCTTGCTCGTGGCCGGCAGACCTGGCTTGCCCGCATCGTCGCGGTATTGCGCGAGAATTTCCTCGCTGCCCAGGGTGAAGGCCTGGCTCTCGTCCCACTCGATCACCAGCGCGTCACGCCCCTGGCGCGCCGCCCAGGTGTTGTTCGCCAGCACGGCGACGCCCGAGCGGCCGTGGGGCAGGTCGCGAAACTCCACCACCTCGACCACGTCGCGCACCGCCTTGGCCTTGCTGCTGTCCACCTTGCGCGGCACGCCGCCAAAACGCGGCGGGTAGGCGACCATGGCCACCAGCATGCCCGGCAGCTTGAAGTCCTGGGTGAACACGGCGCTGCCGTCGGTCTTGTCCAGGCTGTCCTTGCGCCGCAGATCGCGCTTGCCGATCAGCTTGAAGTCCTTGGGATCCTTGAGCTGCACCTGCTCCGGTACCGGCAGTTGCGCAGCGGCCTCGACCAGCTCACCGAAGCCGGCGCTGCGGCCTGAACCGGCGTGGCTGACCACGCCCTGACTGACGCTGATCTCGCTGGCCGGCACACCCCAGCGCTGCGCAGCCGCCGCCACCAGCATGGCCTTGGCGGTGGCGCCGGCGTTACGCATCTGCTCCCAGGAGTTGGCCATGGCGGTGCTGCCGCCGGTGCCCTGCATCGGCCCGAAGGCGAGGTTGTTGTAGCGCTTGGCGTCGGCCGGCGCGCCTTCGACGCGCACCTGGTTCCAGTCGGCATCCAGCTCCTCGGCCAGCAGCGTGGCCAGGCCGGTGTAGCTGCCCTGGCCCATCTCCAGGTGTTTGGCCAGCACGGTCACCGTGCCGTCGAGGCCGATGCGCACGAAGGCGTTCGGCTCCAGCGGTCCACCTGCCGCCAGTGCATCCATGCCGCGCAGCAGCGGCGCGAAGAAGATGCCCAGGGCCAGGCCGCCGGCGCCCTTGAGCAGGCTGCGACGGCTGACGTTGAGGATGCCGCGAGTGGCACCATCGGGGGTTTCGATCTTGCCCATGTTCATGCGCCTCCTCAGGCCAGCTTGCCGGCAGCGTCGTGAATGGCGGCGCGAATCCGCACATAGGTGGCGCAGCGGCAGATGTTGCCGCTCATGGCCGCGTCGATATCGGCGTCGCTCGGTGCCTTGTTGCCGCTGAGCAGCGCCGTGGCGGCCATGATCTGCCCGGACTGGCAGTAGCCGCATTGCACCACGTCGAGCTGGCGCCAGGCCTCCTGGACCACCTTGCCCACGGCGTCTTCGCCGACCGCCTCGATGGTGGTGATGCGCTTGCCCACCAGCGCCGATACCGGGGTCACGCAGGAGCGGGTCGGCTGGCCGTCGACGTTCACCGTGCAGGCGCCGCATAGCGCCATGCCACAGCCGTACTTGGTGCCGGTGAGGTTGGCCACGTCACGCAGGGCCCAGAGCAGCGGCATATCGCCCGCCACGTCCAGTTCATGGTCCTGGCCGTTGAGATTCAGGGTAATCATGGTCTGCCCACCTTGTTCTGATGGTGTCTGAGTGGTTCCGGGCGCAAGGGCCGGACCGTCACTCTAGTGGGCGGAAAAGGCGCTGTCGCCGGCCGCCCTGCAGATCGGCAGAACCGGGCAATAAGTTCGCAGAATCGGGCAAGCGCGCCGCCCAGCCCATGGCGAGACGGCGCCGCAGGTCAGGCCGCCGTGCGCTCGTCGCGGCCGGCCGCCAGCAGGTAGCCGGCGGGAATCAGCTCGGGGTAATCGGCCAGTTCGCGCTGCAGCTGGCACTGTTCGGCGTAATTCTCGATGGCCCGGCGATAGGCCATGCGCCGCTGGTCCTGCAGTTTGCGCCGGGTCTTGGCGTCGGTGGGGGTGTGCAGTTGCGCGTCATCGAAGATACGAGGCATCTCGGTTCTCCCGGAACGAGGACTGGAGGCCTCAGCATGGTCCGGGCAGATGACGCTTTGAGGGCGAGAAGATGAACAGGCGGTGAAACCGCCTGCACTCAATCCTCGCTATTGCGCAGCGACTTGGGCGACAGGCGCAGGCTGCGCAGGCTGCGCTTGACGCTCTTGAGGTGGTTGACCAGGCTCGGCCCGCGCGCCATGGCCACGCCCATGGCCAGCACGTCGATCACCACCAGGTGGGCGATGCGCGAAGTCAGCGGAGTGTAGATCTCGGTGTCTTCCTGCACGTCGATGGCCAGGTTGACCGTGGCCAGCTCGGCCAGGGGCGTCTGGCTCGGGCACAGGGTGATCAGGCTGGCGCCGGACTCGCGCACCAGGTTGGCGGTGATCAGCAGATCCTTGGAGCGCCCCGACTGCGAGATGCAGATGGCCACGTCGCTCGGCTTGAGGGTCACCGCACTCATCGCCTGCATGTGCGGGTCGGAATAGGCCGCGGCATTGAGCAACAGGCGGAAGAACTTGTGCTGGGCATCGGCCGCTACCGCGCCGGAGGCGCCGAAACCGTAGAACTCCACACGCTGCGCCTGCGAGCAGGCGGCGATCGCCCGTTGCAGCGCCTCGGGGTCGAGCTTCTCGCGCACTTCCATCAGGGTGTGCAGCGTGGTGTCGAAGATCTTCAGACTGAAGTCGGCGACCGAGTCGTCCTCGTGAATGGCGAACTGGCCGAAGCTGGCGCCCGCGGCCAGGCTCTGCGCCAGTTTCAGCTTGAGGTCCTGGAAACCGCTGCAACCGATGGCGCGACAGAAGCGCACGATGGTCGGCTCGCTGATGCCGACGCTGTGCGCCAGCTCGGCCATGGAGCTGTGCATCACCGATGCGGGATCGAGCAGCACGTGGTCGGCCACCTTGAGCTCGGACTTGCGCAGCAGATGGCGCGACTGGGCGATATGTTGCAACAGATTCACGGGGCTAGGCTCTATGCAGAAAAGGATCTACCGCGGGCAGCGGGCTGGTCATGGCTGGGTTGCGCAGCGCCCGGCGGTTGTAGTGACCTTGTAGTTATACTACATGGCTCGCCCGCGCGCACCGCCCACAGTCCGCCGAATAACGCGGCGCTGCAGACAAGTGATCCGAAAAAGCGCGATCCGCTGCGGCCGATACGGCTCCAGAGCCCGATTTTGACGGTGCCCCTTTCAACAGGTAGTTTCAACGATCTGTTACAACCCAGTCGGAGTCTTCCCTTGAGCATCCCCTGCGACATGCTGGTTTTCGGTGGCACCGGCGACCTGGCCCTGCACAAGCTGCTGCCTGCGCTCTATCACCTGCATCGCGAAGGACGCCTGCACGCCGACATGCGCATCCTCGCCCTGGCCCGCAGCAACCACAGCCGCGAGGCATACCAAACCTTGGCCGAGCGCCACTGCCGCGCCCAGGTGGCACGCGCCGATTTCTCCACCGACACCTGGGCCAGCTTCGCCGCACGCCTCGACTACTTCGCCATGGATGCCGCACAGAGCGCCGACTTCGGCCGCCTGGCCAAACGCCTGGGGCGCGACGACCAGCGCGTGCGGGTCTACTACCTGGCGACCGCGCCGAACCTGTTCGAAGACATCGCCGCGCACCTGGCCAATGCCGGCCTGGCCGGCCCGGCCGCACGCATCGTGCTGGAAAAGCCCATCGGCCACTCGCTGGAGTCGGCGCGGGCGATCAACGCCGCCATCGGCGCCGTGTTCGACGAGGCGCGGGTATTCCGCATCGATCACTACCTGGGCAAGGAGACCGTGCAGAACCTGATGGCGCTGCGCTTCGCCAACGCCCTGTTCGAGCCCGTATGGCGCGCCGGGCATATCGACCACGTACAGATCAGCGTGTGCGAAACCCTCGGCGTGGAAAACCGCGGCGCCTACTACGACAAGGCCGGCGCCATGCGCGACATGATCCAGAACCACCTGCTGCAGTTGCTCTGCCTGGTGGCCATGGAAGCGCCGGTGCGCTTCGACGCCGAAGCGGTGCGCAACGAGAAGGTGAAGATCCTCGAAGCGCTCAAGCCCATCAGCGGCCTCGACGTGCAGGACAAGACCGTGCGCGGCCAGTACACCGCCGGCCAGATCGGCGGCCACGACGTGCCCGCCTATTACTTCGAGAAGAATGTCGACAACGACAGCGACACCGAAACCTTCGTCGCCGTGCAGGTGGAGATCGACAACTGGCGCTGGGCCGGCGTGCCGTTCTACCTGCGCACCGGCAAGCGCCTGGCGAAGAAAACCTCGGAAATCCTCATCCAGTTCAAGCCGGTGCCGCACCGCCTGTTCAACGATGGCGAGGCCAACCAGCTGCTGATTCGCCTGCAACCGGAAGAGCGCATCAGCCTGCAACTGATGGCCAAGAACCCCGGCAAGGGCATGCACCTCAAACCCGTCGAGCTGGATCTCAACCTCGCCGCCGCCTTCCACAAGCAGCGCCGCTGGGAGGCCTACGAGCGCCTGCTGCTGGACGTGATCGAAGGCGACTCGACGCTGTTCATGCGCCGCGACGAAGTGGAGGCCGCCTGGCAGTGGGTCGACCCCATCCTGCAGGGCTGGCACCAGCACTACCAGAGCCCGCGCCCCTACCCGGCCGGCAGCGATGGCCCGGAGCAGCTGCAGCACTTGCTGGAACGCCACGGCCGGCACTGGGCCGAGTGAGCGCTCTGGCAGCTTCTTGCGCAGCGGACTGTGGATAAATGCCTGCTCAAGCGCGCCGAATCCAGCAGTCACGGGGCCTTCGGGATGCTGCGCAAAAAGCTGCACAGCAGTGCGCAACTTGTTGCGCAACAATCTGTGCGACGCCGCTCAATATGACCCCGCATGCTTGCCTGGTCACGACAAGCTACTGATTTTATTGAAATTTAAATATCTGGCACGCCGCTCGCTATAGGTCTGGCTCCCGGATCGATCACGATCCATGACCCAGGCAAGGAGAGCACTCATGCCAACACCCGCGTATCTGTCCCTCGAAGGCACCAAACAAGGTCTGATCACCGCTGGCACCTTCACCGAGGACTCGGTCGGCAACATTTTCCAGGAAGGTCATGAAGACCAGATTCTGGTGCAAGCCTACAACCACCAGGTCATCATCCCGCGCGACCCGCAGTCCGGCCAACCGACCGGCCAGCGCGTGCACAAGCCGCTGATGATCACCAAGGTCTTCGACAAATCCTCGCCGCTGATCTTCAACGCCCTGACCTCCGGCGAGCGTCTGAACAAGTGCCGTCTGGAGTGGTACCGCACCTCCTCCACCGGTACCCAGGAGCACTACTTCACCATCGAACTGGAAGACGCCGTGATCGTCGACGTACAGTCGCGCATGCCGAACTGCCAGGACCCGAACATGGCGCACTTCACCCACCTGGAAGACGTCTACTTCACCTACCGCAAGATCGTCTGGACCCACGAAGTCTCCGGCACTTCCGGCTCCGACGACTGGCGTACCCCGATCTCCGCCTAATTACTGGCTGAGTTCGCGCGTCACCGCAGCGGCCAGGCATCGTCCTGGCCGTTGCGTTTCGGCAGGCCGCGCAAAAGGCGCTGGCCAATCGCCGAAAACCTCGACCGTTGCCAGCGCGCGGCGGCCGATTCGGTTACAACCTGGAGCGCGCCACGCGCCCATCATGGAATGATCGAGAGGAACAACGAATGTTCGCCCAGGCCAACCAGACCCATTTCAGCCTCAGCATCGACGCTGTCGAACACGACCTGCAGGTGCTCGAGTTCAAAGGGCGCGAGGCGATCAGCCAGCCTTACGCCTTCGACGTGGAACTGATCAGCGAACGCCCCGACCTCGATCTGGAGAGCCTGCTACACCAGCGCGCCTTCCTCGCCTTCGACCAGAACGGCGCCGGCATCCACGGCCTGATCCACCGCATCGCCCAGGGCGAATCCGGCAAGCGCATGACGCGCTACCGCCTGACCCTGGTGCCGCAACTGGCCTACCTGGCGCACCGCACCAACCAGCGCATCTTCCAGCACCTGACGGTGGAGAAGATCATCACTCAGGTGCTCGAGGAACACGGCATCCAGGCCGATGCCTACCAGTTCCAGCTCGGCTCGCTCTACCCCGAGCGCGAATACTGCGTGCAGTACGACGAGAGCGACCTGCACTTCGTCCAGCGCCTGTGCGAGGAGGAAGGCATTCACTACCACTTCCAGCACAGCAGCGAAGGCCATGTACTGACCTTCGGCGACGACCAGACCGTATTCCCGCGTCTGGCACCGCTGGCCTACCAGCAGGACACCGGCCTGGTGGCCGACGACCCGGTGATCAAGCACTTCGGCGTGCGCGTGGAAACCCGCACCAGCCAGGTCACCCGCCGCGACTACGACTTCGAGAAGCCGCGCCTGCAGCTGGAAGCCAAGGCCGACGGCGATGCCCAGCCCAAGCTGGAAGACTACGACTATCCGGGCCGCTACACCGATCGCGAACGCGGCAAGCACCTGGCCAAACGCGCTCTGGAGCGCCACCGCCACGACTTCGAACTGGCCCAGGGCGACGGCGACTCGCCGACCCTGGTCAGCGGCCACTTCCTCGACCTGACCGACCATCCGCGCGAGGCATGGAACCAGCTCTGGCTGCTGACCGAAGTGCTGCACGAAGGCAAGCAGCCTCAGGTGCTGGAGGAGTCGATCACCAGTGATTCAGCCCTGCGCCGAACAGCTCCCTCGCCCCTCCGGGGAGAGGGCCGGGGAGAGGGGGATAAGAGCGACGCCGACTTCCACCAAGGCTACCGCAACCGCTTCACCGCCACGCCCTGGAACGTGCCCTACCGTCCCCAGTTGGCCCATCCCAAGCCGCGCATACTCGGCAGCCAGAGCGCCGTGGTCACGGGACCTGCCGGCGAGGAAATCCACTGCGACGAATACGGCCGGGTCAAGGTGCAATTCTTCTGGGATCGCATCGGTGCGGCCGACGAGAAGACCAGCTGCTGGCTGCGCGTCAGCTCCAGCTGGGCTGGTGATCGCTACGGCGCCATCACCATCCCGCGCATCGGCATGGAAGTGCTGGTCACCTTCCTCGAAGGCGACCCCGACCAGCCGCTGGTCACCGGCTGCCTGTACCACGCCGAACACGTGGTGCCCTACGACCTGCCGGCGAACAAGACGCGCAGCGTGTTCAAAACCCTGAGCAGTCCCGGCGGTGGCGGCTACAACGAACTGCGCATCGAAGACCGCAAGGGCGCCGAGCAGATCTACATCCACGCCCAGCGCGACTGGGACGAGAACATCGAACACGACCAGAAGATCCGCGTCGGCAACGAACGCCACGACACCGTCGAGGCCAACGCCTACAGCCACTTCAAGGCCGAAGAACACCGCACCACCCACGCCGACCGCAAGACCGAGATCAAGGCCAACGACCACCTCACCGTCGGCGACAGCCAGCACATCAAGCTGGGCAACGGCCAATTTATCCAGGCCGGCCAGGAAATCCACCTTTCCAGCGGCCTCAAGGTCGTGCTCGAAGCCGGCAGCGAACTGACCCTCAAGGGCGGCGGCAGCTTTATCAAGCTCGATGGAGGCGGCATCACCCTGGTCGGCCCGGTGATCAAGATCAACTCCGGTGGGGCACCGGGCAGCGGCTCGGGGGCGGCGCCGATATTGCCGGGAGCGGTGAAGCCGGCGGATGCGGATGTGCCAGGGGCAGTGCTTGAGCATCGACTCAAGCAGGCGAAACTCAGCCATAAGCCATTGATCGAGCTATGTCAGAAGCCCAAGGGTGGCACCCCAATGCAATGTCCGCTGGCAAATTGCCCATGTCGTCAGGCACTACAGGCGGAGGGCTGATCGCATGTCGGTTTCGATACTCGAAGGATTTCCCTACCTATCCGCTCCGCTCTATATGCTATTGGAGTTGGACGAAGCGATGCTGCAGCGTCTCTACCAGATGGAGGCCGATCCGGACCCTCAGCCTCTATTCGCAGATACCGAGCTGAGTGCCCATATCGATCAAGGGCCATGGCTAATTCGTATCACGCTTGAAGGCCAGTGGCTGTCGGCTTACCACCAGGCGCCAGAGCAATGGCCGGGCATTCTGTTAGCCTCCAAGCAGCCCGTCGAGGCGCTCTTGGCACACCTACGCACAATGCTAGTCGTGCAGTTCGATGGCCAACGCAAGGGGGTACTGCGCTATTACGATCCACAGGTAGCTTGCTACCTTTTCCCAGCGACAGCAGCCTTGGACACCTGGCTTGGCCCAATCGAGCAGCTTGTGTGGTATGGCTCAACCTGGCCAGAGCACGCCAGTGATACGCGCCACTGGCTTACTTTGCAGGGAAAAGCTGGCAATACAGCAAGCCTCCCAAACGGTGGCCTTGTACTCGATAAAATGCAAATCGCCGCCCTTGAGCAGCAACAGATAGACGCTTTTGCCTACGAGTGCTGGCGAACGCATTCTCAAACTGACTTCCCTCGGGTCTTGGACTACCTGCAGCAAGGCCTTGCCGCCGGGTTCGATGAAGAAAAAAGCCTGAATGCCTACCTGCAGCTTCGCCTCGCTCACCCCCAGCACATAGCACATCCATACATTACAGCAGGCCAGGCTCACTGGCGCCTGCAACAGTTACAAGCCTGGCTGGAAGCCACACCAGTGCCCATGGAGAGTCAAGGATGAATGCCAAAGTAGGAAGCCTTTCCGGCAATCCAGCCTGTGAAGGCAGCAAACTGATCATCGAAGTTATCGGCAAGGAGCACCCGCCAGAACAGCGTGTGGTGATCTATGACGAAACAGATCGGGAACTACAAGAGTGGCTTACTCAACAAGCCAAGCAGGAGTTGGTGGCTGACGCCAAACATAGCAGTACCCTGCATATCTGGGATTGGCAGCAACAACCAAAGCGCCATCTCTGGCTGGAGATCGAAGCAGAGCGCGGTGGCCCCATCCGCGTGCCGCTGATGGATGACACACGCATAACCCCGCGCCAGCGTGAGCGACAGTGGAACTGCATCGTCCCTGTAGTGCCGATGAGCACCATGCTCGGTGTCAGCATCAACCACCAGCATCGCGAATATCCCGTGCATGTGCGACCCGGTTTCATCTACCTGTTCTATCGCGGCAAATTGTGGCGTGAACTGGAGGTTCGTCAGACTGAAGAGCAGGCGACTTATCACGATGTACGCTTGAATGATTTCCGCAATGGCGACCGCTTCCGAGATGGCGCCCGCATGGCCAGCGGCAAGGGGCTGAGCGAGATCTGGCTGCCGGCCAAATGGAATAACCGTGCGGCTCCAGATATCGAGGTAGCCTACGCCGAGATTCAATGGCCTGCCGTTCGCCTAAATGCCATGGAACGCAACGCTCGTCTGCGTCGCGCCCGCTGCAATCGCTTAGGCTTAGCCGTGGCCGAACGGAGCTTCGGTAACACCACTTACCGGCCCTCCAGCCAGCAGCAAGCCTTCTATCTGCAAACAGTTCCTGCCCACCGCCCGCGTGACCCCGCCCGCGAATGGTTGTTCGATCAGCCGCTCAAGTATCTGCACGATCTTAGCGGCCAATATCCCGTGCGGAGCCTGCAGTACGCTCAACAGGTTCAGCAACGCCACGAGCGCGGTGAGCACAACCCAGGGCCAACGCGTGCACAGCAAACGCAGGATGACCTGCGCCCGGAGACCGGTGCCTGGGCCGTCGAACTGGGTGAGACGCTGCAGAATCTCCAGCATGTCTGCAGTGCGACAAACGAACGCGAGCACTGGCAAGCAGCTCCGGTCAAGACTGATGCACTGGCCACAGCGAAAAAGCGCCAGATCGCCGGTGTACTGGTGGAAGACGGCCTCTACCGCATTCGCCACCTGCTGGCGCGCACAAACCAGGCCCAGGCGGTACTGCAGCTCTGCGCACAACGAGCCACCTTCCATGCTCATCACGCTTCGGCATTGTTACTGCAGCGAATGATGATGCCGCCCACGATCGGCGGGCAGAGCAATCCCCTGCATCGTTTTATCAGCAGAGTCAGCCAAGAGGGCCGTCAGCAGATCGACCTGTGTTCGGGCCAGCATGCTCGCCAGTTGGCCATGACCTGCCTCAAGGCCGCACAGGACAACCTCGCAGCCTGGCTGGAACAGGCAGCCAACCAGCACGCGCTGGGCGATCATTTCTGCCTGGAAGGCCTAGACTACGCTGGCGCCTTCCATCTATGCAGCCAGCTATTCGTCTGCCTGGCCCGCACGGCCGATCAGCAGGATCCATTCCTGGCGGCCGGCGATGCCCCCCGCAGAAGCGCCGGCAGAACACTGCTCTGTAAGATCGCCCAGGACGATGGTCAGCCTCTACAGCGTATGCTGTGGCCAGAGGCGGACGACGACACCCTGCTCAAGCCCTATCAAGCGGTGCAAACACCGAACAACGGCGAAGGCCACTTCCGTGCCGATGCGTTGAACCAGGTGGCGCAGCTCAATGCACCGCCCGGCAATGAACCGGCGACCCTGGAAGGCAACATGCTCGCAGGGTTGATGCAGCAACCGGACTTCCTGCTCCTGCCTTCGGCTAAAAGCGGCGCCGCCGCGCTGATAACTGTATGGGAGAACCTGAGCAGCGCCCTGCAAGAGGCACAGAAAAGCTTCGCCAACGCAACGACCGAGAACCGTCAGGCTACCACCGCCAGCCGACGCAGCCGGGTGGAGGTGAACCAGCGCGAAGGCGAGCTAAGCCGCGAACAAGAGCAGATTACCCGGCAAAGAGAAGCGCTGGGTAACGAGGCATTTCCTGCTAAATACCGGGGGTATACCAAAGACCTGCAACTACTGCGCAGCATGCTGCAACAGGACTTCGGTGACATGGTGTTCATTCGCCGCACGGCCGCTAACCAGAAGAACTACTACTTCTTTGGTTTGACTGACCTCCCAGCGGCACCACAAAACGCGCGTCGGATCTTTGGTGAACTGCTGGATATGCAGGGTCAGTTACTGGCCAGCAGCAATGGTCGCACGGCCAATCGGGCCGGCATCGACCAACCGGCACAAGAACTTCTGTTACTGGCCATCCCCAAAAACCACCGTACCGCCCGCCTGATACGTGAACTGAACCGGCAGATTGCCGAAGAGCTGCGTATCCAGAACGACCTTCAGCAGGCGCGAGAGCGCCGGGAAGCCGCCCGTGGTCGCCTGAGCGAAGCCAACAATGCCCTGAAACAGGCGCAAGAGCGGCTGGCCCAACAGGAACGCGGCTGGCGCCGAAGCGCACGCGGCGTGCTCAGCTCCAAGGCCTTTCCGGCTGGCGTGTTGATTCTGGAGTTTTTTAATGTGCAGGCGGAGTTCGAGGCTTTCAGTGCGAATGCACGAAACAAAGGAATGCTTAGGGGAGCTACCGGGCTCTTTAGCTCCGGCGTTGATCTTGTTTTAGCAATGGAGTTTCTAGCCAATAAAGTCGCGCACAATCAGCCGCTGGTACAACACATACAGACCAAGTACGTCGAAAGAGTGGTGCTGAGAATCCCACCCAAGGTGGCTGAGGTATTTGGCAATAAACTGATCGCTGAAGTAACCGGCAAACTGGCCTTCCAAGCCTTTGCCGGTACACTCTTCGTCGGTATCAGCATTTACGATGCCCTGCACGAAGCCAGCCTGGGCGACGATGCCGCCTGGGGCTACGGGCTGATGGCCGTGGGTGGCCTGGTAGGGGTGATTGGCGGTTTCTTTACCGCCAGCGGCGCCACCTTCCTGGGCCTCGGCCCGGTTGGCTGGGCTACTCTGCTGCTGATTCTTGCGGGTGCGGCGCTGGTGTGGTGGCTGGACGACAGCCCCATCGAGGAGTGGCTGACCAACGGCCCCTTCGGCAGCAACCGCAGCGCCAAAGTGCCGCACCTTTGGAACGACCCGCAGGAAGCCTTTTACCGCTTGGTCAGCCTGTTTGCCGGTATTCGTATCCGCATTGGCGCCAACCCGGAGCAGGCTCGCTTCAGCGGCGCCATGGGCCTGCTCGACCCCGCCGAGTACCATGCCATGCGCCGTGCCAACAGCCGCGTACGTATCGAAAGCAACTTGCCAGGGCTCGCCGCCACCCTGGGCAGCGCCAATATCCAAGCGGTCAGTCAATTGCGCAGCAGCAGCCATCGCCTCAGCCCGCGCGACATGACCCAGTCCAGCAGCCATAGCCTGAGCCCCATCCAACCCCTGGCTCAGCGCCTGTTCCCCGACGCCCTGGAACTGTTCTACGAGGTGCCGCTCTCACAGAGCATGCCACGCACGCCCCCGCATCGATGGCTAACTTACGCCCTGACCGTACGCGCACAGATCATCCTGCAAGGTGAGGAGCGTACCTGGGTGTTCCCGGCGCCATCGCCAACCGATGTCCTGCGTTACAACCCTGATCAGCATGCTGAACCCGACTTCAGAAAAACCAAGCAACCCTTCTGGGCTAATGAACAGACCCACCCGGACAGCCAGCCGTAAGGATGCCCCATGACTGCCCACTACAGCCCCAGCGCCTACCAGCCCGCGCGCATTCCCGACCAGCCGGCAGCGGTGAAGCGTAGTTGGTTGTTCCGTTTTGGCAGCTCGCGCCTGCCCTGGGGCCATACCGAAGATATCGTGCCACTCAGCATGCTGCGGCAAAGTACACCAACTGGGTTACGCACCCAGGAGAAGTACCAACAGGACGTGGCGGCCGGGCTTCGCCAGGAAGAGAAGTTCGCGCAGCGTGATTACCACCAGATCAACGATCACGAACGCATACGTTATGCGCCTTTCTCCAAGCGCACGACCTTCTGGTTTTATCTATGGGGAGGGGGGCGCTTTGTTTTTTGGGTGATGGCGATTTTTCTACCATTAACCTGGCTGGTAGGTGCTGCTGCCCTAGATGACGGATATCTCACGAACTTACTGGCAATCATCAAGGAAACTGCCTGGACTTTTTTAGTCCCCCTCGCCTGCTGGGCCATAGGCTCCCTAGTCGTTCATAAGCTGACCAACTGGGTCGTTCGCCCCTCCAAAGGCCCGCTCTGGGAGTTCAACCGCCGCACCGGCATGGTCACGATCTTCGATTACGACAATATGGGCGAGTACAAACGCAGCGGCACCATCGGTGAGTTCACCTATCCCTTTTATGAGTTCGATGCCTATATCAGCAGCGGCCCTGACCGCCAGGGGTTGATCTGGCATCAGTTGCATCTGGTGCATCGCTATCACGACCTGGCCATCGATCTTTCCCCCATCGTGCCCAAGGACTCCAGCATGGCGCCGCACTTCGCCGCCTGGGATTTTTTGCAGAACTACATGGACATTGGCCGGCCACTGCCGGATATCCCGCTGTTCGAGCAGCACCGCGCGAACGACCCGACCACGGCGGCACATGACCGCCGCACGAATCGCCCCGAGCGCTACTGGCGCGATATGGATGATGAGACCTGGGAAGAGCAACTGAAGCAGAACCTGGGCCGGGTCAACGCCTATGACATCACTGGCCGCCTCAACCTAATGGCTCGCCATGTGCGTTATGCCGATTGATTGCAGACAACCAACCTCAACCTCCAACAACACACTCAAGGAAAGAACGCATGAACAAAATGGACTTCAAAATGCCACTGGGCGCTGTCATTCACCTACTCGCGGTGATCTGGATAAGCGTGGAGCCCCGCTATGAAGGCCTGTTCATCTGGATGCTGCCGTTTCTGGCGTTGAACCTCCTCGGCATGCTGCTGGTCATGCTCGACAAGACCAAGCTGGGCGCCATCCTGTTCATCATCGGCTGCGTACCCTTCGTCCCCGTCGGCGTCATCGGTATTCTCGGCGCGAAGAAATCGCTTCAGGGGCTGAGCGAGCCTGCGCCGACTAACGCCTGAGACTGGTCCCTGAGCATTCCCCGCGGGATTGCTCCTTGGTCAGGCCGCGCCGTTCTCAGCCTTGAGGACGGCGCGCGTGCAGCAGCACGGCCACTAGCATCAGTAAACCCATTACCCCCGCCCCGACGAACAACCCCTCGTAGCCCAACGCCTTGGCCAGCACCCCGCTGCTGGCTCCGACGAAGCCGGACAGCAACACCTGTGCCGACGCCTGCAGGGTGAAGTCGGCGCCTTCGTGTTCGGGGCGGCACATGCGCATCATGGCGGCGAACAGGGCGACGGTGGACATGCCGTCGGCCACCTGCTCGAACAGAGTCACGGCGTAAACCAGCCCGACATTGCCGCCCTGCCCCACCAGCAGCGCCAGGGCGGCGATGCCGATGGCCTGCAGGGCGCCGAACAGGATCAGTGCGCGCAGTACGCCGATGCGGGCGTAGAGCAGGCCGCCGAGCAGGGCGCCAGCGATGCCGGCCAGGCTGCTGATCAGAGTCAGTTGGCCGAGCGCTGCGCTGCTCCAGCCCTGGTCCACCAGCATCGGCTTGATCATCGGCGAGCCCAGCGAATCGCCCAGCTTGAAGGTCAGCACCACCGCCAGCCACAGGAGCATGCCGGGCTGCGCCAGCAGGCCGCGATAGTGGTTGAGCAGTAGGCGCGGGCCGAGGGCGGTTTCGGCCAGGGCGGGCTGGAAGGGCAGAACGCGGCGTTCGGGAAACAGCCAGATCGGCACGGTCATCAGCAGGATCAAGCCGGCCAACAGGCCGAGCGCCAGGTTCCAGCCCAGCGGGTCGATCACTAGCAGCAGGCCGCTGCCGCTGACGATCATACCGACCTTGTAGCCGCCGACCTGCAGACTGTTGCCGAGGCCGCGCCAGCGCTCGGGCAGCAGGCGCACGGTAAGGCCATCAGTGGCGATGTCCTGGGTCGATGCCAGCAGATTGATCAGCAGCAACAGGCCGAGCAGCAGCCACAGGCCAGAGCCGAACAGGGTCTGCGGCGCCAGCATCGCCAGCACGGCCACGCAGACGATCACGCCGCTCTGCAGCGGCAGGATCCAGCCACGGTGGTGACCCAGTCGCGGCGAGGCCAGGCGGTCGACCCAGGGCGCCCAGAGCACCTTGAGCAGCCAGGGCAGCGCCAGCAGTTTGAGCAGGCCGATCAATGCCAGGTCGACGCCATGCTGACGCAGCAGCACCGGCAACGAGTGGGCGATCAGCCCGGACGGCAGGCCTTGCGCGCAATAGAGCGAGGCCAGCAGCACCAGCGTGGCGTTGGATGGGCGAGGTGCGGTTGGCGACATGGCAGGCGCTCGCGGCAAAAGCGCAAGCCTAGTGGTTTGCGCCGGTCAGCGGCAATGCGAGGAGGGTTACGGTTCGTAGGGTGCGCCGTGCGCACCGGCTTTCGCACCATCCATGGTGCGCACAACCTAGGCGGTGCCGCGACGCCCTACAAACTGCCCAGACACTCGGCCAGGCCACCCGCCAGGTTTTCCAGCAGTTGTTCGTAGGCGGTGGCAGTGACCGGCAGGTCGCCTCCCAGGGCATCGAGCTCGGCCAGCTTGACCGGCAGACCGGCGGTAAGGGTTTCGGCCAGGCGCGGGCGCAGAGGCGGCTCGCTGAACACGCAGCTGGGCCCGGCCTGCTGCAGGCGCTTGCGCATGGCAGCGACGTGGCGGGCGCCGGGTTGCACTTCGGTGAGCACGCTGAACACGCCGGCATGCTTGAGGCCATAGGCGGCCTCGAAGTAGTCGTAGGCCTCGTGGAAGACGAAGTAGGGTTTGCCCTGCAGCGCCACCAGAGTTGGACGAATGCGGCCGTCCAGGGCATCCAGGCGCGCCTCGAAGGCCTGCAGATTGGCGGCGTAGCGCGCGGCGTTGGCAGCGTCGAGCTTGGCCAGGTCGGCGGCCATGCGCGCAGCGATCAGCTTGGCATTGGCCGGCAGCAGCCAGAGATGGGCATCCAGGCTGCCGGGGCGATGGTCATGATCGTGCCCCAGACCGTCGTCCGCGTGCTCGTGGTCATGGTCATGGTCATGGTCATGGTCATGGTCATGGTCATGGTCATGGTCATCATGATGAGCCTCGGCATGGCTGTCGCCGAAACGCCGCAGAGTCATGCCGGGCAGCTCCTGCACCGCCACGTTCGGTTTGCTGCGCCCCTCCAGCACCCGCGGCAGGAAGGCTTCCATGTCCGGGCCGATCCAGTACAGCAGGTCGGCATTGCGTACCCGGCGCACGTCCGACGGACGCAGCGCGTAATGGTGCGGCGAGGCGCCCGGGGGCAGCAGCACATCGGGGGAACCGACGCCGTCCTGCACCGCCGCGGCGATCAGTTGCAGCGGCTTGATGCTGGTAAGCAGGCGCACCTCGGCCTGGGCATTGGCGACGAACAGCAAGGTAATGAGGCAGAAAAGACGCGACACGGGGCATACTCGGGCGGGATTGAACGGGTAATATAATAACGTCTCTCACCTGCGCCGTCCTTGCCCATGACCGACACGCCCCTGGCCTCGCGCCCCCACGACCATTCCCGCTGCGTCAGCCATGCCCTGGCCGAGGCCGAAGCCATCTGCGCCCGTCAGGGCCTGCGCCTGACCGCCCTGCGCAAGCGGGTGCTGGAGCTGGTCTGGGCCAGCCACAAGCCGCTCGGCGCCTACGACATCCTCGGCGTGCTGAGCGAGGCAGACGGCCGCCGTGCGGCGCCGCCGACCGTCTATCGCGCGCTGGATTTCCTCCTGGAAAACGGCCTGGTACACCGCATCGCCTCGCTCAACGCCTTCGTCGGCTGCAGCCACCCGGAGCATGCGCACCAGGGGCAGTTCCTGATCTGCCGGAGCTGCCACGCCGCCACCGAACTGGAACAGCCGGCCATCAGCCAGGCCATCGTCGACGGGGCGGCCGGCGTCGGTTTCGCCGTGGAAAGCCAGACCGTGGAAGTGGTCGGCCTGTGCGCAGGCTGCAAGGGCAAGGCATGAACGACGCACTGATCCGTCTCGACGGGGTCGCGGTCAGCTTCAACGGCCAGGCCGTGCTGGACGACGTGCAGCTCAGCGTGCGGCCCGGCGAGATCGTCACCCTGATCGGCCCCAATGGCGCCGGCAAGACCACCCTGGTGCGCGTGGTACTCGGCCTGCT
>VFQP010002047.1_pt1 | contig 23853 bp, 18 predicted proteins | sample 3512351 | NCBI WGS metagenome assembly VFQP01 (sample SAMN10412372, study PRJNA504923) | tailings metagenome | isolation source: Relicate 1 Philex TSF1 revegetated site | place: Philippines: Tuba, Benguet | collected 2017-08-29
AAGGTCGGCATCGTGGAACGGGCTTTGCGGGTCCACCGAGAGCCGGTCGGGGAGATTTTGGGTCATCGGACTGCCGAGATCAGAGTGTCGCCGCTCAGTCGCACCCGGCGAAAATGGTGCCCAGAAGAGGACTCGAACCTCCACGCCTCGCGGCGCTGCTACCTGAAAGCAGTGCGTCTACCAATTCCGCCATCTGGGCAAGCCGTGAAAGCCTGCGGCGCCATGAGTTACGGGGAGTGGCCGCCATTGTCAATTGAGACAACAGTGCCAGATCAGAAAGACGCGCATTTTGCTTGCGGGGCCGGTTTGGACTCGTCACGCTTCGGGTCCATGGGCTAGACCCTGATTTCATGCGCTGCGTCGCCGGAGTGGGCGGCGCGGACGTCAAATTTCGGGGTACCACTCTTCATATATCTATCTCTTGGGCGGGGAGAGAGCGGCATGGCAGGCGGAAGCACGGGGCTTGTGACGATTTTTGGCGGGTCGGGTTTTGTCGGCCGTCATACGGTTCGAGCGCTCGCGAAGGACGGTTTTCGCGTCAGGGCCGCATCCAGGCGCCCCGATCTCGCGGGCTATCTGCAACCCATGGGCAATGTCGGGCAGATCCAGCCCGTGCAGGCCAACCTGCGCTATCCGGATTCAGTGCGCCGAGCGGCCGAAGGGGCGAGCGTCGTCATCAACTCGGTCGGTATCCTGGCCGGGTCCGGCGCGCAGACGTTCAAGGCCGTGCATGTCGATGGCGCGCGGGCCGTTGCCAAGGCGGCGCGTGAGGCGGGTGCGACCCGGTTCGTGCACGTTTCGGCGATCGGCGCTTCCCGCACGTCGCCCGCCAATTACGCGCTGACCAAGGCGGCGGGAGAAGCCGCGGTGCTCGAGGAATTTCCGGGCGCTATCATCATCCGGCCTTCGATCGTGTTCGGTCCCGAGGACGAGTTCTTCAACCGGTTCGCGGCGATGGCGCGGGTCTCTCCGATCCTGCCGTTGATCGGCGGCGGAAAAACGCGCTTCCAACCGATCTATGTCGGCGATCTCGCGTCGGCGATCTCGTTTGCCGCTTCGGGCGGCGGCAAGCCCGGCACGATCTACGAGGTCGGCGGGCCGGAGGTGCTGTCGTTCCGCGAGCTGCTTGAGCGGACACTCGCCTACTCGGGCCGTAAGCGCGGTTTGCTGTCGATGCCGTTCTGGCTCGCCAAGCTGCAGGCGTTGCTGACGTGGCCGCTGCCCAATTCGATACGCCCGTTGACCGTCGATCAGGTGCGCTTGCTCCAGACCGATAACGTGGTGAGCGCGGATGCCCTCAAGGACGGCCGGACGCTGGCGCAGCTCGGCGTCGCTGAGCCGCAATCGATCGGGTCCGTGGTGCCCGGCTATCTCGAGCGTTTCAAGCCCAAGGGGCAGTACTCTCATTACCGCGGGTAGCGCCGTTCTTTCGTACGCGTCGATTGATTGCCGAAGGCATTTTTCAAAAAGCTCATAGGGAGAGATTGCCATGAGCCGATCGCCAGTGTTTGCGAAGCCGATCGATATTCTCAAACTCAAGTCGTTCGGGCCGTTGGTGTTTGCGGGTGTGCTGGCGTTCTACGTGGCGTGGCCCGCATTCTCGGGGTACGAAATCAAATCGTCACTCGATACGCACAACGTTGAGGGGCTCGTCGCACGGATCGATTTCCCGAGCGTGCGCGCGTCGCTGAGGCCGGCGGTTGCGGTGAAAGTTGACGAAGTCGTCACCAACGCGCTGCGCAAGGCGGGAACCGCAGGCGGCGCACTGGCCGATCAGCTCAAGGCGCAGGTGATGCCGCGCATCGTCGATGGCGTGCTCGCGACCTTCGTCACGCCCGAGATGCTGATCCGCATCCACGCCAGCGGTAAAAGCTTCAAGGAAGCGCTCGATGGTATCGTGTTCGAGCGGACGTCGCAGGCTCAAGGGCTCGGCGGTTTCATGATCGCGCCGGAAGGCGAGGCGGGTGGAGCGAAGAGCAAGCTCGACGAGATCGCCGGCAAGTACGGCATCGACGTCGGCAAGGTGCTGGGCGGGGCTGGTGCCAAGGACGCAGGGGCGCCAGGGGGCGACACGGCGACATCGGCGCTGCCGGCTAAGAGCGAAGGTGGGCACCGTCCCAAATATGGGCTCGGCAACATCAAGCATTTCTCGCTGACGGGGCCGCTCGGACTTTCAGTGGGTGTCTCGCGCGACGCCAGCGCGCGCAAACCGGAGGTTACCGCGGAGTTGAATTTCGTCGGTGGCTCGTGGATCGTGACCGCGCTTACGCCGGAGCTCTGAGGTTAAAGACCTCTAAGTTTTACGACGTCGCGGCGCGGCATTCCTCGTCGGCGGGCAGCGGGTCGCAGGCGCTTCGGGTTACGCACACTTCAAGAGCTTGGCGGACTTTGCGCGTGTAGAGCCCGTCAATGGGGCCCGAGTAGATACCTTGTGCTTCCAGGCCGCACTGGTAGAGCTTGACGAGATGCTCACCCCCGAAGCGCATGGCCTGCTCATAGTCGCGCAAGGCTGCGGTTCTTTCCCCGAGCGCCTGATGGATGTGAGCGCGCGTATCGTAAGCGTGCGGACTTCCGGGTGCGAGGCGCAGCGAGCGCTCCACGTCGGACATGCTGTCGGAGAGGCGGTCGAGTTTGTAGAGAACCCAGGCGCGGTTGTTCAGGGCCATCGCCGAGCCGGGATCGAGCTTGATGGCCATGTCGTAATCGGGAAGCGCCTCAGACAGCGCGCCGTTCAGAGAGAGAGCCAGCGCGCGCATGGCGTAGGCGAGGCTTTTGGTTCCGGGATCGAGGCTGGGAGTTTGAATGAGGTCGGTGCAACCTGCGATGCGCCGCTCGTTGTTGTCGCTGAAGCATTCCGCGATCGTATTGGACGACGCGATGGTCGACAGCGGGCAACCGCACAGGATGGCTGCGAGGGCCAATGCGAGCTTGCGGCCATGACCTGCCAGCGGCGGGGGCATCTTCGGTAACCATCGGGTTGCGGCCCCTCGCCAGGCAGGGGCCTACTTATGATAGCATAAACCGTAGTATGCGGGCTGGTCGCAATTGCGGCGTGGTTTGCCCAGGGTGAAGAAGGTGCGCGGAAATGCTCGTGCTCCGGTGCCTTCCCGCCTAATAGTATCAGGCTTTGTTCGAGGTCGGTTTGGCTCGAAAATCCATGAAACGCGTTCTTCTCGTCATCGGCGGCGGCATCGCCGCTTACAAATGCCTCGATCTCATCCGGCGCCTCGCTGAAAAGGGGTATGCGGTTCGCTGCGTCATGACCAAGGCGGCGCAGGAGTTCATTACGCCGCTGGCTGTCGGTGCGATCAGTAACGAACGGGTGGCGACGGAGCTGTTCGATCTCGAAGGCGAGCGGGAGATCGGGCACATCCGGCTCGCGCGGGAGGCGGATATCGTCGTCGTCGCGCCGGCGACCGCGGATCTGCTCGCGCGCATGGCGCAGGGACATGCCAACGATCTCGCGACGGCCGTGCTGCTCGCGACGCGGAGCATCGTGCTCGCGGCGCCGGCCATGAATCCTGCGATGTGGAACCATCCGGCGACGCAGCGTAACGTGCGCCAGCTCGAAACGGACGGCGTTCGTTTCATCGGCCCCAATGCGGGCGAGATGGCCGAGAAGGGGGAAACCGGCGTCGGGCGTATGGCCGAGGTCAGCGAACTCGTGGAACGCATCGAGAGCCTGCTCGCGGAAGAGGCAGCGGGCGCGGATAACGGATTTGGCTTTCTGACGATCTCCGGTACGCGTGGACGTGTTTCGTCTTCTTCCGCACCGGCTCTCGCGGGCCGGCATGTGCTGGTGACCAGCGGGCCGACGCACGAACCGATCGATCCCGTCCGCTACATCGCCAATCGCTCATCGGGCAAGCAAGGCCATGCCATTGCGGCGGCGGCGCGCCGGCTCGGAGCCCGGGTGACGCTCATCACCGGACCGGTTCAGATCGCCGATCCCGAAGGTGTTGAAGTTCGTCACGTCGAGACTGCACGCGAAATGCTCGCGGCCGTCGAGGAGGCGCTTCCGGCGGATATTGCGGTGTTTGCGGCGGCCGTCGCGGACTGGCGCGTGGCAACGCCGGGGCGCGGGAAGATCAAGAAACAGGCGAATGCGGAGCCGCCTCAACTCGAGCTGGTCGAGAACCCGGATATTCTGCGCACGATCGCGAAGCGCGGCGTACGCCGTCCGACGCTTGTCGTCGGCTTTGCCGCCGAGACGAGTACGGTCGTGGAAAATGCACAGGCAAAACGCAAGGCAAAGGCTGTCGACTGGATCGTGGCGAATGACGTTTCGGAGGAGACCGGCGTGTTCGGCGGCGAGCGGAACAAGGTGCATCTTGTCACCGCCGAGGGCACCGAGACGTGGCCCGAGATGAGCAAGGCCGAGGTGGCGGAGACGCTGTTGCAGCGCGCGGCGGGATTTCTGGCCCAGGCCCGCGAGTCGGTTTGAACCACAATAAGAAGAGGGGAACGTAGCGGTGGCTGTGCGCAAGAGGCCTGCGGGGAAACGTGTGCGTGTGGGCGTCGTTGTGCTGCCTCACGGCGAGGGGCTGCCGTTGCCGGCCTATCAATCCGAAGAGGCCGCGGGGCTCGATCTTCTGGCGGCGCTGGGGGATGCGGAGACGGTGATCCTCAAGCCGCGCCAGCGGGTGTTGATTCCCACCGGGCTTTCGATTGAGCTGCCGTCAGGCTTCGAGGCTCAGGTTCGTCCGCGATCGGGGCTCGCGCTGAAGCACGGAATCACGGTGCTCAATAGTCCGGGCACGATCGATTCCGACTATCGCGGCGAGGTGAAGATCATCCTCGTCAATCTCGGTAGCGATCCGTTCCCGGTGCGGCGAGGCGAGCGAATCGCTCAAATGGTGATCGCGCCGGTGACCCACGCTGCGCTTGAAATCGTCACCACGCTCGGCACGACGGCGCGGGGGGCCGGCGGTTTCGGTTCGACCGCTGGGTCGGCCCGGTTGTCCGGGAAGGGTAAATCGAAACCCGTCGGAAAGAGCGTCAAAAAGGCGCCCGCGAGGAAAAAACCCGCCAAATCCAAGCGTTAGTCTGCTTCTGTTGGTTCTTCGAGCGAGGTGCGCGGGGGTGGTGGCACTCACGTAGCCCTTTGGCACGCCAATAAAATGTGCGAAAAGCGGTGCGAGGAAACACTGCAGAGCATTACCGAACTCAATAAGGGCACAGCAAACAGATGACGGACGCGACCGAAATCAAAACTCTCAAAGCCACCAAGAGCTGGGGACGCGGGAAGGTCTATGCCGACATCACCGAAACGATCGGCCATACGCCGCTCGTGCGGCTTGCGCGCCTCGCGAAGCAGTCCGGTGCGATTGCCGACGTGCTCCTGAAGCTCGAGTTCTTCAATCCGCTGTCGTCGGTCAAGGATCGCATCGGCGTCGCGATGATCGACGTGCTCGAAGCCGAGGGCAAGATCACGCCCGGCAAGAGCGTGCTGGTCGAGCCGACGTCGGGCAACACGGGTATCGGCCTCGCGTTCGTCGCGGCGGCACGCGGCTACAAGCTCATTCTGGTGATGCCGGAATCGATGTCGCTCGAGCGCCGAAAGATCCTGGTGCACCTCGGTGCGGAGCTGGTGCTCACGCCGGCCGCGGGCGGTATGCCCGGCGCCATCGACAAGGCCAATCAGATTCTGGCGGAAACGCCCGGCGCGGTTCAGCCGAGCCAGTTCGAGAACCCGGCCAACCCGCTGGTACACGAGAAGACGACCGCCGAGGAGCTGTGGGCCGATACCAACGGCAACATCGACGTGCTCGTCATCGGCGTTGGTACGGGTGGCACGCTGACGGGTTGCGGGCGGGTTCTGAAAGCGCGCAAGCCCTCGCTCAAGGTGATCGCGGTAGAGCCAGAAGGCAGCCCCATCCTTTCCGGCGGCGCGCGTGGCCCGCACAAGATTCAGGGTATCGGCGCAGGCTTCGTGCCCAAGGTGCTCGATACCTCATTCATTGACGAAGTGGTGCGTGTTTCAAACGAAAAGGCCTTTGAAACGTCGAGATCATTGGCCAAGGTTGAAGGTATTCCAGGTGGTATTTCAACTGGCGCCAACGTTGCTGCGGCGCTGGAAGTTGCCTCGCGCGAGGATCTGCGCGGCAAGACGGTGGTGACGTTCGCGCCTTCGTCTGCCGAGCGTTATTTCTCGAGCGAGCTGTTCGTGGAACCGCCGAAGGCGTGAGTTGTCGTCACTCGTGGTTGGGATAAAGGGGGTAAGGGTGCGGTTGCGGCCGTTTCTCATAACGGGATCCATTTCGCTCGCGCTTGCCGGCGCGGCGGGTCAGGCGCTTGCGCAAGACAAAGTGCAGTTGGCGCAGCGATGGACGCCGTTGACAGGCATTCTTGCTCCGGAAGGCGACGAGCAGGCGAGCTCCGATAAAACAGCGACGCCGCCGAAGGGGACGTCTCCCGTAACCACCAGCGCGGTTCCGACCAAACCTGTCGTCCTGTCGTCGTCAGGCGTGCAGACGGCCAGGCTTTCGGTGCGTGCAACGCTCAGTACCGTTGCCTCGGACGGGCAGCCTCCCGGCAGCCTGGGGGTTCGCACGACGTCGGTCGATACCGATCTTGCGGGCGCCTTGCGGTTCGGCGCGGATCGCGGCGCTCTCGTTTCCGACGTTTCGGCGCCGCTCGCCGGTGAACTCAGGGTCGGAGACGTAATCCTAAAGCTCGAAGGCCGCGAGATCGCAGGACCGGACGCGCTTGCCGAAGCTCTGCGTGGGTTCAATCCCGGCAAGGCCATTACGCTCGACATCTGGCGCGCCGGAGAGGGTGCGGCGGATCTCAAGCGGTTGCTCGTCGACCAGTCCAACGAAGGCGATGTGGAGGCGTCGGCGAGCCTCGGGCGGCTGCTGTCGCTCGGTCTCGCGCTCGGTCCTCGCAATCCCTCGGAGGCCGCGATCTATTATCTCAAAGCGGCGCAGGCTGGACACCTGCCTTCGATGACCCGGTATGGCTTGTTCGCGAAGGACGGCGTCGGCATCCCGAAGGACGAAGCGCTGGCCGCAAAGTGGTTTCTCGAAGCCGCCAACGGTGGCCAGGAAGCTGCGATGACCAATCTCGGCGGTCTTTACGAAGCCGGGCGTGGCGTGAAGCAGGACTATGCGGAAGCGGCGCGCTGGTACCGACAGGCGGTCGACAAGGGCCACATCTTCGCCATGCACAAACTCGCGCTGCTCTACGAAGCAGGGCGTGGCGTGGACAAGGATGATCAGGAAGCGGTGAAACTTCTGCGCCAGGCTTCGGATCGGGGTCTCAGTGAAGCGACCTCTTGGCTGGCCGAAAAGTACGAGTTGGGCCGCGGCATTCCGAAGGACGAAACGGAGGCTTATCGCCTCAACGCGCGGGCTGCCGATCAAGTCCGGAAATCGGCGGACCTCGGCAACGCGGTAGCGACCTTCAACCTCGGCATCCTGTATCGCATCGGCAAGGGCGTGAAGCGGAGCGATACGGAGGCGGCCTATTGGGTCGTGCGTTCGCTCAAGCTCGGTGACAAGTATTTGGTGTCGGAGCTGATGCGGAATCCCGATGTGTTGTCGATTGGCGACCGCAAGTGGCTGCAGGAGGTCCTGCGCGACGAAGGCGCTTACAAGGGGCCGATCAATGGCACCTTCACGACCGACGTGCAGGTCGCGATGGAAACGCTCGGCGGGCGGGCGTAAAGCTCGCAGCGCTTCTTATTTTTGAGACAAAGAAAAACCCTCGGACCGCGACGCAGTCCGAGGGTTTTTGTTTGAGCCATCGATCGCGCGATCAGGCCGCCTTGGCGGCCGGGATCTTGGCGCTGTCGGCGATGTAGGCCATCGCTGCCTGCACGCCGCCCTTCTTATGGGGAACGCCAGCAACCTCGAGTGCCATTTCGACGCCGGTGAGGGCACCGAGAACCGTGAGCTCGTTGGTGTCGCCAAGATGCGCGATGCGGAACGCCTTGCCTGCAAGCTTGTTCAGGCCGGTGCCGAGCGACATGTTGAAGGCCTCGAGCGCGAGCTTGCGGAAGCTGTCTGCGTTGTGGCCTTCGGGCATGAGCACGGTGGTGACGGCCGGGCTGTCGTACTTGGCGTCACGGCAGTTGACCTCGAGGCCCCAGGCGCGCACCGCGATGCGGGTCGCTTCGGCCAAACGGTTGTGCCGCGCGAACACGTTCTCGAGACCCTCGCTGTTGATCAGATTGATCGCCTCATCGAGGCCGTACAGCAGGCTGGTGGCCGGCGTGTACGGGAAGAAGCCGTCGCCATTGAACGCCAGCATGTCGTCCCACGAGAAGTAGGAGCGCTTGAGCTCGGCAGACTTCGAAGCGGCGATCGCCTTATCGGAAATCGCGGTGAACGAAAGGCCGGGCGGCATCATCAAGCCCTTCTGCGAACCCGCGACGGTGACGTCGATGCGCCATTCGTCGTGGCGCAGGTCGGCGGCGGCGAGGCCCGAGATGCTATCGGTCATCAGAAGTGCGGGGTGATCGGTCGCATCGAGCACACGGCGCACTTCGTCGAGGCGCGTGCGGCAGCCAGTCGACGTTTCGTTGTGCACGACGCAGACGGCCTTGATGGCGCGCGCCTTGTCCTTCTTGAGGTGCACTTCGATTTCTTCGGCATCGGCGCCGATGCGCCAATCCGTTTGAATGACTTCGGCGCGAAGGCCGAGGCGGTCCGCCATCTGCTTCCAGAGCACGGCGAACTGGCCGGTTTCGACCATCAGCACGCGGTCGCCGGGCGAGAGCGTGTTGGAGAGGGCGGCTTCCCAGGCACCGGTTCCGGACGACGGATAGATGATGACGTGGCCCTGCGTCTTGAACAGTGTCTTGACGCCGGCGAGGACGCGCTTGCCGAGCTTCTGGAAATCGGGGCCGCGGTGATCGAGGACCTGGCGGGCCATGGCCGCGAGGATCTGCTCGGGAACGGGAGTGGGCCCAGGAATTTGCAGGAAGTGCCGGCCTGGGCGGCGTGGCTCATTCGACATCTCAAACATTCCCCTTCTTCACTCGCTGCGTAGGGGCCGCTGGCCTGCGGAGGATCGGTTGGATCTCCGAAGGGAAGGGCCTGTCATTTTTTTGGGTCGTGAGCGCGAGCTGGGGGCTCGTATAGGAATTAAAGCCGAAAGGCGTCAAGGCCGATTTGCTCGCACAAAGGGCCAGAACGCTTGGTTTTTCCGTGTTTTGGGGTTGTGTGCGCCTATGTCGCGAAAGTGTTTTGCGAGAAGTCCGGCGCTATTAGAAAAAAATGCTGATCAGGTTTTCTCGGGCTATGCCGGTTTCGAGGCGGCCGCGAGGTAATTCACGTCGGTGTCCGGGGACAGCGACCATTGATCCCGCAGCGGATTGTAAACGAAGCCCTCGAAGCGCGGCGTGCCGAGGCCGGCGGCGGCAATGTAGCGGCCGATCTCGTCGGGGGTAACGAAGCGATCCCATTGATGGGTGCCGCGAGGCAACCAGCCGAGCACGTATTCGGCGGCTACGATGGCCAGCGCATACGCCTTGAGGGTGCGGTTGATGGTCGAGAGGATCAGGAGGCCGCCGGGGCGGACAAGGCTGGCGCAGGTTTGTACGAAGGCCGCAACGTCGGGAACATGCTCGACCACTTCGAGGCAGACCACGGCATCGAATTTGGCGCCGGCCGCGACCAGCTCTTCGGCGGTCGTCACGCGGTAGTCAATCTCGAGGTCCTGCGGGGCGGCGTGGTCGCGAGCGATGGCGATGTTCTTTTCGCCGGGATCAATACCGGTGACGCGAGCGCCGAGGCGGGCCAGCGGCTCGGACATGAGCCCCCCGCCGCAGCCGACATCCAGCACGGTCAGATCCTTGAACGGACGAAGCCCCGACCCCTCGCGGCCGAAATGGCGCATGAGTTCATTGCGGATGAAGGTCAGCCGGGCAGGGCCGATCTGGTGCAGCGGGCGGAACTTTCCGACCGGGTCCCACCAAGCCTTAGCGAGGTTCTGGAAGCGCGCGATTTCTGCGTCGTCGATGTTGCCGCCGCCGGCGCCCGGGGCTCCGGCAGGAGATGAGGCGGCATGTTCAGTGGATTGGGTCATGGTCCGGGAAGGTGACAGGGCGAGCGGCTTTGTCAATGCGCGGAAGTGCGGGGCAGCGACGCGTGAGAGTGATCTCGCTAAAATGTCGAGGAACGCGCTTGTTGCGATAACCTGGTGTTCCCGGTAAGAGATCGGCCGAAACGAGGCCAAGTCCTTGGCGTTCGGGGCGTCCGGGCCGGATCTGTTGAGCCGGACAGGGCGCCTTGCCCGTATCGCTGATGCAACCTCAAGTCCTCATTTGAATCACAAGGCCGCGCTCTCCACGCGCCGGTTCCCAGACACATAGGCGCCCGCGCGAAACCGGGCATCAGGCGGTTCGAAGCCATGGCTGTTGTCGTGATGAAATTCGGTGGCACCTCGGTGGCCAACGTCGAGCGCATCAGGAATGTCGCGCACCACGTCAAACGCGAGGTCGACGCCGGCAATAAGGTCGCGGTCGTGGTTTCGGCCATGTCCGGCGCAACCAATCAGCTCGTCGCTTGGGTGAACGAGGCTGCGCCGCTGCACGACAAGCGCGAATATGATGCCGTCGTTGCGAGCGGCGAGCAGGTGACGGCGGGCCTTACGGCGATCGTCCTGCAATCGCTGGGTATCAAGGCCCGCTCTTGGCAAGGCTGGCAGGTGCCGATCGAAACCAGCACCGCCCACGGCTCGGCCCGCATCACCGGCATCAAGGGCGATGACCTGCGCCGCTCGCTCGACGCGGGCGAAGTGGCCGTGGTCACCGGCTTTCAGGGCGTCGAGCCCAAGAGTAACCGCATCGCGACGCTCGGGCGCGGCGGATCGGACACCAGTGCAGTCGCGATCGCGGTCGCGCTCAAGGCGGATGTCTGCGACATCTATACCGACGTGGACGGCGTTTACACGACCGATCCGCGCATCGTGGCCAAGGCTAAGCGGCTGCCGAAGGTCAGCTACGAGGAAATGCTCGAAATGGCTTCCTCGGGCTCCAAGGTGCTGCAGACCCGCTCGGTCGAGCTGGCGATGGTGCACCAAATGAAGACGCGCGTTCTTTCGAGCTTCGTGAAGCCGGAAGACATGGCGCCGGTCAAAGCCGGCAACCTTGAAGACATCGGGACAATCGTTTGCGGCGAGGATGAGATCGTGGAAAGCCAAGTCGTCAGCGGCATCGCCTACGCTCGGGATGAGGCGAAAATCACCATGTTGAAGCTCGAGGACAAGCCGGGCATCGCGGCGCGCATTTTCGTGCCGCTGGCGGAAGCCTCGATCAACGTCGACATGATCGTGCAGAACGTCGCCGCGGACGGCCACCACACCGATATGACGTTTACGGTGCAATCGGCCGAGCTGCCGCGGGCGCTGGAAGTATTGAAGGCCGCCCGCGCCGACATCGGCAACTTCGATCTTCAGAGTTCAGACGACGTGGCCAAGGTGTCGGTGATCGGCATCGGTATGCGCAGCCACGCGGGCGTTGCGGCGCAAATGTTCAAAGCGCTTTCCGAGAAGGGAATCAACATCCTGGCAATCTCGACCTCCGAGATCAAAATCAGTGTGTTGATCGACGCGGCTTACGCAGAACTCGCGGTTCGAACCCTGCATACGATCTACGGTCTCGACGCCGCTTGAGGGCATTCGGAAAGCGGTTAAGGGCTAGCTATCGCTTTTCCTTCAGCATTTCCGCATTCGCGCTCAAATTGACGTATAACGGCCCATGAGCCCTGCTTAACCGCGGGGGTGTGCGGACCCATTTCAACGGCCTTGCCTTATGCATTCGAGACGCGGCGACGAGCCCCGTGTGATGCCTACCGAGCCGGCGCTGCGTGTCATCATGCGCCGGCTGCGCGACATCATGGCCGAACCAGCCGACGGCCAGGAGCGGCTGGACAAGATCGTGCGCCAGATCGCTGGCGTCATGGTGGCCGACGTATGCTCCATCTACCTGCGCCGGCAGGATGGCTCACTCGAACTGTTCGCGAGTGAAGGCCTCAACGCTACTGCAGTGCACAATACGATGCTGAAGCGGGGCGAGGGCCTCGTGGGGCGGTGCGCCGAGATCGGGGTTCCGATCAACGAGCCCGATGCCTCGAAGCACCCGGCTTTCTCCTACCGGCCCGAGACGGGCGAAGAGATTTACCATTCGCTGCTCGCGGTGCCGATCCAGCGCAGCGGGCAGGTCCTTGGCGTTCTGGTCGTCCAGAACCGCACGGTGAAGGAGTATTCCGACGAAGACGTCGAGGTGATGCAGGCGACGGCAATGGTCGTCGCGGAGCATCTCGTATCGGGCGCGGTTTCAGGGGTCGGATCGGCGATCGAACTGTCGCGGGCTCTCTCGCGCGTGATCACGGGCGAGCCGATCTCGGACGGCATCGCGCTCGGCCATGTCATGCTGCATGAGCCTCGGATCGTCGTCACCAAGCTGATGGCCGACGATCCGGCGGCCGAGATGCGCCGCCTCGAAGATGCGCTGCTGGAGCTCAAGACGTCGCTCGACGACATGCTGAGCCATGAACTGCTCTCGGGGGCAGGCGACCACCGCGACGTGCTCGAAGCGTATCGCATGTTCGCGCACGATCGCGGCTGGGAACGGCGGCTTCGGGAAGCCGTGCAGAGCGGGCTTACGGCCGGGGCGGCCGTTGAACGCGTCAAGAACGGCACGCGGGCTCGTATGCTCAAGAAGCCCGATCCCTTTTGGCGGGAGCGCCAGCGCGACCTCGACGATCTCTCGGATCGTCTGCTCAGAATTCTGGCCGGTGTCGCAACCGGGCTGCTCAATCCGCCCGAGATGCCGACCGATACGATCCTGGTCGCCCGCAACATGGGACCCGCGGAATTGATCGACTATGACCGCACGCGGCTGCGTGGGCTGGTCATCGAGGATGGTAGCGGGCAAAGCCACGTGGCAATCGTCGCCAAAGCGCTCGGTATTCCTGCGGTCGGTCAGGCGGAAGGCATTGTCGAGCGCGTGACGGCGGGCGACGCGATCATCGTCGACGGCGTCATCGGCGAAGTGCACGTGCGGCCTTCGACGGAAGTGGTCTCGGCCTACACCGACAAGGTGCGGTTTCGGGCGCGCCGGCAGAAGCAGTACGAGGCGCTGCGGGACCTTCCGGCCGTGACGAAGGACGGCCAGCGGATCGCGCTGCAGATCAACGCTGGTCTTTTGGCCGACATGCCGCACGTCAAGGAATCCGGGAGTGACGGCATCGGGCTGTTCCGCACCGAGCTGATGTTCATGCTCTCGCACAGCCTGCCACGTGTCGACCGTCAGACGCAGGCCTACGAGGCGGTGCTGAATGAGGCCGACGGCAGACCGGTGGTGTTCCGTTCGCTCGATATCGGCGGCGACAAGGTGCTTCCATATCTTCCGCACGTGCCGGAGGAGAATCCGGCTATCGGCTGGCGCGCGATCCGCATGTCTCTCGACCGCCCGGCCCTGTTCCGCATGCAGGTGCGCGCGCTTCTCCGGGCGGGCGCGGGTCGAGAACTTCGCATCATGATTCCGATGGTCTCGGTGGCCGCCGAGATGGACGAAATTCGCGAGTTGATCGAGAAGGAGCGGCAGCTTGGTCTCAAGCGCGGGGCGAAGCCGGCGAGCAAGCTTCTGATCGGGGCCATGATCGAGGTGCCGAGCGTGCTGTTCGAGCTGGATGAGCTTTTACAGCGCGTGGATTTCGTGTCGGTCGGCAGCAACGATCTCACACAGTTCCTGTTTGCGGCCGATCGGTCGAATTCTCGCGTCGCGAACCGGTTCGACTCGCTTTCGGTGGCTTCGCTTCGGGCTTTGAAGCAGCTCGCCAAAGCGTGCCATCGCCACAAAGTCCCGTTGACGCTTTGCGGGGAGATGGCGGGACGGCCCATTGAAGCGATGTGCTTGATCGGGCTCGGTTTCCGTACGCTTTCTATGGCTCCTGCTTCGATCGGGCCGGTCAAGAGCATGATCCGGTCGCTGGACGCGGCGGCGATCACGCGTCTTCTGGACGAGCTTCTCGTGTTGGGGCGCTCGGGCAGCGTCCGGCGGGAACTCGAGGAGTTTGCGACCGGGCACGAGGTGGAAACCTGACGGCTTGCTTCGGATCGATAGGATCCGAAGCGATCATGGTCTAGAAGCGCATTCAGCGCCTGAGCTGGCGCATATCCAAGGTTCCTTTCAAGAAAAACCATGAGCGTCATTCCAAAAGAGACACTGGCCCGCCTCATCGAGCGGTACGAGACCATTCAGGCGGAGCTCAATCAGGGGGCCGCGCAGGCCACCTATGTGAAGCTGACCAAGGAATTCTCGGAGCTGACGCCGCTGATCACGGCGGTGCGCGAGCTGGAGGCGGCGGAGATCGAGCAGCAGGACCTCGAAGCGCTGCTCAAGGATCCCTCCCAGGACAAGGACATGGCCGAGATGGCGCGCGAGGAGCTGGCTCAGCTCGGGCCGCGCATCGAGGAGATGGAGCACAAGCTGCGCGTGCTGCTGCTGCCCAAGGATGCCGCCGACGAAAAGAGCGCGATCCTCGAAGTGCGGGCGGGCACGGGTGGCGACGAGGCGGCGCTGTTCGCGGCCGATCTCTTCCGCATGTATCAACGCTATGCCGACAGCAAGGGATGGTCCACCGAGATCATCTCGATGTCGGAGAACGATCTCGGCGGTTACAAGGAGGTCGTGGCCTCCGTTACCGGCAAGGGTGTGTTCGCGCGGCTCAAATACGAAAGCGGCGTGCATCGCGTGCAGCGCATTCCCGCGACCGAAAGCGGCGGGCGCATTCACACGTCCGCGGCGACCGTCGCGGTGCTGCCGGAAGCCGAAGATATCGACATCGACATCAAGGACCAGGACATCCGGATCGACACCATGCGCGCCGGTGGCGCGGGCGGCCAGCACGTCAACAAAACGGACAGTGCCGTGCGCATCACGCATTTGCCGACCGGAATCATCGTGGTCTCGGCCGAGAAGAGCCAGCATCAGAACCGGCGGCTCGCGATGCAGGTGCTGCGCTCGCGGCTGTTCGAACTCGAGCGCGAGCGTGCGGACAGCCAGCGCAGCGAGGCGCGGAAGAGCCAGGTGGGCTCGGGCGATCGCTCGCAGCGCATCCGCACGTACAACTTTCCGCAGGGGCGAGTTACCGATCACCGCATCAACCTGACGCTCCACAACATCGATCGGATCATGGAAGGTATCGGTCTCGACGAGATCGTCGATCAGCTCATCGCCGAAAATCAGGCCGAAGCACTCGCTGCGATGGAAAGCCATGGTGCGTGATCCCGGTGGGGATGCATCGTCGTTCGAAGGGTTACAGGCCAGGGACGCCGCCGCACTGCTCACGCGCGTGTTGACGGAGGCCGGGATCGAGGGCGCGTCGCGCGATGCGCGCCTGCTGTTGCTCGCAGCGCTTGGAATTGACGCAACAGCCCTGGTTCGCGATCCTGACCGAAGGCTCGGTGCACCGGATGCGGAGCGCTTGTCCGGGTTTGCACGTCGGCGCGCGGCACGGGAGCCGGTATCGCGCATTTTGGGTGAGCGCGGCTTCTACGGGCGCATGTTTCGTATCACGCCGGCAACGCTCGATCCTCGGCCCTGCACCGAGACCGTCATCGAAGCGGCGCTCGAAATCGCCGGCCTCGATGGCTGGAGGGATCGGCCGATCCGCATTCTCGATATCGGAACCGGCTCCGGAGCGCTTTTGCTGACGCTGCTCGCGGAATTGCCTCTGGCGAGCGGTGTCGGAACCGACATCAGCCGGGATGCTCTCGCCGCGGCTCAGGCGAACGCCGTCCAGCTCGGTGTTGCCGATCGCGCGGTGTTTCGCGAACGCCGGTCCCTCGACGGCATCGATGGCACGTTCGATCTCGTGGTCTCGAACCCGCCCTACATTCCGAGCGACGAGATCGTGTCTCTCGAAGCGGACGTCCGCGCGTACGATCCGTTGGGTGCACTGGACGGGGGGGCGGACGGCCTCGACATCTATCGCGAACTTGCCGCAGGCTTTGCGCGCGTTGTGCCGGATGGGTGGGTGTTGCTCGAAATCGGCGCTGGGCAGGCCGACGGGGTTACGGGCATTTTCCGAGACTCCGCCGATGGACGCTGCCTCAGCGATATCAGGCTGTGGCAAGATCTTGGGCAGCACACGCGCTGTGTTGCCTTTAGGACACACCGTTAGGCATGGCGCTAAAATTACTTGGATTCAGTGAGCGTCAGGTCTAATGTAACCCTCATGAAGTTTTGCTTCATGCGCACCTCGTGTTTGACAGCGGTCCGTTCGATAAACCGGTTGTCATTATTTCGCGCATGACGAGATGCGAAAAGGCGGATGAGTGCCGTCGCTGGTGCCGCGTAATGCGAGCACACGATGGCAACCTTGAGCGCCAGTCGCATTCAATCCTCCCATTTGGACATGCTGCTGTCGTTCGTGCACGAGATTAAAGACGGATCTGGTCGGCGGGTTGCGGGGACCTGCCAAAGCCAGGGTGCTGCAGGACCTTCGCAGCCTGTTTGGGGGTTTTTGGATTTAGCCGGGCAACCGGTCTAAAGAGCGCGGCCGAAGGGGCCGCGAGGGATGAACCGTATTCAGCTGCTGCGATCGGTGCGGCGGCATCTAATTTCACAACTGTCGAGAATGGAGCCCATGAGGCAGGGACAGCAAAACCGCAGAGGCCGCGGCCGCAGCAACAATAATAACAACAACAATAATAACCAGAACCGCAAAGGTCAGAACCCTTTGACGCGTAGCTTCGAAAGTACGGGGCCTGACGTCAAATTGCGCGGCACGCCTGCTCATATCGCTGAGAAGTACATCGCGCTCGCACGCGACGCTCAATCTTCCGGTGACCCGGTTCTGGCTGAGAACTACCTGCAGCACGCTGAGCATTACAACCGCATCATCATGGCCTTCCGCGAGCAGCAGATCGCTCAGGGCGGCGGCGATATGCAGAACGGGATGGGACGTCCGCGTCCGGCCGGGTTCGGCGAGCCCGTCTCGATGAACGACGATTTCAGCGACGAGGACGGCGAGTACGGAGCCGAGGCGCAGGGTCAGCCCTACGCTCAGCAGCAGCAGCCCTCCCGCGGAGAAGGACAGCAGCGCCACAACGACGGTCCGCGCTACGACGACCGGGGTCCGCGCGAAGGTGGCGGACGCCAGTTCCACAATCGAGATAATCGCGATCGCCATGGCGATCGGGGTGATCGCGGCGATCGTGGTTATTCCGACCGTCAGGACCGGGGTGATCGGGATCGCGATCGTGGGGATCGTTATCAGCGCGACCAGAGGAACGAGCCGCGCGGAGATCGACCTGAGCGGGTCGAGCGTGTGGAGCGTGCCGATCGTGCGCCGCAGCCCGATGTCGGTGTGGATAGTGCCCCGCCGCCCGTCCGTCGCGAGCGGCCGGCTGCGGTTCCGCATCACGAGCAGCCGGAGTTCCTGCGCCGCCCTGTGCGCCGTCCGCGCCGCGAGGCTGCTGCCAGCGAAGAGGGGGCTGCACCCGCACCGACGCCCGTCGTCGAGGGCAGCGGCGACTAAGGTTCGCTCGAAAGACATTTATGCGATCAAGGCCGCGGAGCGTTCCGCGGCCTTTTTTGTTTTTCGGCGTTGGGTTTGCGGTGACGTGTCTGGCTCCGAGCCGCCAAGACACGTTCTATGGAGGCGTCAGGGCGTCGCCGATGGACAGCTCGCCGCCGGATGAGATTTTCGCGTAGACGCCGAAGTCGATGTGACCCCATTTGCGGCGAAGGGTGGCCGGGATGTCCATGTCGCGCGCGCCGGTCTTCGGATCTACGTTGGTGGCGGCGCAGCGGGCCGTTTTTTCGAGCACCTGCAGAGTGATCGCCCCTATTGCGATCTCTTTGCCGATCCAGTCGAACTCCGCCCACGGCTCGATGCCATCGACAATGATATTCGGCCGGAAGCGCATCGGATCGATCGGGCGTTCGGCGACCCGTTCGAGTTCGCGCACCGTGGCCAGGTTGACGATGTGGACGACCTTGTCGCCGGTTTCGATGAAGGTGTGACCGGGTGCGCTGACGATTTTCGGCCGGCCGCGCAGGCTCTCGGCCATGAACGCCGCAAAAAATTGCTCGATGATCTGGCGACCCGACTGCGACGATAGAATGCCGCTCGCCACCTGCCGGCCTCCGCGCAACAAGGTGAGGCGCTGGGTTTCCTCCTCGAAGCTGGCTTCAAGGGCTGCCAAGCGCTCGTCGCGCATCAGGATCAGGAAGCTGATGTCGGGCACGGGCTTCGGATCGGCGGGGTCGAAACGGCTCGGACCGTTTTCGATGGCCCAAACCCGGTCAAACGGGAACGTCTCGCCGGCCCGGAGCGCGACGCGTGAGAGAGGCTCGGCCGAGAGGCCCTTCACGGGGTAGCGAAACAGTCCGGTAACCACGCCTGTCATTCGTCTCTCTCGCCCCCCGAAAATGCGTTTTCTATACCACGTAAGGGCGCCCCCTTTATACGGCCCGAGACCGTCCTATATCTCGATCAGGCGGTTGGAGCCGAGTGCCGATTTCGGGCTCGGCTTTCTCCGTGGTCACATGTTTGCGACGGCGCTTCAAAACGGGCCTCGACGAGGACGGAGAAGCGCGCTCAGGAGGTACATTCATGGATTTCGAACGGTTTACGGATCGCGCCAAGGGGTTCGTTCAGTCTGCGCAGAGCCTCGCGCTCCGAGAGGGACATCAGCAGTTTTCAGCTGAGCATCTGCTCAAGGTGCTTCTGGAGGATCCGGAAGGCGCGGCCGCGGGGTTGATCGCGCGCGCCGGCGGGCGGCACAAGGACGCTCTCGATGCGGTCGAGCGCCTGCTTCAGCGCAGGCCGAAGGTGAGCGGGGGCGGAGCTGGCCAGCTTTATCTTGCGCCGGACCTCGCCCGCGTTTTCGACAACGCCCAGAAGATTGCCGACAAGGCCGGCGACAAGTTCGTCACGGTCGAGCGTCTGTTGCTTGCTCTCGCGCTGGAGAAGGGCTCGGAAGCCGGAAAAATTCTTGCGGACGCCGGCGTCACACCGGATCGGCTCAACGCCGCGATCAATGAAATTCGTAAGGGCCGCACGGCAGACACCGCGGGCGCCGAACAGTCGTTCGAGGCGCTGAAGCGCTACACGCGCGACTTCACGGAAGCGGCTGCCAACGGCAAGCTCGATCCGGTGATCGGGCGCGACGAGGAAATCCGCCGCACCATTCAGGTGCTGAGCCGTCGGACTAAGAACAACCCCGTGCTGATCGGTGAGCCGGGCGTCGGTAAAACGGCGATCGCGGAAGGTCTCGCCTTGCGCATCGTGGCCGGTGACGTGCCCGAGAGCCTCAAGGACAAAAAGCTGCTCGCGCTCGACATGGGCTCGCTGATTGCGGGCGCAAAGTTCCGCGGCGAATTCGAGGAGCGCCTGAAAAGCGTGCTCAACGAGGTGCAGGCGGAGAACGGGCGCATCATCCTGTTCATCGACGAGCTGCACACGATCGTTGGCGCCGGCAAGGCCGAAGGCGCGATGGACGCCGGCAATCTATTGAAGCCGGCGCTGGCGCGTGGCGAATTGCATTGCGTCGGCGCGACGACGCTCGACGAGTACAAAAAGCACATCGAGAAGGATGCGGCGCTTGCGCGGCGCTTCCAGCCGGTTTTCGTCGAGGAGCCTTCGGTGCAGGATACGATCTCGATCCTGCGCGGCTTGAAGGAGAAGTACGAGCTGCATCACGGCGTTCGCATCACGGATTCTGCGTTGGTTTCGGCCGCGACACTCTCCAATCGCTACATCACCGACCGCTTCCTGCCCGACAAGGCGATTGATCTCATGGACGAGGCAGCTTCGCGTCTCAGAATGCAGGTCGATAGCAAGCCGGAGGAGCTGGATGCGATCGATCGCGACCTGATGCAGGCCAAGATCGAACGCGAAGCCTTGAAAAAGGAAACCGACGCGGCCTCCAAGGATCGTCTCGAAAAGCTCGAGAAAGTGATCGGGGATCTCGAAGAGAAATCGCAGTCTCTCACTGCGCGCTGGGAATCCGAGAAGAACAAGCTCGGCTCGGCGCAGAAGGTGAAGGAGGAACTCGACAAGCGGCGCACGGAGCTCTCGCAGTCGCAACGGAAGGGCGACTATGCGCGGGCCGGTGAGCTTGCGCACGCCGTCATCCCTGAACTCGAAGCCAAGCTCAAGACCATCGAGAGCACCGAAGGCAAGGGCGTGATGGTGGAAGAGGCGGTGACGCCGGACCAGATTGCGGCCGTCGTGTCGCGCTGGACGGGTGTGCCCGTCGACAAGATGCTGGAAGGCGAGCGCGACAAGCTTCTCAAGATGGAAGAGGCGTTGGAGAAGCGCGTCGTGGGTCAGCCCGAAGCCGTGAAAGCGGTTTCGACGGCGGTGCGGCGCGCCCGCGCTGGCTTGCAGGATCCGAACCGCCCAATCGGCTCGTTCATGTTCCTCGGCCCCACCGGTGTCGGCAAAACCGAGCTGACGAAGGCGCTGGCTTCATTCCTGTTCGATGACGAGAGCGCGATGGTGCGCATCGACATGAGCGAGTACATGGAGAAGCATTCCGTGTCGCGGCTCATCGGCGCGCCTCCTGGCTATGTCGGCTACGAGGAGGGCGGCGCTTTGACCGAAGCCGTGCGGCGTCGGCCTTACCAGGTCGTGCTGTTCGACGAGGTCGAGAAGGCGCATCCGGACGTGTTCAACGTGCTTCTGCAGGTGCTCGACGAAGGGCGCCTGACGGACGGTCAGGGCCGTACGGTCGACTTCAAGAACACGCTGATCATCATGACGTCGAACCTCGGCGCGGAATACCTCGCCGATCCGCGCCAGCCCTTGGGCTTCGGCGCGCCGGGCGACAAGGACAAGGTGATGAGCGAGGAAGAAGCGTACGGGCTCGTCATGGATGCCGTGCGCCGTCACTTCCGGCCCGAGTTCATCAATCGTATCGATGAAATCGTCGTGTTCCACCGGCTCAAGCGGGAAGCGATGGCGGCGATCGTCGACATCCAGATCAAGCGTCTGCAGGCACTCGTGGCGGATCGCAAGATCACGCTCGAGCTCGACGATCAGGCGCGCACCTGGCTCGCCAACAAGGGTTACGATCCGATCTATGGCGCGCGGCCTTTGAAGCGGGTGATCCAGAAGCAGGTGCAGGATCCGCTTGCCGAGGAGATCCTCCGCGGCACGGTGAAGGATGGCGATACCGTTCGTGTCTCGGTTCGAGATGGCGCACTGACGCTCAATGGAACGCAGGTGAAGGCGGCTGCGTAAGCGTCAGTTGCTTCAAACAAAAATCCCCTCCCTGGATCGCTCCAGGGAGGGGATTTTTTTATCCGTGGCAGGAAGCTATTTGCTGGCGGTGAGGACCGGCGTACGGCGCATCAGCTCGTCGATGCGCATACGCTCCTTGTGGAAGGCAATGAGGTCCTTGCCTTCGAGCTGGCGTTCGCGCGGCACTTCGATCGACAGCGGATTGACGAACTGGTTGTTGACCAGCACTTCGAAGTGAAGATGCGGGCCTGATGAAAGGCCCGTCGAGCCGATGTATCCAATGACCTGGCCTTGGCGAACCTTGACGCCAGGTGCTGCTCCCGGCGCAAAACGCGACATGTGGCTGTAGGCGGTCTGATAGCCGTTGGCGTGACGGATGCGCACGTAGTTGCCGTTGTAGCCTTTGCGGCCGGCTTCCTCGATGGTGCCGTTGCCGGCGGCGAGAATCGGCGTGCCGGTGGGGGCGGCCCAGTCGATGCCGGTGTGCATCTTGTACTCGCCAAGAAGGGGATGGCGGCGCAAACCGAAGCCCGACGTCAAGCGCGTGTCGTCGGCGCGAACGGGCTTTCGATTGAGGAACTTTTTCGCGTTGCTGCCTTGCGCATCGTAGTAGTCGATCTGTCCGTCGGGCGTGCGGAATCGATAGTAGCGGCGCGTTTCACCACCCGTCGAAATCGACGTGTAGAGCAGTTCTCCGGGCGGTCCGTCGGTGCCGCCTTCATCTTTCAGATCAAAGAACATTTCGCAGGTATCGCCCGCCCGCAAGCGTCTGCGGAAGTCGGTCTCGTAGGCGTGGACCTGCAGGATCTGCTGGATGGTCTCGGTCGGAACGCTCTCCGTGAGCGAGGCGTAGTAGAGGCTCGCGTAGAGGCTCGACGACTGCGGTCCGTTGCTGTCGTTGATGGCGACGCGCACGGCGCTCTCGTCGTCGATCGGCGTTGCGCTCGCGACGAACTCGCCTGCGTTGTTGCGCGAGACCGTGACCTTGTGCGCGTGTCCCTCGTCGTAGATCGAGAAACGCACCGGTTCCATACGGTTCTGCAGTGTCAGCGACGGCTGGAGCGCGATGTGGACTTCCTGCCCGGCGACGACGGACTTCTCCGGGAAGATCGGCTTCATAGCCTCGACCATTTCCCGGATTTGCCATGTGGTAGCGCCGGATTCGGCCAGGAGCTGAGATAGTTTTTGACCTTCGCGAACCGTCTTTACGGCCGGTCTCAGAACGTCGAGATCGCTCGAGCCGCCGTCGTCGTCCTGCCCCGATTTGGCGAGGACCGTGGTGTTCGGCGCGGCGGGCTCGTTCGCGGGGTCGTGGGCCGGCTGGCCAAGGGTTTCTTCGGCGGCGATCTCGGAAGCGGAAGCGCCCGGGAGCGGGCTGTTGGTGGCGACCGTGTCCGATCCTTCGAAGCGTTCGACGATTTCCAAGGCTTCGTCGTTGTCGATGGTCTGGTTGTCTTCGAGCGGCAGCACGCCGCCTAGCAATTCGAGCACGCGGATGGTGACGTCGCTCTGGCCCTCGGTTTGCGGCGTGCCGCTGTCCTCTTCGTCTCCGATCGGCTTGTTGTTCGAATAAAGCTTGAACGGATTGAACGGGGGGATCGAATCCGCGGTGTTCGGCGGCACCGGCGAAAGACGCGCTACCAGCCGCACATAAGGCTTCGCGTAAATGTACTCGCGACCGCCGCGGCGCTGGCGCAGGGTTTCGTGGATGATGAAACGGGTCGACTTGGCGCCGCTCGTCACCTGCAGACGATCCACTTTCGGAACCGCCCATTTGAGGCCGTCGTCGCGGCGGAGAAGCGCCTCGAGGGGCGGAGCGGCGGTGCCTTCGCGGAGGCGCTGCAACGCGGGCATCAAGCCATCCTGGGCTTCCTGCTTGTCGGCAGCGCCGAAAACTACGACCAGAATCGCGACGCCGCCGACGGCCGCGGCGAGGCACGTGCTCATCAGCCAGCGAAAGCGTCCTTCACGAAGCGGCTCGGCGTGGTCGGTCGCGTACATGTCGCGCAAGCCGCGCGCCTTCGCTCCGCGGTAGTGCAGGGGAGCCTTGCGTGACGCGTTTCTTTCCGAAACCGGACGACAGCGCGGAATCGGGGCGTGACGGCGATGATCAATCACGACGTTCTGTAACCCCTCCCCAGGCCTGGTGCCCCAACGGCCGAACAATCCCCGGAGCGCGACTGCCATCCTTTTGGACCGCAATCACGCGCTAATTCTTTGATAAGACCAGCTGTTTCCGGTTTGGATAAAGCGAAACCGAAGCGATCATGGTCTTGGCCCCGAGCTCTGCCGAGGCCGCGGGTATAGAAACCACCTTATAGGCACGCAGGATACTAGCCGAGATTTCCTGCACAAAACTGGCGCTCTGATGGCGGGAGGCGTTCGCGAGGCCATTTCCGACTGTTGTCGGCTCGTTTTGCGCCTGGATGGCTGGTGCACCGCCACGAAAACGTCATGCGCGGGGGCTGATCGATGGGCAAAACTGCCGTCGGATGGGCTTCCAGCCGCGAAATTTGCTAATAATACCCGTTCAATTTCAATGATTTATCGAAAAAGTGCATTGAGGCGCGAGATTGGGGTTGACGGGGGCGTTAGTTTTGTATTTATTTGGTCCTTGTCGCGGGGCACACAGTGCTTCGCCGCC
>VFQP010002049.1_pt1 | contig 23847 bp, 23 predicted proteins | sample 3512351 | NCBI WGS metagenome assembly VFQP01 (sample SAMN10412372, study PRJNA504923) | tailings metagenome | isolation source: Relicate 1 Philex TSF1 revegetated site | place: Philippines: Tuba, Benguet | collected 2017-08-29
CGCGGCGTGCCCGGCCTGCGCAAGGCGCTGTCGAACTATTACGGCCGCCGCTTCGGCGTCGATATCGATCCGGAGTCGGAGGCGATCGTCACGCTCGGCTCGAAGGAAGGCCTTGCCAATCTCGCCATGGCGATCTCGGCCCCCGGCGACGCGATCCTGGTGCCGAACCCGAGCTATCCGATCCATCCCTACGGCTTCATCATCGCCGGCGCCTCGATCCGTTCGTTCCCGATCGGTCCGGGCATCGACTTCATGCAGGCGCTGGCCCGCGCCCATCGCCATTGCGTGCCCAAGCCGGTGGCCCTGGTCGTCTCGTTCCCGGCGAACCCGACGGCCGAGGTCGTCGGTCTCGATTTCTATCGGGAGGTCGTCGACTTCGCGAAGAAGAACGACCTGATCATCATCTCCGACCTGGCCTATTCGGAAATCTATTTCGACGACGTGCCGCCGCCCTCGATCCTGCAGGTGCCCGGCGCCAAGGACGTGGCGATCGAGTTCACCTCGCTGTCGAAGACCTACAACATGCCGGGCTGGCGCATCGGCTTCGGCGCCGGCAACAAGAAGCTGATCGCGGCGCTGGCGCGCGTGAAGTCCTATCTCGATTACGGCGCCTTCACGCCGATCCAGGTGGCGGCGACCGCAGCGCTGAACGGGCCGCAGGATTGCGTCGAGGAAATCCGCGGCGTCTACAAGTCGCGCCGCGACGTGCTGGTGCAGGGCCTGACCCAGGCCGGCTGGGAAATCCCGAACCCGAATGCCTCGATGTTCGCCTGGGCGCCGATCCCGGAACGCTACGCCCATCTCGGCTCGGTGGAGTTCTCCAAGCTGCTGCTGCGCGAGGCCAAGGTGGCGGTGGCGCCGGGCATCGGCTTCGGCGAATACGGCGACAACTTCGTCCGTCTCGCCTTCGTCGAGAACGAGCATCGCACGCGCCAGGCGGTGAAGAATATCAAGCGCCTGCTGGGTTCGCCCTCCAATCAGGAAGAGGCGCCGTTGAAGAAGGTGGCTGGCTGATGGCTCGTTCTGCATCGTCCAAGCAGTCGCCGCTGCGCGTTGGTATCGCCGGCCTCGGCGTTGTCGGCGCCGGTGTGGTGCGCCTGCTGCATGAACAGGCCGGCCTGCTGGCCGCGCGCGGCGGCCGCCCGATCCAGGTGGTGGCGGTTTCAGCACGCGACAAGCGCAAGAAGCGCGGCCTGCCGGCAGGTCAGTGGCGCTGGTATGCCAATGCCGTCGATATCGCCAAGGATCCCGATGTGGATGTGGTGGTCGAGCTGATCGGTGGCTCCGGCGGCGTTGCCAAGGAACTCTGCGAGACCGCGCTGCGCAACGGCAAGGGCGTGGTGACGGCGAACAAGGCCCTGCTTGCCATGCAGGGCGACAAGCTGGCGCTGGCTGCCGAGCAGGCCGGCGTGCCGCTGGCTTTCGAGGCGGCGGTGGCGGGCGGCATCCCGATCCTCAAGGCGCTGCGCGAGGGCCTGGCCGGCAACAACGTGAAGCGCGTGCACGGCATTCTCAACGGCACCTGCAACTATATTCTCACCGAGATGCGCGAGAAGGGCGGCGATTTCAGCGCCGTGCTCGCCGATGCGCAGAAGCTCGGCTATGCCGAGGCCGATCCGAGCTTCGATGTCGATGGCATCGACGCCGCGCATAAGCTGACCGTGCTGACCGCGCTGGCCTTCAACACCAAGGTCGATTTCAAGGCCGTGCATGTGGAAGGCATCCGCCATGTCTCGGCGGTGGATATCGCGTTCGCGCGCGAATTCGGCTACCGCATCAAGCTGCTGGCCATCGCGCGCCGCACGCCGCGCGGCATCGAACAACGTGTGCATCCCTGCATGGTGCCGGCCAACACGCCGATTGCCCATGTCGATGGCGTGTTCAACGCCGTTGCCGCCGAAGGCGATTTCGTCGGCCCGGTGATGTTCGAGGGCCGGGGCGCCGGCCAGAACCCGACCGCTTCGGCCGTGGTAGCCGATCTCGCCGATATCGCCGCGGGCCGCAGCGGCTTCGCCTTCGGCGTGCCGGCGGCGAAGCTCGGCAAGCTCAAGTCAGCGGCGATGGCCGATCATGTCGGCCGCTATTATATCCGCCTGCTGGTGAAGGACCGGCCGGGCGTGCTGGCCGATGTTTCGGCGGTGCTGCGCGACCACAGGATCTCGATTGAAAGCCTGGTGCAGCGTGGCCGTGCCGAGGGCGAGAATACCCCGGTGGCGGTGCTGCTGATCAGCCATGAAGCCCGCGAGGCCGATATGGTGCGGGCACTGAAGCGGATCGCCAAGCTGCGCTCCATGCAGGAAGCGCCGCGCCTGATCCGTATCGAAACGCTGTGAGGCAATGATGGCCAAGGCGAAGGCGGCGAAGAGCATTTCGATGGAGCGCAACTTGACGCTCGAAGCCGTGCGCGTGACTGAAGCCGCCGCCATTGCCGCCGCCGGCCTGATCGGCCTGGGTGATGAGCAGGCTGCCGACGAAGCCGCCTCGGCGGCGATGCTGAAAGCGCTGGAAGCCGTGAACATCGCTGGCAAGGTGGTGATTGGGCTGGGTGAGCGCGATGACGTGCCGCGCCTGTTCGTTGGCCAGGAAGTCGGCAACGGCAAGGGGCCGGCCATCGATATCGCGCTGGATCCGCTGGAAGGCACCTCCAATGCCGCCAAGGGCGCGCCCAATGCCATGGCGGTGATCGCCTTCGCCAATGCCGGCTGCTTCCTGCATGCGCCGGATATCTACATGGACAAGATCGCGGTGGGTGCCGGCCTGCCGCCCGGCGTGGTCGATCTTGATCGCAGCCCGGCCGAGAATCTCAAATCCCTGGCGGCGGCCAAGAATGTCGCGGTTTCCGACCTCACGGTCTGCATCCTTGATCGCCCGCGCCATATGGAACTGATCAACGCGGTGCGCGCCACCGGCGCCCGCGTGGCGCTGATCTCGGATGGCGACATTGCCGGCGTCATCGCCACCACCGACAGCGATACCGGCATCGACATCTACATGGGCTCTGGCGGCGCGCCGGAAGGCGTGCTGGCAGCGGCGGCCCTGCGTTGCATCGGCGGCCAGATGCAGGGCCGGCTGATCTTCCGCAACGAGGATGAGCGTTCGCGCGCCCGCCGGCTCGGCATCGAGAAACTGGACCGCAAATACGAGATCACCGACCTGGCCTCGGGCGATGTGATTTTCGCGGCGACCGGCGTCACCGATGGCTCGCTGCTGTCCGGCGTCAAGCGTGCCGCTGTCGGCCACAAGGTGCATTCGGTTTCGATGCGCTCTGAGACCCGCACCATCCGCCGCATCGAGGCGGTGATCCTGCACGCGCTCGATTGAGCGATGCAGCCGCAGCCGGAAGCCTTCCTCGGCGTCAATAAATCCCTGCAGGGGCGGCGCTGGCGGCTGCGCAGCGGCGATGACCGCATCGGCCTGGCTTTGGCGCAGCGCGCCGGCCTGCCGGAAATATTGGGCCGCGTGCTGGCCGGGCGCGGCGTCGACCCGGAGACGGTGGAGGATTTCCTCAAGCCCTCGCTGCGCCGCCTGCTGCCCGATCCCTCGCGCTTTCACGACATGGATACGGCGGCCACGCGGCTGGCCGTGGCCATCGAGCGCAACGAGCGGGTTGCGGTGTTCGGCGACTATGACGTGGATGGCGCCACCTCCTCGGCGCTGCTGAAGCGGTTCTTCTCGGCCATCGGTCGGCCGCTGCGGGTCTATATCCCGGACCGTCAGAAGGAAGGCTATGGCCCGAACGCACCCGCGATGCGCAAGCTGGCCGAAGAAGGCGTGCGCGTCGTCGTCACGGTCGATTGCGGCACGCTGTCCTTCGAGCCGCTGGCGGAAGCCAAGAAGCTCGGCCTCGATGTGGTGGTGATCGACCACCATCTCGCCGAACCGCATCTGCCGGAAGCGGTGGCGGTGGTGAATCCCAATCGCCTGGATGAGCAGCCCGGCCACGGCCAGCTTGCCGCCGTCGGCGTTGCCTTCCTGCTGCTGGTGGCGTTGAACCGCGCTTTGCGCCAGCGCGGCTATTATGCGCAAGGCGCGGAGCCGGATCTGCTCGGCTGGCTCGATCTGGTGGCGCTCGGCACGGTCTGCGATGTCGTGCCGCTCACCGGCCTAAACCGCGCCCTAGTGACGCAAGGTATCAAGGTGCTGCGCGGGCGCGGCAATGTCGGCCTGGCGGCGCTTGCCGATGTCGCCGGTCTGAACGAACCGCCCGGCGCCTATCATCTCGGCTTCCTGCTCGGGCCGCGCGTCAATGCCGGTGGCCGCGTCGGCCTGTCCGATCTCGGCGCGCGGCTGCTCGCCAGCGACGATCCGCGCGAGGCCGCCAATCTGGCGCGCGAACTCGACCGCCTGAACAAGGAGCGCCAGGAGATCGAGCAGCTTGTGCTGGCGGATGCCATGCTGGCGCTGCACGCCATCCCCGACGAGGCGCCGCTGGCCCTGGTGGCCGGCGCGGGCTGGCATCCCGGCGTGATCGGCATTGTCGCCGCGCGCATCCGCGAGGCGGCGGGGCGGCCGAGCTTCGTGCTGGCGATTGAGGATAACGGGCTGGCCAAGGGCTCGGGCCGCTCAGTGCCGGGTGTCGATCTCGGCGGCGCCGTGGTGGCGGCGAAGCAGGCCGGCCTACTGGTGAATGGTGGCGGCCATGCCATGGCGGCGGGCCTTACGGTGGCAGCCGATGGCATCCAGGCGCTGAACGATTTCCTCAGCGCGCGTTTGGCCCCCCAAGTAGCCAAGGCCGGCGCCGATGCCAGCCTCGGCCTCGATGGTGCGTTGCATGTCGGCGGCTGCTCGACCGAGCTTTACGAGAAACTCGAATTGCTCGGCCCCTATGGCTCGGGCAATGCCGAGCCGCGCTTTGTGATCACCCGCGCCCGCATCCTGCAGGCCGATGTGGTGGGCGAGCGCCATCTGCGCCTGCTGGCCTGTTCGGAAAGCGGCGAGGGGCCACGGCTGCGCGGCATCGCCTTCCGCGTCATGGATGGCGGCGGCAGCGCCAAGGGCTCGGAACTGGCCGAGGCGCTGATCGCGGCCCGCAGTACTGGCCGCCCGATGCATCTTGCCGGCCATCTGCGCGCCGATTACTGGCGCGGCGAGCGCCGCATCCAGCTTGTACTGGAAGACGCCGCTCACGTGGCGTGAATAACCCGGATTTTCAAGAAAAATAGGTGGCGACCCCTACGGGATTCGAACCCGTGTACCTACCGTGAAAGGGTAGTGTCCTAGGCCTCTAGACGAAGGGGCCGGTCCTGGGCCTGCCGCATGGGCGGGAGGCGAGCCGGTGAGGCGGGGCAGGGTGTAGCCCGGTTCGGCGGTCAAATCAAGCCGGTGCCGCGCAAAATCAGGGGGTAATGGAAAAGGGCGCCCTGGCCGGGGCGCTGGTCTGTGCCGCCGCCGCCGGGCTGGTACCGGTACTCGGGCAGGGCGGCGGGCAATAGGCGTGGGCATCGCCGCTGATCAGGCTGATAGAGGCGGTCCATTTCGGCGGCGGCGGCGCGAAGGGATGCCATTGGGTCAAGCCTGGCTTGGCGATGGCAAGCAGTAGCAACCCGAATGCCACGATCAAAAACCTGCAACGCATCCCACATCCGCCCCTTGTTGAAGCCACCAGCCCGCCGCTATCGGTTTGCGGTTTCGGAGTGGAAGCCCACGCAACTACAACGGTTTTCGCTTTCGTATTGAATCGAGCCACGCCTGTTCGAGTCATGATGAGCAGCATTTTCGTGGCTATTTTTGCGGCGAAAACGTATGTCGTCGAAAATCTCCGCGCGTCAGATTCTCACCAAAAGTAACAGTGCTTGACGTGTGGTTCCGGTCGGTAAAAATGCATCTAAACAGCCTCTCAGAAAGACGAGTCGACCATGAAACTTTCACAATTGCAGCGTGCCGCCCTGGTCGGCATTCTGGTGCTCGGCGGCCTCGGCGCCACCGGCGTGATTGGCATGAAGGTTGTGGCTGCAGTGCAGGCGGAAGATACTCTGCCGCTGGCGCCGGCATCGCGCAACGAATGCATCAACGAAGGCCTGCGCAAGGTGCAGGGCGGCTTCTCGCGCCAGACCGCCTACGATATCGAAGTGCGCTGCGAGCAGCTCATCCAGTCGCACGAGGGCCGCAAAGCCGCTCTGAAGTGATGGGCGGCCCTCAAATAGTAGGCTGTCGCCACAGGATTGTAGCGGTACATCTCCGCCCTTGAATTTTCACGGTCGCCATCGCCAAGCTGCGGCCATGCTCGACACGATAAATCTCCCCCTGATCCTCGCCGCCGCCCTGCTTGCCACGGGCAGCCCCGGCCCCGCCACGCTCAATATCGCCGGCACAGCAATGACGGCGGGCCGGCCTTTCGCCCTGGCGGTTGCTGGCGGCGTCGCCACCGGTTCGCTGATGTGGTCCACCGCTGCCGCTTTCGGGCTTGGCGCGGTGATGCTGGCCAATGCCTGGCTGTTTGAATTGCTACGCTATGCCGGCGCCGGCTACCTGATCTTCCTGGCCTTCAAGTCGGCGCGTTCGGCCTTGAAACCCGGCGATGTGGCCCCGAAAGCGGTTCAGTATGGCTCCTTGCGGCGGGCCTATGCCGGCGGCCTGGCTTTGCATCTCACCAATCCGAAGCCGATCCTGTTCTTCGGGTCGCTCTATGCCATTGGCGTGCCGCCACAGACTTCGCCGCATACCCTGCTCATCATCATCGGTGCCATGGCGCTGCAGAGTACCCTGGTCTTCGCCGGCTATGCGCTGTTGTTTTCGAGTGCGCCGGCAGTGCGCGCCTATCTGCGCCTGCGCCGCTGGTTCGAGGGGCTGTTCGCGCTGGCCTTCGGCTATGCCGGCTTCAAGATCCTGACGGCACGCCTCTCGTAGAGGCTCAGGTCAGGTTGATGGCGTAGACCGCCTGCGGCTCCTGGAAGCCCTTCAGCGTGTAGTCGCCAAGCGCGGTGAACACGATGCCGGCATTGGCGCAGGCTTCATGCACCGTGGCCGAAGTGGTGATCTGGCCGGGGATGGCGAGGCCGCAGACGCGGGCGGCAAGCTGCACGGTAGAGCCGAACAGGTCGTCGCCGGCCTTGATCGGCTTGCCCGCTGAAAGCCCGATGCGCAGCTTCAGCGGCAGGGCCGGCATGATCTCGTTATGCACGCGCACTTCGCCCTGGATCTGCAAGGCGGCGCGCACGGCTTCCAGCGCACGGTCGAAAGCCACCATGGCGCCATCGCCGGTATGCTTCACCCAGCGGCCGTTATGATCCTCGATCGACTGCCGCACGATACGGTCATGCGCCTGCACCAGCTCCATCTGCATGCTGTCGCCGTGGAGCTGGGTGAATTCGGTGGAGCCGACGATATCGGTGAACATCACCACCACCTGCTCGACGGCGCGGCCGTCGCTGCGGCTGAGCCAGCGCTCCACCAGGGCCGGTCCGCCGGGCAGGCCCTGATCCAGCCGGCCATCCCAGGTCAGGCCGGCCTTGTACATTTCCATGTAGCGCGGCTCGGCGAGATAATCGTCGATGATGCCGGCGAAGCGCCGCGCGCCAGCGGCATCGCCGAACAATTCCGCCAGGCTATGGGCCAGCACGTAGCGCTGCTCATGCGGCTGCCATTGCTTCAGCTTGCCCGATTGCTCGCACAGGCCGGCGAGAAAGAGATGCAGGCCAAAGCGCATATGGCCGGTGATCTGGCCATTCTCGGCCGCCCCCGGCAGGCCGAGCAGCTTGGCCATCCAGGCCCGGGTGAGCAGCACGAAGCCCTGCATCACGGTGCCGAGCGAGTGGTGCCGCTCCGCCGTCACCAGGCTGGCTGCGTCTTCGGGGTCGAGCTGCACCAGGGCTTCCGGCTCGGGCTCCGGCTCGCTCAAGGCGGGCTCGAGCACGGCCACCGCTTCTGGCTGGGTCAGCGGCACGGCGACCGGCACCATTCCGGCGGGCTGCTGTTTCTCGGCTTCGCTTAAGAATCGGAAAAGCTGGCTCAGGATGCGGCTGCGCTCATCGGGGGCGGAAGCCAGCAGGCCAAGGCCGAGGGCCGCCGCGACGGAGAAGCCGCCGGCCAGGCCGGTGAGCATGGTGGTGGAAACGAAGCCAGCGGCGCCGGCGGCTTTCAGCAGCAAGGCCAGGATCGCCAGGGCGCCAATCACCAGGGCCGCCAGCAGCACCGCCACCGCCTGCCGCCCGCGCGGCGATAGCGGTTCGGGCTGAGCCAGGGCGTCGCTGCCGGGTGCTGGCTGGCTGGCGCCCGGCGTTACCCGCGCCTGGGCCCCTGGGATGCTGCGCGCTGCCACGCGGCTTGGCGGCGGCCGGGTCGGCAGCGTATCGACCTTTTTCTTGTTGGCGATCTTGCGCTCGCGCTGGCCGCCCTCATCGTCGTGGGTTTCTTCCACCACGCGGTAGGCCAGCACATGCTTCTCGCGATACATGAACTCGGCATACTCCACCGCCGGCTCGCGCTGGTGGCTTTTGAATTGCCGCACCAGTTGCCAGCGGTAATCGGCGAAGATGTAGACGTCGTAGACTGTCTCGCTCATGGCGCGGCAATCTAACGGTTGTAGTTCCCGCCTACAATCGGTCGATTTTGTTCAGGCATTGCGCGGCCCGAGCGCGCAAGTCTGCCTGCCGTTCGGCGCTGAAGCGGGCCCAGTTGCGATAGGGCATGGCGAGGCGTGGATTGCCGGCGAGCTTGCCCTGGTTGCGGGCAAGGAAGTCCCAGTAAAGCGCGTTGAACGGGCAAGCCCTCGGTCCAGTGGATTGCGCCACGTCATATGTGCAACCACGGCAATAATCGGATTGGCGCTGGATGTATTTGCCGGAACTGGCATAGGGCTTCGAGGCCATGCGGCCACCATCGGCGAATAAAGCCATGCCATGGGTGTTGGGCAATTCCACCCATTCGAAGGCATCGGCATAGACGGCGAGGTACCAAGCCTGCACCTGCTTCGGCGCCAGCCCGGCCAGCAACGCGAAATTGCCGATCACCATCAGGCGCTGGATATGGTGGGCATAGGCTTGGCGCAGGGTGTCCCCGATGGCATGGCGCAGGCAGTTCATGCCGGTTTCACCGGTCCAGAAAAATGCCGGCAAGGGGCGCTGGGCATCCAGCGCGTTGCTGTCGCCATAACCCGGCATATCCAGCCAGTAGAGGCCATGAACATATTCGCGCCAGCCAAGGATCTGGCGGATGAAGCCTTCGGCGGCATTCAGCTTCACGCGGCCTTTGCGGTATGCCGTTTCGGCGGCGCGGATCACCTGCAACGGGTCCAGCAGCCCCACATTGATGTAAGGCGACAGCACGCTGTGAAACAGCAACGGCTCCTCTGCCGCCATGGCATCCTGGTAGTCGCCGAAATCAGGCAGGGCATGGGCGATGAACCAATCCAGCGCCGCCTCGGCCTCTACCCGTGTCACCGCCCAGCGGAAGGGTTCGAGCTGGCCGTAATGATGCGGGAAGCGGGCGCGCACCAGGTCCAGCACGCTGCGCGTGATGGCGTCGGGGGCGGGGGCAGGGCGCTGCGGGATGACCAGCCCCTTGGGCAGCGCCTTGCGGTTCTCGGCATCGAAATTCCACTGGCCGCCTTCCGGTTCGCCGGTGGCATCCAGCAGCACCTGATGCCGGCGCCGCATGGCACGATAGAAAAATTCCATGCGCAATTGCCGCTTGCCCTCAGCCCAACGGGCAAAGGCCGCACGGCTGCACAGGAAGCGGTCGTCATCACGGATTTCCACCGGCAGGTTCAATTCATCGCCCCAGCGCCGCATGGCATGATCCAGGCGCCATTCCGCCGGCTCGGTCAGGACCAGCCGGGGCGCTTGCAACAGCGTGACAAATCTTTGCGCTTCGCCAAACAGGCTGCCGCTGTTGGCCGGGTCATCAAGGCGGGTGTAATGCACCGTGAAGCCACGGCCGCGCAGTTCTTCGGCGAAATGCCGCATGGCGGAAAAGATGAAGGCAATTTTCTGCGGATGATGCGGCACATAACAGGCCTCCTGCATCACTTCGGCCATCAGGATCTGGTCATGCGCCGGCTCGGCATCGCGCAGGCTGGAAAGAGCCAAGCTTAGTTGATCGCCGAGCACCAGGCGCAGGCTGGCGATGGTCATGGCGTCACCTTGCGCCCATGGCTGCCGCGCTTGCGGCAGCCATCCGAGCAATAGCGTACCTGCTCCCAGTCCCGGGCCCATTTACGCCGCCAGGCGAAAGGCCGCTGGCAGACTGCGCAGAGCTTGCTTGGCAGATGCGGCTTGCGGTGCATGTCACTCTCCCGTCATCGCCGGCATCTTGCTGCCACGGCGCTTCCGGCTATGATTTGCCGCAGCGGAGGAATTCAACATGCGCGTCATCCTGGCTCTCGTCCTTGTACTCGTCATCGGTTGCCTGGGCCGGCCTGTCCTGGCGCAGGGCAGTTGGAGCTTTGTTGCGCTCGGCGACATGCCCTACCAGGACCGCGACATCCCCGACATGGAGACCCTGTTCGACGCCATCAACGCCGAGAAGCCGCGATTCTCGGTGCATGTCGGCGATACCAAGGCCAGCCATACCGCCTGCGGCGAAGCTTGGAACAAGCGGGTGCAGACCTGGTTCGCGATGTTTCAGGCGCCGCTGATTTATACGCCGGGGGACAACGAGTGGACCGATTGCCATCGCGCAAATCCGCCCAGCGACCCGAATGAGGAATTGAAGCTGCTGCGGCGCATGTTCTTCCAGCGCCCGGACAGCCTGGGCGCCAGGCCGATGCCGCTGGAGCGGCAGAGCAATGCTTACCCCGAGAACCAGGCCTGGCGCACGGACGGCATCCGCTTCGGCACGCTGCATGTGGTCGGCAGCTTCAACAACATGCGCCGGGACCGTGCCGAATATGCTGCCCGCAACGATGCCAACCTGAGCTGGCTGCGGCAGCTTTTCTCTTCTGCCCGTGGCGACCGCGCGCTGGTGCTCTTCATGCAGGCCGACCTCTGGTACACGATCGACAACGGCAAGGGCTCGCGCGACGGCATGGACGATCTGATGAAGCTCCTGGAGGAGGAAACACGGCGCTTCCAGAAGCCGGTGCTGCTGGTGCATGGCGACAGCCATGAATGCGTGATCCAGCCGGCAGCACCGGGCTTTGGCCCCGATGCGGCGCCAATCCCCAATCTGCTGCGGGTGGAAGTGCCCGGCGACAGCATCGTTGATGCGTTGAAAATCACCGTCAGCCAGGACGCAGCGCAGCCCTTCAGCATCAAGCCGGTGATGGGCGTGGCGCGCAACTGCGCCCCGAAGAAGAAGTAGCTGAAAAATGCCGGGGCGTTCAGCCCCGGAAAATTACGGTCTTGCTGCCGTTGACGAAGATGCGGTGCTCGACGTGGTAGCCAACCGCACGCGCCAGCACCAGGCTTTCGATATCGCGGCCCTGGGCGGCCAGCCGCTCCGGCGAATAGGAGTGATCGACGCGCGCCACTTCCTGTTCGATGATCGGGCCTTCGTCGAGATCGCTGGTGACGTAATGCGCCGTGGCGCCAATCAGCTTCACGCCGCGCTTATGCGCCTGGCTGTAGGGCGCGGCACCCTTGAAGCTCGGCAGGAAGGAATGGTGGATGTTGATGACGCGGCCCTGCAGGTCGGCGCAGAGTTCGGGCGACAACACCTGCATGTAGCGCGCCAGCACCACCAGGTCGATGCGCTCCTCGCGGATGATGTCGCGCAGGCGCTGTTCCTGCGCCGCCTTGTTGTCGCGTGTCACCGGCAGGTAATGATACGGGATGTCATGGGCCGCAGCGCGCTGGTACCATTCGCGGTGGTTCGAGACGATGGCCGGAATCTCGATCGGCAGCGCGCCGATGGAATAGCGATAGAGCAGGTCGTTCAGGCAATGGCCGAATTTCGACACCATGATCAGCACACGCTGGCGCGCGCTTTCGTCATGGATCGCCCAGGTCATGCCGAACGGCGCCGCGACAGGGGCGAAGGCTGAGCGCACATCTTCCACCGGGCGATGGCTCTCGGTGAGGTCGTCGATGGTCACGCGCATGAAGAACAGGCCGGTCTCGGCGGCGCCGAACTGGGCGGACTCGCGGATGTTGAAGCGCTGCTCGGCGAGGAAGCCGGACACGGCGGCAACGATGCCGGGGCGGTCCAGGCAGGACAGGGTAAGGATCAGGCCCATGGAGCTTTGCTGATAAGTGGGGGGGCTGGTGGAGGAGGGGTCAGGTCAGCTTGCGGACGGCGGGATCGGAATTCGGCTTCGCCTTGGCGCTTTGCAGCGCCGCCACAATGCGCTCGAAGAAATTGCGCGCCTGGGGCGGCTTGGCGACGAAGCCGTTGATACGCATCTTGCGCACCCGTTGCAAGGTTTCCGGGTCGGTACGGCCAGACATGATGATGATCGGGATATTCTGGTCGATGCCGCGCTCGCCGCTGCGGATGCGGTCGATCAGGTCGAACCCATCCATGATCGGCATGATCAGGTCCACCAGCAGCAGGTCGATCGGGGTTTCCGAGGCCTTGAGCAGCGAGAGGGCTTCCTCGCCATTGGTGGCTTCCAGCACCTGGCCGAAGGAGAATTGCTGCAGCAGCCGCAGTGCGATCTGGCGCGACACATTATCGTCGTCGACAATCATGATCCGCCGCACCCGCAGGTCCACCGGCAGGCGGGTCATATTATCGAAGGCAGGCAGGCGGGTGTTCACGGTCGTTGCCGGCGTCGCTTTGGTTAGGGCTGGGTTAACAATCCCTGAGTGTGGAAGACCCGCGCGATAATTGCAAGATTTGCCTCGCATCTTGGGCGGGGGCTTCCTATGCTCAAAAAAGGTGCGAATCCCAAGGCCCCGAGGAGGAGGCCAGTCCGATGTTCAATGCCGGTCCCGAGTATCTGCGCAAGATGTCCAACATGGTGCTGGATGCCCTGCTGCATGCCCTGGGCGAGAGCCTGGCCAGCCGCCCGCTCAACCTTGCCGATCTGCAACGCATCGTCGAGGCAACCAAGGACTCATCCGATCTCGACCACTTCTACCGCGCCAGCTACCAGCAGCTCGAGCGCCTGCAGGAAGAAGAGAAGAAGCGCAATATCCGCACCAATGCCTTCGGCCGGCTGGTGGTGCACCCGCTCTCGGATCTATTCGAGGAGGGACGGCTGGACCGCCGCGTGATCGGCAATTTCTTCTTCTTCATCCGCTCGCTGTTCGGCGACCAGGTGAGCGAATTCGCCGAGAGCTGCGCCCAGGTGGCCGAGGAATTGCGTGCCGGCGACACCCAGGAGGGCTGGGACGCCTTCTATGCTGATCCGCGCATGAAGGCGATTTTCTACACGGTGATTGCCCGCGTGGTGAAGGCGTTCCGTGCCTTCGAGGTGCGGCGCGACTGGGTGCTGAAGATCATGCAGCATGATCCGACCAGTGTCGGCCTGGCGACCAATGTGTTCATCGAGAAGGAATTCGATGGCGAACCGCTGCCCTTCGGCAATCGCGAGTTCTACACCTTCTTCGACAGTCTGGTGCGGCCGTTGCGCGACCTGCAGGGCGCCGACAAGCAGCTTTTCATCGACACCGTGGGCGAGGCCCCGGCCGAGGTGTTTGGCGACTTCATGGTCAACCTGGCCCGCTACAAGCCGGCGGATTGAGGCTATCCGAAAACAAACGCGTAGATTGCACGTGTGGGCGGGCCATGACGGTTAACCGCACTCCACTCGTCATGCCCGGCCTTGAGCCGGGCATCTCGTGCCGCCTGATAAAGATGCCCGGGTCGAGCCCGGGCATGACGCTGGTAAGTGGGCTTAATTCGAGTTTGCCGGCTCGCGGTGGTCGAGCTTGGCGGCGAACTGTTCGAACAATTCGCTGACGCAGCGCGCCACGGTGCGCTGGTGATTGTCGTTGAGCTGGTCGGCGGCACGCATGCAGAGATCGGCGAATTTGCGCGCGAGCTGGATCGCCTCGCGGTTCGAGTCCATGCGGATCTCGTCGAATACGGTGACAATGTAGTCGCGGGTCTGGTTGCTCTGGTGATGCGTCACCGGCCGCTCGCCCATCAGGGAGTCGAGCATGGCGTTGAAGGTCTGCGAGGTGTCGATGGCGATGGAGGCCAGGATCTTCTCGATCCGCTCGTTATCCTTGGCCGAAAGCGGGCGCGGGGAGGTGGCGGCAATGCGTTCCTTCATCTCTTGCTCGGGCAGGGCGGATTTGGAGGAAGTGCGGTTCCACATGGCAATCACCTGAACATAGGGCCAGGCAGGCAACAGGCTGCGCTGCCCGCCGGGGCGGATTTCTTCGGCTCAATTCAGCATAGCACGAGACCGCCCGCCGCCCGCAAGCGGCGCGTAAACAATCAGGAAATGACTTCCTTGGCGGCGCGGATCAGGTTGTCGATATGCCAGCCCTGGAACAGGCGGATACCGGCCTGCTGGCCAGCGCGCAAGGCCTCATCGGTCTCGCAGCGCGCCATGATCACCCGGTTCGGATCGGCGTCGGTGATCTTCTGCTGGATATCCTTGGCCACCCAGTCGTCGTGGTGGTCCTTGAAATAGAACAGTTTGATGAAATCTGCGCGCAGTTCCTTGCGGCCGAACAGGCCGAGCAGGTCGGGCGTGATGCCATCGATCAGGATGCGGTAGCCGTTATTCTGCAGGAATTCGCAGGCCAGCAGGTATTCGGCGTAATCCCAGAACACGTCCCAGCGCTGCAGCTCAATGATGATCTGCTCTTTCTTGACGATGTTGCCGATGCGGCTGTCGAAATCGCGGAACTGGTCGCTCAGCACCGTCGAGACATTGAGATTGATCGAGAACGGGCCGCTGTTGCGGGTGACGAAGCCATCCAGCAGCGAGCGGAACACGCGGCTGTCCAGCGTGCGTGTCAGATACTGGAACAGGGCGCGCGAGCCGCGCAGGTTCACATTCGGCGCGATGGCCTGGCGCAATTCGTTCACGCCAACATAGATTTCCTGGAAAATCGGCTTCGGCGGCTGGTTGCCGAACACTACGGAAATCGGCTGGCGGCGCATGAAGGTGGTGACATCCGCCTTCTTTAGGATGTCCTCGATCTGCTGCAGGGCGCCGGGGGTGATCGGCACGCCATCGGTGGCGCCGGCGCCCGTGCCGGCCTTGGCCAGCAGGCGCTTGCGGCGCTCGGAAAAGACGCGGAAACGCTGCGCCATCGCGTCCATCCACTCCTGGAGTTCATCCAGGTTGTGGTCGAAGCGATACCAGCGCACGGCATTCTCGGCTTCCTCAGGCGTGAGGCCGATGGCGACGTTATTGCGGGTCAGCACATCGTCGATCTCGAGCACCATCTTTTCGAAGCTCTGCTCGAAAAAGCGCTCGGAAAGGCGGGCGAACAGCACGATGGAATAGTCGTGCAGCGTATAATAGCTGCCCTCGTATTTCGACATCAGAGAGCGGATCGCGTGCACTACGATGTTGTAGCTTTCGCGGTTGCGCTCGAAATTCTTCGGGTTGACGAACTGCATGATGGCGCAGATGCGGCCGCCAAAGATCTTGCCGCGAACAATGCGGTCGAAGTCCGTGAACATCTTTTCGTCATCGGACGCCGGCGTCGTATTATTGACCTCGCTCATCATCGACTCGGCCGCTTTCTCCCACCCCGGGGGCTGCACGGCGCCGCCTCCGGATGTAAAAATCCCTGTCGGCGGCACTATGACAAATTATGACCCAGCTAAAAAGCCGGATGATTTGGTTAATAACCGCTACGGGGATAATAAAGCATTAATTTCCCCCAGACTGGTGGAAATCACGGCTATGTGACACACGCAGAGCCTGGGTGTTCGCCTGGGCCGTTAGCGCAGGCGGCGGGCGGCCAGCGCTTCGGCGGTGTCGATGTCGTTGAGCACGCCATCATCCCCGGCAGCGACCTCGCAAACCCAGTCGGAATGCTGCTCAAGCAGCCGGCGGGCACCGCTATCGCCGTCCAAGCCTTTGAGCTGATTAAAGAACTGGGCGCCCCACAAGATTGGGTTGCCACGTTTGGAACCCACTACCGGCACGCATATGGCGCGGCCTTCCACAGGGTTGAAGGCGGAGATCAGCTTGTCCAGCACCCGCGGTGGCACGTCCGGCATATCGCCGAGGCAGATCAGGGCGCCGTCCAGCCCTTCGGGCAGGGCACGGATGCCGGCCACCAGGGAGGTGGCCAGGCCGCCGGCGAAATCCGGGTTGTGGGTGAAGCTCAAGCCATCTGGCCCTGGGCCATTGGAGGGGGCGCCGGCCAGGGCGGCGGCTTGCACTTCCTCGGCGCGGTGGCCGGTAACGATTATGACAGGCCGGGCGGGGGAGGCCAGCACATGCTCCACCACATGGCGCAGGATCGGCTTGCCTTCCAGGTCGGCCAGCAGCTTGTTGCCGCCCTGCATGCGGCTGGACAGGCCGCCGGCCAGGATCACCGCAGCGATACGGGGCCGGCGCTGGACTGTCGGCGCCTGAATTTCCGACTTGGTGCCGGCGCCCGGACCTGATCGGGGCTGCGGCCGGGTCGGGATTTCCTTCAGCAGCCCGCCGGCACCCATGCGCATGATCTCGGCACGGCCGACGCCGAGGCCGGCACAGAGCCGTTGCAGCACCCAGTCGAAGCCGTTCAGCTTCGGCGAACGGGCGCAACCCGGCACGCCAACCACCGGCACTTCTGCCAGGCGGCCGATCAGCAGCAGGTTGCCGGGATCCACCGGCATGCCGAAATGCTCGACAATGCCGCCGGCGGCAACGATGCCGGCGGGCACCACATCCTCGCGGTCGACGATGGCGCTGCCACCGAACACCAGGATCGGCGCGCAGCCTTGCTCGCGCAGTTGCGCCACGCAGACGGCGATGGCCGTGGCGTCATGCTCGCAGGTGAGGCTGCCGCCGAGATCGCTGCCCAGGCGCAGCAGGCGCTCGCGCAACGCCGCCTCGGTCTTGGCCAGCACGCTGTCCTTGGTGTCGTCGACGCGGGTCATCACCAGGCCGACACGGCGCGGCACGAATGGCGCCACGCGCACCAGCGGGCCGTTTTCGGCAGCGATTTCAGCGGCGCGCTGCACCACATCGCGCGGCGCGGCAAACGGAATGATCTTCACCGTGGCCAGCATCTGGCCCGGTTCCACCACATCGTAAGGCGCCACCGTGGCGATGGTGACGGCTTCATGCAGCAGGTTCAGGGCGTCGACGCGGGCCGGTTCCAGCACGGCGATGCCGGCGGCTTCGGCATAGATATTGGCGCGGCCGGTGAAGGCGGTGGCGGCGCGTGTCGATGTGCCGGCCGCAGCCTCGGCGATGCGGCTGGCGGCCTGGTCCTCGGGCACGTCGTCGGGGCCGAGCCGGGCGGCATAGACGCTGTCCTGTCCGGCCTGGCGGAGCGCCTGCACATCCTCGGCGCTCAGCACGCGGCCCTTGCGGAACCGCTGCGTGCCGACGCTCATGGAATGGCCGAGAATGCAGCCTTCCGCCTCGCGAACCGGAACCGGACCGAAAAACATGACGTCAGGCGGCGGCGCTGGTGGTGGCGCCCGAATGTGAACCAGGGGCCGGCTGGCGCAAAGCCTGAGTCATCTGGCCCAGGATGGCGATGGCGATTTCAGCCGGTGTCTTGGCGCCAATGGACAGCCCTACCGGGCCATGGATGCGCGCCAGATCCTCCGGCCCGAAGCCGGCGGCGGTGAGGCGTTCGAGGCGCGAGGCATGGGTCTTCTTGCTGCCCAGCGCGCCGATATAGAACACGTCCGACTTCAGCGCCGTCTGCAATGCCGGGTCGTCCACCTTCGGATCATGCGTCAGCGTCACTACCGCCGTGCGCAGGTCAGGCTTCAATTGCGCCATGGCCTCGTCCGGCCAGTCATTCGACAGCCACACACCGGGGAAGCGGGCCTCGCTGCCAAAGGCGCTGCGCGGATCGATCACTGCCACTTCGTAGCCGGCGAACTGCGCCATCGGCACCAGCGCCTGCGCGATATGCACCGCGCCAACCAGGATCAGGCGCAGCGGCGGATTGAACACATTGAGGAAGAGGGGGCCGTCATCGGTCTCGATGGTGCGCGGCTTGTCTTCCAGCATGGCGGCGCGCGCCGCCTCGCCGATGCGCGGATCGATATCCTTCAGGCCCTTCTTGCCATAGAGATAGAACAGCCGCTGCTCGCCGCTATTGAGGAAGGTGCCCAGCACCACCGGAATCTTGGCGGCGCGGTCGGCCTGGAGTTGGGTGAGGATTTCCTGTTTCATCCGTCCAGCCGCTCCACATAGACCTGGATCTTGCCGCCGCAGGCCAGGCCCACTTCCCAGGCCTGGGCATCGGACACGCCGAAGCTCAAGAGGCGCGGCTTGCCATCCTGGATCGCGTCCAGGCCTTCAGTGACCACGGTGCCCTCGATGCAGCCGCCGGAGACCGAGCCGAGGAAGCGGCCTTCATCATCGATCACCAACTGACTGCCGACCGGGCGCGGCGCCGAGCCCCAGGTGGTGACCACGGTGGCGATGGCAACGCCCTTGCCGGAGGTTTTCCAGGCCAGGGCCTCGGCGAGCAGATCTTCGCGCGCTGCATTACTCTCTTGATTAAGGCTCATGCCGCCATCCTTCCGAGGTTCTGTTGCAGCCGGTTGCCGATGTCGTTCTGGCCGCTGAGCGCGGCGGCGAGTTCGGCGATGGAGTCTAGATTGTGCACGGGACGGAAATCGTCAACATGCGGCAGAATGGCACGGATGCCGAGCGCCTTCGGCTCGAAGCCATCCCAGCGCAGCAGCGGGTTGAGCCAGATCAGCCGCTTGCATGACTTGTGCAGCCGTTCCATTTCGCGCGCGAGCTGCGGCCCCGGCTCGCGGTCGAGGCCATCGGTGAGCAGCAGCACCACGGCGCCCTGGCCGAGTACGCGGCGCGACCAGTAGCGGTTGAACTCGGCCAACGTGGCGCCGATGCGGGTGCCACCGGACCAGTCCGGCACACGCGAGCCGACATCGGCCAGCGCCTTGTCGACATCCTTCTGGCGCAGCAGGCGCGAGATATTCGACAGCCGGGTGCCGAACAGGAAGCTATGCACGCGCCTTCGGTCATTGCTCAGGGCATGCATGAAATGCAGGAACATGCGGCTGTACTGGCTCATCGAGCCGGAAATGTCGCATAGCACCACCAGCGGCGGTTCGCGCGTGACATTGGATTTGCGCACCAGCGGGATGGCGCCGCCGCCAAGCCGCAGCGAGCGCCGCAGCGTGGCGCGCAGGTCGATGCGCTTGCCGCTGGGATCAAGCTTGAAGCGGCGCGTGCGGCGCGGCGGGAAAGGCCAGGCGATGCGCGCCAGCGCCGCATGGGCCGCCGCCACTTCCTCGGCGCTCATCTCGGCGAAATCCTTGGTCTGCAACAATTCGCTGGCCGAGAAAGTCAGCGTGGCATCGAGTTCGATCTCGCGCTCGCGGTCATCTTCCTTCGCCTTGCCCTGGCGGTTCGGCATCAGCGCCTGCTGCACGCGGCGCGACATCTGATGCTTCTGCGGCTCGGCGCCACCCTCGGCTTCGGGCAGCATCATGCGCATCAGGCGTTCGAGGATTTTCGGATCGCGCCAGAAGATATGAAACGCCTGATCGAATAATTCGCGCTGATCGCGGCGGTTCACCAGCACGGAGAATAAAGTCCAGTAGAGATCGTCGCGCCGCTGGATGCCGGCGACTTCCACCGCGCGCACCGCCTCCAGCGCCTTACCGGGGCCGAGCCGCAGCCCGGCGGCGCGCAGCATGCGCACGAAATGCACGATATTCTCGGCGAAGCGGCCACCTTCCGGGCTTTCGCTTGGCGCCATCAGGTTCATGCGTCAGAGCCCCGCCAGTTCCTGCTGCACCTGGCGCAGGATCGCGGCTGCCTCGCTGCCCTGCATCTTCGCGATGTCGTCCTGGTACTTGAGCAAGACGCCCAGCGTGTTGTCGATGGTCTCCGGGTCCAGCGCCACCTTGTCGAGGAAGGTCAGCGCGCGGGTCCAGTCGATGGTCTCGGCGACGCCCGGCAGCTTGAACAGTTCCTGGTTGCGCAGCGCCTGCACGAAACGCACGATCTCCTGGCTCAGCCGCTTCGGCGCGCCCGGCACCTTGCGCTCCAGGATCGCCAGTTCGCGCTCGGCGCTGGGATAATCCACCCAGTAATACAGGCAGCGGCGCTTCAGCGCGTCGTGGATTTCGCGGGTCCGGTTCGAAGTGATGATGACTATGGGCGGCTCGGCCGCCTTGATGACACCGAGTTCGGGCACGCTGATCTGGAAGTCGGACAGCACTTCCAGCAGATAGGCCTCGAAAGGCTCATCGGTGCGGTCGAGTTCGTCGATCAGCAGCACCGGCGGGCCTGCGGCATCGTCCTGCAACGCCTGCAGCAAGGGCCGCTCGATCAGGAAGTCGCGGGAAAAAATGTCGCGGGTGATTTTGCCGCGATCCTGTTCGCCGGCGGCTTCCGCCAGACGGATTTCCAGCATCTGGCGCGGGTAGTTCCATTCATAGACGGCGGAATTAAGGTCCAGGCCCTCATAGCATTGCAGCCGCACCAGGCGGCGGTTCAGCGTGGTTGCCAGCACCTTGGCGATCTCGGTCTTGCCGACGCCGGCTTCGCCTTCGAGAAACAGCGGCCGGCCCATTTTCAGCGCCAGGAACAGGCTGGTGGCCAGCGGCCGGTCGGCCACGTAGTCGCCATGGGCGAGCAGGGTTTCGACGGCATCGATGGAGGCGGGCAGGGCGGACATAGGCGGGGGCTTCCGGTCAGACTACGGAACCGCGGGGAGCGGGACGGGCGGCCATCCTGCCTCAGGCCAGGGGTGGCGCGCAATTCACCCGGCCTGCTAGCGCAGGTTGAAGGAAGGCTTTCAAGAGGGGGAATATGGAGGTCCGGGCCGGAATTGAACCGGCGTACGAGGATTTGCAGTCCTCTGCGTAGCCACTCCGCCACCGGACCCCGATGCACCGGCTGGACTCTGCCGAACTGGCGCGACGGCCCTTGTAGGCGGAAGCGGTTGGCCGGGTCAAGTGCCGGGGGGCGTGGGCAGCCAAGCCGGAGTCTCTGGCCCGAAGACCCCGGGCGGGCTACTGGCGGCTGTGACAAATGTCACAGGCCGGTGCGGCTAAGCCAAACTACGGACGTTGTTTTTACCGCAATGCGGCATTATAAACCGAGGGCTAATTCCCTCTGCTCCAAACCGGAATCGTGTGATGGCTTCCGCCGACCGACTTTTCGCCGAGGCCCGGCGCCAGATGGTGCTGACCCAGTTGCTGCCGAACAAGGTGATCGACGAGCGCCTGATTGCGGCCATGTCGGCGACCCCGCGCGAACAATTCGTGCCGAAATCCTACCGGGGCGTGGCCTATCTGGATGAGGATATCGCTGTCGGCGCCGGTCGCGCGCTGATGGAGCCGCTGGTGCTGGCCCGCCTGCTGCAGGAAGCCGATATCGCCGCCAGCGATGTCGCCCTGGTGGTCGGCTGTGGCACCGGCTACGACCTGGCCGTGCTGGCCCGCCTGGCAAGCACCGCGATCGGCCTGGAAAGCGACCCGGCGCTTGCCGTCGAGGCGACCAAGCTGATGGCCCAGCTTGGCCTCGACAATGCCCCGGTGATCGAAGGCCCGCTGGCCGATGGCCTGGCGAAGCAGGGGCCGTATAACGTGATTCTGCTGGCCGGCGCGGTGCCGGAAATCCCGGCCCAGCTCAAGCAGCAGCTTGCCGAGGGCGGCCGTCTGGTGGCGGTGCGTCGTCCGACCGGGGCGCCGATGGGTCAGGCCGTGCTGGTCAAGCGCGCCGGAAACCTGTTCGCCGAACGTGTGATCTTCGACGCCGCCACGCGGCCGCTGCCGGGCTTCGAGCGTCCTGCGGGCTTCGTGTTCTGAGCCGATGACTGCCCTGCCGGTGGAAATCGAAGTTGAGGAATTGTCGCTCTGGCTCGAGGGCAAGGGAGATGTCGCCCTGCTCGACGTGCGAGAGGATTGGGAAGTGAAGCTTTGCGCCCTGCCGGGTGCCATCCATATCCCGCTGGGCCAGGTGCCCGCGCGGGCCGGGGAAGTGCCGAAGGCCAGCCGGGTGGTGGTGTTCTGCCATCATGGCGGGCGCAGCCTGCGGGCCACCCAGTGGCTGCGGGCGAATGGATTTTCACAGGCGATTAACCTCGCCGGCGGTATTCATGCCTGGGCCGAACGGATCGACCCGGACATGGCGACCTACTGACGGTTTCTGGCTGATTGAATATGGCGGGCTGCCCGGAGACGGGGCCCAGGGGAAGAATGGTGGTTGGAATGGCGAAAGTTTCTTTCTTGCGCGGTGCGCTTCTTGGTAGTGCTGCGATCTTGTCTGCCGCCTGGCTTCTGGCCGCGCCGCAGGCCGGAGCGCAGACCCTCAACGAGGTGCTGTCCAACGCCTATACCAACAACCCGACGCTTGGTGCTGCTCGCGCCGCGGTGCGGGCCACCGATGAAGGCGTGCCGCAGGCGCTTTCCGGCTGGCGTCCGACCGTCAACCTGACCGGCGAAGCCGGCGTGCTGCGCCAGGATTACAAGCCGAATACCGCTTCCACCATGAGCGACACGATCAACCCGACCTCGCTCGGCGTTTCGGTGACCCAGCCGCTGTATCGCGGTGGCCGCGTCGAAGCGCTGACTGATAGCGCCGAGGCGCTGGTCCAGGCCGCGCGCCAGGATCTAGCCAGCACCGAGCGCCGCGTGCTGCAGGATAGCGTCACGGCTTACATGGACGTGCTGCGCGATCAGGCCGTGGTCGATCTGACCCGCAATAACGAAGGTGTGCTGCGTCGCCAGCTCGAAGCCACCCGCGAGCGTTTCCGCGTCGGTGAAATCACCCGCACCGACGTAGCGCAGGCGGAATCGCGCCTGAGCCGTGCCACCGCCGACCGCATTTCTGCCGAGGGCGCGCTGATCTCCAGCCGCGCCACCTTCGCCCGCATCACCGGCCTGCAGCCGGGCCGCCTGGTGCCGCCGCCGCCGTTGCCGACCCTGCCGGCCAACGAGGACGAGGCGATTTCGATTGGCGACAAGGAAAACCCCGAATTGCAGGCGGCACAGTTCCGCGAGCTGTCGGCCCGCGCCGATGTGCGCGCGGCCTCCGGCGCGCTGCTGCCCAGCGTGTCGCTGAATGCTTCGGCGGCCCGCACCACGGAGCAGAGCCGCGCCGATCTCGACCTCAACACCGCCCGCGCCAGCATCCAGGTGACGGTGCCGCTGTATGAGGCCGGCGGCGTCTATAGCCAGACCCGCCAGCGCAAGCAGACCTTCAACCAGCGCCGCATCCAGGTGGACGAGCAGCGCCGCCTGGTGCGCCAGAGCGTCACCCAGGCCTGGGAAAACCTCAATACCGCACGCTCCAACATCAACGCCCGCAAGGCGCAGGTGCAGGCCTCGCGCATCGCCCTCGAAGGCGTGCAGCAGGAAGCCGAGGTCGGCTCGCGCACCACGCTGGACGTTCTGGACGCGGAGCAGGAATACCTCGATGCCCAGGTGGCGCAGGTGCGCGCCGAGCGCGATGAGTATGTCGCTGGCTTCGTGCTCTACTCGGCGGTTGGCCGTCTTTCGGCCCGCAACCTCTCCCTGCCGGTACAGCTTTACGATCCGGCCGAGAACTACACGCGGGTGCGCGACCTGTGGTTTGGCACCGATGGCGGGCTCGACGTCGAATAATCGCAGATTTTCGGCGAAGGCCTTGCAGGATCGGGAAAAACGCCTTAACCCGGTTTAACAGTTCGGTTATCTTTTGTAGGCATATCATGGTGCTGACGAGTCGGTGTTACCGGCTGGTCGGCACCGTTTCGTGCCGCTAGCCGCGCTACAGGCAGGTTCAAGCAGCCAGACCGGGGTGATTTCCCCGTGACGGGAAGATCGGGCAGGGGATGAGCGACCCTAAGGCAGGGCAGAGCGAACCGACAATGGAGGAGATTCTTGCCTCCATCCGCCGGATTATTTCCG
>VFQP010002050.1_pt1 | contig 23846 bp, 47 predicted proteins | sample 3512351 | NCBI WGS metagenome assembly VFQP01 (sample SAMN10412372, study PRJNA504923) | tailings metagenome | isolation source: Relicate 1 Philex TSF1 revegetated site | place: Philippines: Tuba, Benguet | collected 2017-08-29
AACATGGTGGTCAACATGGTGGTCAACATGGTGGTCAACATGGTGGTCAACATGGTGGTCAACGTGGTAAGGAAAAAGTCAATGTCATACAGGACAACGATGATGAAAAAACCACCAGCACCACAGCAACAGCAGGTATCATGAACAAGACCACCACCACGACTACCCGCGGTGATGTGATGGATATGATGCTCGCAGAATGTGAAACCATGGCTGGTCGGTCACAAGCAGCTAGTGCGCTCCGCCCTCTTGTGTGGGCTGACTTTGAAAGTGCATTGGCACAGGTGGCATCCTCCTGTGGGGAGGACACACCACTGATGACTGAGTTGAAGCAGTGGAATGCGCAATATGGGGATGATGGCAGTCGGGGGGCACACCGACACAAGCTGTCGTATTTCATGTAGAGCATAGGAAATGTAGAGCACAGGTGATGTAGAGCATAGGTGATGTAGAGCGTAGGAAACGTGTTGAGAGTGTGTGTGAGGGAGAGCGTGTGTGTTTGTATTTGTGTGTATGTCACCAGGCACGTATGTTGTGTTTATATGCAGGACTTGTTGTATCCATGTAGGAGTGTGTGTGTATTGTATTGTGCTGCTGCGTATGTTTTGTTAGCCACGTGTTTTTCCCTGTGCATGTATGCAATTGATGTATTGGTTTACCGCAACGTTGACCATTTGACCAACCCATTTTGTGTTTTTGCATGTGTGGCAGTCTGTGTAGGGGTGTAGGGGTGTTTTGTTTTTGTCAAGGTTTGTGTAGGACCCACACACGCACTGTGTATATGAATGATGCATTGTGTATGTGAATGATGCATTGTGTGTATGAATAATGCACCACATTGGTGTACTACAACGGTGGGTGGGTGTGGATACATGCTCTTCTTGATGTAGGGCATTTTTTGAAACCCATGATGATGATGATGATGATGATGGTCAATGATGATGATACATGATGATGATGATGGTGATGTACTGTTACTTGTACGTGTGTTGTTGCAGGGGGGAAAACACAACGTTTGCAATCTGTAACACCACTACCGATCAACACACGCCACTTTCCGTATCAAGACACACCACGTATCAAGACACACTGCTGCAGTGCTGCACACCTACATGCGCCAACGTCGTCCCTGTGAGTCACCACTATCGATCCTCCACTGTGAACCCTTCTGTTGTGTACCTCGCTGTGCTGTGCGTGCTGCTGTTTTTGAAACGTATGGTATCTTGTTGCGTGATTTAGACACAAACCGACTCACAGCACTCAACTCAAAGAGGGGGGCCTGCTGCTGAGGATGATGATGTTGCTGCTGCTGCTGTTGCTGCTGCTGATGTTGATGATGATGATGATGCTGTTGCTGCTGATGTTGATGATGATGATGTTGTTGCTGCTGATGTTGATGATGATGATGCTGTTGCTGATGATGATGTTGATGTTGATGTGAAGCAGGAGGGAGAGGTGGAAGAGAAAAATCACCCGAACCATGCTCTTGCGGTTGTTGTTGTTGTTGTTGATACTCAGGTTGCATGCTGCTTGTGCTTGTTGTGCTGTCTTTTTTGTGCTCCTGGTGCTGCTGCTGCATCCCAGGCCCCCCCCGCTGGGACCCTGCAGGGCCCCCCTGTTGTGTGTGCCGGCCATTGACACCACGCACTGCTGCCAGCTGCTGCTGTGCCTGCTGCACCAAGTCCCATTGTGTCTGCAATGCATGCAAAGAGGGTGGTGCTGCTGCTGTGGGTAGTGGTGCTGTTGGTGGTGCTGCTGCTGTGGGTAGTGGTGGTTGTGCCTGTGCTTGTGTTGGTGCGCTGGTATGTGCTGGTGTGACATCTTCTTGTAGGGGATTGTACATTATTGAGGATTGTGGTGGTGCTGGGGCCTGTGCTGCACCATGCATGGTACTTGATGTTCCAGCATGATTGATACTTGATGTTCCAGCATGATTGATACTTGATGTTTCAGCATGATTGATACTTGGTGCTGCAACATGCACAGTGCCTGCTCTGACAGCTGATGTGCGTGCATGGTAGGCAGCAATGGCAGCTTCCTCCTTTGCTTCCCGTGCACGTTCCTCTGCTAGCTGTAGGTATATATAGGTACATATAGGCATGCATTGGATGTAGGTATGATAGGCATGCATTGGGGTGTGCAATTGGGGTGTAACAGCAGACGCACATGTGGATGTACAAACATATGCGCATGTGATGAGGCACATCATGACTGCAGACAAGGTGTATCAGGTATGTTTTGATAACAAGGTATGTTTTGACCAGGCACAACAACACGCACCACTGATCACCCTGTGCTACATACCTGACGAGCCTTGGCTAACCGTTTTTCCTCAATTTGCTGTGCCCATTCTTGTTGGAGCTGCTGCCGAATGGCGGCCTCTCGCTGGCGTTGGGCAGTGGTGGGTTGAGGGAGGAGGTCATGGAGTGCACGCATGTAGGGCAGGGGTGGTGCACTCTGGGCAGATGTCTGGGATGTCACGTGTCAAAACCATTGTGACAATCATTGATCGACATGGTGATGGTGGGCTTGGTATTGGGCATCAGACATACCTTGTGCTGGGTGACGAGGTTTGGGAGGTGATGATGGTGATGATCATCCAATCGTGAGCTGTGAGCTGTTTTGGAACGGCTTATCTTTAAATTGTCGTTGCGTTGATGTATTGCTGGCAGCATGTTGTTTTAATGTGTATACGGAAGAGACCACTTGACACTATGGCATGTATTGATCAAAGTGTGAATGGGGCACCTATCGTGCGCTGCTTCAATCGATGACCGCAAATCCAGCTTCCGCAATAGGATTTGCATACGATCATGAGCAGTTGCAGTGCTGCTTGTTTGTTCTTCATATATTGCGTTGTTTTCAACTGCGCATCGGGTCTGTGTGTCTGTTCATCATAGTTTGTTATACCAGCGACAATATTTGCACATAGACCCACAGGACTCCACATAGACATAGAGTACCAATTCATCAAATACTGGCGCACTGACATCCACAGAGCAGCTGTGGGTGCTGCCCTATACACTATTGATACTATTAGAAACTCGTCATAATGGCTAGCACCATACTGCAGGATGTTGCGGATGTTGAGGGTGCTCGCCAACCACTCTTGGCAGACAGGTACCATCAATCAACCATCCCACCATGCAGACAGCTGTGTCTTGCTAGGCAGCCTTGATGGACAATCGAATCTCTGTACCATAGAAACCATAGAATCCCTACACCTCCAATCCCATCTATCACAGTTGCCAGGCCGATGACAATCCGCCCTCACCCGCCCTCAAAGAATACAAGGGATGCACCGCCTCAGAGGCCACCTTCAACCTCGCCATCACTGCTGTCGGTGCTGGTATCCTTGCCCTCCCCAAAGCCTTTGCATCCGTGGGCCTCGTTGTGGGTCTTGTGGTGGTGGCGTGTGCTGCTGTGTTTACCTATTGCTCAGCAACTGTGATTACTGTTGTTGCTTCCAAGACACACTTGCCTACGTATGGGTGCATCATCAAGGCCAAATTTGGTCGTGCAGGTGCCATGCTGCTGCAATCATCCATTGTGCTGCATGTGGGAGGTGTGTTCCTCAGGGGGTGGGAGGGGTTCCGGTGGGAGAGGTTGCCATGTACCCACAACACACAATGACACTCGACACACTCAACACACTCGACACACTCGACACACACCCATGCAGGGGCTATGATTGTATACCTCATGATCATTGCAGACATCCTAGTAGGCGTTGCACCAAATTATAATGGTGTATTGTGTGAATTGCTCAACAGACATGATGGCGTATGGTGGCTCAGCCGCAACTTTGTGGTAGGTGGGGCATATACCGTGTGGGATGATGTTGTGCTGTGTATGTGTATATTTGTATGTGTGTGTATGTGTACATGTGCATATGCAAGACTCAAGCACGCATGTACACATACATACACACACAATACACACACAGATACTTGTACTTGTAGTTGCAGTAGAGGTGCCACTGTATAGCCTTCGGTATGCATGTAGTTGTTATGCTTGGTTGCACTGCATGGTTGTATATGGCTGTTAACCCTAAATTTGGCCACATGGCACTATTCACACCCCTCCTCACACCCACACCCTCAACCCCCCCCCCCCAACACACACACCCTCAACACACCCCTTTTCAACACACACTCCTCCCTCCACACACAGCAACATGGCACTGCTTAGCAAGGCCAGTGGTGCATGTGTGTGCATTACCTTATATATGGCAGGCTTTATCCTCTTCCTAGCAGGCCTTGCATGGCAACAGGGTAAACTGGCTGCAGATGTATATGTATGGCCTAATGAAGACACGTTTGAGCACTTATGGGGGGGAAATGTGTTGGCAGCTGTGAGGGGGGTGTTGGGGTCATTGGCGGTGGCTGCACTGGTGTGTGTGGGAGGGGGGAAGGGGGTGCTGTTACTGTGTGTGTGTGTGTGTGTGTGTGTGTGTGTTTGCAGGTGTAGGTGTAGGTGTGTGGGGGGTGGCATGGTGAGGATGCATGTGTACTCACATGCATTATATATGTACTCACATGCATGTGTACTCACATGCATTATATGGCAAATGTTTCATGTGCAGGCACATATAACAAAATACACACACAAAACATGCTCACAACATACTCAACACATACAACACCTCTCACTTTCATCTCATACCCCTTTTCCCAAACATTCCCCCCCCCCTTTCTCCCCACACACACATACAGGCATACACATGTCACTTCAACCTCATACCAGTGCAACGCTCCATGAAGCATGGTTTTGATAATCGACCACCATGCATGAAGAGGATAGTGGCTCATGCAGTGCTGCTGTGTGCTGCTTTATACGCAGCAGTGGGTGGCTCTGGTATGTGGTACTGCATTTGGTGGTATGGTGCATGGGGTTGATGCATGTATGGGGTTGATGCGTGTGTGTTTGTTGTGTGTGTGGGGGGGGGGGGTGTAGGTGGGACAACAAAACAACATGACTGTGTTTGTATGACAATAAGACAACAGGAATGTGTGTGCATATATGTCAACATCCCATCTCTTGTGTCTGTACTCTCTACAGCCACATGCATTTCTCCGCTATCATTCATCCTGCCCACATACAGGGTATATCATGTTTGGGTCAGCCACACGTGGTGATGTGCTGAAAAACATCAACCTGCAATATGTACGGGGTTTGTTGGGGCGTCACTGGGCACACCTGCTTGTGACGGTATGCATGCATGCATGCTGGTGGTGGTACAGTATGGAGGGTTGTTGTGTATGTGCAGGGTGATGTATGTATGACATGACAAGTCGTCATGTGCCAAGTGTATGTGTGGCCCACCCCCTCTCATGTAGTGCACCCCCTGTCATATGGTACACCCCTTTTCCCACACCACCAAACACCACCAAACACCACCAAACGCAACAGATTCTGGGCCTCACCTACCCCATCAACCTGCTTGTCAACTTTGCCCTGCGACTGTGGGGCCTCCGTGAAAACATTGTAGGATTATTGTTCGACATGGATGCCATGCGATTGCCGTTGTCTACGTTTTACATGGTCACGTACGCCTCCCTGGTGATGGTGTTTGCGTTGAGTGTTGCAGTGCCGAGTGTGTGGTTTTTGGTCGAGGTGATTGGGTCAACGGCATGCATGGTGTTTGCGTATGTGTTTCCAGCCTTGCTGCTGGCAACGGGGGAGGCAGGGGGTGGGGCGTGGGGACGTGCGGGGGGGGCGGGGCTGTTGCTGGTGGCGGCAGTGGTGGCTGTGTTTGGTACCATCAACGCCTTTGCATCGTTGGGGTGATTCGAGTTGGTGGGGGGAGAGCTGGTGGGGTGAGAGCACGTGCGTATTGTGTTTTGAGCGGCCGGAGAGCGCGTATGTATTGTTGGCCCATATATTGCTTTTACTGTTAGTCTCATATTCATCTCTACAAAGGCTGTAACCATGTTGAACTAGAACTTATCTGCAGAACACGATGGCAGTGATCATCGATGATGAACTAGATGTACGGGGAAAAGTGCTGCTGCCGTCCCAGAAAACCGTTGCATCAATCTGATATCATTGTTGTGTACACTATCTCGCGCATATGCATGCAAAAACAGGTCACTGATCCAGCCGAACTCGCTGTAATTGAATCTGCCCTTGCTGCTGTGGATGCCCATACCCATGCGCAGCACACCACCATCACCACGACCATTGCATCATCTACACACCCACGCCCAGCACCCAAGCGACAGCTTCCTCAATCATTTCTACGACCTGCACGCCACGCTGCGCACGCTGTGCCCCAACAACCGACAGACCACACACTCGAACCAGTATGGGAATGTGGTGTGGGCTCTCAACTCCCCATAAAAATTCCCACATTCCTCCAATTCCCCCTGTTTTGCTCTTGACACACAGGAATTTGTTCACTATGTTGCAACAGCACATGACATTGAATACTGGGCACACAAGCTGTTGCATCATGTACGACCCGCTGTGGTTGGCATGGATACAGAGTGGCGCGTGTTGTTTCAAACAGGCGTATCTCCACCTAGAGTAGCACTGCTGCAGCTGTGCTTTCGGCTTTCAGATGCAGGTGTGATGTGGCGTATGATGTGGCGTATGGTGTGGTGTGGTGTGGTGTGAGGAGGGAGGGTTGTGCATGGGAGGGTTGCGTATGCGTGCGTGTGTTTGGGGCGTGTAGGTCACCTGTGTTTTTGGGTGTTACGTGGGTGTTTGTGTATGCATGTACTGTATGTGTGTACATTATGCATACGTGTTGTGTGAGGAAATACATACATATGCACACATGCAACACACCCACACAACACAAACACACAGAGGCTGTCGCGCTTGGTATGGCACGCTGTGCATCCTATCATCCCTCACAACCACATGCTCCTGTATATGTATGTTTACTATTTCATCTTGTTGTATGTGGTGATACTCTACCATTGAGCCTGCAACAACTGCTGTGTGAAGAGGTAATAGGGTTGATGTGTGTGTGTGTATGGGTTGAGGTGTTTTGAGGGGCCATTACATGTACGGCACTCACGTAGACGTACAGTACATCATGACCCTCACAAGATCAGTCCCTGACAACACCCACCCACACATTACAAAACAACTGCACACAAAACACATACACACTCCAAAACACCACAACATGCCCACAACACCTCCCCCAAAACACACACAGTCCATCATCAAGGTGGGTGTTGGTGTTGAAGCTGACGCAAACCGCATCATGCAAGCATACAACAACACACAGCAAGTCAAGGGCCTGCAAGATCTGCGTGTCATGGCAAAACGTGTGATTGACCCTCAACGCATGTTGGGGGGATATGGACTGAGTAGTATGTGGGGGGGACGATGTGGGGAGATGTGATGGCTTGCCATGGGATGCGTGTATTGTGCATGTGTTGTGCATGTGTTGTGCATGTTTATTGTGTGTAATGTGTATCACAACAAACCAACCACAACCTTGTTTCATGCATGCTCAAGAACACACCCACCAGGCAACATGTCAGCACACAAACGCACAGACCCCCTCTTTTGTAACCCCAGTGTATACCCACATATCACCACCAGGTTTATGCGCCGAGCTGCTTCATGCTACACTAGGCAAGGACGCTCGTGTACGCTGTAGCAACTGGGAACAGGTACCACTGGACACCCACCAACGTAGATATGCAGCAGCAGATGCATGTGCCTCCTTGCGGTGCTATGAGGTGTGTTTTCAGGGGGGGGGTGCTGTGGGGGGTTGTTGTGGGGGACGGTGTATGTGTGTGTACATGTTGGTACTTTGATGTGTATGTGTACACACACTCTCTGTACTCTTTTTGCACGCACATAGTCCTCCACACATTCATTCTCCTCCACACTCTTCAACACACAAAACAACAATAACAACAACACCTCACCACTCACAAGGTCATGGCTGCTCGCCCACCCCTACACAATCCCCTACGTGTCACTAACACTGACACATGTACTGATACTGTGTCATGTGGAACAGGAACCACCATTACAACAACAACAATAGCAACAACAGCAACAGCAGCAACAGCAGCATGCATAGAGCAAAAAGCATGGGGTGTCATGATACCAGCAGTACTTCCAGTAGAACGATTACAACCAGCCAAACAAGCAACATGGAACGCTGTTGTGCATGAGGTACGTGTGGGTGTGGGTGTGTGAGAGAGAGAGAGAAAGAGAGAGAGCGCGCGAGAGGGGGGGGCGGGGGGGGGGGGGCACAAACAAGACACACGGTACATATAAAAGATGTGTAACCCCACAACCAAGCAAATATGTAGGGCAGCAAATGTGCAACAATCACATCACACAGGGTCAGTCCACAGCGTCTGTTGCAACACAACGAGCCATTCGACATGACACAGTGCTGTCCTACCTGAGTGAGGGTGTGCTAGCTGGGTACACCTACGACCCTGGACACCTGGGTATCACGCGAGCAACTGCTGCACGTGTCATTCAGGTGCTACGAGTGCGAGCGCCAGAGGCTGTGGGGGTGTGTGAGGCAGGGGGGGAGCATGATGTGCTGCGCATGCTGCAGGAAACAGTGGGAGCGGGGTTGAGGGATGTGTATGGATGGGTGGAAGGAATGGGGAGTGAGGGGGGTATGGGGTTGGGGGCGTTGCGGTTGGTGGTGGCACATGTGGGACGAGTGCTGCGTGCAGGAGTGAAGTATGTATAGACCACAAGGAGGTGGCTGTTGTTTTTTGCTATTCATCCACTTTTCTGCATTCACTATTTCGTTCTAGTGTGTACCATATGCCAAGTTGATAACGTGTCACATAGAATGCGACCTTGCGCAGCCCACAACATGCAGCCATGCAACAGGTCAATCATCAATAATCTGCGCTTGTTCACTGCGCAACGACCCCTCGCGCGTGTCCACACACGGACACACGCAGTACCGTATGGCCCAGCGCCTCCTCCCAAGCAATCCCAGGACAAGGAAGAAGACGACATACCCGCCTGGCTGCAGTATGTGTTTGATGATTGGCGGGTGTGGTGAGCAACAGTGCACACACACACTACACTACGCACATACAGGGATTATATTGATGATGCACCATATGATGATGATGTGGCAGAGCTTCTAGAGGGTACCAACAACGATCCCGAGGCTGTGCGGCGCAAGGTGGTGTTGGGGGGGGGCTATGGTGGGGGGGACTGTTGCCGGTGCATGTAGCAGCCACCGCATTTGTTGTGTTTTGTTATGTAGTGCCATTGTCTACAACATATGTGTGTGTGTGTGTCTGTGTGTGTGGTGTTTCTCATGTCATACATCATGTATACATCATGACACATGTCCACAATCCCGTGTTTCCTTGTACTCCCCCAACACAGATGATGGAAAGCATGCAAGCAAAGCACAGTCAGATATACGGCACCAAGTTGGGCTCAGATGCTATGATGCAAGTACGCTTTCGTGAAATTGAACCAACAAACTTGTGGTTGTGGTTTGAGATGCAGCAGACACCAAGTGACAAGGAACGAGAGATGCTGCAAGAGGTACGTGGTTTGTGGGGTGTGTGTGTTTTGTGGGTTCATTGATTGTGGGGGTGTTGTGGGGGTATTGCTCGTGTGCATATTAGTATGTGTGCAACATGTGCAAATAGCCTGTGTGACAACCAACCTGTGTTTCACTGCACATGTACACACCCACACCCCACCCACTCCCCACCCACCACACACAGGTGTTGCAATCATGGTTTATGATGGGTCGGCTGGGTGGCTTCAATGCACTCAACATGCAGGTGTTTCATGGTGCCGAGTCAGACGTGTCGTATTTGGAGTATGATCATGATGAGTGTGATGAAACATTGGAGGCGTACATGCATGACATGAGTGAAGTGGAGCGACGGGGGGTGTGGTGCAGGGCATGGTATGTGAGGTGGGGGGGGGGGGGGTGATTGTACATTGCCATGGTATATATTGGTAATAGTGGGTATTGGTAATAGTGGGTACTGCAGATCCATGATTGATACCACACTCTGCATACACCACTGTGTGGTGCTGTGACGCTACACACACTGTGCTCATAGGTCACACACACACACACACAAATGTACACACACACATGTATATATCCCTATACACACATGTATCCCTATACACATCCCAAAATAAAAATAAAAAACACCCACCCCAAAACCATCCCCCAACAGGGTGGACATGGGCACTGCGGATGAAATGGCACTCGACATCCTCATCAATGCCCTCATGGGATTCAGCAAAGAACACCTGGGCATAAAACGCATGCTTGTAGGTGGAACCAACAGCGATTGGCCAGTACCAGATATGGGGGGGGACAGTGATGTGCTCCAGGATGGGAGGGACCCCTTGAGAGCGGCCATGGAGATGGTGAGGTCGAGGGGGGGCAGGGGGGGAGGGGGGGGGGGGCAGTCGGAGTTGTTTGGGAGGGGGCGGAGGGGTGATGATGATGATGATGATGATTTTTGAGGAGAGATGATGATTTTTGGAATTTTTGATACTGACAAGGGGTGGGGTGATAAAGGTGGGTGTTGTTACACCCCACCTTTGTGGGGATTGGTGAAGAGGGTGGTGTTGAAGTAGGTCGTGAAGGGAAACAAGGGATGATGATGATGATGATGATGCGTGTTTTGGACATTGTGCACGGTGTAGTGCATTCATCCACATTGTGCTTTGCGTTTTTGTGCAGCTGCTGTGCTGTTACATGTGTATACATGATTGTAAATGGTTTACTGGTTGACAACAACCATTCAGTCCCCTATTCACACACCACACTCGAGAAGATGAGTGTCTGTGTTCGCTGACAGTTGCGCAGTGCCCTCAGCTCAACATCAAACACCTGTGTGATTGTATGTATGTAAAGGGGATGTGTGCGTGTGTGTGAAAAGGGGGTTGGTGAGTATGTGGGGTGTGACCACATGAAAAGAAACAAAAGTACACAGGCAAATACATAGCAATTCACAAGACACACCTCTACATACACAAATTACACGCAATATACAAACCCACACACCATACACAAATCACACACGCACCTCAAATTGTTTTGCACTGAAAAATGTAGCAGGCCCCACAGGGGGCCCCAATTCAGGGGGTACCACAATACGTCGCTTCCCCCCTACCCTCATACCCTTGATGCCCTCTTCAAACCCTAAGGGGGTGGTGGATGGGTGTAATGGTGGTGGTGGTATGGGTGGATGGGTGTGGTGAAGGGGTGTGTGTGTATGTGTATGTGTATGTGTGTGTATCATGTAAATACATACATACATTGCAATGACACACCATTATACACACACCGATACATGCACGTATTACCATGTACACACAACACACACAACACACACCAGGAATGAGCCCCCCAATGCCTATACGTGTTTGTGCTGGTCGCCCCCTTAGATACGTACTGTCTATGCGCGACCCTGTGTGTGTGTATATGCATAACATAATTGGTGTATGCATTCTTGCACAGTACAAACATAACAGCTGAGGAAACACAAAACACTCCATACACAATTGCACACACACACACACACACTCACACACACACTCTCACACACTCTCACACTCCCCTCCCCTTGTACACACCTACACTCCCCACCTGCGTGAGTGTACGCACCTGATTCATTGTATGCTGTATAATCAAAGGTCACCTCTTGGCCCTCTGCAGGATACTCACCACTGCCCACCACAAAATCCCTATAGATCAACCCATCATCACGAATGGTGTAGCCGTCACCCAACACCTGTGTGTGGGGGGGTGAGGGTGTGTAAGGGTGTGTGAGGGTATGCGTGTGCGCAACACAGTAGTACCATACAGTGAGACTGTAAAAAAAATTAGTGTGTTTGTGTGTATGTGCAAACACATCTTGTGCACATACCATAAAACAAATGTGCCTGCACACCACAAATCCAATCATATCTATACACACACCTTGACATTGTACCCAGTGCGCACAAATGTTGGAAAATCAAGGGGAGCATTGTTTTGTGCTTGAACCCGCTGATTAATCTCCAACACCTGTTTTTATTTGTATGGCTATGTGTATGTGGGATAATGCAAACCGCACATGAGACACCATGTACAAAAGCACCATGCGCCCATGCGACACCATGTATGAGTAGTACAACAAAACACCCCAACCACCCCATCATCTACCACCTTGCTTTCGTTTGCGTTGAGCTGTGCAGCAGATGTGCTGGGGAGCAACGAAAACTCCTCTGCATGTACAGGCAACACAGGTACAAGGGCAGCAGTGACAGTGGCGATGAGTGCAGCACGCCGAGTGCAGTCTGCGTGACGTTGTTGGGGGTGTGGGTGCACTCCATTGGTGGTGTGTATGCGAGTGGGTGGTGTTGCTGGGGGCGTAGCCATTGATGCAATCGTGCTCCTGTTTGTATGAGAATATTGACATGAATGTTGGTGTGGAATGGACGATGAGGGTGGCAAAGATAGGCTGGTCAAAGGATCGCAATGGGTGGTGTACCTTGGAGGAGCGTGGTGTTGCCCATCGCGTATTGTCACTGTTGATGGCATCATGGTTGCTGCAGTATGCGAGGATGTTGAGGTGGGCGTGTTTTGTGATCGGATGAAAAGAGTTGAGGATTTCTCCCTCAACAAACGCTCTACAAAACATCGCTGTTGCTTTTGTGCAACCTGTTCTACTGATGGTGACAACAATGCGGCATAGAGCATAGAAAGAACTCAATGGTGGCACAAGCACCGGTGTTGTTGCACAACCCATGCATAATATCCCATGCACCACGAAACCTCGTTGTTGCACGGCGATCACACACCTGCTTGGCTCTCTCTGATCGAAAAAGCACAAGTGGTGAGCACAAAAGCACCAGGAGGGGAGGAGCAGCGAGGCCAAGCGGGGCACGTGGACCTCCACTACCAGACATACCACCACCAGCACAAGGTGGGCACACACCACCAGCACAGCGGCGCAGCAAGACGGGGCATGGTGGCTTTTCAGTAGTGCAGAATACTGTGAAAGAGCATGTTCATATAGGGAATGAAGTGCAGACCCTTTCTTCACAGGACACATGGTATGTGTTGGGTGTGTGTTGGGTGTGTGTTGGGTGTGTGTTGGGTATGAAGTCGTCGTGTATTGCGCACAACATGTGTGAATGCTTGTAGAACAACAACAACTCGTGCGCACACGACACATCAATAGGTGGATCAGTATGTTGGTGTTTCGTGTGTTGTTGATAACGCTCACGTTGGGGTATGGTGGAATAGGGTTGGTATGGGAGCTCCAGGGTGTGGATGTGCAGCACCTCACAGCATGGGACAAGGTGTGTGTGTTTTGGTGTTTTGGTGTTTTGGCGGTGGTGTTTTGGTGTTGTTATTGTGGTGTGCAGTGTGCATGAACAAACACTTGCACATACACACATATTTCCCACTAGTCACACCCAACTGGACACACTCACACACACACACACACACACACACACACACACACACACACACACACACACACACCACCACACACACACACACACACACCACCACACACGGTAGGCAAGCGCAGCAGTGGTGGTTGAAACAGTGCAATTGCTGTTAGTGTGGGTGTTGATATCACGAGCAGCAGAGGAAAAGCAAACCACTGCATATGGAGGGTATGTGTTGTGGGGGTGTGTGTATGTATGTGTTATGTGGCGTGTATGGAGGGTATGTATGTATGTATGTAATTGTATGTATGTGTATTTGAAGTACTCGGAAGCAGTATATGTATGGTACACATGACATCATTCCCCTCTTTCCATCAAACCCCACCTGATCCTTCCCCCCCCTCACACTTGCCCCCCCCCAACCCACACTCTCACACAGTATCCTCAATTTCCAATGGTCACTTGATGCCATCTACCAAGGGGGTGCCGGTGCCGCAGGGGCCTTTGCGCTCAATGCTGGTTTGACTATAGCTTTGACCATAGCAGTTGCAGTGGTGGTGGCCATTGTAAGCACACTGGGTGATGGTGGGGGGAGTGGAGGGGTGGTGGGAGAGGCAGTGCAGGGGGTGGTGGCAGTGCGACATGTGTCGAATGCACATGATGCAGGTAGGTGGGGATGGGGGTGGGTGGGGGTGGGTGGGGGGGATGTAATGTATGTGAAGCATGTGTGTGTGTGTGTTGCTGGTTTTGTCGGTTTGTATTTATGTTGTACGCACACATGCTGTACATCCACACCTCTTCACTATTCACTACACATTACACATACACTATCACCACATGTGCAGTATCACGATCACTACACATACATTAGCCACTACACGCACTGCCCCTTTCCTACACAGAAATTGCATCCATTGTTGCAAGCAGCAACACCGCAGCAGCAACCGGCATGCTGATCGCCAGTGGTTTCCTCGCCCCCCTGGTCGAGGAGATTGTGTACCGAGGCATACTCCTCCCAGCCCTCCTACCCCGCATGTCCACCACCAGTGCTGTGGGTGTGAGTGCCGTGGTGTTTGCTGCTTCGCATGCCTCGTTGGCTCGGTTTTGGCCGTTGTTGTGTTTGGGGGTGGTGTTGGGGGTGTTGCGGGTGCGGGCGGGTGGTGGGAATTTGGTGCCGTGTGTGGTTGCGCATGCTGTGCATAACTTAGTGGTATTGACGGCTATGATGATGAGTAGTGGGCCGTGGTAGTGATGGTGGTGATGATGGGAATGATGGTGGTGGTGGGTGATGTGTTTTTACACCACCTTTACATGAGCCTATGTGATGGTGTGGTGTTTCTATATGATGGTTTGGTGTATTGATGCCTATGATATTTGTATCGACAGAAGTGTAGCGTGTATGGTGAAGTCTGTGTGTGGTATTTTGATGTGAGAGTAGGAGGTTTTGATTTTCACATAGTTTTTGGTGTTGACATGATGATGATGTTGATGATGACGATGATGATGATTTCCTTGTTCACAACAGCAATGTGTTATTTATTGTGGCAAATAGTGTTTTTATTGTGGCAAATAGTCTTTTTAATTGTGGCAAATGGTAATTTTGATTGTGGCAAATAACCAGGCACTGCTAGGCTACTGCCAACCACTGCCAGCTACAACAATACATTGTTACAACCACTGTCAGTCATAGTGACACTGATGCTGCCACTACCAACTCACTACACAACACTCCAAGCACTCCAAGCACTGCCAACCACTACGTACAAGCTCTCCAACCAACAGCAATGATATCACCAACACAAGTAATTGAGACAACATCAACATCAAACAATCAAGATCAACCACCAAGCCACCTGAAAAAACTCACTCAAGCAACCACAACAAACCCCAAAAGTACAAGGCAAGTATACATGAAGCCACTATTCATTGCACTCGTGGCCGATGCACGTGTCGCATGAGCAAGGCCTCCGCAGCAGCTACCATTTCTGGTGTAGCCATACGTTTTCTTGTGGTCGTAGTTGATGTGGTTGTAATTGATACGTATCCTCCTCCACCACCCACTCCACCTGCTGATATCCCCCCACCCACTGCTGCTGCTGTGGGACCCCCCACCCATGTGCCACTCGTCCCTGTCGTCACCGTGGGCCTTGCTGCATGCATGGGGGGGCCTGTTGGGTTGGTGGGGACCCCCCCTGCCCGGGGTGGGGAGCGAGGGAGCCCTGGTGGCAACCCACCACTGCCACTCTCTACAATCAATGATTGACTTAATGATTGACCTATTGGCAATCCTTGGTCGTGCTTATTATTGGGAGATGCCACCTCCCCTGTATGGTGTTGTGACGGTGCACATCTCCCACCTGCATCATTACCCCCCCCACTTGAAAGGGGACGAGGGAGCACCCGGGGTGGGGAGGCAGTACGTTGCTGTATAGAAGGTAGCCGCTGAAATGTCAAGCTCGACGTCCTAGTGCTGTCTAGTGCAAGACCACCACCATTACCACCACCATTACCACCACCACCACCACCATTGGTTTGCCTGCCGTCTGCTGTGCGTTCCGCGGTTGCCTTCCCCCCCCCAAACACAACCCCAAACACAGATGCAAGTGCTTCCAGGTCCCGCAGAGAAGGGGCCCTGTCCCGTAGGGCCCCACTCCCACCACTACTCCCCTCCTCTCTTTCTCGGTTTCGACCACTGCCGCTCATGCTGTTGACACGCACCCATTCCTGCAGGGATGGCAGGCGCTGCATGACGTCCTCATCAGGGGCCCACTCCTGGAGGGATGGCAATCGGCCAATGAGCTCATGGGCATCCTGCATGTCCCCCGACCCACCCCCTGCTGCTTCCAAGAGGCTCTTGAGTGCTTCAAGGTGCTCGGGAGGGAGGTCTTGTAAGGGTGGGTGGGGGGCAAGTGCGGCAGCCTCCATCATGGGGGAGGTGGATGCGGCATCCTGATGTGGTTGGGGGATGGTTGTATGTAGGTCTACATTTGTGATGCATATATGCTTTCCTTTTGCATACACGTATCCTGTATATCCCAAGACACTAGATGTATCTTGCATCATCCATGCAAATCAACACACGAGTACACACACTACCTGGAGCAATGGAGCATCAGGTCCACAAATTGCAATGTCTGTGGCACCCAGTCGCAAAAATGTGCAACAAGTAGCATCCGTGGTGGAGATCTGATATTCGGCTTGGGCATTGAGTAGGTTGGTGTCTTGTGTGGTTAATATGTAGGTGCCATTGCGACTACCCAGGTCCAGACATGTTAATGATGTGGGCTGCAAATCTGTGTAGAAAAGGGGTATGGTTTGGTCGTCATGGACACATCATGTGTTGTATGATCATCTTGTACACGACACGTGTACCACCACCCGACTAGTGCACGTACGGAGCAGCAGGTGGTCTGCACTGATGTGTATCGATGGGAGGGAGATGCCTGTGCAGGGGAGATGCATCACGTGATATCAAAATCACTGCAGTGATAACCTGTCTGGCAACAAAACACATGGGAACACCCAGGTGACATACTATGGTGTGGACCAAACTGGGCTTGACGATCCTCGTTGCGTTCGTGATCATCTTCTGGCTCAAGCACTCTGCCCACGAGCGTCAGACCTGTGTTGTATATATGTACCGTCACACAAGGCTCCTCAACACGCATACATCCTGTTAAGACCGTTTCAACACAGCACCTGGCTCTATGGTAAACTGTTGAATTATACATGAGGCATCGTCAAGCAACACCAGCTGCATCATTTTGGCTACACGTGCAGGAGCAACAAACGAATCTATATGGAGCTATATATCATGTTTGTCCAAGCTGATTGATGTGCAATGTATTGAAATGCATTGATGTGTATTGATGTGCAATGTTTTGCATACACTTTCCCTTGTGCACACACCGGGTGTTACACGACGATGGTAGACGAACAAATTGCAGTCACACATCAATTGCTTTGGGGATTGGTTTATCATAGAGCAGTCAGATTTATACACAGGACCCACACAGGACCTACACAGAGCTTGTCACACATTAGTGTGCCCCATTGGTATAGCCGTTGGCATGCCCGTTTGCTGCCTTGCCTGCTGTCAAAGGCATGGTATAGCCTGGCATAGGGAATGCCTCTGCCAATGCTTCTGCCCCTGCACGAATTGCTGCCACTCGTGGGTGTGACTCCAATGCACTGTGGATGTGTATGGTGGTGTGTGATCATCCTCATCATTATTATTGTTATTGTGGTGTCATTATTATTATCACTGTATGCATCACAACGAAATCACATGCATCACATCACCACAACCATATAACACCCACTTGTCACCATCCACCCCACCCCACTCACCCCCAACGTGTCATCACACACACACACACCCCACTCCTCACCCCACCCCACCATCCTCACCCCCACACCCTCACCTGTTGAACGCCTTGAGCATCTTGCCACTCCCCTCTTGCACCTCCTTACAAAGCAACACCACCTGATGCAGCAAATCAGCCACACGCTCGAAATCTTGTTCCTTGAGCCCACGGGATGTCATTGCAGGGGTGCCAATACGCACACCCCCAGGCGTCATGGCACTCACATCACCCACCACCGCGTTTTTGTTGAGGGTGATGTGGCACAGGTCACATGCCTTTTCCATCTGTGTGAGAGAGTTAGGGGGCGTTTATGCGTACAAACAGACATATGCACACACATGCACACAGCGTACTCTATGCTGCATATACGCAGACACGTGTACATTGTGTCTCTCTATGCATACAAATATTCACCCACGCACACGCACATAGCAACCCCAACACCAGCACCCCCCCGAAAAAACACACAATAAACACCCCCCTCCAACAAACACACACACCTTGGACCCTGTGATCCCCTCAGGTCGCAAATCCCACAGCACCAGGTGGTTGTCCGTGCCATCTGTCACCAGTGTATACCCCCTTGCCTTGAGTGCTGCTGCAAGTGCCTGTGCATTAGCTATCACCTGTTTTTGATACGTCACAAACGCAGGGGAGGCTGCAAACTTGAGTGCAGCAGCAAGGGCCCCGATTTGGTGGTTGTGGGGCCCCCCCTGGAGTGAGGGAAACACGGCAAAGTTGATGGCATCTTCCAGTGCATATTCCACACCCTCCTTTTCATCCCAGCGCAGGTTGGCGGCTGGCTTGAGGCCGCGTCTGTAAAATATCATGCCTGCACGGGGACCACGCAGTGATTTGTGGGTGGTGGTGGTTACGATGTCGGAGTATTCAAAGGGCTGTTTGAGGAGTTGGGCTGCAATGAGGCCACTGGTGTGTGCCATGTCTGTCATCAGGTATGCTCCAGCCTATGGAGAGGGTGGTGGGGGGTGGGGTGAAGGGGTCATGGAAGTGAGATCATGTACATGGGATGGGCACAGGTTCTGCACTAGATAAGGGTGTACAGAACAACATGCATGCTATAATAAATCACCACTACAGGTGCTGTTTGTTGTATGTCAGCATTATGCCCACCACCATGACATGCATCCAGCCACAGCGTGCCACCATGACATGCATCCAGCCGCAGCGTGCCCCCAACACTCCTACACACCATATACAATAGAAATATACAAAACAGACAATAGAAATATATAGAACAGACAACAGAAATATACAAAACACACATACCTTGTTGGCAATGGCACGAAGTCGTGCATAGTCCCAATCACGTGGGTATGCAGATCCACCACAAATGAGCAACTTGGGTCGGAAATCAAGGGCACGCTCCTCCAGTGTGTCGTAATCCACAATGCCCGTCTGTGTTGTTGTCATATGAGATGTCTGTTGTTGCCATATGAGATGTGTATTGTTGTCATATAAGTATTTTGTTGTACCTTGGGGTCGAGCTTGTATGGCAAAGATTCAAAGTAGATGGAAGTGGCAGAAATCTTCTTGCCATTGGCAGTGTAGTAGCCGTGTGTCAGGTGCCCACCAGATGGGAGATCCAGGCCCATGACACGATCATGGGGCTGCAGCAGGGCCGTGTACACCGCAAAGTTGGCAGGACTGTAGTATGGGTATGGGTATGTCTCACTCAACCCTTAATCATCCTAGCCCAGGTGTAGGGTAGTTCTCATACCTTCCCGAGTATGGTTGCACGTTGACGCCCCACTCGGTAGGGGTCAAGTGAAACGCAGCAAGTGCGCGGTCCTCACACAGTCGCTCAATCTTGTCGATGCACTCGTTGCCACCATAGTACCGTGCACCAGGTCGCCCCTCGCTGTACTTGTTGGTCAGGCACGACCCTAGCGCCTCCATCACTGGGCGGCTGGTGAAGTTTTCAGATGCAATGAGCTCGATGCCCTTCCTGTGATGCCATATGGATGTCATGGTTTGTATGGCGACTGAGCGTATTCAGCTGGCAGCGATGGCAGCGAGTTGAACAGCAGGCAAAGACGTGGCTATGCGTGCTCCGTACCACTGCCTGTTTTTCTCATCGTCGATGATCGCGGCGAGTTCAGGATCGGCTTGTTGCAAGCTCTGCAACGCCTCTGGGAAGACGGTCTCCATGGTGACACAATCAGGATGTGGTCAGATATTTAGATTTTATAACCGTTAGGGGCGTACAGTGTCTGGTGTGCGGTATGGTGCAAGTATAAATGCAAATAATGGTGGTACAAAATAGAGCTGTCTGCGTTTGATTTACAAGGTCACACTCGAGACAAAAAACTGGCACACCTAGTACACACTCCCAAAATACTCGCACAAAACTGGCACAATGTGCGCCCATCATACATACGCAGCATCCCCCCACAACAAGTCTTCATCAACACACAACCTCTTCCGACCGTGAGGGCCTTTGCTGTACTGTGACATACTTGGCGACCGACTCGGCGCGCCCCTGGCATTTTTCAATACGAACAAGCTGCCGTGTGAGAAGCTCCAACACCCGTACACAATAGGCTGTGCGGAATTCAATCACCATGTACAGCAACTCCTCACTGTGGGCCTCCTCTTCTGGTGCACCCAGAAAGCGCCCCAGCGCTGCACACATGCTGTCTGCTGCAGCGGCGTTGGGTGGATGGACACCTCCAGGATTGAGTGTTGTGCGAACAAATGGCCCGATGCGTTCCCATGGCTGGGGTGCTGACGCCGCTTCACATACGGTCTCTTGAATGTCCCCCACGAGGATGTTGATCAGCGACAAGTACTGCTTCTTGTCAACGTTAGGTTGAAGCTTGGCAGCAGCTGTTTGGTTAATGCCGTTGAGAAGAACAAGTCGTTGCTGGGCGGTGAGATATCGTGCAAATAAGCACAATGTTGGTGTTGTGTTGTGACCCCACAATCGTGCGAGCTGTGATTTCAGCTGAAGCACATCCATTCTGAAAAGTGGCGCTATTTTGTACGTTATGCTGTACGTCGTGTGGTTGTTGCTGGGTGTTGCTGGGTGTTGCTGGGTGTTGCTGGTGTTTCGTGTTGGAGAACAGTCAGGTGTGTCAACGTCTCCACCCGAGCGGGTGGCAAGCTATGATGCCATGTGATGCCGTGAACAATGCTGCCTCTTGTGTGAATGTGAGAAAATGCTGGAGAGTGATATGTATGAATAAAAAGTGCTATACACTGTTGGATAGAAGCCATCCATATGGAAGCAATCCACTCTGAGTGGATGTAGAACTACTTGCATAGAGTTATCATAACAATGTGCAGACCCCATCAACGACGATGATGAGGATCTTGGTAACGATGCGTTACCATTTGACAGCAAAAGCCTTGTCCAAGTACCTTACACAGTCCTACCATCACCAACAGATTTGGATTGCGTGCTTTGCCCTCATTGGGTGCTACACCATCATCGCCCATCGCAAGCTCGGTTTGCTGGTATGTACAATGACACAGCACTCGCATCACACCTGCAAAAAAACTTTGGTGTGTCCAAACAGGATGGACACGCCGAGAGCAAGACTTCTCTTCGCCTCAAGCGCCAGGTATGTGTAACGTGTCACATGGTGTGTCATACACCCAACCCACACAAAACACCCTCACAGCTTGTGCGGGCCAAGAGCGTCCTGGTGGTCATTGGAGAGCACAATGATGCACTGACAGAACTCACCCAATCAGCAGAAACCATGTTGCGCACCACTGAGCAGCTGCACCACCTGCAAAAGTCACGGGTAGGGGGGATGTGTGTAAAGGGGGGTGTGGAGGGGATGCCTTTTACATGATGAATTTGTACTGCTCGGAAACCCTCATGATGATGTGCAGTACAACGCTATGCCCCTGGCACAACAACATACAAATGCATTCCCCACACATGTACCTTCCCACCCACCCAATTCCCATCCCATCCACCAATCACACAGCGGGACCGACTATCTCGAGGGGAGCCCCTTGATGGCCCTTCTCCTGTAGAGCAGGGGTACCAGGGCAACTACACACGGCGTATAGTGCAGCAGGTGCAGCCATGGCAGGGCACACAAGGGGACGTGTTTGGCACACAGCCTGTGACTGCACTTGATACAAAGTAGGGATGACCACAGGGTGGGGTGGAGAGGGGTGCATGGGGGCTGTGTGCTCATGTTTTTGGGTGCATTGTACATGTTTACCTTTATACACCATATCAACACACACATACACACTACACATCACACCTCTCCCACCCTCCAGACCTACACACACCAATATCAACACACACAACCCACACACACCACACACCCAGGCGTCGTAACGCCATCAAAGAGGCAATGGCACACGCCTGGCATGGATATGTCACCCACGCCTGGGGCAGTGATGAACTCATGCCTGTGAGCAAAATTGGGAAAAACACATTTGGAGGGTTGGGTGCCACCATTGTGGACGCATTGGATACGTTGTGGCTTATGGACATGCATGATGAGTATCAAGAGGCTAGGGATTGGATTGTCAAGGAATTGCAATTTGATGTGTATGTGTGGGTTGTGTGGGTTGTGGGTGAGAGGTGATTGGATTGTCAAGGAATTGCATTTTGATGTGTATGTGGGTTGTGATGTGGGTGGGTGTGTGCATGGATGTGTGTGTGTGTATAGCATACACAACAGTCCCCATGGCATGATATGGATGGTGTGCATCAACCCCCTCACACACACACACACACCTCATGATGTACCCCCCTCTCTCACAAACCACCCCCCTCCCACGCACACACACAGCAACTATGATGCGTCTGTATTTGAGACAACCATTCGTGTTGTAGGTGGCATGCTGTCTGCATATGAACTGACTGGGGACACTATGTATGTGTACAAAGCAGCAGAACTTGTAGACAGGCTGCTCCCTGCATTCGACACACCAACTGGTTTGCCATACAATACAATAAACCTGCAGACATTAGTAGCACACAATCCCTCATGGGCCCGCTCGGTGTGGTGGTTGTGTGAAGTGCATTGATTGTGCAGGAGATTGTGTTGTGTGTGGTATATGTTGTGGTGTGCATTGACTTGTACATGGTAATGGTTGGCGTATGCAATATTATGCACTACCACCTACATTCTCGGCACCCCCATTGCACCCCTCACACACACACACACACAAACAAACAAACAAACACACAGGCATCCACCCTATCGGAGTTTGGCACAGAGCAACTTGAGTATATCAAACTAAGTGCACTCACTGGCATAGGGGAGTATGCTGCTCGAGCTGAACATAGTATTCACACCATACGACAACTGTTTCCTGGTAGGTACTTATGGTCACGTGTGTACACATATATACACACATAGACACACATACGTACATAGACACATGCACATAGACACACATAGACACACGTACACGCGTACACACTTGCACAATATACACACATTATACACACACATTATACACACACACATAATACACATGCACACAATACACACACACACACATACACAGACAAGGGATTGATGCCATGTTTTGTCAACCCTGCCAGTGGCAAAGTGACAAGGGAACAATACAGCATGGGTGCTATGGGTGACAGCTACTATGAATACCTACTCAAGGTGTGTGTGTATGGTGTGTGTGTGTGCATGTGTGTGTGTGTGTCTATATGGATGTGCAAGTGGGAATGCCTTGGTGTATGTCAGTGTGACTGTACTGTACATGACACATGTGTGCAAGAACACAGCACACATACTCATCCTCACACACACCCTCTCACAACCTCTCACAACCTCACTTGCACACCCTCACTTGCTCACTCACCCACTTGTAGGTATGGATACTGAGGGGCAAGCAGGACGAGTTGTATAGGAGCATGTGGGAGCAGGCAATGGACGAGATGATGGAGAGGATGGTGTTTCGGTCTGATACGTTGGGATTGACATACATATCGGAAATAACACGGTGTGTGAGGGGGTGTGGTGTGTGAGGGGGTGTGGTGTGTGAGGGGGTGTGGTGTGTGACAGGGTGTGTGCATGATTGTGTACATACATACATACATACATACATACATACATACATACATACATACATACATAC
>VFQP010002051.1_pt1 | contig 23836 bp, 29 predicted proteins | sample 3512351 | NCBI WGS metagenome assembly VFQP01 (sample SAMN10412372, study PRJNA504923) | tailings metagenome | isolation source: Relicate 1 Philex TSF1 revegetated site | place: Philippines: Tuba, Benguet | collected 2017-08-29
CGTGCTGCGCCCTGCTCGAGCTCTTCAAAGCCTGGCGCTGTCTCAATTGAATCGTCGGCTCGAGGGGGGTCGCGCGGAGCCAGCACCTGCCTACACAGACCGTGGCCGTCCCCACACGGCACTCGGCACAGAGCCAGTCACACAGAAGCCACGCGCAGTTGCCCGATCACACTTCCCCCCCAGGCACCTGCTTGCGCCCACGCGCCGCAGCAGAATGCCCACGCAGCGCAGGCGCGTCGGCCTGAGCGCACACACGCAGGGGCGCCGGGCGGCCGGGGCGCCTGCGTGGAAGGGCTTGCAGCATGGTCTCCACCAACCGCCAAGCAGGAGGATCCAAGGTAGCGCAGGAAGGCCGCGATGGCGACGGTGCCCGTGATCGACCTGGGCGCCGGGGACGAGCAGCAGGTGGCGCAGGCGCTCAGGCACGCGTGTGAGCACGTGGGCTTCCTCTACGTGAGCGGCCACGGTGTGCCCGGGGACCTGTGGGAGGACGTGTTCCGGCTCAACCGCGCGCTCTTCGCGCTGCCGATCGAGGACAAGAGGGCGCTGGTGGCAGACAGCAACAACCGGGGCTGGACGCCCTTCAAGGAGGTGCGCCGCTCTTTGCAATGGAGCGCTGCGGGCGCTGTGGAGCGTGGGCACATCGGCAGGGCGTTAAGCTTGAGGATGCGGTGCTTTTTCCGCATCGCGCACCTCTGCGATCGAGGAGGGCTCTGTGGGATCCCATCGCGTCCAGCATCCGCGTGGGCGCAGGAGACCCTTGACCCTGCAAACCAGACCACGGGCGACACCAAGGAGGGCTTCTGTGAGTGATGTTGGGGGGCTCCGCCGGCGCAGCACAGCCGTGCTTCTGCAGCCTGGATGGTGTCACAGCAGGCGTGCGAGCGTCCGCGTGTGCGTGCCTGCTGCAGACTTTGGGCGTGAGGTGCTGCCTGGGGACCCCGACCACGGGCTGCCGCTGCACGGCCCCAACCAGGTGTGTATGCCGGGTGCGGCTGGCCGTGGGAGTGATGTGCCGTGTTCGCCGGGCCCCGCCCAGCGAGCGCCTGCCCCCTACCTGGCCGCACCGCCTCGCAGTGGCCCGACGAGGCCAAGCACCCCAGCCTCCAAGGGTACCGCAAAGCCATGGAGGCGTACGCCGCGGCGTGCAGGGCGCTGGGCAACAGGTGGGTGGACGGCCCTGCGGCGTGCACGACCCAGTTCCCCTCAGGGCCGCGACCGGAGGCAGCACGCTTGCCGCATGGTGCCCCCCCGTGTGGCGCGGCGCGCAGGCTACTGCGGCTGCTGGCTCTGTCCCTGGGCCTGCCGGCCGAGTTCTTTGACCCCTTCTTCACGCACCCCATGCTCTTCCTGCGGCCGCTCTACTACCACGCCGTCCGCAGCTCGCCCACCGACGGCGTGTTTGGTTGCGGGGCGCACAGGTCAGCAGCAGCAGAGGAGGCATGGCTCAAGCGATTGCGCCCAAAGGCGCTGGTATCGTCCCTGTGATGCTTGAGCCAAGGCAGAGGAAGCCCCGTTTGCTGCCCGCACAAGCCCGCCACGTGCGTGGCTGCTGCGCAGCGACTACGGCATGCTGACCTTTTTGGCCACGGACGAGGTGCCCGGGCTCCAGATCCGCATGGACGACAGGTGGATCGACGTGCCGCACAGGTGCGCGAACCGGGGCAGCGCTCTCCTCGCGGGGGCGCGAGGTGCGTGGCGCTGGCCAGCAGCTCCTCCGTGCGGCGTTGTGCTGCGCCCGCAGGCCCGGGTGCTTCATCGTCAACCTGGGCGACATGCTCGAGAGGTGGACCAACGGGCTCTACAGGTCCACGCTGCACCGCGTGGTCAACACCACGGGGCAGGTGCGCGCACCACCGTCCCGCCGCAGAGCACGCGTGCAGCGCTCTCCGATTGCTTGTGCGCACCCACCCGCACGCAGGGAGGGCCACTCACCTGCTCTTTTTCGCGAGCCTTGGCCTGCACAGGAGCGCTACTCCATCGCGTGCTTCTTCGAGCCCAACTTCACCTCGAGGGTCGAGTGCCTCCCGCAGTGCTGCAGCGCTGACAGGCAAGCAGCGCCGAACCAGTGCGGTGACCGTTGCATCGTCATGGCGTGGCAAGTGACAAGTCGCCGCGCTGTGCCGTGCTGCGGCGGTGCAGGCCCGCCAAGTACCCTCCCACCACGTCTGGGCAGCACATCCTCGACAAGTACGCGAGCACACACGCCGGATACACTGGTCCCACGCAGCACGCGGGCGAGGCGGCGACGTGAAGGCTCCTGGCGGCCCACACGCAGGAGCTGCGAGGGGAAGCTGGGCGGTCCCCTTGGTCGTTCGGCTGTCTCTCATATGCCTTGACATGCCGCTGGTTGACGCATCACCATCAGCCGCAGAAGGAGCTCCCGCTAGCTGCCAGAATCAGGCCTTTGCTGCGTGCCGCAGCTGAACGGCCCGGCGTGCTGCGCCCTGCTCGAGCTCTTCAAAGCCTGGCGCTGTCTCAATTGAATCGTCGGCTCGAGGGGGGTCGCGCGGAGCCAGCACCTGCCTACACAGACCGTGGCCGTCCCCACACGGCACTCGGCACAGAGCCAGTCACACAGAAGCCACGCGCAGTTGCCCGATCACACTTCCCCCCCAGGCACCTGCTTGCGCCCACGCGCCGCAGCAGAATGCCCACGCAGCGCAGGCGCGTCGGCCTGAGCGCACACACGCAGGGGCGCCGGGCGGCCGGGGCGCCTGCGTGGAAGGGCTTGCAGCATGGTCTCCACCAACCGCCAAGCAGGAGGATCCAAGGTAGCGCAGGAAGGCCGCGATGGCGACGGTGCCCGTGATCGACCTGGGCGCCGGGGACGAGCAGCAGGTGGCGCAGGCGCTCAGGCACGCGTGTGAGCACGTGGGCTTCCTCTACGTGAGCGGCCACGGTGTGCCCGGGGACCTGTGGGAGGACGTGTTCCGGCTCAACCGCGCGCTCTTCGCGCTGCCGATCGAGGACAAGAGGGCGCTGATGGCCGGGCCCGTCGGGAAGATATCACGCACCCAGGCAACTTACGTGGGGCGGGCGCCGTTTTTCGCACGTGGTTGCGTCTTGAACTCGAGAGCAACGCGAAGGCGGTGCCGAACTAGCCAGCTTCACTTCATCGCTTACTTGGCCGCCGTGTACGTGATCGAGCGTGTGGACAGCGACTCCGGGCGTTCGGACTCGGAGCTCAGCGAGGGCGAGGTGAAGAGGTGACTACTCGCCGCCAGCGAGCTCAGGCGTCCATGATGAGCGCGTGCACCATGCGCAGCTGGTCCAGCGTGATGGCATGGCGATGTTGTGCCGGTGCATTGCTGCACACGTGGGCAGATGGCGCCGGCGCCTGGGCTCGACGCTCGTGATGGAGACGCCGCGCCGGCGCCCCGCATCGCCATCAGCTTCGCGATTGGCATGTCCTTGGCGGCCGTGGCGGCCATCGCTCATCCCGCGCTTTTCACCTGGTACAACGTGGGTGGCGAGCTGGGAGAGCGCGCTGAGCAGGGAAGGTGCCTCAGGCGGCGGCGCCACCTTGCCCCCCACACGATGCGAATGCTCACGCTGCTGTAGACGCTCAACAACTGCGCAGGTGGACCCCAACTTGTCGCTGGGCTTGGCCATGCTGCTGATTGGGCACGCGATCGACGTCCGGGACCTTGCGCCGCCAGCGCAGTGGCTCTCGAGCACACCGCCGGCCTCCAAAGCGCCTGCAGCAGGAGTGACCACGCGCTCTGCACCAGCAGCGGCAGCAGCGGCGGCGCGGGTGGGGTGGGACGTGTGGGTGTTTGGTGCGCTGAGCAGCTTGCTCATCTGGCCGCTGCTGGGCCTGCTGGTGGTGTGCGTGGGGGCGTGGCTGGGCGCGCCCGCAGACCTGCTGGTGGGCCTGGCGCTCACCACCGCGTGCCCCCCAGGTGCGCTGCCTGGGCCACGGGGCCTGTGCACAGCCGTGAGCGTGATGTGGGCAGGTCACAGTGGAGAGCATGTCGCCACACTGCGCGCCCCCTCCCTTTCCCTTTCCCCTCGCAGGCTCGGCGTCCAACCTGGTGCCCACGCGCCTGAGCGGCCTGCCCGTGGCGCCCGTGGCGGCGCTCTGCACCGTCTGCACGCTGCTGGCCGGTCACACCTTCACCGCCGCGCTGGCCGCCACGCGCTGGGTGCTGGCCCAGGCGGCGGGGGAGACGCCGGCCGCCGCAGCGTGGTGGGCGCGCGTGGCGTGGCCCCGGGCGCTGCTGCTGGCGCAGCGCGTGTTCAACACGCACGCCGTGTACGCGCTGGTGCTGCCCTTCACCGCCGGCACGCTCAGCCGCCTCGCCATCCAGGGGCTGCTGGGGAAGGTGCGACGGAGCACGCCTTCTGCATATCCTTTCGCTTTTGCTCGCCGCCACGCCTCGCGGCATGCCCGCTTGATGTGCGCGCGGCCACCGGCACCCGCGAGGCGTGGCGTGTGGCCATCCCCGGCTCACACCGCTCGCACCAAAGCCCGAGCGCGAGGACCCCACCAGGAGCGGGCGCATTCTTCCCTGCCGGCGCGCAGGTGTGGCCGGGCGCGGCGGCGCGCGTGACGCGGTGGCTGCCGCTGCTGGCGCCGGCGGGCATCCTGGTGACTGCGGCCAACAAGCTGGCGCTCAACGCCGCGCTCAACCGGCACTTCCCCCTGGTGGTGGCCGGCGTGCTGGCGCTGCACGCCGCGGCCTACGGGCTGGGCTGGCTGCTGCCCTGGCTGGCGGGCGCGTCCCCCACGGCGTGCCGCATCGCAAGCATCCAGGTGCGCACCGCGCCTGTGCCGCCTGGACTGTCTGCATCGTTGGCCAGGCACGCAAGTGCGCGAAGCAACACCTGCGTGGGGGTGGCGTTGCGCGCGACGATTGCAGGCTGGCGCGCGCAACCCAGCTGTGGGCTTTGCCCTGGCGCTGAGCCTGCTGGGCGGCCTGGACCAGCGCGCGTCCTGGCTGGCCATCGCGCCCTGCGCTGTCTCCATCTGGGCGCAAAACGTGGTGGGCAGCGCGCTGGCGGCCTGGTGGACCAACAGCGAAGAACCGGCGGTTTCCACCAACAGGCGGGCGACGCCGCGGCGCAGCCCTCGCGCCAAGCGTGCCCCTTGATGATGATGATGATGATGATGATCAGGCCCGGATGCTTCTCCATGCGCGTTCTTACCCATGACCACCGTTGCATTTGCGCGATGCTCCTGCTAGAGAATCTTGGGCAGCGCTGCGGCAGTGCAGCAAGCTGTGCCGCCCACGCGCGCTCCGGTTGATAGCTCCGGTTGATCTCAAGAGTCCTCAGTGGGGAGGCTACAGAGGAAGAGAAAAGGAGGAAAGGGCGAGCGTCCGCAAGCCACAAGCCCGGGATGCACGTCGGAGGGATGCACGCTAGGTGGGTGACCACAGGCTCAGCAAAGCGAAGTGTTCCGGTGGTGGTACAAGGGAGAAGAAGAAAGCCCGGACGACACCAATCCCAAGTCTGGCAGGAGGCAGAGGGACAAAAGCGCGTGAGGATCTCATGGGGGCAAAAACCAGCGCGCGGAAGTGGACCGTCCCTCATGCACTCTGGGCACAAGCCTGCTTGCCGGCTCCACTACTCTTTTCAGCCTTGCTTATTGTTCGGGCCTGACCATTCCTGGCCCCTGTCGTCGTGAGCAGCTATGACAAGCGTCGTCGTGCACAAGTGCTGTTCGCGTGTTGGGTGTCCGTGGCCAAGCCTGCTCCTTCACCACCACCATGACAGCTGGTGCCGCCACGTCATCACTCGGACGTTCCGTTGGTCTTGCCGTTGGTGGACACGGGCGCCAGAGCCGCAGCCACTTGCTCCGACGTGGCCACCCAGCCCACAATGCCGCCCTGCGCGCAAGCACGCACCACACAGCACCACCCAAAGTGCACAGCAGCTCTCATCCGTGCCGTCCAGCCACACCACGCGCGCTCGCTTGTCACTCTGGGCCAAACTCGTGTGCGCGCCGCACCTGGGCCGTGATCATCTTGATGGCGGACTCCTTGAACTCGGGGAAGTAGGAGGCCGTGGCGTCCGTCACCAGCAGGCTGTCAAACCCGCGGTCGTTGGCCTCGCGCATGCTCGTCTGCACGCACACCTGCGCGCTCAGGCATGGCCGGGCAGCGGGGCGCGGGGCAATCCCAGTCTTCCTACGAGGGCAGCCGCGCCGTGCGGAACGTCCCAGGAACGAGTTGCGCGTGTGCAGAGAGGCGGAGGGACAGACCGGCACCCACCTCGGTCGTGACGCCGGCAAACAGCAGGTGCGTGATGCCGCGGGCCAGCAGCCACTCCTCCAGGTCTGCGCGCAACGGCACACAAGAGCAGCGGTGGAGCGCACAAGAGCAGCGCCGGGCAGCAAAGCACCACGCAGCGGCAGTGGCGCGCTGCGGCTGCGTGGGCCCTCACCCGTGTTGTAAAAGGCGCCCTTGCCCGGCTTGTGCAGCGCCTTCTCGCCGGCAATGGGCGCCAGCTCGTCGATGATGCCGTTGCCCGACTCGTCGCGGATGAGGATGCGGCCCATGTCGCTCTCGGCTCCGATGCGCAGGTTCTGTGCACGGCGTTGGTGCAGGCACCGCCGTCATCAGCCAGCACCAACCTTTCCCTCTCCCGTCAGGGACCGAGGCTGATGGTGGGCTAGCTGGCTAGCCCGGTGCGGCGCGAGCGCGGGCGCGTACCGGGGGCAGGCAGCCGCGGTGGAACTTGGCGGGGTGCAGGTCGCTGAGGTCGGCCTTGTGCGCCTCGAGCGTGTGCACCACGGCAATGCCCGCCGCGCGGCACGCCTCGAGCAGCCGCTTGGCGCCCGGCACGCTCTCCTGCACGCACGCGCAGCCGCCCGCCGCGTGGCGCGCAAGCACACGGCTTGCTGACTGCAGGCACCACGGCTGAAAGCGGCGGTCTGCTCTCGGGCGCACACCTGCAGCAGCTCAACCTTGTTGCCGAGCGTGGAGCCAAAGCCGCCCGGCTCCATGAAGTCGCGCTGGAAGTCAATCATGATGAGCGCGGTGGCCCTGCGCACGCACGCACGGCGACCGGTTGGGATGAGCCGTGGTTGACGCAGCAGCGGCGCGACCAGACTGCAAGCACTGGCAGAGCGCTCACTTGACGGGCAGGGCGTACTCGTAGGGCGCGGCGTCGCCAATCACCACCACGCCTGCGTGGCAGCCAGCCAAGGGCCAGCACAACGCGACTCTGCTGAGAGGAGCAGTGCTCGAGGAGCAGTGCGTCGTAAGCACTGGTCACGTCCGCGGGCGCGGTGCCTCACCAGGCTCGCCGGGCGCCGCCAGGGGCTTGGCCAGGTGCGCGCCCGGCTGCAGCGCCGCCACAAAGTCGGCGCTGGTGGCCACGGCGCCAAACACGCCGCCCTGCACCACAACATGGCGTCAGGGCGGGCAGGCACAGCTCTTGCACCAGCCCTGGACGCACGCAGACGTCGCAGGTGATCCCCTCCCCGTCCTGCCAGCACCTTGACGCACGGACCTGCTTCTTGACCATGTCGACGGCGGCGGCGTGGTTCTTGGGGTCGGTGGCGGCGCAGCAGTCCTCGAGCAGCAGGCACTCAAAGCCCATGTCGTTGGCCACGCGCATCGTCGTGTGCACGCACACTGCGCAAAAGGGGCGCCACAGGGCACGCGTGACGTCACCTCGCAGCAGAGCCCAGACTGGCAACATTAGAGCAGCACGCGCGCGCCAACTCACCGTCCGTGGTGACGCCCGTGAGCACCAGGTTGCGGATGCCGCTCGAGCGCAGCACGAGCTCCAGGTCTGCGGGGGCAACGCGCGCACACGTGCAGCGCTCAGGGCAGGAGGGGCGCGTGCCCCAGCTGTGCGTACACCAGGAAGCGCAGCAGCAGGGGCAGCAGCAGCACATGTGTGTGAGTGCGCCGCTCACCCGTGGCGTAGAAGCTGCCCTTGCCCGGCTTGTCAATCACGACCTCGGTGGGCAGGGGCGCCAGCTCAGGGATGATCTCCCAGCCCGGCTCGCCTTGCACCAGCACGCGCCCCTTGGGCCCCGGCTCGCCAATGCCAGCGCCTGATGACACGGGCAGCAGCCCGAGCAAGGCCACGTCAGCGCCTGACTCGGCACGGTGCCAACGTCAGATCCACCGGAGGGGCCTCTGTCCAGGGCTACTCACCGATGCGCTTGGAGCGCCACTGCTTGTTGGCGGGCAGGTTGGCCAGGTCGGGGCGGTGGCCCTCGCGCGTGTGCACCACCAGCATGCCCTCCTTTCGCGCCGCCTCGAGCACCGCCTTGATGGGCTCAATCGGCTTCTGCGCACCAGATGCAGGCAGGCAGAGGTGTGCAAGTGACTGCTGCTGCTCGCCTCGCAAGCTTGCTGAGGCCAATGGGGGCATGTGACCACCGCGCCAGGCCAGCCGCCCACCTGCACCAGGCTCAGGTCGTAGCCCATCAGGTCCACGTAGCCGCCCTGGCCGACAAAGTCGACCTGCGTGTAGGAGACGCATCCAGCTGCCCGCGCGAATGGAGAACGAAAAGGAACAGGAGCGTTCTTCGCCCGGCGCCAGGCGGGCGGGCACTCGCCTGCATGTCGATGACGATGAGCGCCGTGTTCTGGGGCGTGAGCTGGCCGTCAAAGGGGTAGGGATAAGGCTCGGACTTGGGCACGAAGCGCCTGGGCTCCGCCACTGGAACGGGCTCCGCTGCGGCCTCAATCGGCGCCATCTGGTCGATCGTGCTCCTGTACACCGACTGGCGCGCGCGCGAGGATGGTTTCAGTCGCGACGTGGGCGCGCCTCCTTTGCACAAGTGTGCTCGCGCGCTTGCTCCTGCGCTTGCCGCTCGAGTTCGTGGCTGTGCTGCACCCACCGTTCACGCGCACGTGCGACTGGTTCCGCTTTGACCCGGCTGGCCGCGGGCGCGGCAAACGCGCAGCACGATCGCAAGATGAAGCGGAGAGGCAACAGCAGCGGCAGCAGCGCCGCCGCGTCCACCACCAGCAGCAGTAAGGCGCAGGGCAGCAAAAAGGCGCAGGGCGGCACCAACGATGGCGCGGCCGCCGCGGACGCCAAGGACGCCGCAAAGCCAAAGCAGCCCACGCGGCCGCCCAGGTTTCCCGTGCCTGCCCTCATAGCCGGCTTCGTGGGCTTGCTGCTGGCGTGCTTTACCGACTCTGGCAACATTGGGGAGGACAGCCGCTGGCTCGCCCTGGGCGCCAACCTGCTGCTTTCGGCCATCACAGGCCTCTCCCCAATTGTGGCGCAGCTGCGCGAGCTGTGGCAGGCGGGCCGCGCTGCCATGAAGAAGAAGCGCAAGCAGCTCACGGGGCTGGTCATCATGCTGGTGAGGGGCGCGCAGCGCGGGGCACGGTGTGCACTGTTCCCTCTCACTGCAGTGCAGGCGCGGCAAGACGTGCCGCGCTCTTGCTGTGGGGCTGACAATGCTGACGCGCAGGTGGGCGTGACGTTTGGCTTTGGCTTGCTGGGGCCGGCGGGCGTTGTCACGTTCCTCTGCTTTGTCGTGGCCATCAGAGGCATCGCCACAGAGGTGGCGCTGGCGCGGTCGCCGCATGCGGGTGCACCGTCTTGACGGCTGCAGCGGGCGCAAATGAACTCACGGACGGTTCTCACCCGGAACGAATAAACGCGCTGACGCGGGACCTTGTCCACCGCTGTACCGCTCCAGCTTGCCAGTCACTGAGTGGGCGGGCTTGTACTTGCTCTCGTGTGCCAGCGCTGCTGCTGCACGTGAGGTGGAGCGTGCTTGCCCTGGGCGCCAGAGATGCAACATGCCGGGGATGATCTTACTACAAGTGTCACTACTCTCAGCACGCTAGGCAGACGGCTCTCCGGCTCAGCAACGGTGCGTTTGCTGGCCTCAGATTTGATTCTGATCAGAACCGCCAGGCTGGAGCGGAAAACGGATTGGTGGGCCGCACCGCCTCCCGCCGGAGCCTGGCGGGAGCTAGCCCTTGGCTTGCCCTCTTGTGCTGCGCCACTGGGCGCTCGCTGCTGGTTTGGCGAGCCAGGGTTCTTGCGAGGTGGGTCGCCAAGCGCCGAACCAGGGCCATCCCCACGCCATCAGCGCTTCGCACGCGGAGGGGGCCTCTCTGCGCGCACTGGTGATCTTTGTCCAGGCACCCCGCGCTCGCTGTTTTCTGGCTCCCTTCTCCCCCACCACCAGGCACACGTGGAGTGAGGCCAGAGGGCTCTAAGGGCTCGGCGCTGCCCGAGCACACAAGGAGCGGCTCACTGAGCTCAGCGTCGACGAGGACACAGCGCGTCGCAACGCACACGCGCACCCTTATCGCGGCTTGTCGTCGTCGGCCCGAGGTGATCGTCGCTTTGGTGGGCGTGTATGGGAGCCGGCTTTGGGCGCTGGGGGATCAGCAACGCGATGCGGGGCAGCGCAGGACCGTCGGGCATCATCCCCTCGACTCGCTCGCAGCGCGGGAATGAGATGCGGTGCTCTCTGCGCGGCCAGAGCCCCCCCTTCGTTGCCCACCGCAAACACGGATGGAACCCGTGCGCGCGCAGGCGGCCTCCCTCAAGCAGCACCCACGATGGGCAGCGACGCCGTGGCACCCGTCCATGGCGCAACGCGACCGGACGACGTCCCTCCTGGCATTCCCTACAAGGGGATGCAGGGCTACGTGCCTCCCCCCGCCCCGACCACTTTCCCCCTGAAGCAGATTGACAGCTTCTTCAAGGGTGAGCCTCATCAGCACGAGAGCTCTCCCGTCCTGTTGCTCTCTGTGCCGCGCAGCTTCAGAAGGAACGTCGTTCCGCGCACCAGAAAACGGCATATGGGCCGCTTGCGCTTTTCGCGTGTCACCCGCAGTCTCGGAGCGCAACTCCTCGTTCCTGACCGAGTTCCGCGCCGGCTGCGTGCTCTTCATGACGTCCGCCTACATCCTGTTCCTGTGAGCACGCACGCGGGGTCCCTTCTGCCGCCTGTGCCGCTCACCTTCCGCGGAGCCGGCATGTGCGAGGCCCACCACCACCACCTCCACCAACACCACGACTAACCACCACCACCGTGATCATTGACCGTCCAACCCGCAGGAACCCGCTGATCCTGTCGGGCGGCTCTGCGTCGTTCTACACGGGCATGCCCTCGGAGGACGTGGCGTTTGCCACCTCTCTGGCCACCGGCATCGGCACCACCATCATGGGCGTCATGGGCAACTACCCCTGGGTCATCTCGACTCAGCTGGGCACCAACTCTTACTTTGTCATCAATGTGCTCAAGCTCGGCGAGCCCTGCGGTGCCCACGCCACCTTCAAGGTGAGTGAGTGGCTCCCTCTACGGTGCCAGGCGCTCGCTCCCCTGTGCTGCACGCTGGCCGTGAGCAACCGTGCCTGTGCCGCGCGACGTGCGTGGGACGCGCGCAGGGAGCCGGACCGTACGCAGGCCAGGCGTGCGAGTGCACACTGGGAGTCAACAACACCATTGTGCCCATCAGCCCGCCCGCCGGCTCGCCGCAGTGGAACCAGTCGGGCGACTCCGTGAGCGCGTGCCTGGGCACCCAGATCCCCTTTGAGCAGGCGCTGGCGTGCACCTTCCTCGAGGGCTTGGTCTTTATGCTCATCTGCCTGCTCGGCATCCGAGAGTACCTGCTCAAGTGAGGAGCGGTGTGGCGACGGGCGCGCTGTGCCTGTAGCTGAGCCCTGGACTGTGGGGCTGTCTCGCCCCAGCGTGCGGAGCCTTTGCTGTAGCCTCATCCGCGGGCGCACGTTGTTGTGCCGCTGCCACGCAGGCTGGTGCCCCGTAGCGTGCTGATCGCTGGCTCTGCGGGCATTGGCGTCTTCATCTCGTTCGTGGGCCTCAAGGACTCGGGCATCATCGTCGGCGCACCCTTCCCCACGGCGGTGCAGCTCATGACGGACTGGCCCTACGTCCACGGTGCGCACGCATTCTGTTTGCGCCCCACAGGCACTGCCTCTCTGGCCGTGGCTCCCGTGCAACGAGCACCCACCCGCCCTGTCGTGCACGCCACGACATGCAGGTGGCTGGGGACAGCCGGGGCACACCAGCGGCATCGGTTTCAACTCGTGCGTGCTCTACTTTGGCGGCCCGCCCTACAGCATCATCTGCCCGTGGCTGGCCGTCGGCGGCATCCTCTTCACGGCCATCCTCATGATCTGGTGAGAGCGAGGACGCTCCAGATTTGCTGCCCGGGGCATCACGCACTTGCCTGGTGCGCTGGGCTCCCCCGTGACAGTGCCCTTGCCGCTGGCGCACCCGATTGTGCCCCTTGCCGTGCAGGGACGTGCAGGGCGCCTTCATCATGGGCATCTTCTTCACTACCTTCATCAGCTGGGTGAGATGCTGTGGTGGCCCCTACTGTGGGACCTCGGTGCCAGCGCGCATGCGGAGCGCGAGAGCAAGTGATGGCTGACCAAGTCGCTGCGCTCGCACCAACCTGCCCTCGTGCGCGCACCGCACCTCGTGCCCGCAGATCAAGTTCCCCGGCTACCTGAACGACGCCTCTGACCCTGGCCTGGTGCCCAGGAAGGTGGTTACCGTCCCAGAGTTTCAGGTGCGTTGAACACACAGGCCGTTGCCACCTGCGGCGACAGGCGTGCGGGCTGCTACACCGTACGCTATGCTTGCGTCCTCCCCACGCTGCCCCCAGGCCACCGCTGGAGCAATCGATTTCGACTGGGGAGACAATACAGACCAACTGGTGCGTTGCATGGACGGTTGGCGGTGCACCACCGCACGCATGGAGTGCTTGGAGCGAGGTGTCACCGAGCCCAACACCACGCGGCTGCAAACGTGCAACTCTGTGCAGGTCGCCGCCTTCTTCCTCTTCTTCTACCTGGACTTCATCGGCTCGTCCATCACCTTCGTGGCCATGGGCGAGATGATGGGCATTGTTGACGAAAAGGTGAGGCGCGGCACACATTGCAGCGCGGTGATGGTGGTCGTCTGCGTGCCCCGATGTCGTGCGTGGCCTGACGTGGAAACCCCTGGGCACTGTCGGTTTGCCTAACCAGGGCAACATCCCCCGCTCCAACATGGCCTTCCTGGCGGACGGCACGGCCACCATGGTGGGCGGCCTGCTCGGCTCCAGGTGTGGCACAAGTTTGCGGCCCGGCAGCTACGCATCGTGTGCACGCACAGTACCAACGGTGAAAAGCTCACTCGCTGCAACGTGTTGCCACGACGTCCTGTGCCCTCGTGCTGCAGCGCCCTCACCACCTATGTCGAGTCTGCGTCTGCCGTGCGTGAGGGCGGCCGCACGGGTGCGTCGCCGTGCCCTGCCCCTTCCGCCTGCGCCGCGACGCGCACGAAGCGTCGTGCGCACCGACGGAGCACTTGGCTCTCGCATGTGCCTGCTGCAGGCCTGACGGCGCTGGTGTGCGCGTGCTTCTTCTTCGCCTCGTGCTTCCTGAGCCCGCTCTTCAGCCAGATCCCCAGCATCGCCACGGGCCCCATCCTCATCCTTGTCGGCCTGCTCATCTTCATGAGCTCCGTCATGGACATCGACGTGAGTCATGCTTCACCTCGCGCCTCCGTGCAGCGCAGCAGAGGTGCCGCGTGGGCTGCGCCAGCACCGCGCCCTGCGTGAAGGCACACGTTGCCCTTGCGCAGTGGACCGACATGACCGAGGCCATGCCGGCGTACGCCACCATCATCGGCATGCCCTTCACGCACAACATCGCCTACGGCGTGATTGGCGGCCTGTTTGTCTGGTTCGTGGCCAAGCTCGTCTCCTACAAGATGCACCCCATCATGGAGAACTGGCCGGGCGCTGCCCTGTACCGGCGGCGTGAGAAGGCGTCCAAGCGCGGCATGTTCATGTGAGCGCGCGCGCCTGTCGCGAGGGTGCCGGCAGGTCCTTTGGTGGGAGGCAATGGACGGCAACCAACCCAACGTACGCCGCGACTGACATGTCCCTGCCCTGCCCTGTGTGCTGCTGCCCCCTCCCCGCAGGCCAATCCCCGGCTTTAACGTGAGTGCGCAGGAGAGGCGGGGCAGCGTCGCACAGCAGCCGTACACAGCAGCGCTACGCTCCAGCAGTGTTGCCTTTGCACGGCGCCGACCGCGTGTGTGGCGCACTCCTCTTGTGTCGAACGTGCGCAGGTCAACGTGGGACCCCAGGGCCCCGTGCTGCCTTGGGAGCCCCTGTGGTACGACCCGTCGCTCCTCACGTTCCTGCGCCGCTACGTGTTTGGCACCGAGCCCAAGGGCCCCAGCATGGTGCCCACGGCCTCACTGCAAATGCCGCTCAAGGACACCGACATCTCCGGCTCGGGCTCCTTCGAGGGGCCAAACAAGCTGCCCGACGACTCGGCCCACGCCGCCGCCCGCGTCTGAGGAGCAGGAGGCGGCGCAGGGGCATGCTGGAGGCGTGCCTCGAGGGCGGCCGCTGTCATGGTGCCCTCGGTGGCCTAGGCGGTTGGGCGTGCGGCGCGGTGTTTTTGTTCCCGGGGGGCTGCAAGCGTCACGGATGGGGGTCGGGTGCATGCACGGACACACGAGCAACACTGGCCGCGCACACAGGAACGCGCACACAGCAACGCGCAAGTGATGTGATCCTCTGTGTCTCGCGTCTGGGGAATCCCTTTTTTCCTGCGATGCCCGGGCCGGACGGAGGGACGAAAGTGCTCAGATGTAGACGCTGCGCTGCGGCATGCCGTGCTGGATGGTGTATGGGGCCCGAGTGCGCGCGGTGGCGGGCGGAGTAGTCCAGGTACCTGCGAAGGAGGTGTGGGAATGATCCCTGCCGGCGCACATGGAGACTGTCGCAACGCGAGACTCTGCTGCTGTGCCCTTCCCGGCTCCTTTCCCCAGCATCCGGCGCCTGTACACTAGTGGCCACGGCACGGGGTGCGCCATGCACACACGCACGCGGCCGCGCGTGCGTGTCGTTGTTTGTGCCTCCAGGTGTGCCACTCCTCGCCTCCCAACAGGCCCTTGTCCCCTCTTTCTCTCTCAAGAGAGAGAGCAGCAGGCGGGGTCGCGGCGCTGGAGAGTGTATGCTCTGTATGCCACAACGCCCGCAGCACGGGGGCACCCGCGCATGCCGCCACTCGCCCGCAGCACCTGCTTTATGTGGGGCGCACGGTGGGGAGCGGCGGTGGCGCGTGGTCGGGTGTATGATGCATTCTCTTTCGGCTTTGACTCGCGGACAGCGCGGCGCTGCTTCTCGGCCCGCCTGTGGCTTCTCTCCCCCTTTGGATTCCCGCCTTTGTCCGCGCCGCGGGGCTGCTTCCTTCGAACACGTGATCTTCACGGCCGAAATCTAGCTGGTACTGCGGAGCGCTTGCGATCCAAGGAGGCCGCGCACCAACAACCTTCCACCCATGCCGTCCATTTTGCCGCAGCTGTGCATGGGTCCCCCTGCTCACCTGACACCGAAAGCTTTCTTCTTCTTTTGCTCCTGGTCTCGCAAGCACAGAGGTGACGCCCAACCCCTGCCGGTCCTCGCGCACGAAGACTCCCAGCGTCGCTCGAGCTCGGAGTCGAGGTGCCTGCTCTCCTTCCCACCCTCCTCCTTCCGGACACTTGCTGTGCTTGGTGGCAGGAGTCGGACACCTTGTCTCTCCCTCCCTGGCGGCCCGGACGGACATGACGGACGTGGGGCCTTGCGCGATGTGCTTGTGTCGTCTTCTTCTCTTGTGGGCCTCCGTCAGAGGCGAAAAACTGGGCTGCTCCTCGCTTCCTCTCTCAACGTTTAGAATAATCGCAAATACATTTGCGTTCTGACATGTGTGCAAACGACCGGTGGGGTCGACGCCGCCCGCCGCCGCTCAGGGTTGGAGACCAGGGTTACGCTCGCGCTCTCACACAAACCGCAGCGGCAGAGCACACAGATACACGCACAGATGGCGGGTGCACACGGAGATGCAGCAGCTGTAGGAGGGCAGCAGCCAGCACAGCAGTGGCCCGCTGCGCTGCGCTCAAGCAGCCTGCAGGACAAGGTGCGGGCGCGCACCACGGCACGGGCACCAGCCTGCTGCGCCGCCGTCCTTGCTGGTTTGGGGTGCAGAATTCTGGGCGCGCTGGGCAAGGATGGTCAGGCGTGCGCGAGCGCCCGTGGATCTTTCGCAGATCCGAGATGCACGCGTGCTTTGCGTGGGCGCGGGCGGCATCGGGTGCGAGCTGCTCAAGACGCTCGTGTGCGCCGGGTTCCAGAACATCGAAGTGGTGCGGAGCTCGCTGCTCGTTCGCTCGTCGGTGTGGGGGCCTACTGACTTGGGGAGCAGCTTCGCCTGCGCACGCTGTCAGTGCAGCCCAGCCTGCACCGTGTGCCGCAGATTGACCTGGACACCATCGAGACGAGCAACCTCAACCGGCAGTTCCTCTTCCGCAAGCACCACGTCAAGAGCAGCAAGGCGCAGACCGCGGCCGACATGATCAGGTGCCGCAGCAGCAAGAGCTCTGCGGCGCCTGAACACAGCAGGGCACGAGCTCAGCAGCGCTCGCCTTCTGTTGTTGGGGGGGCATGACGGAGTGCCAGGTGGGGCGCCGCGCCGCGCACAGGTCGTTCAAGCCGCAGGCCAAGATCACGGCGCACCACGCCAACGTCAAGGAGCAGCAGTTTGGAGTCGAGTTCATCCGCGGTGCGCCGCAAGGGGGACGCCACGGCTCTCTGCGCAGCACTGCCGGGTCCGGTCCGCGTGCCTCCACGCACCCGACACCCGGCGTCCTCGAGTGCGCCCGCGCCTGCACGCAGGCTTCTCGCTGGTGCTCAACGGGCTGGACAACCTGGACGCGCGCCGGCACGTCAACCGCCTGGCCATGGCCGCCAACGTGCCGCTGGTGGAGAGCGGCACGGCCGGGTACCTGGGCCAGGTGCGCCATGGGTGCGCCGCCGCCGCGCGCTCTTTGCTTGCCTTGCCAGACCCGCCGCTCTGCGCCACAACGCGCACGCTACTCCCTCGGTTGTGCTGAGCCACGCCGCTGACGGCTCGCGCGCTTGGCCGGCGCAGCCGCTGCCGCCAGCCCCTGCGCCCCCCCGCTCCCCGTGCGTGCTGCCCGGCGGCAGGTGACGGTGCACCTCAAGGGCCAGACCGAGTGCTTTGAGTGCAGCCCCAAGCCCGTGCCCAAGTCCTTCCCCGTGTGCACGCTGCGCAACACGCCCGACAAGCCCATCCACTGCGTGGTCTGGGCCAAGGACATGCTCTTTGCGCGCATGTTTGGAGCCAACGACGAGGTCACCGGTGAGGAGCAGGAGAAGCAGCTACGGCCCAGGCGCACCGCGTCGACGACCCATTCCGCGCGCCGCAGGTCAGCAGGCACGCGACGCCGTGGCGCCACGGCGAGCCGTGGCCTGCCCTGGCGTGGTGCGCTGCGGGGGCGTGCTGCAGACCTGGACGAGCGGCCCGGCGGCGCCGTGGACGGAGAGGACGCGGCGGCGGGCGGCGTGCAGGGGGAGGGCGCCGAGGCGGACGAGGAACGCGCCAAGGAGGAGCAGGCCAAGCGCATGGCGCGCGAGGACGCCTCGGCCTTTGTGCGCAGGTGGGTGCGCCGCCGTGCCGCGGTGCTGTGCGCGCCACCCACGTGGCGCACAGCTGCGGCACAGCTGCAGTGCGCACACGGGGCAAAGGGCAGCAGGACGGCGGTCGCTGCGCCCACCCGCCGCTGTGGTGTCGTGTGCGTGCGCGCCCAGGCCGGACGAGGGCTCGCTGCCGTACGCCGTGCGCGTGTTTGAGCGCATCTACTCGCTCGACATTGAGCGCCTCGTCAGCATGGAGGTGAGCGAGGGCCTGCAAGCCAGCCACCTCAACGACCAACCGCTGCCGTCCTGCAGGTGCTGGCCACGGCACGTCGCCTGTGAGCGCACGCCGCGCTGCACCACGGCAACGGCCCGCGCGCCGCGCAGGAGCTGTGGAAGAGCCGCCCGCCCCCCAAGCCGCTGTCCCTGTGGGAGCTGCTGCCGGGCGGCCAGGAGGGCCTGGCCGCGCACCTGGCCCTCGACGCGCACCCGCCCTCGGCGCCCACGGCGCCCTCCAAGGCCCTGGGGCTCACCAACCCCAAGGAGGTGCGGGAGAGAGCTGGCGGCTCGCGGTGCTGTGCCACACATTGCTGCTGCTGCCGGGCGCGCCACTTGAGGGGCGCTGGCGCTGCAGTGCTCCTCCTGAGCATGCTGCGTGCGCTAGGTTGTTCGCGCGTGTGTTGTGCGCGTGCGTGGGTGGTGGTGGTGCGTGCAGATGTGGAGCGTGGCGGACAACGCGCGCGTGTTCCTGCGCAGCATCCTGCACTACCACGACGCGCGGCCCGACGAGCTGGGCAGGGCCACCTTTGACAAGGTGCGCACTCGTGGGGCAAGGAGGGGACGGGTGGGTCAGGCAGTGCGGGTGGCGGGGAGCTGCCACGGCGCCGCTCACGCTGCCCAGCTGCTGTCGGCGCGGGCGCGGGCCCCAGCGCACGGCTGCTGCCGCGAGCGACTCACCGGCTGCACACGCGCGTGCGTGCTGCTGTGGCGGGGTGCTTTGCCCGCGCAGGACGACGACGCGGCGGTCGAGTTTGTGGCGGCGGCGAGCAACCTGCGCAGCGCCTGCTACGGCATCCCCACGCAGGCGCTGTTTGACGCCAAGGGCATGGCCGGCAACATCATCCACGCCATCGCCACCACCAACGCCGTCATCAGCGGGCTCATCGTCGCCGAGGCGCTCAAGCTGCTCGCGGGTGGGTGCGCGCGCACCTCCGCCACCACCACCACCACCTCGGCCTGCGCGCCAGGGGACTGCGGCGCTGCGTGTGCGTGCGCCCGGCCCGCACCCACGGCGCGGCCGACCGCCGCGGCGGCCTGCGGGCAGCGGGAGGACCGCCTGTTGCAGCCGCAGCAGCAGCGGCCGGCGCTGCGAAACCGGATGCGGCGTGGCGCTTCCTGTGGCTGCTGTGCGCAGGTTTCCAGCCGCAGTGCCGCGCGACGTACCTCTTGGAGGCGCCCAACCGGTACCGGCGGCTGCTGGTGCCCTCGCGCATGGACGCGCCGCGCGCCGGCTGCCTGTCGTGCGGGCGCGCCGTGCTGACGCTGCGCTGCGACACGTCGCGGCTGACGCTGGCGCGGCTGGTGGAGGGCGCGATCAAGGGGCGGCTGGGCGCGGCGGCGCCGACGCTGCTCAGCGGGGACTTTATGTACGAGGAGGGGGACGGCCTGGAGGAGGACGAGGTGCGCCAGCTTCCTGCGTGTGTGTGCGTGCTTGTGTTGAGGCAAAGGGTGTGGGAGGGCGCTGCACAATGTGCAACAGGGCGTTGCGGCCTGGCTGGCCGTACGAGTAGCAAGGCGGGCGCCTGCTTTGGGTCGAGTGTGCGCAGGTGGAGGTTTACCAGCGCATGCTGGGCAAGCCCTTGGCGTCTCTGCCGGGCGGCGGGCTCGTGTCGGGCGCGCTGGTGGCGGTGACGGACGAGGCGCAGGGGCTCAGCTTCGACCTGGCCATCGTGCACCAGGTGAGGAGGAGGGAGCTGGGTGTGCGGGGCGGCAGGGGGTGGCCGTGCACGCCATGGCGACGCTCGTCCTGCGGAAGCTCCACGCGCACGCTGGGCTCCACCTCCCGGGCACATTCGCTGCCGGTGTGTGTTGGCCGGGGTCAAGGCGCAGCGCGTGTTGCTGTCTGTGCTGTGGGCGCGCAGGAAGGGCTCGACGCCGGGCAAGCGCCCGACGGGTGGGTGCTGGAGGGGACGCTGCCCGCGCCGGCGGCGGCGGCGCCCGCCGCGCCGGCGGAGCCCGCGCCCGTGGCTCCTGCGGCGGCGGCTGGTGGCGGCAAGAAGGGCCCAGACTTCCGCGAGGCCGAGGGCGGCGCACTGGAGCTGTTGGACGACGAGGAGGAGGACGTGGTGGTGGTGGTGCAGGGGCAGAGCAACGGCGCTGGTGGCGCGGCTGGGGGTGGCGGGGGCGGCGCTGGGGCTGGGACGAAGAAGCGGGCGAGGGAGGAGTCGGAGGAGGAGGTGCAGATTGTGGAGCCGGACGGGGAGGGGCCCGGGGGCGGCGGTGGCGGGGGCGACGCCAAGCGCGCCAAGGTGGCCCCAGCGGCGGCGGCACCGGTGACGCTGGACGACGACGACGAGGTCGTCATCTTGGACTGAGAACTGCAGACCTGCCCTCATTCGCATGAAGATCTGCAAAAACCGACATGACTAAAGCCTGATGGGAGCACGCAGGCTGAGAGCGCGTGGAGAGAGGAGAGGGCGTGATGTGGGTGGTGTGGCTGCTGCTGCTCCTGCGGCCGGCGGGGGCAGCGCTGGACCTGGAGGAGGACGAGCCCCACGACATCGCCTTCTACGGCCTGCAAGAGACGCTCTCCTGCGGCCCCGACGCCCTCTGCCCGCCCGGATGGTGCGCACGAGCTCGCATCGACGCGCTCTGGTGAACGAATCGCCTGGGGCCAGCAGCTCGGCGGGTTGCCAGGCAAAACCTGTACCACCCGGCAAGCAAAGAGCAGCAGAGCGCAGCGCAGCGATCAACACATTGACACTGGCATGAGCAGCTCCTTCGGCCGTGCGGGCGTGCCCACTGTGGGGTGCAGTTCCTGGCGGCATGCCCGCGGGCGGTCATCGGCCGCTGCCGCGTCGCATGCGCTGGTCCCATGCCGCAGGTTCTGCAACGAGCAGAGCAAGACCGGCAGCCCGGCGTGCGAGCGCTGCTGGCAGGCCTGCATCGCCTGCGCCTCCCGCTACACCAACGTGACGGCGGGGCTGCAGCGCGACTGCAAGACGTGCTCGTGTGCCCAGGAGGACCCCCCGCCGTGGCCACCGCAGGCCCCTGCGCTGGGCAACACGTGGCCCAACAGGCACCAGCGCTGCGGCAACGTGTCCGCCCTTGACCCGCTGGACCGCGTCGTGCCATACGACTCTTGCGGCACGCTGGGCTATTGCAGCAAGGGCACCGGCACGTACGTACGGGGACCCGCGCACCTGGGTGGGTCGTGGGTGCATCACTCGCGCCGTGCAGAGCGCTGCGCTCTCTGAATCCCCGCCGCCCCACTGCCCGGCCCGCAGGTGCACGTCGTGCTACGACCTCCTTTACGACAACGACACTTGGTACGGCAGCGGCGAGCAGGCGTGCGGCTTCATGGCGCGCTCGCGCTACCCCGCCTTCGGGCTGCCCTTCGACGCCGCCAACCCCGGGCGCCACCTCTGGGTGGTGGACGCCGTGGCGCAGTCGGCCGCCTTCTTCACCTCTGCGCTGGGCGTCAACAACATGCAGCAGGCGGCGGCGCAGCGCTCGGGGCCCTGGAGCGTGGCCGCCAACGCCACGGCGCTGCGCGCGCTGCTGGAGCAGGCAGCCATGCCCGACCTTCCCGACGCCCAGGTCAAGTACGTCTTCCGGCAGGCGGACGTGGACGGCGACGGGGCGGTGCGGCCCGAGGAGTGGGCCAGGGCCATGATTGTCACGCGCGACCGGTGCGCTGGGAGACGTGCTGCCCCGCCCAAAGCAGGGCTGGCGTTGATTCCACCAGGAGGGTCCAGGGCGCGCCGACTGCATGCTCTGCTCTGCTGGCCCCTTGCGCCGCACCCGTGCACCTCAGGTACTCGGTCATGTGCCTGCCCGACGCCGTGGCGCAAGCGCTGGGTGTGGCGTGGCCCGGGTGCGCGTGCACCTACATCTCGGCGCAGGCAGCCGCCGCCGCCGGCGAGCTGAGTGAGCAGGCCGCGCAGGCGCTGGTGGCCCAGTCGCAGGGCCAGGCGCAGGGCCGCCTGTCGCCCGACGCGCAGCAGCTGCTGCAGAACCTGACGGGTCAGGTCAACGGCACCGGCCTCTCGTACGGCGTCAACCAGACCATGACGTGCCCCGCCGGCTTCCGCTGCAGCCGCTACGGCTTTTTGCACCTGACTCCGCAGCTGCAGCGGCGGGGCATGAGCGTGCTCAACGGCATCTGCACGCCGTGCCTGGTGGGCGAGTTCTGCCCCAACGGCACCACCGAGCTCACCACGCAGGTAGAGGGACGGCATTGCCCAGCGCGTTTTGCTTGCAGACAGCACATTGTATCGCACCTAGCGCCTGACCAGGAGTCGTCGCCGGCCCGTGCACGCAGGCCGTGAGCACGTGCGCGTCCCAGGTGGGCGGCGCCGACGTCGACGGGCTGCTCAACGCCACCGCCGGCGCCACCGACGCCTCGCAGGTGAGAAGGTCAAGCGAGCGGTTGGAGGTGCCTTGAACCTGCTGCGCCGGCGCAATTGTCCGAGCTGTGTGCCAGCCTTCAGCCGCATTATTTGCGTGTGGCTGTGTCTGCTCGCGCACAGGACTACCTAGAGGCCAACCGGCAGCAGATCCAGGACATAATCAACCAGGTTGCCAACGCCACCAACAGCACGCAGCAGGTCAACGGCACCGAGGCCACGCAGACGCTCGACGAGCTGCTCACCACGCTCGACCAGCAGCTGGCGCGCCTCGGCCAGCTGTCCACGCCCGACGGAGGCGGGCGAGGGCGGCGGCGGCGGCTGCAGCAAGACGGCGACGGCGACGACGACAACGGCGGCATCGCGGGGGGGATCAACGGCGTGCTGTCGCCGGACGTGATCGCGGGCCTGCGGCAGCAGCTGGGGCTGTCGAGCGCGACGAGCGGCAACCTGACGTGGCTGTGGAACCGCACGGTGGAGAGCGGCGTGCTGGACGGCTCGGTGGCGCTGCAGAACTCGTCGCTGTGGCGCAACGTGACGACCAACGGCACGGCGGCCAACACGGCGCTCAAGCAGCTCGCCGACGCCTACACGCGCCAGCCGCTGGGCGGCCGCGGCCTCTACAGCACGCTGGCGGGCTGCAGCAACGCGCGACCCTGCCCAAGCGGGAACTTCTGCCCCACGCCTGCGCTGCTCGTCTTTTGCCAGCCCGGCACCTTTTGCGCGCTGGGCTCAGTGGGGCCCACCACGTGCAACATCACGCGCATCCTCAACTCGGTCAGTGAGGTGGTGCCGTGTGAGGCTGGCGGCATGCACGCTGCCCCGGCTGTCGTGGCATGCGCGCGTGCTCACCTGCTTGCGTCTCTGTCCGTGTGCCGTGCGCAGAACCCAGCCCTGGCGCTCCAAAAGGACCCTCAGCTGCTGCTGCAGGAGCTCAACCAGCAGGCCGCGCCGATCGAGGGCAACGTGTGCCCGGCCTCAGCGCCCGACCCCTACGCAGGATGCCCGGCAGGCAGCTTCTGCCCAGACACGGCCACCACGCTCGTCTGCCCTGCTGGCCACTGGTGGTGAGCGATGCCCGCTGTTTACGTTTCATCCATGGCCCGAGTGCCCACTTTGCCAATGGGGATCGTGACGACGCTGCTGCGTTTGCCCACTCGCAGCCCGGCCAGGAGCACGCAGCCCAAGCGCTGCGGGCTGCTCATGGGGTGCACCAAGGAGGGCCTCACCTGGCCGCACCTGGCCTGGTGGGCCGTGCTGCTGCTCATCCTGCTGCTGGCCTGCCTGCCCGCCGTGCTCATGCTCAGCGAGGCGACGCTCCGGCGCAAGCAGGTGCGCGCGCGCGTGTGCTGCCGGTCCTCTCGTGCACGTTGTTCACGCAGCCTGGAATGCCGCAGCAAACCTGAGCTACCCCTTGCGATGCTGCTGGCGCAGGCGGCCAAGCGGGCAGAGCAGCAGCAGCTGGCGTCCCTTGCCGCCCTGGGCTTTGCTGACGTGGCCAACACCGCCTCGCGCGCCCCGCCCACGCACGCGGCTGCGCTGCTTGACAGCAGCGCGGCTGGTGCCAAGCCGCAGCAAGACACCTCAGGGGAGGAGAGGGCCGGCCTGCTGGCGGCAGCGCCGGGCGCAGAGCCCGTGGCCATGTCCCACGCGAGCGGGGGCGCGCTGGCCCTGCCCGCGCCTCCGCTGCCATGCGCTCCCAGCGTGCCTCGGTCAGGGTCAGCACACGGCGCAGGCCAGAGCTCGGCCCGAGGTCTGGACGGGGAGGTGTGGCCACGCGTCAGCGTGCAGGTGAGGCGGTGGCAGCGCACGGACTTT
>VFQP010002052.1_pt1 | contig 23823 bp, 41 predicted proteins | sample 3512351 | NCBI WGS metagenome assembly VFQP01 (sample SAMN10412372, study PRJNA504923) | tailings metagenome | isolation source: Relicate 1 Philex TSF1 revegetated site | place: Philippines: Tuba, Benguet | collected 2017-08-29
CCATGTTGACCACCATGTTGACCACCATGTTGACCACCATGTTGACCACCATGTTGACCACCATGTTTCTTCATCATCCCCTGCAGCACCTCCCGCACAGGCCGCATTGCTGCAGCAGCCACCAACTGACGCAAATCCGACCCGGAAAAACCCTCTGTACGATCCGCCAGCCTCCCCAAATCCACATCCTCCCCCAACTCCTCCCCCGCTGTCTGCACCCGCAGTATCTCCACCCGTTGCGTCTTTCCTGGCAGTGGGCAAAACACGCGCCTGTTGAAACGCCGCAACACAGCTTCATCAAGGTCCTGGGGTCTGTTGGTGGCACCCAGCACCATGACGCGGGGCCCTGAGGGGCCTGTGTTGTTGTTGGTGGAACGCAGTCCCTCCCATTGTGCCATGAATTCATTTTTCACTTCACGGAGTGCTTCATGCTCTGATGGGCGTCGACGGCCTGGTGGTGGGGGGGGGGGTTGTGTATGTTGGGTGTGTATTGTGTATGTAATGCGTATGCAAAGGGGCATTCATCATGTATAGACATATGCACAATGTAAACTGCACACGTACCCCCCCACCCAATCACCCACACTACCACCACACCACAAACATACCAAGTATGGCGTCCACTTCATCCACAAACACCACACACGGTGCAAGCTTACTCGCCAAGCTGAACACCGCTCGCACATATCGCACACCATCCCCCAGCCACTTGCTCGCCACCGTACTGGGCGACACCGACAGAAAGCTCGCCCCGCACTCTGCAGCTGCCGCCCGCGCCAACAGCGTCTTGCCCGTTCCCGGCGGCCCGAACAACAACACCCCGCGACATGGCCGCGCCAGCACGCCCCGTACAAACAGTTGTGGGCATTGAAGTGGTAATTGTACCGCTTCCCGGAGTGCGTTTTTTGCATCTTCCATGGCACCTACCTCGGCAAATCCAAAGCCTGCTTCATCAGGAGCAATGACCTCGGGCAGCAGACGTCGTTCATATGCATTGTCGGCCTTGACTGTGTGTTTCATACCTCCCCCAGCCTTGTCGAGCATGAGCAAGCCATACCATAGGGCCTTGTCTGACAGCACCAGGCGCTTGCGACGAGTGGTGGTGGTGGTGGTGGTGGTGTTATTTGTGGCGCTCATGCGTCGTACCAGTCGAGCTTTGACAATAAACTCCTTGCGCGGGGGTGGTGTTTGTGTGGTGGTGGTGGTGGTTGTGATGGTGGTGGTATTTTGTGGGGATGGTGGTGTGGTGGTGGTGGTGGTGGTTGGAGGTGCAGGATAGGGGAGTGCCGCATGTGTTGTGCTGGTGTGTTGTGTGGCAAGGGAAGTAGTGGGTGGTGATGTCACTGACACAGCAGATCGTAGCACCGCGTGTACACCACCCTGTGTGTGGGGGGATACATATAATCACAGGCAGTACCACAACCACCACCACCAGTAACAACAACAAATCATCAACAAAACATCAACAAATCATCAACAAAATCATTAGTACAACCTACCAGCATATCATGCAAGCTACCCCCTTTGCCTGGGCTACTAGACACCCCCCCCTCCCCCCCCCCCCCCTCCCCATCGCCCTCTCCCTCCCCTCCTCCCCCTGCTGCTGCTGCGGCTGCTGCGGCATGTGGTCTGGCGGCTGTGGCCTGCAAGGTGCCGCATGTGGGGTTGGTGGTACTAGGCTGTACACCAGTGCCATTGTCCTCTATGTCAGACATGGAAGCGTTACTGGGAGGGGGGCGGGCATGTGTGTGTGTGTGGTGTGTGGAGACAATGGGAGGGCTGGGTGATTGTGTGTATATATATATATATTGTGTATGTGGTGTGTTTATAAACAATCATGAACAGTCATACACAACACGTACACAACACATGTGCACAACACATGTACACAGCACAACCAAACACCCCTTCATCACACCTGCATGCCTCACTCCCCACAGAACCTTCCTCCTCACCCTCCTCGAGCCCCGAGCTACTCACACCATCCGACACCCCCACCACTGCATCCCCCACATCCCCCACCTTGCCCACATTCCCCTCTCTTTTCACACCATGCACACCATGGGAAGTGCTGTCATACATCTCCAGCAGACGTTTTCGGCGAATCATGCCCTCTAATGCAACCGCCCATGACAGCACCTTTGCCCAGTCTGCTGCTGAGAGGGGGCGGTGGGCATAGGCCTCACATGTGGGGGGGGGTATGGTGACCCTGTGTGTGGTGTGTGGTGGGTGCTGGGGTGGGATGGATGATAGGGGGTGTTTGGACGATGGGGGGGGTGGGTGGAGATAGAGTTTGTGATGTGTGTATGGTACTCGAACAAGTGCAATGTACAGTTCAACACACAACGCAACACAATCACACGCAACAACAGCAGCAACAACCATGCACATTGCACATAAAACCTCACCACCCACCACCACACACAAACCTGCGTTCCACAGCAATCATGTGGAGCCGTCGGTAATTCTCCTCTCGTACTGTCACAGACGCATCCTCCACCAGCCGCCGCTGATGTGCTGTTGCCAAGGGCCCCCCCGGAGGGGGTGCCAACTTTATGCGGGTGGCGAAAAGACGAGAGAGGGCCCGGCGGGTGTTGGGGGAGGGGTCTCCTAGTGGTAGCTGGAGGTCGATGAGGGAATTGGTGGTGTCGTCGTGTATGCTGGGTGGCATACGTGTGGCAAGTGTGCCCTCACTACTGCGACTGTGTTTGTGCGGTGGTGGTGGTGTGAGTGAGTGTGTACAAACAACAGTGTGTAGTTGCACTACAAACCATAGTCAACACATGAAAAACACGCGCTCCATACACCACAAAGTATGCACCCCCCTCCACTACACACACACCTGTTGCCCTTGTCGGTCACAGCAGTGCCTGTGTCCCCCAATGTACACCCTCCAATCAACACCAACCCACGCCGCAATGGGTGGCGTGTGCGGCTGCCAAACACGTGCACAAACGCATCAAACTGTGTCAAGCTGCCACACACCGTTTCCTGCACATCCGACACAAACAACACCACGGGACCCCGTACGTCCATGAGCGCATCGGCGATGAGCTCCCATACCAATGCGGCACGCCCACCAGCAAGCCACAGTGAGAGGAGCAACCCCAGGATACCACGATTGGTGCCCACGGGCTCTGAGGCGGCAGTGGTGGTATTATTATCATGGGCCCCCAGTGCGGAGCATGCGATGGACTGCAGCATGATTTCGTCGACGATCAGCAACGACGCGCCCACTTGCTGTGCCACGGCAGTGACGATGGTTGGCTGGTATTTGGTGTTTTTGGAGCCTGGCGCTTGCAGGAGGATGCGTCCAATCGCGGGCAGCCCTGTGCAATGGCTATCGCCACCCCATGTCGTTCCGTGCAAAACAGCATGGAGGAGCAGTTTTTGGGCGTCCTCGTTGATCTGAGAGAGTGTTTGGGCGTGTGCAGGGGGTGTATTGATGATGTGGAAGATGTGGAGTGGTGATGATGTGGAGAGGTACACAGCAGCATGCATGGATGATGTGGAATCGTACGTAATATGGCTTGACGTTGAAGGTTCCTGTCGCTGTGTATCTCTGGACATGTTTGAGGATGATTGGCTTGATTTCAGGTGCAGCTGTCCAACGAACCAGCCTCCGTATGGTATTGATTGCCAATAAACTGTCTTCAAAGGATGGGAGGAGATGGTGCAACAGCCAGTTGAGAAGGAATCCCATCCATTTACGCAACAGTTCGATAAAGTCTCGTTGGATTGCAACCACTGTGGTGGCATCTGGTGCCTTATTTGGGGTGCTGTCTGGTCGTTCATCCATGACGTTCCTTTTGGTTGCAATGAGATGCCATTTGCCCTTGGAAAAAATAAAAACCGCCATCGCACCAAGTACACACCACAGCGCACAGCATGCACACTCAATACACACTCAATGCAAGCGTGCCATGTCCTCTACCCGCTTGACAATCTCATCCACCCCCACATGCATTTCCTGTGCCACCTTGTCCATGCTTTCATGACTCAGCTCCAAGCACTGCTCAATCAGGTCGCCATCCACAAAGTTGCGGCATGGCCGTTTGCCCATGTCAGTCTTGAGCATGCGCCACGTTTCATGACTGAGGCCGCCAACACCATGAATGACTGTGCATAGCACCGACTGTGTGTATGGTGCGGGGAGGGGTGTTCTGGGGATGTGCACAAAGGATGTGCGGGTGGACTTGCACGTGTGCCATCGACACGATGATCACCATGATCAAATTGTACCTCTAATTTCTTGAAAAAATCAAAATCCTCTTTGTTCAAACTGGCCACCATGCCAATACTGCCTGTTGCTGTTCCAAACAGCATCGTGGGAATGCTCGCCACATCACTGTCTGGCAGACGCATGACAAGGCTCCCACGTACAAATCTGTTCACCATGTCACCCAAGTGATACTCACCCACAGCCTGTTTTGTGATGTTGGTGATGCTGGTGATGTTGGTGATGTTGGTGTCATGGGGGTGTCATGTACATCCGGTGTGTGTGCACCGAATGTGGGTAAACCACCACAACACCACACCTACCGTCAAGTTGTTGCGCTCCTCATCTGTTGCAGCATCACTGTTTTTCCGTACCACAAACAGGTTGTACGAGTTTTCAGCACCAAGATAACACTCTTCATCCAGGGCAGTCAATGCAGTCATCCAACGTGCATCCCATTCATTTGCTCTGCTTTCCAATGTGTGTGTTTCTGGCTTGTATAAAAACAATTGTACGCTCTTCATGAGGTCCCCTACGTTGAGTGTGGTTGGGTGGGTGGGTGGAGTGTATGGGTTGGTGTGGAGTGTATGGGTTGGTGGGAGGTGAGGGTGTGTACAGTGTGGGTGGGTGTGTACACAGCAAAATTGATGAAAAGAAACTTCAGGTGGTATGTAATGGCATACACACAGTCATGTCATACACACAGTCATGTCATACGCACAGTCATGTCATACGCACAGTCATGTCATACGCATAGTCATGTCATACACACAGTCATGTCATACGCACAGTCATATAAACACAGTACACAATATGCTTCACAACAGCACACATTATATGCACGCTACACACACACACACAGCCCCCTACACGCTACACACAACCACACACAGCCCCCTACACACAATTCCATACGTCCCTCACCCCCACCACACCACACACACCAGCCAAACTATTGTACCAGCCCACATACCAACAACAACATAGTCCCCCTTGGTGTCACAGTACATTGCAGTAACCTGTCCTGTTGCCCCACACTCGAGGGAGAGCACAGGTGAGTCACTTGCATCAGTGCCACTCCAGTTGTATATCTGTACACGTGTTCCTACACATGCCAACAACTTGCCCTGTGGGTAGGCAGGTTTTGAGTTGTAGGTGTGTTTTGAGTTGTAGGTGTGGTTTGGAAAACAGTATTGTGCAACGTGGGGTGTACATGAGTGTGTATGATATATTATACAGAAGCGTTGATACACAAGAGACACACAAACAGCAGTCACATAGCAAGACACAAACCACCACAGTTCATTGTACACCCCTCTCACATAGCAAGACACAAACCACCACAGTTCATTGTACACCCCTCTCACCCCCCCTTCTCACCCCCCCCTCACCCCCCATTCTCACAGCCCCCTCACCCCCCCCAATCTCACCCCCCCCATTCTCTCACCCCCCCTTCTCACGCCCTTCACACCTGAAACGCCTGTACACTCCACACAGCAGCCTTGGTATCCTTCTCAGCAACCAACCGCAAGCGCCCCTCCTCCACACAAAACACCTGAATACGCCCCCCACTGGGTTCTTTATCCTCCTGCAGCGCCTGCACACTGCCCACCACATAATATGGCACAGAGTCATTCTCAAAGGTCATGGATGTGATTGAAAACCCCTTGTAGTCAGGGGCAAGGTCCAAGCGTTCTATGGTGTCATATGTCTGACTGTCGATGAGGCGGAGGGCATCTACACTAGAAGCTACCGGTACTGTGATGGTGTGGTTGGTGTTTTTTTCTTTTGTGTGGGTGCGTGTGGGTGTGGGTGTGTGTCCAGGTGTAGGCGTGGGGAGGATATTCATGTGTGTGGGTGTGGGGAGGATATGTATGTGACTAAGGGGGAATACAATATGTGTGTGTGTGGTAGGGAAGGAAATGAATATGCACAGATACACACACACATGTGCATATACAAGCAGGTGTGCATATATACCCCAGTATGAGTTGTACACCAGACTCCAGATACCAAATCACATACACACGCGCACACTACCATCATGTCCCATCCCCTCCAACACATATCCCCCCACACAACCATCACAACCCTCCATCACAACCCTCTCCCACGTATCTCCCCATCACCCACAACACCTACACATACATGTGGAAATAACAACCAAGAGTGTTTTGCTCTCAGGTTGATGGGCAATCCTGCGAGGCATCTCACCCAGTGGTATCTTATCAATGTGTAGCTTCTGCACTGCATCAATGCCTCCTATAGTCAGCACACCCTGTTTGATGAGGGCTAATGAATCGGGGAATGCCTCACTGTTGAAGGATGCCAATACATGAACCTGTGGGTGGGGGTGGGTGGGTGGGTGTTGGGGGGTGAGAGGTGTGTGTTTGGAAGGAATGGTGGTTGTGTGGGTGTCTGTGGGTGTGGGGGGGGCACACACATAAACAAAAACACACAAACAATCACACCTACACAACCACACACAACCCTCCCCCCCCACACACTCAACAACAATCCACCCTCACTCATACCTCATTTTCATTCAGGTTTGCATACAACAGCTTTCCCTTGTTACTGTACAGCACTGTGGGCCTGTCACTGGCAGCGAATATGTGACGTGCACCAGCAGCAGTGAAGAAGGAGAGGTTGATGGGTTTGGTGCCCAGGGAAACACTCTTACGCTCTGATAATTGACCTGTGTGAGTGTGATTGTGTGAATGTGTACGATTGTGTGTGTGTGATTGTATGATTGTGTGACAGATGCACAAGACACCCCAAACACCACCATACCTGTCTGTGGATCTATGCGATGGGTGATAAGCGCCCCATCCCCCATGCCACACAACAAGTAACAACACCCATCACAATTGGCAAGCAGCATGCTCCTGGGTATGACCTCCTTGGCTGCTGTCTGTTCAGCCACAACAGACAAGTCTGGTAGGGAAAGGACACAGACACGCATATCCCAGCTACCCAGGGCAGCCAGGGTGACCGGTGTGGGCATGCCTGTGTCATCTGTGTGGGTGGGTGGGTGGGTGGGTGGGGTGGGTGGCTGAGAGAGAGAGAGAGAAAGAGAGAGAGAGAGGGAGGGAGCGCAAAGATGGGTTGGGTCGGTTCAACGTGGGAGGTGAGAGGGTACATGAGTGACTGTGTACTGCGTTTCATACATCAATACATAGCACACAGAATGTGCACATAGAATACAATGCACCCCCCCCAACACACACCCTACACACTCCAAGCCCCACCCACCACACCCACACCCACACCTTGCTGCTGCAATGGGTGTATGTCCAAGCATGACACCTCAAACCCCAACTGCACACTCCTCACCTCCTCCAACACACCCTGCCCCACTGACAGCAGCACCAAGTGGGACCCCCCCACCACTGTGAGCACCTGGATCCCATTGGCCGCAACCACACTGATGGTGGCACCCCCGGGGGGGGCCCACTGGGCAGCAAGTGTGTTGGTGGCACATGAAACCAGGCGCATGGTGGTGGGTGTGACTTGTAGGAGTTGGTTGTGTGCTACATTTCGACAAAGCAATGTCTGTATTAGGTGTGTGTGTGTGTGTGAAAAGGTGTGTGCGCTGTGTGTCTTTGCAAGCAGCCTCTACACACACACACATCGTACACTCCCCTCTTGACACACTCCCATGCATGCCCCCCTACACACACCCATACACATCAACCCCTATACACACACACTCCTATGCAGCCCCCCTACACCCACAAACCATGTACACAAACCCCCCCCACACATGCACCCCTACACCCCCCCACCTCACCCCCCCACTCACACACCTACACCCCCCCCAACCCCCCCACTCACTCACACCTCTGCATCAGCATCAAACCCCTCTATAGCTTCCTCATCCAATTCCTCTGCTGCATTAATTGCCAGCACACGTGTCTCCCCCACAAAGGAGAGCACCAGGTAGGTGTCGTGTGTGTCTGTTTCCTGTGCCTTGAGACTCCACACACCCTTGATGCCTGACACACAGAGGGGTGGGGTGGGGTATGTAGGAGGGGTGCATGAGGGGAGGGGGCAACAGAATAGGGAGGGGACCATACAAGGGGGCCATGGTATAGGGTGATATAGCATAGGGTGATGTAGTATGAGGGTACATGCATGGGAATCATACTATACCATGATATTGGCATGAGCAAGGATTTGGTGATACACACAGTGCATCACCTACATATTCATCTACACACAGTGCATCACACATGTTGATCTACACACAAGCACACACTCAATCACCCCCAACAACCCCCCCCCCCCCCCACCCCCTACACCCCCTTGTATCCCCCCCCCCCAAACACACCTGGCAGCTCCACTGACGCTTGCTCCACAACCCCAATCCCACTTCGTACCACCCTGAGGCTCCCCTCTTGGTTGACACCACTGCATGTGATGAGCTGACACTGCCCCTGCCGCTCCATATCAACAGCACACATGTCGACTATGGCAGCAAGGTTGGGGTAGGTATCAATGACCTGGGGGGGAGTGTATGCAGTGTGTGTATGTAAACATGGGTGTGCATAAACATGGGTGTATCACACACCTCCACCAAATCCCATGGCTACTCCCCAGACAAACACACATCCCACATACACACACCCTATAGACACCCCACACACACCTCCACCAAATCCCATGGCCGTTCTTCTGAAGCAGGGTGTTTCAATAAACGCACAAGTTGATTGTCACCCTTGTTGCTGCCTACGAAACATACATAATTGCCCAAGTAACTCAGGCTGGATGGTATTGTGATAGTACCTGTGGGTGTGTATGTGGAGGGGGAGGGGTGTATGTGGAGGGGGGAGGGGTGTATGTGTGCTGGATTTGCGATGGTTGATGTATAGCATGTGCGTGTACAAGAGTCGTACGGCATGTGTGTGTGCATCAATGTGTACACCCCTCTCAACACCCCCCACAATACCCCTCACAACATCCCCCACAACACCCCTCACAAACCCCTCTCAACACCCCTCTCAACACGTACCCAGTGGTTGTAGTTCCAAGCCCTGCACCAACCCCTGATCATGCTTGAGGTGTAGCAGTTGCAGCTTGCCAGTGAAATCACCCAATAGGTACCGATCAGCTGCAATTTCTTCATATGCCTGGGTGGTTTGTGGCAGTGATGGTAGTGGTGTACAATGCATGAGACGGTGGTGTACAATATATGTGATGCTGATGGTGGTGTGCAATGTATGCAATGCTGATGGTGGTGTTTGTGCACACCCACAACCCTATCACTTACCGAAATCTTTGTGTGATTCATTGGCGTTGTACACACATGCGGTGTTGCACGCCCCCCCGATGTCCCTTCCCCACCATTCCCTGCCCCCCCCACATACGTCAGCGACGATGTTCCCAACACCACAACCCCTCCCAATGGTTGGGGTACAGGCACCAACGTGTGGGCCCCCCCATCCAGTCTCCAGCTTTCCCAGGGTCCCTCCAGTTGGTCCTTTTCCCGGAGAAGTAATTCAAACGTTTCCAAAAAGCGTTGACTATTGGTATCTTGTGATAGGAGGGCGAGTAATGGTCGTGTGGTGGTGGGTGTGTGGAGTATTTGTAGGTCAAGGACGTGGATGACGGGTAGGCTTATGTTGAATGCCTCTCCCAGCATGGTGTCAGAGTCAAGGATGGGGACCACCTGGGGATGATGTGGAGGAGAGGTGGTATTACGAAAGAGAGGTGGTATTACGAAAGAGAGGTGGTATTACGAAAGAGAGGTGATGATAGGAAAGACAGGGTACATATCCTACCACATACAACATGTCAGCGTGTGGGCGCTCCCCACACATGACTTCTCCACCCCAGGCATCCCCCAACACATACCTTGAAGAGCCCCTCGTACATGTGGAGGCCAATCAACCGGCAGTTGGGATCAATCACAGTCTTGATGCCCTCCAATGCAGGACGTGCAACGGGATCTGCCATGTCGCCAATTGCACGTGTGATAAGCTCACCGTTTTCATATTGCAAGACAACCAGCTGATATTGTTCTGTGATAAACAGCAGCAGGTCTGTTGTGGCAGAGGGCGGTCGAAAGAGCTCCAGGGCGGCAACGCGACCATAGATGGGGACATCCACAACCCCCTGATGATGATGATGGTTGATGATTGGTGGTGGATATGCAGTGTGAGTATGTGTTGTGAAGTGTTCTTGAGACCATCACACACCTGCAACCCGTCTTCTGCAACCTTGTAAATCTCGATGCGTGTATATCTCCTGGGATGATACCATGGGGAAAAACAGTCTTACCAAACAACCCCGTATGAACACAAGCACGACCACCAACATGTCCACCACGTACGCAATGATGAGGTTCCTAGCATCACTTGCTGTGAAATTGCCCACAACTGATCGAAACACTGCGTCGGACTTGTGTGCTGTAACTACATAATTGTACATGCATACATCTGGTGCTGATGCATCTGTCATGGCAATATCGGTTTGGGCCATGATGAGGTGGGTACGCTTTTTGTTGAGGGATGTCTTGTATTTGGAGATGCAGATCAGGCACGATGTCTTCTCAACAACCGCATGATTTTGGTTTACATGTGGGGTGTACAATGTTGTGTACGAAATGTTGTCAGCAGCAAATAATACACAATGAAAATTATAGCGTGTCTCTTATGACATCACACTCCTGAGCCAGTCCACCACCATGGCCGCCAATGGCCCCCACATCCCCCCCCAAAAGTGATCACCAACCGCAACAAACAAAGCCATCCCTCGCGCACCTTGACAGACCATGCGCACATCCAATGCGCTGTCTGGTGGGGCAGCAGGTGGGGCATCGAGTGCTGCACCCAACAGCTGCGTTGCCTGCTCTGCAAACACATCGGGGGGAGTAAACTGGTCTCGCGTCCCACAGATGAGCAAGCACGGGACCGACGTGTGCTTTATTGGCTCAAGGTGGGTGAGGGGTTGGAGGAGGAGACGCGTGCCCCAGCCCATGGGACCAAAACCACCACCTAAATGTGGGTTGTGTTTGTATATGGAGAGAATAGAGAGAATGGTGTTGCGACACGTGCAAGTCATTGACGGAGATCACCCAGCATACCAATGGGTGGGCTTATGGCCACATACCCCGCAACACAGGGCCACTGCAGCCCATGTGCTGCGAGGCATGAACCCCAGGAATAACCTACAATCCATAAACACCTTTCTGCGGTGTTGAGCACGTCCAGGGAGGGAGGTGTGGTGGTGTCATCAGATGGATGATGGAGGCGATGCAATGCATATGCAAGGATATGGGGCAGTGCTTCACAATCAGCAGCCCCTGTGATTGATTTGGAGCCAGAAGAACTCCCCACACCATGTTGATTGTAACGCAGGATGAGCTGAAAGCGCTTGCTCGCACATGCAGCCCTGCGTGTTGGTGTGCGTGTGTGGAGGTGGATGGATGTGGAGTACCTCAAGTTGGCATACTTGCAAATGCTAATAACAGTCGGGTCATCCATGCTGCCACCAAGCAATGGGTAGGGGTGTAGACATATCAACGCTGCTGCTGCTGCTGTGTTGGGTGGCGATGGTCAGCAATCATCATCAGCAATGGGATGGTTGCAAGGGGCTTGTATCCCCATGCTTTAGACACCCAGCAGCATTTATGCCCATAAGCATAACACACACCATCTTGTCCCTCAGCTGCCCTGACAGGCCTGTACAAGTGGCCTTCAAGGTGATCGTCCCTTGGCAAAGGTATTGTGCACGGACCAGAGTACATGGCAGCTTGTGAACTGCAGCCTATATGCAACCTGTATGCTATATGAATACTATGCTTGTATGCTACATGTATCAGATGCAAAACAGGGCAAATCCAGAATATCAGGTCAAGCAAGCAGCACTTGCCTCCCAGCTACTCAGGTGTCAATTGCAGCATGTTTGTGATTCTCGCGCATGCCCTGCAATAGGAAGAACATTGCAGATAACACTGCAGACACAACGCGAGTTCCCTTCCAGGACCAACCCCACTCCCGCCAATCACGCACATCATGGTTGCAGAACAAGACAACGTCGCCCTTAACATCACACCAATTGCAAGTCGTAGGAGCTCCGTTGAAAATCGAAAGAGCTCGCTTGTACAGCATCATCATGTGACAGAGTCGCCGATGGTCAACACAGGGTCACCACCACCATCACAAGGGAAAGTACTTGCCTATTTAATCTATATGTTTATGGGCATTGCAGTGTTGTATCCCTGGAATGCGGTGCTCACATCCCTTGACTACTTGTTCCAGGTACATGTGGGTGGATGCGTGCGGGTGGAAGTGTGCGGGTGGATATGTGCGGGTGGGTGCACAGTGTGCATGTACAACACGTGTAGTGTGTATGTCACACGCATTGCAACACATAGCCTCACCATGTTGGTCCTATGCAAACCATCATCATCCACCACCCACTGTTTGTGCTTGCCGCTGTTTCTCCTATACACTACACCGCCTTCATGTGACACATCCCCCCTCCAATCAGGTGTACCCAGGCTCCAATGTGGATCGCGTATTCTCCATCATATACTTTCCCAGCAACCTTGCAATTTTGATCATATGTACAATATTCATGCGTGTATTCAAGCTCACCCTGCGTATTGTGGTGGGGTTTATGTGTTTGTTGCTGTCCATCATGATGCCTATACTGGTATGAAGGTGTATATCTGTGTTTGGGTGTACCTGTGTTGTGGTCGAGTGTATGTGGGTGTGTGCTTTCATCCACCATACCACCACACACCCTGTACATACATGCAGAACAATTATGCAATCCTGCATGGGAGTTTGACTGGCACCAGCACTTCCCTCATACTGCTCTATGTTGGTGCTGCATTGGCTGGCATGGGTGATGGCTGGTGTGTATGAGCAGTGTGTGTGCGCGCCATGCTTGTCGCACACCACCCTGCTTGCTGTGGAGGACAGACATCGCACACTGCCACCACCATCATCTCCACTCACCAATACCCACAATACCACAACCCCCCCCTCCATATCCATCACAGGGCCCAGGGTGCCACATTCAGTGATGCGAGCCCCCTTCCCCCCCTCTACATTCAAGCTGTCAATGTGGGCTCTGGTCTGGCAGGTGTACTTGTATTCATACTACGTTGCATTACCAAGGCATCATTTGGGGACGACCCTGTCGGGCTGAGAAATGGTGCCATGGTGTTTTACTTTCTCGCAGTGGGGATTGTACTGGCGAGCCTGGCCTTGTATCTGTTTGTACTCAAGAAACTGCCTTTTGTACAGTTTTATCGCAGCCGGGTGCAGTATCATGACAAGGTGTGTTTGTGTATGTGTGGGTTGTGATCAAGGTTTCTCACACGTACCCACCGTTCGTACTCGTACAACCACCCACCACCCACCCACACCCCACCATCCACCCCCACCATCCACCCACCTACCAGGGTGAACACAACAGCAGTGCCAAGCAGTATTGGGCTCTGTTCAAGATACGGTGGCGGTTCCACTATGCATCATTGCTCATTACTTACATCACAACACTGTTTATATTCCCTGGTGTGCTCATGTCGGTCACCCCACCCGCTGCGTTGGGCAGCTGGTATTATGTATTGGTACGCTGTGTCTACATGGCACTGTGTGTGTACAGGCAAAACACCATCACAAAACCACACACCCAGATTACCGGTGTGTACAACATTTTTGATGCACTCGGCAAAGCAATCCCATGTGGACACCGGTGGGTGACCATCTCCAGCGCACGTTGGCTGTTTGGCTTGTCCTTGGTGCGCCTGGTGTTTATTCCACTGATGGTGCTGTTCAACAAGCTTGATCAAGGGTGGGTGTGCCTTGGAGCAGATGCAGTGCTGGCACTGAGCAATGGGTACTTGACAACCAATGTGATGGTGTTGGCAGCACGAGGACTCAAGGCGATCGAACAAGAGATTGTGATCAACTCGTGTGTGTTGTGTATCATCAGTGGGTTGGCCATGGGAAGCTTTCTAGCGTTTTTGTGGCTGCTGCCCGCATTTCATTTGTAGCATGCTTGGTTGGTGTGGGCAACACAGGTGACACAAGCTCCATGAGTGATCAGCATCCACATTATTCATTGCTAGCAAAGCCTGCTTTTGCGGCGAAAGGTATACCGACACGCATTTTGGATGCCGATGACACGTACCGCGCCCTGCTAGCCGTTGCAGCTATGCCATCTCGTGCAATCCGGCATGCAATCGCCCCACTTGTGCGACGTACGCGCCGGAAAACACGAGTTTTATCTTGCACATGATCATTCCAGTATCGGCAAACGTGAAAAGCGAGTTTTGGCCTTATATACGAAAAGGACAGGCGGTGCATGGGATCAATCAACTTGCAAAAGCTCATTGTTTTCGTTCCGAAAACACTATTTATTTATACAAACAATCTACATCCATCATAAAATATACATTCGGCAACACTTTTGCGCGCTTTCGAGCAACCAGGACCCGGCAATCTCACCACGATGACCCGCTTGCTACGATTCCTCAAGGCCACTGGCCGCAAGCTGAAGACTATTATGTGCATGGGACCCTCCAAAGTGGTGGGCGACGGCGTACTACCTGTGAATGATGGGCAACCAACGGTAGTGCTGCACCTGCAGCTCAGCACCACCAGTTCTGATGCCAGTGCTGCTGTCGTGGAGGACCCCCTCCCCCTCCCCCTGACCCCCATCTGCCTGCCTCCAGAGGAAGCTATCTTCTTCTTCGTGCCCCTGCCCCTGCCCCTCACCCCCGTGCTCCTGCCCGAGGAGGAGCCGACGTTTTCCCTGCTGCCCCCCCCCGTCACCCCCCCGCACATGCCTGCTGAGGGCGACGCGCTGTCATTCGCGTCGACCCCTCGGGTGTGGGCCTCCGATGATGAGGAGGGGGAGCTGCGTGTCTTCTAGCGGTACGTGTAGTTGTTGGTGCTTGCCGTGTGTTGGTGGTGGTGCGTGTGCATGTGTTGTTGCCGTCCCACACACCACCCACACACCACCCACACAGTGGTGAGCACAATCGTGTTCACCAGCGACGGGGAGGACGCCGTTGGGCAGGAGGTTGCGGGGGCAGAAGCTGCAATGTGACTGTCTTGATTGGCCGAAGTATGTGGTAGTGTCGGCGCTGTGTTGCTTGTTTATGAAGAGGCGTATACTTGGTGGATGGTGGGATGGCATCCTTGTGAATCTCGCACACGAGGCTGCAAGCAATGTTGTCAACAGGTTTTCTGTGATGTATACACAACAACCACGCACCACCACACCACAGGGCTATGCAAGAATGCCTGGACCTGTGGTGGTGGACCTGTTGGGATTGCATACAATCTTCCTTGGCTTTCAGCGTCTGCTTTCGTGCACAAGCGACATCAATATGCTCAGGTATGTGTGTGGATGTATTTGGCATGCTTGGTGATGGTGGGCATGGTGTGCAATGTGGTTTTATAGGATGGCAGTGATCACCCAATCAGCTGGATCAGGCACAACCTGCTGTGCACAGTGCTTGTGACATGTCGTATGCATGTGTATACACACGTATATTAGCCCAAGCCATCACCACCCTAACACCACCCCAGGATGGCCCATGCTCATGCCATCATGCCATTTAAACCCAGCCACTCATGGGTCGGTCATAGGGTGCATCGTGGCTAACTACACCCTGCGCCCATGCCCGACGCCTGACATATCCTCTAGACCAATGAGAAGCCGTCTTTGCTTGGATCAATCAGGTTTTGCAGCCACGGGAGGTCGTACACTACGGATGCCGACCAGGTAGGTATTTGTTTAGATCTTTAGCATCGTGCTTGTTATAATCATTCTGCTTACATTCGGTCTTGCGCGCGCACACGGCATACACGCAGCAAACACGCTCGACATCTCACCGATGACAACAACACACAACCAGACATCCCAGCCTGCCACCCGCGCCATCCAAAAGGCGCGTGGTGTGCTCCGTGCCCTCTCTGGACACGGTTCCAAGCTGTTCCGGGCCGCCAACAAGGTGCGTGCTGTTTCATGGTGATGTCTAGCTGATGTCTATGTGATCTTGATGCTTTGACCACCAAGCATCATGTTGTGTGTGTGTGTGCCACCATGCACTTGTGTCATGATGTGCTGTTGTTGCTTTGTGTCGTCTACGTGCATGGCATCACATTCCCTGCAGACCCTATCTCACCTTCCCCAACCCACACAAATACAGGCCCGCAAGGCGGCAGCGGCGCCCTTTGTGGCCTGCTGCCGGGGGGGGGCTGTGGTCTGCAAGGACCCAGCCGAGGAGGAGGGCGTTGGGTCGCCACCCCCTGCCCTGCACAGTCCTCCCCTCCTGCCCCTCCCCTCCGTCCCCTCCCCCTCCGCCCTCCCTTCGGTCACCTCCCCCTCGGTCGCCTCCCCCTCCATCCCCTCCATCCCCGCTTCCCGCGTCCTCCTGGTACGTGATGTTGTTGTTGTATGGTGGTGGTGGTGGTGTTGCATGTATTGTTGTGAACTGCATGTGTGATGTGTATGTATACGTTGTGACACGCACATACATTTACTCTCCACATGCACACCCTCACAAACACTCTGTACGCACACAGAATTGGGAGGACGCAAACCCTGGTGGGGTGCTGTCTCCTGTGGTGGTGCGCCCCACAGGCAGCACCTTCAACTCCCCATCGCTGGTGCACAACATGGGGAGCGTGCTGCAGCGGATGTGGGAGCAGGGAGATTGGGAGGGGACAGTGGAGACACCATGCAAGCAATTTGCTTGCTGAGTTGTTTTGAGTGTTGTAACTATATTCTCTATTATTGTTGTAACTATTATTTTTGTAACTATATTCTCTATTATTGTTATTGTGCACAAACCGTTACATAGCAAAGTCGCCCATCAAATCGGAGTGTATTACGACAGGGATAACAACACGCTCTTCATCAGCTCCCCTGCACCACCTGGGACATGATGGCACTGTTATTGAATCCACAACAATGGCAAACACCACCGTTTCTCCTTGCCCATACCATGGCTGTGGGCCCTGGGCCGCCGACACTCCCCCCGCCCCCACCCCCACCCCCAGCAGGGCGCTTGGTCAGTCGTTGCACCAATTGCACCAACACCCCATCCCTGCGCCTCCCCACCGCATCCCTTCCATTCCCCTGTGCATGCCCATGACCCACCTCCACCCCCACCCCACCCCCCACCCGCCCCTCCTCTGCCCCCTCATCCTCTGCTCCCTGTGCACGATGCCACGCTTTGATCTGCTTTGCATACACATTGACCAGCAGGCTGCCTATGAATATCTGGGACAGCTGTCCCACCACTGCTGGTATGGAAAGCAAGCCCTGTGTTGCTGTGTCTGACGTGATGTATGATATGGTGGTCACGGCGACAGGTGCACTTTTTTGAGAGGCCATGATTGTTATTGCGACTGCCTCAGGGAGGGGCATGTTTGTCCACCTGGGTGTGTTTGTTTGTTTGTGTGTATGAATCACATTCCCCACCACCCCATTTCACACCACCAGCGCACCTCATCACGAGGTGATTGCACACCAAATACACACAATGCAACAGCACCGCCGCCGCAACAATAATCGCCACACTCCCCGCACTCTGCTCGAACAAACGTTCACGAGCACCACTCAGTGTTTGCCACACAATGCTAATCAACACCACACTGCTGGTGATGCTGAGTATGGTTTTGTGACGAGTCACCCATGGTGCTACAGCAGGGTGGCAGTGCCGCACGCCCTTGCCAAGTATGGTGGGGAGGAGGACAGAGAGAACCATTTTGACCAGCAGTGACCATGGTTGAAAGTCAATGGACTGCACCTGAGTGGAAAAAAAAAAATGATGATTACCTGAGTGGTAATGATGTGTGTGTGGTTGGTGGTGATGTGTGGGTGTGGATGTGGGGTGATTGGAGTGCATGGTGTAAAGTGATAGTAGAGGCAGTGATGTACACATTTGCATCACTACACAATACATGTGCATATCACTACACAATCCAATACATACACCACAACCCCACCCCCACCCACCTGTAATGAAGACGTATCACCAGCAAAGAGCAATTTCAAAGTCAACGGAATGGTCAATATAGCTAAGGCATTGGTGGATACAGTCAACAACAGAGCGAGCGCTGCATTCCCTTTGCATTGTGTAACAAGTGCAACACCAACGCCCAGGGTGGTGGGCATGATGGCAAACAATGCCAAACCTATGTGGGTTGTGTGTGTGGGGGGCGGGGGGTGGTGGTGGTGGTACGTACTACCAACTATGATTGTTGTGTACGTATACCTACACAAACCTATTCACGGTGTGTGTGGGGGGTGATGGTGGTGGATATTGTGTACGTATACACACTGACCTACACACCGCCCTACACATACCCAACACACCGCCCTACACAAAACCTACCTGTTGCAAACTCAGGGGGCTGCAGTGGAATGTAATAAATACCAAATGCAGGTGCAGCAGTGAGCACCAGTATTGCAAGAATACCATACACCACTGCGGCTGCATGTGCAAGCGAGAAACGCAAGTCACGGGTATTAAGTGCGAGGCCAGTGATGAAGAATACTATACAAACAGCAACAAACTGCAGAACCTTGGTGTCTGCAACCTGCTTGTGGAAGGGGGGTGGAGGGATGTGTAGTGTGTCTTTGAAAGGGTGAGGCGTAGTGTGTCTTCAGGGGGAGGGTGTCGGAGTGGGTGTGATGTCGAAACAGCAACCTCGGGGGGCGGATGCATTGATGGTGTTTGCATACCGTGACACTTGATACAGCAACCCCTGGATCTGGCCATGCAAGTGCAATGATGAGGGCAACGAGAAACCCCAGGGGAAGAAAGTGCTTGATGCAAAAGCGACTGTGGTGGGTGGGTGGTGGCGCTCCGGGGGATAAAAGGGATGGGACAATGGTGTGAATGCATCATGTGCAAATGCTGTTTCAATAATGTGCAATAGATGAGTATATCATACCCGACACGTCCAGCAACTGTTTTGGCTGTGTGTCGCCAGTTGCGCTGTTGTGCGCCATCTGCAACCGGAGATATCGTGGTCAAACTTTGCTGCGTGCTCTGCTGCGTATGAAGTTCTGCATCATCATTTCCTGGTGTTGTTGCTGACATCACGCAGGTATGAGGAACAAATGTTTTACATATGGTGTGGACCGACAATGAAAATAACGAAAAAGGAAAATCTTTACCTTGGACGCGGACATGCATCATCATACAAGCAAACACAATTTTGTCCTTTTTACAACGCAGCAACAGCCATATTGCTGCGGGGCACTGCCATGGAAGGTGCTGGAAGCCATTGACATGCAACTGGGCAGTAACACGTCACATGTGCCGTGATGTCATCATGCTGCCCCACCGTACCACCCACTGTGTGTTGTATAGATGTGGTGAAGATTACCAACTCCACCAACTGTATGCTTTGGACATGCATGCTTTCGATGTGCATGTTGGATGTCCATGTGTGCTGATCACATCCAACGCATCCCACCGGCCACCCCTCACCTCCCACATACACACCTGCATACAGCTTTCCCCCAAGCGATACCAACCCAAAGCTGCTGCGTGGCTGTGGCATAGCAGGCAGCGTGTGCCATATTCCCTCACGTGGGTCGTATGCCTCCATGTCTGACAAACGCGTGCGCTGCATTGTCACACCACCCACCACGTGTATTCGGCCTGTGTGTTGGGGGATGTTGGTGTTGGGGGTGTGGGGTGTTGGGGGTGGTGACCATGGTGGTGTTTCTGGTTGTCCATGCGTTACAATACCAACACACCATCCCTCTCAATCACCATTCATCACCCATTCAATACACACCCACCCACCATTCCGCCCCAACCCTCCCCCATGCAAACCACAAACCAACCCCACCACAAAACACACCTGACAACACCGCGGCTGCAGCATACTTGCGAACAACATGCAACGCCCCGGGCAGCTGCTGCCAACCAGCCCCCCCCTGAGGATCAAACCACTCACAAGTGTTCACCGCAGCAGGGCCCCGCTGCCCTCCTATTGCAAACACGTGCCCCCCCACTGCAACGGCAGCGTGTGCTGATCGGGGGGTGGTCATAGGTGTGCATGGATGCCAGCAGTTGTGACGTAGGTTGTATATTTCCACATCGGCTATGTCGCGACCCATGATTGCCTTGCCACCCTGTATTTGTGCGTGTTTTTGTTTGTATGCGTTTTGTGTGTGTATGTTAGGGGTGGTATGGGTTTATTGATGTTATTATGGTTTTTGAGTGTACCATGCGCATACCACAATCACACAAGTATACATTGTGTATGCATCAGTGTACCATGCGCATACCACAATCACACAACCGCCCCCCCTCCCTTTCGTCCAGCCACATACCAGCACAAACAACGATTCCCCCACCCCCGCCAGTGCCAAATTCACCCTATTCCTCCGCATCCCTGCACAATCCCGCCATGCATCGGTATGCATATCATACTGCAACACCGCGCTGAAATGCACTCCCCCCGCAACCAGGTGCACTTTTCCCTCCCATGCAGTGGCTGCAGCTATGGGACATGCTGCTGGCAGGGATGCACGTGTTTGCCATGCACTACCACGCCCGCTGTAGAGTTCCACCAGGCGTAGGGGCCGCCATTGTTCATCACGGCCACCCGCAACAAAGAGATCGGCTGCGATTGCACGTCGGGGGCGGTCCCACCAACATGATGCGGGGGTGGTGCTGTTTGTGGTGGAGGTTGTTGCGGTGGAGGTGGTTGTATTTGTGGTTGTTGGAGGTGGTGGTGCACCAGTTGGAGGGGATGTACTATTGGATGGTGAATGTGGTGCAGCATGCTGTCCGAGACGCACTGTCAGTGATGATGATGATGATGGGCCACACACCACCCTTGCGTCAACATGTGTATTTTTTTGTTCTTGCAGTATGCTGTGCTTTGCACATAGATTGTGCTGTTCACGCGTGTCATGCTCTTGCTGTGTGTTGTGCTGTTCACCACCTGTGTTCTTCTCTTCATGTTGCACACAGGCTGCCCCTTGCTGCAGCATCTCAAGTGCCTGATGCGGTATATGGGCTGCTGCAGGTGACATGAGGTGATGCAGCACATGAGAGGGGGGGAGGCGGACTGTGCGGAGGAGCGTGGGGATGTGCTGTGCACGCTGTGGTGGGTCAGTGGCGAGCCACAAAGCAATGGCGTACAGCACATCGTGTTCCTGTGGGATGGGGGTGGGATGGGGGTGGGTGGGGAGGAAGGTTTGTGTATACATATGTGTGTGTGTATACATATGTGTGTGTGTATACATATGTGTGTGTGTATACATATGTGTGTGTGTATACATATGCGTGTGTGTATACATATGTGTGTGTGTATACAAGTGGCAACTTGGATTCAACAAAGACACACATACAAGCATGATGTACATCCGTCACTGTACACATACGTCACTGTACACATACGTCACTGTACACATACAATACTATTCCCCACCACACACCACCACATACCACCACACATCACTACAAACACACACACCACCGCACACCACGTACAGAGCGTGCACGTAGGTCTTCACTTGAAAGCAGTCGTTGTACATCTGCGATAGGTAGTTGTTGTATGTGGTGCATGGTTGCTGGGACTTCCATCAGTGTGGAGAAATTGCTGGTAGCCATTGCAAACTGTGTGTGGGGGGGGTGGGGGGTGAGGGGTAAGTGGGTGTATATATACATGTGTGTGTGTGTATACGTATGTGTGTGTGCGTGTCTGGATGTATGTGTGTGTGTCTGGATGTATGTGTGTGTGTGTATCATGTGTGTATCGGTGTGTGCATACAGGCGTATCACAGGTATGTCACAATGCATGCCCCATTCCTATACACACAACAACACACATCAATCAAATTTACAACAATACCAACACATATACACATACCGCATGTTGATACACTTCAAATAACGTATACTGAGAGGCAAGCAGCATGGTGGGTAAACATGTAGCCAGTGTGAGGTGGTCATTGAGGAACTGTGTGCGTTGTGTGACGCATGTGTTGCGTAATTAGCATAGGTATGCAAACACCCGCCAGCTCACCATACAAAATCCCCATTCACCTGACAGCACATGTGTAACACAGTTGGTACTTGCAAGTAGTTGCTTGTTGATAGCAATGCCTCCACATTGTCCTCTGTTACCTGTAGATGATGGTGATGGTAATGTCGTGAAAGTCGTGCAAGTATGTATGAAGCACAGTATAAAGACACGACTGTACAACACTATCCAACACCATTGCACCAAGGCTACCATACCACAAGCTGTCCAGTATACATGGCCTGCATCACAAGCTCCAAAGCATCCCGCTGCACCTCATGCAACGGCAAGCGCAAGATGGGCCCGGCATGCAACGGTGCTGCATCTACTGCTGGGGGTGACACACCAAGCCCCTGTGCCATATGGCGTCCACTGCCACACAGCAGGGCGTAGAAAAAACCAGACGAGGCTGCAAGCACAACACGATGGGCGGGGATTGTGTCATGCTCGTCGTCATCCAACACTAGCTCGACATCCACGAGCTCCCTGTCACGCCATAGGTGCTGAAGATGCACAAGGCAGTTGGTGTGCTGGGACGTCATGGGAGATGTGTGGATCTACCACATGTTTTGTTGGTGGTGTACACAAAGGTTTATTGTTGTCTGCGAGGCCGTTGAGCTTTGTATTTATTAAGCAATTTTGAGCAATTGAAGCCTGTTGTTGTGGTGCAAGCATGTGCCAAACGTTTCGTGGTTTTTAGCTGCAAAGTTTTGGCGCGTCACAAACACACATATTCTACAAACTGATCAGCTCAACATATGTGACACAATGGTTCATGAGCAACAACACCTCGCTGACTGACCAGTAGTGCTGCACCATTGGCCAAGAACATCGTAGCAACAAATCGCAACGCATACGCGTAAAACAACAGTCAATAAGCACATAAACGAATCTCGTCAACAGACAACGACAGCAATAGGCAACAACACCTTGCGTGCAACACAATAATCCTACTTCATCTTGGTGTCTACATACAATGGCACAGCCAACGTTACCACCCGCAGTGAAGACTTTATCCAACAAAATGCGTCATATGTTTATAGACAAGCTCCGCAGGGTATGCTTGCAAAACCCTCAGCCATCCTTACAATCCCCTTCATGGGTCCACCCCCCCTCTCATACTAGCCTACACAGGCCAAAACCACGAGTCCTCGCCCTGCACTAGAGGACACCGCAGAGGAGGAGGAGCAGCATAATAGCATGCATGACTCCTTGCCTGCCAGTCCCCGCTCTTTTGCACACGACGACCTAGACGATGGTGATTTAATCCCAGCACAGCCGCACACATCACCACTGGGTGCAGCACTGAGCATTGCATCCTCCCCGGGCATGCACCATGCTTCTCCTGCACGTGAGGGGCTGCATGTGCGCTCGGGGGTTGAGGATGATGGGGACGATCACGAGGGTGATCACGATGACGCGGTGCATAGCATCCCACCGCTCCCAGATACACCCGTATTTGACGAATTCTCTCCATTGTCTCTCAGGTAGCTTTGTGTTGTCATGCCCCCATGCCCCATACACACACACACACACACACACACACACACACACACACACACACACACACACACA